>Ga0307511_10001787_pt1 | contig 22623 bp, 22 predicted proteins | sample 13_EM_MG_FD_200266 | JGI IMG/M metagenome (GOLD analysis project Ga0307511, IMG submission 200266) | Populus trichocarpa ectomycorrhiza microbial communities from riparian zone in the Pacific Northwest, United States - 13_EM | ecosystem: Host-associated > Plants > Roots > Unclassified | place... | reverse complement strand
CAAGTGAGTTCGAGGTGCTCGATCGCGGTGCTGGCGGCGTCGCCGGCGTCGTTCCACCCTTCGAAAGCGGCGACGAGGACGGGGTCGACGAGCTGACGCTGCTCGGCCGAGGCGTCCTCTGGGTTCAGGTCCGGATCGGTCACCGGCCCAGCCTACGACCCAGCCCCGACCGAACTCGTTCGGTGCACCTCATAACTGCCCGCGCGTCGTAACGGTCCCGGGTGTGTCGCTGGCCGCACCGCGCCCGTGAACGGTCGGTCGGCGCCACTGGCTCGGTTACGGTTGGGGCGGGGATGCACTGACTTCGACAGGCGGGAGAAACCGGTGCGCAGGCCGGCGGCGGTGCTGTTCGACATGGACGGCACCCTGATCGACTCCGAGAAGGTCTGGGACGTCTCGCTGGCCGACCTGGCCACCCACCTGGGCGGGGCGCTGACCCCCGAGACCAGGGCGGAGATGATCGGGTCGAACATGGACCGCACCATGGTGCTGATGTTCTCCGACCTGGGGCTGCCCCTGGAGCCGGTGGCCATGGACGAGGCCGGCCGATTTCTCACCAAGCGAACAGAGGAGCTGTTCCACGACGGCCTGCCGTGGCGGCCGGGGGCGGCGGAGCTGCTCGCGGCGGTGCGGGCGGCGGGCGTGCCGACGGCGCTGGTCACCTCGACCGAGCGCGCGCTGACCGAGATCGCCCTGGACACGATCGGCCGTGGCTTCTTCGACGTGACCATCTGCGGCGACGAGGTCGACGGCCGGAACAAGCCGTTGCCCGAGCCGTATCTGAAGGCGGCGCGGCTGCTGGGCGTGGACCCGGCCGACTGCGTGGCGGTGGAGGACTCGCCGACCGGCTCGGCCTCGGCGGCGGCCGCCGGCTGCACGGTGCTGGTCGTGCCGTGCGACGTGGACGTGCCGATCGGGCCGGGCATGGTGCACCGCGAGACGCTGGTCGGCGTGGATGTGCCGGCGCTGCGGGCACTCCTGGCCTGACTATTCGTCATCGCGGCTGGTATATCACTCGTTCGACTGGCATTCTGGCAGTCACTACCGGGGACAGGACGGGCGCCGCGGGCCGTCGCGGCCCGCGGCGCCCGATTTACTTTTTCCGCCGATTTTTCGAAACGAGACAGGGTCGTTTCCGGTGTGGCGCACGTGACGGTGCCCAACCGGTCTGGTGAATTGCCTTACCGATCGGTAGCGGATCTCCTTGGGGGAAGGTGTCTTTCCCGAGGACAGGAGCCGCCACTGTGAGGGCGTCCATTCGCACCAGCGCTCCCGCGCGCCATGCCGCCATGCTCGGCATCGGCGTGTACCGGCCCCGGCTGGTCGTGGGCAACGACGAGGTGGCCGGGCTCATCGACTCGTCCGACGAATGGATCCGCACGCGGTCGGGAATCCAGCGCCGGCGCTGGGCGAGCGAGGACGAGACGATCGTCGAGATGGCCTCCGCGGCGGCGGCCAGGGCGATCGAGCGCAGCGGCGTCGACCCGGCCGGGATCGGCTGCGTGCTGCTGGCCACCATCTCCAACCTCAAACAGACGCCGGCCGCGGCCAGCGAGGTCGCGACCCGGGTCGGCGCGGTCAACGCCGGCGCGATGGACATCTCCGCCGCCTGCGCCGGCTTCTGCTACGGGCTGGCCCTGGCCGGCGACGTCGTGCGCGGCGGCAGCGCCGAGACCGTGCTGGTGATCGGCGTGGAGCGGATGACCGACCTGATCGACGACCGGGACCGCGGCACCGCGTTCCTGTTCGCCGACGGGGCCGGCGCGGCGGTCGTCGGCCGCAGCGAGGAGCCCGGCATCGGCCCGGTGGTGTGGGGCAGCGACGGCACCCAGGGCGACCTGATCAGTCAGGACCACAGCTGGCTGGACTGGCGGGACCAGCTGGCCAAGGACCCGTCGGCCGAGGCGCCGGCGCTGCGCATGAACGGCCAGCCGGTGTTCCGCTGGGCGACCGTGGAGATGGCCAAGGTGGCCCGCCGCACGCTGGAGGCGGCTGGCGTGGACGTGGCCGATCTCGGCGCGTTCATCCCGCACCAGGCCAATGACCGGATCACCATGGCGCTGGCCAAGTCGCTGCGGCTGCCGCCGACGGTGGCCGTCGCCCGGGACGTCGTCGAGCAGGGCAACACGTCCGCGGCGTCGGTTCCGCTGGCGATGGAGGCGCTGCTGTCCTCGGGCGAGGCCCGCAGCGGCGACACCGCCCTCTTGCTGGGCTTCGGCGCCGGTCTGAGCTTCGCCGGACAGGTGGTCGTGCTGCCCTAGCTTGTTGCATATAAGTTGCAACTAGCGTTCGAGTGAACTGATCAGGTTCTCCGCGCGAAGTGATCTGGTGACCCGACTGCGCCAGTTCGTACCTTCTGTCTGGAGAACCGGATCATGACAAGTCTTTCCCCACTGTCGCGCCGCCGCCTGTTCCGCGGCGCGCTGGCCGTCGGCGCCGCCGGCGTCGTCGGCGGTGTCGCCGTCGAGGCGTTCACCACGGGCGCGTCGGCGCAGACCGAGGCGCAGGCCACGGGCGAGCCCGTGGTGGCGCACGTCCGGGATGTCGCGTCGGGGGACATCGACATCTTCGTCGGCACCAGGGTGGTCCGGCTCAAAGACCCGCAACTGGCCGCCCGCCTGGCCCAGGCCGCCCGCTGACGAGGAGAAACCGTTCCGTGTCATCGCATCGCGAAGCCCCCGAGATCTCCCAGGACCCGGTCGCCGACTCCGCGGACCTGTACGCGTTCGTCAGCCCGGACGTGCCCAACACGGTCACGCTGATCGCCAACTACGTGCCGCTGCAGTCGCCGGCCGCCGGCCCGAACTTCTTCGAGTTCGGCGAGGACGTGCTGTACGAGATCAACATCGACAACGACGGCGACGGCCGGCCGAACGTGACCTACCAGTTCCGGTTCAAGACCGTGTTGGGCAACAACAACACGTTCCTCTACAACACCGGCCCGATCGAGTCGCTGGACTCGGCCAACTGGAACCGCAAGCAGTTCTTCGACGTCGCCAAGGTCGTCCACGGCGCCAACGAGGTCACTGTCCAGACGATCGGCCACAACCTGGCCAGCCCGCCGTGCAACATCGGGCCGCTGTCCACCCCGAACTACGGCAAGCTGGCCTCCGACGCCGTGCACGACCTCGGCGGCGGCCGCAAGGTGTTCGCCGGGCAGCGCTCCGACGGCTTCTACGTGGACCTCGGCTCGATCTTCGACCTGGGCCGGCTGCGGCCGTTCGACGCCGCCCACAACAACTTCGGGCTGGCCAAGCTGGTCAACTCCGGGGGCGTGAACGCCACCAAGGACCTCAACGTGCACACCATCGCGTTGCAGGTGCCGATCTCCGACCTCACCCGCGGTGGCTACAACGCCAAGGACGTCAACAACCCGGCTGCCGTCATCGGGGTGTGGACCGCCGCCAGCCGCCAGCAGGCCAAGCTGTGGGACGACGTCAAGCGGCAGCACGTGTACTCGGGGCCGTGGAACCAGGTGTCCCGGCTGGGCAACCCGCTGGTCAACGAGGTGCTGATTCCCATGTCCCGCAAGGACGAGTGGAACCGCTCGCAGCCCGCCGACGACAAGAACTTCGCCCAGTTCGTGACCAAGCCCGAGCTGGCCGGACTGCTGCCGGTGCTGTACCCCGGCGCGTTCACCAACCTGGACGCCCTCAACAAGGCCGGCAAGTCCCGTGACGACCTCGCCGCGGTCCTGCTGACCGGTTTGCCGTCCGGTGTGGTCAACGGCTTCCAGAACAACACCGGGCAGGTGCAGGCCGACATGCTGCGGCTGAACACCGCCGTGCCGCCGGCCATGAAGCCCAACATCCTCGGCGTCGTCGGCGGGGACCTGGCCGGCTTCCCCAACGGGCGGCGGGTCTACGACGACGTGGTGTCGGTCGAGCTGCGGGCCATCGCCGGCGTCACGTTCAGCCTCATCGACAAGACCTTCCAGCCCGACGCCGTGGCCGGGCAGCTCACCGACGGCCTGACGCCGGCCAACCTGGACATCCAGTTCATGCCGCACTTCCCGTTCCTCGGGCTGCCGCACGACGGCTTCGACACGCCGGCCAAGTAGGAGGATTCGCCTTGTCCGACAGCCTCGTCCTCGACATCGGCGGCGACATCGGGGCGCTGGTCATCCACACCGGCCCCGACCTGGACCACGCCGAGATCGAACTCAGCCCGGTCGGCTCCGACCACCAGCGGTTCCACAACCAGGTGCACCCCCGCCACCTGCCCGACGGCGTCCGCCACAACGCCGTGTTCCCCCGCGTGCACGCCGGCGAGTACACGGTCTGGCGCGACCACTCCACCGTGCACGGCACCGTCCGTGTCGAAGGCGGCCACGTGGCCGAGTACACCTGGTGATCACGGCGAACTGAGCAGCCCCCGAATCAATCCAACCAAACGAACCTGGCAGTCCCAACAGGACAGCGGACGACCGAGTCCGTTCCGGACAACGAGCCGACCGCCCCGGACTGCCAGCTTCGCGGACTAGCGTTGATTCGGGGGCTGCTTCGCGCCGGGTTGCCACTATGGCCTCGTGACCAACGGCGAGCCTGTCGTAGTGAGTGGCCACGGCACGGTTGCGTTTGACTACGATCGGTTGGGTGACCCAGTCGGATACCGTGCCGCAGCCCTACGACGAGGGCATGCTCGATGTCGGCGACGGCAACAAGATGTACTGGCAGGTCCGCGGCACCCCGGGCGGCAAACCGGCGGTCGTGGTGCACGGCGGACCGGGTGGCGGGTTCCGGCGCGGCGGGTACCGGCGCTTCGATGCAGCGGGCTACCAGCTGGTTCTGTTCGACCAGCGCGGCTGCGGCAGCAGCACCCCGCACGCCAGTGACCCGGCCACGGACATGCGGCACAACACCACCCAGCATCTCATCGCCGATATGGAGCGGCTGCGTGAGCACCTGGGCATCGAGCGCTGGCTGCTCTACGGCTACTCGTGGGGATCCGTGCTCAGCATCGCCTACGCCGAGCAGCATCCGGAACGGGTTTCCGAGATCATCCTGGCCGCCGTCGTCGGTGGCGCCCGTCGCGACATCGACTGGCTCTACCGAGGAGCCGGGCGGTTCTATCCGGAAGCGTACGAGCGGTTCGTGGCCGGAGTTGCCGGCACGGCGCGCGGCGGCGACATTGTCGGCGCGTACGCGCGGTTGATGGAGGATCCCGATCTCGCCGTCCGGGAGAAGGCCGCCATTGATTGGTGTGCTTGGGAAGACGCGTTGCTGTCCAACGAGCCGCAGGGCCAGTTCGCGCTTTTCACCGGCACTCCGTCGGCGGAGCGGATGGCGCTGATTCGGATCTGCGCGCACTACTTTGCCAACAGCCTGTTCCTGGAAGACGGCGTGCTGATCCGCGAGGCAGGGCGGTTGGCCGGCATTCCGGGAGTGCTGGTGCACGGCCGGATGGACATGAACGCGCCGCTCGAGAACGCCTGGGAACTGTCCAGGGCCTGGCCGGACGCGGAACTGCTGGTCGCGGAGGATGCCGGTCACCTCGACAGCGAGACGAAGGTCCGGTACATCCGCGAAGCGATCGAGCGGTTCGCGGCTCGTTAGGCCGCGAACAGCGCCCTCACCGCGGCGGCGCCGGTCTCCTCGGCTCGGCGGAGGCGGGGGATGTTGGTGGTGAGGCCGTTGATGCCGCAGTCGGTGGTGGGCCGCACGGCCAGCAAGCCCTTGCCGGTCAACAGCTCCATGGCGCTGGCGTGTTTCTCGGCCCGGCGGCGGAGGGCCTGGGCGACGGCGGGGTCGAGGCCGCGGGCCACCACGGACATCAGGGGATGCTCGCCGCCCTTGGGGGATTTCTCCGTGGGGGCACGGGAAAGCAGCACCAGCACATGGGTGGCGTCCCGCTCCAGCGCCCGTTCGACGGCGATGGGCTCGGCGACGGAGCCGTCGATCCACTGGGTGCCCTGCAACGAGACCGCCGGCCCGCAGAGGAAGGGCACGCACGAGGTGGCCCGCAGCGCGGCCCGCCAGTCGTCGGCGGTGGACAGTCCGGAGAGCTCCTCGGCGACGCCGGTGTCGAGCCGCGTGGCGACGGTGCGGACCGGAATGTCCGAGGCGGCCAGCAGGTCGTAGTCGAGCGGCTTGGCCTTCTCCAGGACGTGCTCGACGAGGTAGTCGAGGCTGATCAGCGGCCCACGGCCGGTCAGCGCCCGGCGGTAGTTGATGAAGTCACGGGACGCCAGGTCCTCGTAGTACACCGCGCCGGCCTTGGAGCCCTTGCCGACCGCCAGCGCGACCGCGGAGAAGGCCCCGGCCGAGGTGCCGTAGACGTCGTCGAAGGCGTCACGCAGATCCAGCGACTCCAGGGCGGAGACCATGCCGCCGGCGTAGACGCCTCGCATCCCGCCGCCCTCGACCACCAGCGCAACCCGCAGTCCGTCCCTGCGCCGCCCCGGCCGGCTGCCGGCGGCCCGCCGGGCCCGCAGCACCTCCAGCACGTCGCGGTCGCCGTGCACGAAGTCCACACGCCCACCTTTCAGGCGGCACTCACCGCCGCCTTGGCCAGCAGATCCCGGACCGCCCGAGCCGCCGTACGCCCTGCCCTAGTCGCGCCCACGGTACTAGCCGACGGCCCGTACCCGACCAGGTGAAGCCGGGGGTCGACCACGACCTTGGTGCCGTCCATGAGAATTCCACCGCCCGGCGCGCGCAGGCGCAACGGGGCCATGTGGTCGAGGGCCGCCCGGAACCCGGTGGCCCACAGGATGACGTCGGCCTGCACGTGCCGGCCGTCGTTCCACTCCACGCCGTCCGGCACGACCCGGTCGAACATCGGCAGCCGCTCCATCACGCCGCGCGCCCGAGCCTCGGCGACGTCCGGCGTGACACCCAGTCCGGTCACACCAACCACACTGATGGGTGGCAGCCCGGCGCGAACGCGCTCATCCACCAGCGCCACCGCGGCCCGGCCGTCCTGCTCCCTGAACGGGCCCTCCCGCCACACCGGCGGCCGCCGCGTCACCCACGTCGTGTCGGCCGCCACCAGCGAGATCTCGGCCAGCGCCTGCGTGGCCGACGCCCCGCCGCCGACGACCACCACGCGCTTGCCGGCCATCTCCTCGGGCCCCTGGTAGTCGGCGGTGTGCAGTTGCCGGCCCTGGAACGTGCCCTGCCCCGGGTAGTGCGGCCAGAAGGGCCGCTCCCATGTCCCGGTCGCGTTCACCACGGCCCGTGCCACCCACTCGCCCCGATCGGCGCCGACCAGCAGCCGGCCGTCCCCGTTCTCCCGCACGGACGTCACACGAACGGGTCGTTTCACCGGCAGCTCGTTCTCACGCTCGAAGGCCGCGAAGTACTCGGACACCACCTCGGACGCCGGCCGCGACTCGTCGGGCCGTCCCAGCGGCATCTCCGGCAGGTCGTGGATGCCGTGCACCTTGCCCAACCGCAGCGACGGCCAGCGGTGCTGCCACGCCCCGCCCGGCCCCGGCGCGCCGTCCAGCACGACGTGCTCGACGCCGTAGTGGCGCAGGAAGTAGCTGGCCGACAGCCCCGCCTGCCCGGCCCCGATCACCACGACGTCGATATCCACACTTCTGGGAACGGCCACGGCGCTCGGGTGCTTCCGCGCCGCCTGTCGGATTGCTCACAGCCGGGTTGCCGTCGCGGGAGCGGGAGGCGTCGGCCGGCTGAACGGCCACCCCCAAGTAGGACGCCGCCGAACGGAGGATGGGAGGATCAGCTCCCGTGAAGACGTTCGACGAGCTGTTCGCGGAGCTGACCGACCGCAAGAAGACCCGGCCCGACGGCTCGGGCACCGTGGCGGCGCTGGACGACGGCATCCATGCCCAGGGCAAGAAGGTCCTGGAGGAGGCGGGCGAGGTCTGGATCGCCGCCGAGCATGAGTCCGACGAGCGGCTGGCCGAGGAGATATCCCAGTTGCTCTACCGCGTCCAGGTGTTGATGCTGGGCCGCGACCTGACCCTCGACGACGTCTACCGTCACCTATGAGCGACACCGGGAGTAAGCAGATGCTGCGCGTCGCGGTGCCCAACAAGGGCACCCTTGCCGAGAAGTCCGCCGAGATGCTGGCCGAGGCGGGGTATCGGGGACGCCATGAGTCACGCGACCTGACCGTGCTCGACATGGCCAACGAGGTCGAGTTCTTCTTCCTGCGCCCCAAGGACATCGCCATCTACGTCGGCTCCGGCGAGCTGGACCTCGGCATCACCGGCCTCGACCTGGCGTGGGACTCCGGCGCGGGCGTGCAGGAGCTGCTGGCGCTGGGCTTCGGCGCCTCGAAGTTCCGCTACGCCGGTCCGGCCGGCCGGGAGTGGAAGATCGAGGATCTGCAGGGGATGCGGCTGGCCACGGCCTACCCGCGGCTGGTGGTGGACGACCTGAGCCGCCGGGGCATCGAGGCCGACGTGATCCGCCTGGACGGCGCGGTGGAGATCTCGGTGCAGCTGGGGGTGGCCGACGCCATCGCCGACGTCGTCGGCTCCGGGCGGACGCTGCGCCAGCACAATCTGGTGGCCTTCGGCGACGTGATCTGCGAGTCCGAGGCGTACCTGGTCAAGCGGGAGGGCGCGGAGCTGACCGGGCCGATGGCCCAGCTGACCGCCCGCCTCAAGGGCGTGGTGCTGGCCCAGCAGTACGTGATGCTGGACTACGACTGCCCCAAGACGCTGCTGGAACAGGCCCTCAAGGTCACGCCGGGCCTGGAGTCGCCGACCATCGCGCCGCTGGCCGACGACAACTGGAACGCGGTGCGGGCGATGGTGCCGCGCAAGGAAGCCAACAAGATCATGGACGAGCTGTCGGCCCTGGGCGCCAAGGCGATCCTGTCCTCGGACATCCGTTCGTGCCGTCTCTGACCCGCTGACGCCGGCGTTCCCCGCGCTGGGGGACGTCGGCGTCTACGCCTGCAACGCCGCGATCGCGTCCGGCACCGTCGCGTGCACGCGGAACGCCGGCATCAGGCCGCTGACCTGCAACGGCCGCAGCACCACCCGCTGGTCGCCGACCAGCCGGAGATCAACCCCCGAGTCGTTGGCCCGGTCCCGGGCCGTCAGCAGCACCCGCAGGCCGGTCGAGCCGAGGAAGCTCACCCGGTCCAGGTCCACGATCACCGCGGGCGCCCCGCTGCCCACCGCCTGCCCCAGCTCGGCCTCGGCCACCTCGGCCGTGGACAGGTCGAGCTCGCCGCACACGTGCACCACCACGGCGTCGCCGGCCGGCTCGGTGTGCACCGTGATCAGGTCGAAGTCGTCGGCGGACATGCGCGCTCCCTTCGCCCGGCAACCCCGAGTGACCGGGCGTGCGGGTCGGGTGAGGGCCAGCCTAGTCCGCTCGGTCCAACGCGGTCTCCACCCCGGGGTCCGGCTCCGGCCAGCCCGGGTACGGCGGCGGCGTGCCGCCGAACTCCGGGCACAGCGCCTTGTGGTCGCACCAGTCGCACAGCCGGCTCCGGTTCGGCCGGAAATCACCGGTCTTGCCGGCCTTGAGAATGGCGTTCCAGATCGCCTCCAGCGTGCGCTCGAACCGCCGCAGCTCGGGCTCGTCCGGCTGGTAGGCCAGGTTCTGCCGGTCCGACAGGTACATCAGCAGCAGCTGGCGGGGCACCACGCCGCGCAGCCGCCACAGCACCAGGGCGTAGAACTTCATCTGGAACATGGCCTTGGCCTCGCCGATCTCCCTCGGCGCCGCCCCGGTCTTGTAGTCGACGACCCGGATCTCCCCGGTCGGGGCCACGTCCAGCCGGTCGATGTAGCCGCGCAGCAGCATGCCCGACGGCAGCTCGGCCTCCACCAGCAGCTCGCACGCCTCCGGCTCCAGCCGGCGCGGGTCCTCCAGGCCGAAGTAGCCGGTCAGCATGCCCTCGGCCGAGGCCAGCCACTCCGCCAGGTCCTCTTCCCGCTCGAACAGCTCGGCCAGCTCCGCGCGCTCGGCCAGCAGGTCCTGCCAGGCCGGTCCCAGCAGCTCCTTGGCCGTGTCCGGCACCCGCTCGCTGGCCGGCAGCCCGAACAGCCGCTCCAGCACCGAGTGCACCACCGTGCCCCGGATCTGCGCCTTGGTCGGCTTCTCCGGCAGCCGGTCGACCGCCCGGAACCGGTAGAGCAGCGGGCACTGCTTGAAATCGCTGGCCCGCGACGGGGACAGCGCCGGCCTGCGCACGACCTTCTCCATGATTGAAACGCTACCCAGCGGGTCTGACAGTTCCGCGGCCGCCCGTCACCGCCCTGACGAACACCACCCGAATGCCGCCAACCCCCGGCGAGTCCCGCCCACAGTCACACCGAAATCCAATTTCCAGCACCTCCACACCGCCCGGCTTATGCCACATGTGCGCCACATTCGACGTTTGGTGCCACATGTGCGCCACATGTGGCAAAACGGGGGGCGACAGGTTCCGCTGATGATGTCGTCACGACGGCCCCACACTCCAGGCCCTACTCTGCTCGTGTGGCCACCACCAGTTGGATCCGCCCGGGCGACCCCGACGGGGGCCTGCGCCTGTTCCGGGTCGGGAACGTGCCGGTGCTGCTGGCGCCGTCCTGGTGGATCGGGTCGATCGTGGTCACGGCCCTGTACGCGTCGATGATCGGCCAGCTGATGCCGGGCATCGGCGTGGTGGGGGCGCTGGTGCTGGCCGGCAGCTTCGCGATCCTGCTGGGCGCGTCGGTGCTGGCCCACGAGCTGGGCCACTGCGTGGTGGCGCTGCGGTACGGCCTGCCGGTCCGCCGGCTGCGGCTGTTCCTGCTGGGCGGCATCTCGGAGGTGGGCCGTTCCCCGGCGAAGCCGGCCCAGGAGGGGCTGATCGCGGCGGCGGGGCCGGCGGTGTCGATTGCGCTGGCCCTGGTGTTCGGGGCCACGCTGCTGGTGGTGCCGCAGGGCGGCCCGATCTGGCTCCTGCTGCTGGAGACGACCCTGGCCAACGTGGCGGTGGCGGTGTTCAACCTGCTGCCGGGCCTGCCGCTGGACGGCGGCCGCATGCTGCGCGCGGCGATCTGGGGCCTGACCGGCAAGCGCGGCACGGGAACCCGCATGGCGGTGGTGGGCGGCGGCATCGTGGCGGGCCTGCTGCTGCTGTGGGCCGCGCTGCGCCTGGTCCAGGGCTCGCAGGACCGCTGGCTGTGGCTGGGCGTGTGTGTGGTGACGGCCTGGTTCGTGATCGCCGGGGCCCGCAGCGAGCTGGTGTCGGAGCTACAGCGCAGCTGGCCGGAGGGGGTCACCCTGGCCGACCTGGTGCGCCCGGTCCTCCAGCTGCCGGCGGAGAGCCCGGTGGCGGACGCCCTGGCGGCGGCGGCCGGCCGGGGAGTGGTGCTGGTCCGCGCCGATGGCGTGGCGGCTGGCCTGCTGGACGAGGACGCGGCCCGGCGGGTGGCGGAGCAGTCGCCGCTGACGCCGGCCGAGGTGGCGGCCGAGCCGATCCGGCCGGAGACGGTGCTGCTGGACTCGGACCCGAACGACGAGATCGCGGAGCGGGTCCGCACCACGGCGGCCTGGCAGTTCCTGGTCGTGGACGCCGAGGGCCGGCCCGCGGGCGTGCTGCGCCGGCAGGACCTCAGGGCCGCCTCCACGGGGCGTCGCCGCACCTGAGACCATGCTGCGATCCCTCGAGAGCGCAGAAGGCAGGACCGGCAAGTGAGTGTGAGCGGGCCTTTCCAGGCCGGAGACCGGGTGCAGCTGACCGACTCGAAGGGTCGGCACTACACGATCGTCCTCGAACCCGGCAAGGAGTACCACACGCACCGGGGCGCCCTCGCGCACGACGACCTGATCGGCAAGCCGGAGGGCTCGCTGATCACCTCTGCGGCGAACACCTCCTACCTGGCCATGCGCCCGCTGCTGCCGGACTACGTGCTGTCCATGCCTCGCGGCGCCCAGGTGATCTACCCCAAGGACGCGGCCCAGATCGTGATGTGGGGCGACGTCTTCCCGGGCGCCCGGGTGCTGGAGGCGGGCGCCGGCTCGGGGGCGCTGACCTGCTCGCTGCTGCGCGCGGTCGGCGACCAGGGCAAGGTCATCTCCTACGAGGTCCGCCAGGACCACGCCGACCACGCGATCCGCAACGTCGAGCAGTTCTTCGGCAAGGCCCCGGACAACTGGTCGCTGACCGTGGCCGACCTGAACGCGCACCCGTCGGCCGCCGAGGGCGGCGAGGTGGACCGGGTCGTGCTGGACATGCTGGCCCCGTGGGACGTGTTGGAGACGGTCCGCAACGCCCTGATCCCCGGCGGCGTGCTCGTGGTCTACGTGGCCACGACCACGCAGCTGTCGCGGGTCACGGAGGCGCTGCGCGAACAGCAGTGCTGGACCGAGCCGGAGTCGTGGGAGACGTTGATGCGCCCGTGGCACGTGGTGGGCCTGGCGGTCCGCCCCGAGCACCGGATGATCGGGCACACCGCGTTCCTGCTGGTGGCCCGCCGCCTGGCCGACGGGGTCGTCACGCCCAGGCCGCAGCGTCGGCCCACCGCGACCGGGAACAGCTAAGCGGTCCCGCAGACCTTCCAGCCGCCGTCCTGCTTGACCAGCCGGACCGCCGGCACCGCCGTGTCCTGGCCCTTGACCAGCGTCAGCGTGCCGGTGGAGCCGTTCACGGTCAGCGACTTGACGGTGTAGGGCACCTTCACGCCGGCCGGCTGCGGGTTCTCCGAGGAGCAGACCACCAGCTTGGCCGCGGCCACGTCGTCGTCGGCCAGGGCGTCGGCGAACTGCTGGGCGGCGGCCGCTGCGAGCGGGTCCACCGGGGCGGCGGCCTGAGAGCCGCCGCCCGGCGTCGACGGGTGCTTGCTGGCGGTGATCGCGATGACAGCCCACGCGCCGAGGCCGAGCATCGCCAGCACGCCCACGGCGGTGCCGGCGATGATCCAGCCGTCCCTGCGGCTCATCGTGCTCCGGCGCACGGTGGACGAGTCGAACGGTCGCTGCTGGAAGCTCACGGCCGGCAGCCTAGTGATCGCACAGGTACCAGCGCCCGGACATCTGCTCCAGCGGCAGGGTCCAGTCGCGGTCGATGGCCTTGCCGTGCAGCGAGCCGCTGTAGTGGCCGCTCATGTCGGCGCTGGCGCCGTTCTTCGTGACCTTGCCGGCGGTGGCGGTGACCTGCGCCTCCGGCGAGAAGATGTTCTCCGACCCGTTGATGGCCGCGGCCAGCTCGTCGTGGGACTTCGGGCAGGTCAGGGCGAGCGCGTCGTTCGCCGAGTGGCTGTTGACCGCGGTGATGTAGGCCGCCTGCACGTCCTCCGCCGTGGCCTTGCCGTTGCCGGACGCCCCGGACCCGGTTCCGCCCGAGCCTGAGCCCGAACCCGGGCTGGGGCTGGTCGACGGCGTCCGGTGTGACGTCGTCGGGACCGGCGTGCGGCTGCTGGTGCCGACCGACACGGTGGTGTGCGTGTTGGCGCCGACGAACCAGACGATGCCGCCCACGAGCAGACCCAGCACCGCGACCACGCCGACCACGATCAGCACGACCGGCGTGTTGTTGCGCGGCGGCCGCGGCGGCATGCCGCCCGGGTACATGCCCGGCGGCGGCTGCTGCCCGAACTGCCCGTACGGCTGCTGCTGCTGCGGGTAGGCCGGCTGCTGGGGGTAAGGCGGCTGCTGGGGGTAGGGCTGTTGCTGCTGCTGATACGGGTTCGGCGCGGGCGGCGGGTACTGCTGGCCGTAGCCGGGCTGCGGAGGCGGCGGCGGGTACTGCTGGCCGTACGGATCCGGCGGTGGCTGCGGCGGATAGGTCACGTCTGCTCTCTCCCCGAACTGGTTTGCCCTGGGTGACGCCATGGGTAAACCCAGGTGTCCACTCCACGGGACGGATGTCACGTTTGGGTGGCTGTTCACGTCTACGGCGTGGACACTGCCGGAACCACGGCACTTCGGTGCCTGAGACGCACGGTAGCGGTTGGGAGGTTCCCCCTGACACCGGTATGGAGTAGTTCATCCGGCCGAGCGGGCGTTTCGTGGCCGTTTCGCGACCAGCACGCGGCCGGAGGTCCTCTCACTTGTCAGTGATCGCCGGTACCGTGTTAAGACGTAGAGCGGGAGGAGGGTGCCGATATGTCGACCGACCGTCCCGGCAGCCAGCCCGATGAGGGTGGCGAGCTGAACCACGGTGCGAGTGGCGCCGAATTGTCCGCGCAGATCAGGTTCCTCGAGGACGAGATCGCACTGCTGCGGCGCAAGTTGACGGAGTCCCCACGACACGTCCGGTTGCTCGAACAGCGCCTCGCCGAGGCGTCCGAGCGGGTGAGCCAGCTGACCGAGCGCAACACCAAGCTGGTGGACACCCTCCGAGAGGCACGCAGCCAGCTGCTCGCCCTGCGCGAGGAGGTGGACCGGCTCGCCCAGCCGCCCAGCGGCTACGGCGTCTACCTGGCCGGATACGAGGACGGCACGGTGGACGTGCACACCGCGGGCCGTCGGATGCGTGTGGCTGTTTCCCCCGCTGTCGACAGCGGGACCCTCAAGCTGGGCCAGTCGGTCCGGCTGAACGAGGCGCTGACGGTCGTGGAGACCGGCGGCTTCGAGCGCACCGGCGAGGTGTGCATCCTGCGCGAGCTGCTCAACGACTACGAGGCGGGCGCCGTCCGCGCGCTGGTCGTCGGCCACGCCGACGAGGAGCGCGTGGTGTGGCTGGCCGACCCGCTGGTCGACGCCCCGCTCAAGCCGGGCGACTCGCTGCTGGTGGACTCCAAGGCCGGCTACGCCTACGAGCGGGTGCCCAAGGCCGAGGTCGAGGACTTGGTGCTGGAGGAGGTGCCGGACGTCGACTACCGCGACATCGGCGGCCTGTTCCGGCAGATCGAGGCGATCCGCGACGCGGTGGAGATGCCGTTCCTGCACGCCGAGCTGTTCCACGAGTACCAGCTGCGGCCGCCGAAGGGCGTCCTGCTGTACGGCCCTCCCGGCTGCGGCAAGACGCTGATCGCCAAGGCCGTGGCCAACTCGCTGGCCAAGCAGGTCGCGGCGGCGCGAGGGGACGACGACGGCCAGGCCAAGTCGTACTTCCTCAACATCAAGGGTCCTGAGCTGCTCAACAAGTTCGTCGGCGAGACCGAGCGGCACATCCGGCTGATCTTCCAGCGGGCCCGGGAGAAGGCCTCCGAGGGCACCCCGGTGATCGTGTTCTTCGACGAGATGGACTCGATCTTCCGGACCCGTGGCTCGGGCGTGTCCTCCGACGTGGAGACCACGATCGTGCCGCAGCTGCTGGCCGAGATCGACGGCGTCGAGGGCCTGGAGAACGTCATCGTGATCGGCGCCTCCAACCGCGAGGACATGATCGACCCGGCCATCCTGCGCCCGGGCCGGCTCGACGTGAAGATCAAGATCGAGCGGCCGGACGCCGAGGCGGCCAAGGACATCTTCTCGAAGTACCTCAACGAGACGCTGCCCATCCACACCGACGACCTGGCCGAGTTCGCCGGCGACGCCAAGCGCTGCATCAACGCGATGATCCAGCACACGGTCGAGCGGATGTACGACGAGTCCGACGAGAACCGGTTCCTGGAGGTCACCTACGCCAACGGGGACAAGGAGGTCCTGTACTTCAAGGACTTCAACTCCGGCGCGATGATCCAGAACATCGTGGACCGGGCCAAGAAGGCGGCGATCAAGGCCGTGCTGGAGACCCGCGAGCCGGGCCTGCGGGTGCAGCACCTGATCGACGCCATCGTGGACGAGTTCGCCGAGAACGAGGACCTGCCCAACACCACCAACCCGGACGACTGGGCCCGCATCTCGGGCAAGAAGGGCGAGCGGATCGTGTACATCCGCACCCTGGTCACCGGCAAGAACCAGGAGTCGGGCCGGGCCATCGACACGGCCAGCAACACCGGTCAGTACCTGTAAGTAAGTTCACAGTGCAATTCCATGAGCGGCCCGGGTCTTCGGACCCGGGCCGTTCGTGCCTCTTTTGGACGAATGGACGTCCCGATTTCTGTAACCATTGGGTAAACCCCGGGAATGCGGAGATCGACACTCTCAGTGGTCATTCGTTCCTGCGGTAGTGCGAGAACGGGGTCGCCCGGTTAGCGTCTTGCTGTGCTGAGAGAACGAGGGCTGGAACGACTCGGACTGGGCCTGGCCGCGCTCGGTCGGCCCGCGTACATCAACCTCGGCCGCCAGGGCGCGCTGCCCGGGGTGCGGACCGTGCCGGCGATGCGGGCCGCCGCCTGGAAGGTGCTGGACGAGGCCTACGCGGCCGGCATCCGCTGGGTGGACGTGGCCCGCTCCTACGGGCGGGCCGAGGAGTTCCTGGCCGGCTGGCTGGCCGACCGGGACCACCGGGACATCGTCGTGTCCAGCAAATGGGGCTACGCGTACACCGCGGACTGGCGGCCCGACGCCCAGGTGCACGAGGTCAAGGAGCACAGCCTGGCCCGGTTCGAGCAGCAGTGGGCCGAGACCGAGGAGCTGCTGGGCGACCGGCTGGCCGTCTACCAGGTGCACTCGCTGACCGCCGACTCGCCGCTGTTCAACGACCCGCTGCTGCAGCAGAGCCTGTTCGAGCTGACCGACCGGGGCCTGCGGGTCGGCTTCTCCACCACCGGGCCGGCGCAGGCCGACACCATCCGGCGGGCGACGGCCCTGACCGTGCACGGGCGGCCGCTGTTCAGCACCGTGCAGTCGACGTGGAACGTGCTGGAGACCTCCGCCGGGCCCGCGCTGGCCGAGGCCCACCAGGCCGGCCTGCACGTGCTGGTCAAGGAGGCGCTGGCCAACGGCCGGCTGGCCGTGGAGCCGCCGCCGGAGCTGCTGGGCATCGCCGAGCGGGCCGGCGTGGGCGCGGACGCCGTCGCGCTGGCCGCGGCGCTGGCGCAGCCGTGGGCCGACACCGTGCTGCTGGGGGCGGCCAGCCCGGCGCAGCTGCGGGCCAACCTCGCCGCCGTGCGGGTCACGCTGCCCGGCGACGCCCTGAGCCAGTTGGCCGTGGAACCAGGCCGGTACTGGGGCCGGCGGGCCGAGCTGGCGTGGAACTGACCAGTCGAGCGCGGGCCGGTGATCGACGACTACTACCCTCGGGTGATTCCTTGAGACGAATCCCGGAGGGGGCAACGCGTTGCGTCGCGCGTACGTGGTCGTCGGCATTCTCGTGTTGACGGCGTCCTGTTCAGGCAAGCCCAACGACCTGCGGCACTACGCGGACCCCGTTGCCACCACCACGTCGACAGCGGCTACCAGCACCACCCACAGCGCCGCGCCGACCACCACGTCCAGCGCGCCCGACACCGCGGCGCTGGCGGCCTCGGTCACCGCCGGGCTGATGGTCGACGCATCTGTGATCGACATCGGCTTCCACCCGAGCGTGCCGCAGAAGGCCACCGTGCTGTCCCAGCTGACGGCCTGCTCGGCCCCGCTGGGCACGGCCGCCGCCGGCGCCCAGACCGGCTGGGTCGGGGCCAGCTCCGTCACCACCCTCACCGAGTACGTCGCCGTCTACCCCAAGACGACCGCCGCCCAGGTGCTGACCGCCGCCAAGGCCGCCCTGACCTGCTCACAGGCCACCAAGTACGCCTTGACCCCGGTTCCCGCCGGGGTGGACGCCAGCTACAGCTGGTGTGAGAAGGGCACGCAGCCCAGCTGCACCCTGTTGCTGGCCAAGGGCCACCTGCTGGCCCGGGCCCAGGTGATCACCACTTCGGAGGCCAAGGCCCAGACCCTGCTCAAGGACGTGGCCGGGCCGGCCGCGGCCAAGCTGGCAACCGCGGACTGACGAGTTCGCGGGTCTCCAAGACCCGCGAACCCTCGGTCTCGGGGTCGGCAACCGCCACACACCTGTCCGGGTGTGGGACGGTTGAAGACCTCCAGCGGCCGGGTATGCAGGTCTTGGAGACACCCGAACCTGGTGGGCGGCAACCAGTCCCCCCTCGTGGCTGGTTGCCGCCCACCTCTTGTCTACCGGTCCTTTGTTGTTCGGTGTCGCCGACCAGCGGCCGAACAACGAGCTCCGAACAACCGGCAGGGGTTGCGGCGGGGTTGTAGAACGGGGGAATCAGCCGTTCTGCGACGGGAGTGACAAGGATGTCCAGCGAGCAGACGCACGTCATCGTCGGCGCCGGCATGGCCGGGGCGAAGGCGGCCGAGACGCTCCGTGCGGAGGGCTTCGACGGTCGGATCGTGTTGATCGGGGCCGAGCAGGAACAACCCTACGACCGGCCGCCGCTGTCCAAGGGCTACCTGTTGGGCGAGCAGGACCGGGACAGCGTCTACCTGCACCCGTTGAACTGGTACGGCGACAACCACGTCGAGCTGCTCACCGGGCGTCGCGTGAGCCGGCTGCACCGCGCGGCGCGCGAGGTGGAGCTGGCCGGCGGCGAGCGGATCGGCTACACAAAGCTGCTGCTGGCCACGGGATCGTCGCCGCGGCGGCTCAAGGTCGACGGCAATGAGCTGCACGGGGTGCACTACCTGCGCCGCCTCGAGCAGTCGGACGACCTGCGCCACGCCTTCGCCCACGGTGGCCGGGTGGTGGTCGTGGGCGGCGGCTGGATCGGGCTGGAGACGGCGGCCGCGGCGCGCAAGGCCGGCTGCGAGGTGACGGTCGTCGAGCCGCTGGCCCAGCCGCTGCACAACGCGCTCGGCCCGGAGATGGGCGCTGTCTTCGCCGATGTGCACCGGCGACAGGGCGTCGACCTACGTCTCGGCGTCGGCGTCAGAGCCTTCCAGGGCGCGGGCAAGGTCGCCTCCGTGGCCACCGACGCCGGGGACATCCCGGCCGACATCGTGCTCGTCGGCGTCGGCGCGCGCCCCAACACCGAGCTCGCCGAGGACGCGGGCCTCACCGTGGACAACGGCGTGCACGTCGACGCCGCCCTGCGCACCGAGGACCCGGACATCTTCGCCGCCGGCGACATCGTCAACGTGCCCAATTCCCGTTATGGCCAGCGAATTCGGGTCGAGCACTGGCAGAACGCCGTCGATTCCGGCCCGGCCGCCGCGAAGGCGATGCTCGGCCAGGACGTCGCCCATGACCAGGTGCCGTATTTCTTCACCGACCAGTACGACGTCGGCATGGAATTCGCCGGCTGGTTCGCGCCCGGCGGATACGACCGGGTCGTCACCCGCGGCGATGTCGACGGGCAGGCGTTCTACGCGTTCTGGTTGGCCGGCGACGAGGTGGTCGCCGGCATGCACCTCAACCAGTGGGACGACGGCATCGGCCCGGTGCGGGAGCTGATCCGCAGCCGCAAGGCCGTCGATCCGGCCCGGTTGGCCGATCCGGGCAGCCCCATCGTGTGATTCGTTGTGCGGCCTCGTCGGGCGCTTGCCGAACAGCGGCGGGTGCCCGTTCGCCGTGCTGAAAACAGGGGAAGCCATGTGGGACAACGGGTGGCCGGGTCGAACTCCCGCACCATGACTGGAGGGGCGTGCGGAAGCTGCTCTGGCTGGATCAGCGGTAGTAGCGGCGCAGCCATTCCAGGGCGATGGCGCGGCCGTCGGGGACGAAGTCGGTCGACGGGTCCCGCAGCAGCGCGGCGACCTCGGCCAGCGCCATCCACTCGCCGGAGACGATCTCCTCGGGCTGGTGGATGATCGGACCATCCCAGTTCGTCTCGTACACGAAGTTGTGGCAGCGCACCGGCGGCTGGTCGAAGGTGAACCGGTACAGGAAGCGCAGCGGCACGCCGGTGATGCCGAGCTCCTCGGCGAGTTCCCGCTCGGCGCCGACATCGGGATCCTCGCCGGCGGCGACCACACCGCCGACGCCGGCGTCCCGAAGGCCGGGGAAGACGTCCTTGTCGGGGCTGCGGCGGTGCACGTAGACGCGAGCGCCGTCGCCGGAGCGGACCAGGATCGCGGTCGCGCCGTGCCACAGGCCCTCGGCCCGCATCCGGGTCCGCGAGACGCTGCCGACGACCTCGCCGGCGGGGGAGTACAGGGCGATCAGCTCGTCGGCCACCGGCCGATCCTCGCACGTCAGTGAACCGACCCGGATTCCGAGGCGTATTCGGATGGCGACCCTGCGCGAGGCGAGGAGCCGATGGTGAAGAAGAGCATCAAGGTGGCTGTGGCGGTTGTCGCGCCACTGGCCGTACTGGGGACCTGCGCGGCCGTCATGCAGGCCGCGAACGCCAGCACGGTCGCGCTGCAGCCCAGAGTGACTCTGGCCAACACGGTGCTGCCGAAGCTGGCCCAGTCCACCCGACTCGGCGACGTGCCGGCGGACAAGCAGCTGTCCGTCGCGGTCAGCCTGACACCGTCCAACGCCAAGGACCTCGACCAGTTCGTCAAGCAGGTCAGCGACCCGCAGTCGCCGATGTACGGCCAGTACCTGACGCCGCAGCAGTTCACCGCCAAGTACGGGGCGTCGCAGAACCAGATCGACCAGCTCACCAACTACCTGAAGTCGAAGGGCCTGGCCGTCGACTCGGTCGCGGCCAACCACCTCATCGTGGACGCCACCGGCTCGGCCTCGGCGATGGAGCAGACGTTCGGCACGAACATCTCCAACCGCCGCGACGCGAACGGCCAGGAGTACTACGCCAACGACTCCGCCCTGACCCTGCCGGGCAACCTCGCCTCCGCCGTCAGCGACGTCGCCGGCCTGGACAACCACCGCAAGCTGACGCACCCGCCGCTCAAGCAGCGGGCCGTCCAAGGCGTGACGCCGGCCAACCTCAACGGCGCGTACGACGTCAAGGGCCTCAACGCCACCGGCGCCGGCCAGCAGGTCGCGGTGTTCGAGCTGGATGCCTTCCAGCAGCAGAACATCGACGCCTACGACCAGCAGTTCGGCCTCAAGCCGCCGGCGCCGGTCGTGAAGAAGGTCGACGGCGGCGTGGCGCTCGGCCAGGGCCAGACCGAGGTGGAGCTGGACATCGAGGCGATCCAGGCGATGGCGCCGGGGGCCCAGCAGACCATCTTCGAGGGCCCCAACAGCGACAAGGGCGTCATCGACACGTACGCCGCGATCGTGAACAGCAAGATCCCGGTCGTGTCGATCAGCTGGGGCGGCCCCGAGCAAGCCGGCTCGCAGGCCGACATCCAGGCCCAGGACACCCTGTACAAGCAGGCCGCGGCCCAGGGGCAGACCCTGTTCGCCGCCTCCGGCGACAGCGGCTCCGACGACATCGGCAACGGCGGCACCAGCGTCGACTTCCCGGCCAGCGACCCGTTCATCACCGGCACCGGCGGCACGCACCTGGTCGTGAGCGCCAACAACGCCCGCACCAGTGAGACCGGCTGGGACGGCTCCGGCGGCGGCAACTCCACGCTCTTCGCCGCCCCCGACTACCAGGCCTCCCTGGGCAGCAAGGTCCGCATGGTGCCGGACATCGCCGCGGACGCGGACCCCGCGACCGGCCTGGCCGTGTTCAGCAAGGGCCAGTTCGGCGTCGTCGGCGGCACCAGCGCCGCCGCCCCGCAGTGGGCCGGCTTCACGGCGCTGTACAACCAGTTGGCGAAGGCGGCCGGCAAGCCCAACCTGGGCTTCGCCAACCCGGCGCTGTACAAGCTGGCCGGCACCGCCGCGCTGCACGACATCACCAGCGGCAGCAACGGCGCCTTCACTGCGGCCAAGGGCTACGACCGGGTCACCGGCAACGGCAGCTTCGACGCCGTCAAGTTCGTCCAGGCCATGCTCGGCAACTGAGCCCCGTTTGAACGCTTGGAAGGGGGCATTCCTGCACTCGGAGTGCAGGAATGCCCCCTTCCAAGCGTCGAGGGGTAGTTCTCAGGGTGGATCCGTGGTAGCGACGGCAGGATGACGACGGGTGATCCACTGGGTCCCTAGCGTCTCCAGGCGTGAATCCAGTGATGGTGACCCGACTGGCCCTGTCGGAACTGCGCGGCCACCCGGGCCGGACCCTGCTGCCGGGGCTGGCGCTGCTGGTCGGCGTGGCCTGCCTGATCGCCTCGCTGATGCTCGGTGACGCGATGAGCGACGCCGTCAAGGCGGGCGCGGAACGGGTGCCGCAGTCGGTGGGCGTGGTCGTGTCGACGATCCCGGACCGGAACGCGAACGCCGCCAACCTGGACGACGTGGCCAAGCAGCTGGCCAGTGCCCCGGGCGTGGCCAAGGTCGTGCCGGTGCAGCAAGTCGCAGTGGACGTGATCGGCGCGGACGGCCGGGCGCTGCCGTATCGGGTGGACGCGGCGATCGACTCGGGGGATCCGTCGCTGAACCGCTACGCCCTTCAGGGCGGCCGCACGCCCGCCGCCGACGGCGAGGTGGCCGTCGACAAGGTCACGGCGTACCAGCGGCACCTGGCCCCGGGCACGCACATCACCCTGGCCGACACCGGCGGGCGGCCGGTGCAGGTCACGGTGAGCGGCGTGCTGCAACTGGGGGCCAAGGCCGACCAGCCGTTCCTGGTCGTCGGCAAGGACCTGGCGGCCAAGCTGGACCCGACGTTCGACACCACCGAGCTGGACCTGCTGCTGACCCCCGGGACCAGCGACATCACCGCCCGGGCCAACATCGCCCAGCAGCTGGGCACCGGATTCGCCGTGCGCACCGGCGACGGCGAGCGGACCGTCCAGGGCGGCGACAACACCGTCCGCGTGCTGCTGTTCCTGTTCAGCATCCTGGCCCTGGCGACCTCGGTGTTCGTCGCCGGCGCCACCTTCCGCGCCGTCTACCTGCAACGCCAGCGGCAGACGGCCCTGCTGCGCTGCGTCGGCGCGGAGCGGTCGCCGATCGTGTGGGCCAACCTCATCGAAGCGGTGATCA
>Ga0307511_10001786_pt1 | contig 22626 bp, 20 predicted proteins | sample 13_EM_MG_FD_200266 | JGI IMG/M metagenome (GOLD analysis project Ga0307511, IMG submission 200266) | Populus trichocarpa ectomycorrhiza microbial communities from riparian zone in the Pacific Northwest, United States - 13_EM | ecosystem: Host-associated > Plants > Roots > Unclassified | place... | reverse complement strand
AAACCAGCAATGCACTCGATTGTCGATGGGCTATATGGCCTACCCAACAATTAGCAAGATCGCCGACTAGGCCCGGTAGCCCAACCAGCAATGCACCCTAAGCTGGCTACCAGTGGCTAAACCATGGATTCTAATTAGAATCTAACTATTAAGAGACGTTTATTTACGCATGGCCGATACCTCCTGACGTATATTTCCAGGTTAGCTACATGCTTAAGGTACTCATGATTATAGAATGGGTATTGCCGACTAGGCTGGGTGGCCCAACCAGCAATACAGCATGGACCAGGAGCCTAGTTGTTATTTCACTATATGCTGGCTGTTCAGGTCTCTTACTATAGAGAGACATATATTTACGTCTCACCTACGTATTTTAACGTATGGAGCTACAGCTTAGTGACATGTATTTACACATTACCTGCATATTTTAATGTATGGAGCAACAGCTTAGGGACATGTATTTAGGCATCACCTACGTATTTTAACGTATGAGGCTACAGCTTAGAAGCGTGTATTTACTTCTCTACATGTGCCTAAGATACGTCTCTGTCCACATCTCATTAAACTACGGGACATGCCGCTAGCGCCTGGCAGGGGGCTGCAGCAGAAACAACCAGTGGGCTAATTTCCTCTCAATAAGGCCAAGTGTGGGCCCATGGATCCCTAATATGGTGAAGTATGGTACCGGACCATCCAGTAGCCAACAACACAGTCTTGCAGTTCTCATTGTTGGCTATTACCATGGTTGTTTTCGAAGAAAAAGCTGTATGTGAAACCCAAACTACTCCGAACAAGGCAATTGCCGTATTTACACATCTCTGGTCATCAGCTATATCAAATGCTCTTTAAAAAATTTAAAACTTTTTTAAAAAATAGCGAATTCTTAGGTAATAGCATGGATAGCAATTGCATCTAGCTGTATCTATGCATATTGGAATATAAAAATACATGCTTTGTCAGGGCCAGCCTGAGCTCTATATCTCAAGAACAATCGATCCTTTTGCTTCGAAAACAACAATTGTAATGGCCAACGATAAGAACTGCAAGACTGTGTTGTTGGATACTGGATGGTCCGGTACCATACTTCACAACATTAGGGATGCATGGGCCCACACTTGGCCTTATTGAGAAGAAATTTGCTCAGAGCAGGTTTCTGCTGCAGCCCCCTGCTAGGCACTAGCGGCTTGTTCCGTGGTTTAATGATATGAAGACAGAGACGTATCTTAAGCACATGTAGAGAAGTAAATACACGCTAAAGCTGTAGCCCCATACGTTAATATACGTAGGTGATACGTAAATACAGGTCCCTAAGCTGTAGCCCCTAACATTAAAATACGTAGGTAATGCGTAAATACATGTTCCTAAGCTGTAGCATCATATGTTAAACTACGTAGTTGATGCGTAAATATATGTCTCTCCAGAGTAAGAGATCCGAAGAGCCAGCATATGGTGAAATAACAACTAGCCACCTAGTCCATGCTGTATTGCTGGTTGGCCCACCCAGCCCAGTCGGCACTACCTATTCTGCAATCATGAGTACCTCAGGCACGTAGCTAAGCCGGAAATATACGTCAGGAGGTATCGGCTATGCATAAATAAACGTCTCTTAATAGTTAGATTCTAAAGAGAATCCATGGTTTAGCCACTGGTAGCCAGCTAAGTATGCATTGCTGGTTGGGCTACCTAGCCCAGTCAGCGATCTTGCGAATTGCTGGTTAGGCCATATAGCCCATTCGGCAATCGTGCGCATTGCTGGTTGCGCTAACCAACGCAGTCATCACTACCCATTCTACAATCATGAGTGCCTCGGGCATGTAGCCAAGCTGCAATAATATGTCCGACATACATATATAAACGTCTCTCAATATTTAGATTTTTATTAGAGGACGCTCATCACATAATTGTTGTAATTTGAATTCATGGTTCAGCCAGGATAGCCAGCTAAGTGTGCATTGCTGGTTGGGCCACTCAGCCCATGCAGCAATCATTGGGATTGCTGGTATGGCCGCATAGTCTATTAGACAATCATGAATATTGCTGGTTAGGCTAGCTAGCCCAGTCGCAAATATTCCGAATTGCTGGTTGGGCCAAATAACCCATTCGGCAATCGTGCACATTGCTGGTTGGGCCACCAAGCCCAGTCATCAATGCGTATTTCCGCTAGGGCTACACGAGACATTCGCATTGCTGGTTGGGCCACCCAACCCAGTCGGCAATCTTCCGAATTGCTGGTTGCGCCACCCAGCCCAGTCAACTATCTTATGAATTGTTGGTTGCGCCCCTCATCCCAGTCGGCTATATTTCAAATTATTGGTTGGGCCTACCAGCCCGTTCGGCAGTCGTGCACATTGCTGGTTGGGCCTACTAGCCCGTTCGGCAGTCGTAGCGCATTGCTGGTTGGGCCTACCAGCCCAGTCATCATTGAGTATTTCTGCCAGGCCTACACGAGACTTTCGCATTACTGGTTGAACTACCCAGCCTATTCGTGAATCACCCGGGTTGCTGGTTGCTCCGAGAAGTTAATTATTGCTTATAAGAAGTCTAGATATCTCTTGCCACTTCTAATGAATGACTACAATACTCAACCTCCTCCACAATTCACTTCCCACACTTCCCACTAGGCCCTATGTCCGCTTCTACTACTCGATGATAGAACAGAAGAAGCCTTTAGGGCGGTGGCGGAGCCTGATGAAAACCTCCACCATGCTCGTTTTGGCAACAACAAATATGAGGAATATGTATTGATGCCTACCTGTCCGGATGCCAAACCCACTCGGCATATAGAAGACAAACAGGAAAGGCAGAAGTTGTCAAATTTCTGACCTCATGCTATTAAACATTATGAGTTGGTTGTTGGGAAGTTATGGAGGAAGGCACATAAGACCTATCCAACGCAGTAAAATCCTGTTACTATTTCTTCCAGCTCGTTATTGGAACCAACTATGGCATCATAGGCACGTTATTCCACTGGAGTAGGCAGTTTAACGTAGGGAAGAAGAAAACATTCTACCTTGTCTAACAGTGATTTTATGGTATTTTTCGACAAGAGGTAGTTTGGGTACTGAACATTTGTGGGATATGTATCCAAAGTCGGCCATCAAACTCCCGACCTCTATTAGAGACTATCCAATCCAACTATACATTAGAAAGAGTTCAAATCGATCTAGTGGATATGCAAGCCACACCCCACAAAGGAAATCATTAGATTTTACATAACAAGGACCATTTCAGTAAATATGCACTCCTGTATGCTCTTCTCCATAAAACCGCTGCTGGAGTTACTAATTGCATTGCTTAATGGCTAGGTATAGTTGGACTTTCTCGAATCTTACAGTGTCATAATGGGGCGGAGTTTAAGTGTGTTCTCTTGATATTGCTAACGAAATATGGGATCAAAATAATCGATGGGAGGCCAAGGCATCCACAGACGTAGGGGCTGGTTGAACAAGCAAATAGGGTGATCAAGGTTAAGTTGCGTTGCTGGCTTGCTGTCCATGAAGGCCAGGGCTGGAGTGATGTGCTGCCGGATATTGCTCTTGTTATGAAGAGACAGAGCCACTCATCGTAAGGGGGCAAGATGCCATATGAGATCTTTTTTAATCGGAAGCCTCAATGGAAAGACCGAGTTGCTGCGGGTGTAGATGTGCAAGTTGATCAGATTGAGGACGAGGCTTTAGGGGACCAGGTATGACCCATATATTACCTACCAATCATATTTCTGACATTCCCTATGCATCACCTCAAGGCACAGCACCTCCATCCCCAGGCAGCGCAGCACCCCCAATACCAGGCAACGCAGCACCCTCATCACCAGGCAGCGCAGTGACCTCATTACCAGGCAGCGCAGTGACCCCATCACCAGGCAGCACAGCCCCCCCATTACTAGGTAGCTCAGTACCTCTAGCACCAGGTAGCGTAGCACCTCTAGCACCAGGCAGGGCAACACCCCCAACACCAGGCAGTGCAGCACCCCTAGCACCAGGCAGCACAGCACCCGTCGATCCACCCTCGCCCCTGCCACACTCCAACTCGATTCCAATTGATCCAGCATTATTGGAGCCCATCGCCGCCTCTACCCCTTCCATTGTACTGACTGAAGCGCAGGAATCCATACTTTCCGCAGCACAAAAGGCTCATGACGGAATGGCGAATCGAGATGCTAAACGATTTGTTATTGAGACGTTTGTGCCAGCTGCGGTTGTTATATTACGAGTTCCTAATAAAGACCAAGGCATATTAGACTATTCAAGAAACTAGGCTCGGGTTCTCGACCAGCCCCACCCTAGACGATATCGACTACAAACAGAGCATGGGATCTAAGATCGGTTATCTCCACCTAAGGAACTCAACCGGGTTGAGAATCCTGAGTTAGTGGGTATGTCCTTAATATCCCTTTATATCTTTATATTCAAGTAATTATTTATAACTCTTCTAGCTCCAGTCTTGGATCTTTCAAGCAATGAATCAGTAATCACCCTCTACCGCACTGCTGCTCTGGGCTCTCAAGTAAAGGAGGTGCTTCTATATTATAGTTGCGGCCACACAACCACTTGTCAAACTAGGCGCTGCAAGTGCTTCAAATCTGGTGCCAAATATACTAACTATTGCCACAAGCGCAAGCATCACCTGGATGATCAGGGTGGATCATGTCTGAATTTGGCCGCCCCCAAGGCAGGCAATATCCGCACACTAATCTCACGCAGTATACCTCCGACTTCCCTGACTTCTCCACTTTCTCTTTCTCCACTTTCTCTTTCTCCACTTTCTCTTTCTCCACTTTCTTTATCTCCTGTATCTACACCATTGCCTTCTGCTAGTTCCTCTACACTGGCTTCTCCTACATCTGAATTTCCTACTGAACATGCCTTCGAGGCCCCATTGGTTCCAGTTTCTAATTCTCCTATTATTCCAGGGTCTAATTCTGCTATAATTCCAGGCTCTAATTCTCCTATAATTCCAGGCTCTAATTCTCCTATAATTCGTAAGCGCCGCTCCTCACGCCTTTCTTCTTCCATTTCTCAGTCAGCTTCTGCCTCTTCCTTATTATCTCAGTCTGCTCCTAGTAGTGCTCCTGAATTAGATACTTCATTGAATACGCGAGTCCTCCGTGAGAGGGCTTCATCGAATGTGTTTTGTTTATATATCTCTGAATAACTTGATTTTTTCGTATTTTCATTTAATTCTACATTATAATTTTCTAGGTCTGGAGGCCTAGATTTTCTACTATTTTATGTATTTATATCTTATATTTATCCCTTTATCTGTAGTGCTCTATAGTCTCGTAAATCTCAATAGTTCCGAATATAGATAATTATTAGTCTGGTTGGGATAATTATATTAAAATATTATTGTGACTGTCTTATTGATGGGTGGGCTGGACCCATTGATGAATGGGCCAGTAATTAGGGCAATTGATGGGGGGGCCGGCCCAACCATCTTTAGCCGCCCATTGATCAATGGGCCTTATTGACGTATGAGTCAGAACACATACAACAACAATAGTACAAAAGAACCTGCATAAGAAATAGAACAGAAACCTGCATTACTGCAGGAGTAAAAGACAAAAAGCAATATACTCAGCAGTAACAAAAAGGAAACCACTTACCTGAACTGGTAAGACTGAGTACCAAGGAAAGCCTCATCAACAAACCTACAAGGAAATATTAGTAACAGAACCAACAAGAATAAAGCAAGTAAGAAACTTACTTGCTATACTTACTGCATCCCCAACAAGCAGAAGAGTGGTACTTCCCCAAAGGATACTTAGTATCCCAACCTCAAGAAAAGCCCAAAGAAAACCACCAGTCACAGCTGTCCTTACACTTCCAGTAAGGACACCACCTATACCTCTCTTGCCAGAAGGTGTAGGCCTCCCTGGCAGTCCAACCACTAAGATTGAAAGCAGTACTCCTACTAAAAGCAGGAATACCCAAAAGGGTAGTGTTGAGGCCATCAATAAACCTGACCTCCTTAACCTTCTTTTGCCTACCAAAAGAAGGATCAGACTTGACAGAAGAATGGTTTGGTCTAGCCCCCATCTGCCCCAAAAAATAGTCCTTAGAACTAACATAGGAAACTAAGAAGGATTGCTCCACATCAGGATCCACAAAAGAAGGAATAGCAGGAAGGAAACAAAGCCTTCCTACATCATCAGTGGTACAATTCATGAAGATAGACATATTTGCTATCCCTAGGAAAGGAAAGAGAGGTGCCAAAAGTGGCACCAAGGGAAGAAGAAAGGCCTTAACTCCTGATTAGGCAAACGCACTACTTAAAGAATTAGTACCTTCAGAAACATCCCAAAAAGCCATCCCAAAAGGGAAAGACATTCAAGAAAAAGATGCAGTAAAGAAGACAATTAAAGTTGATGAAAAAGGATTAATACCAGCAAGAATAATCAGAACCCCAGTTTCAACAAAACAGTACTGGGAAAATAATCTGAACTAATGGAATTGATATATGAACCAAGTCCAAACATATTCTCTCCTCAACCAATATGAACTAAGTCCTGAAGAAATAGGACTAATCTTCCAAGCATGCTTAAACTATCTAACCTTCCAAGATGCAGCCGAGTTAAGTAATAAGGTATTAGAGGATAGGGAACTGAATGCAGGATTTAAACCAAGACCGCCCCAACCAACATATACCATACATTACGGGCCTATGCATCATCAGGTACTAGTGTATCAGCCCCCACGCGATCCCTGCATTGAGATTGTGATGGGCCCTGTGAGGTAGTATTGACTTAGTTCTCATCTACGCAATACGTATTATGTCAATTACACATTGGAGAAATTGATAGAATAGACTGTAGGTCATACAAGAGTTCTTAATACCTAGTTCAATGCTAATGGAGTGATTGAAATAGCAATGGGCAAGATTAAGCAGTGACGAGTTCAGGGGGCTAAGGAGTAGTCCGAATGTAAGAAAGCGACAAAGAGCCCATGTGAGGGTGTACAATAAGGACGGTTTCCATCTATTCGAAAGGCAGCAGAAGCCTACGGAGTTCATTATTCCACTATACAGAGGCGTTTAAAAGGTGTAAAATATGGAGAATAGCGAATTCTCACCGACAGCTTTTGATACCAGCAGAAGAGAGAGGAATTGTCAGATGGATTGTTCCACAAGAGGAATTTGGATTTCCACCCCGAATGCATCATGTGAAAGAGGCAATTATACAATGGAAGTATCCTGAGCTTGGTATGGAGATAGAGGTGGTGGAAGAATACTTTCAGTAGAAGATTGGAAAAAAGTATTTTCCCCGCTTCTTGAATCGCCACCCTGAGCTAGTTTCAAAGCTCAGTAGTAACTTTAACAAGCGGCGCATCAAGGAAAGTGATCCAGAGCTTATCCAGCCTTATTTTGCAAAGGTTCAGCAGGTGCGGCGAAAATATTCGATTACCGATGGAAATACCTACAATATGAATGAAAAGGGATTTCGACAAGGGGTATCAGACCGAGCTATATTAATAGGTCAGCGCAGGGAAACAGGTATGAGTGGGAAAATGGCAACTGATGGTACACGAGAATTGATTACGGTTGTAGAGACAATATCTGGAGATGGGCAGGTATTGTTTCCCTTGGTGATATATAAGAGGGTAGCGCATTATATGGGAAGGTATTAGTAACTTGGCTCCTTAATCGATACATGCAAAGATTGGAAATTTACCCATAGCAAGACTGGGTGGAATAACATCTATTTCAGTATTGCATAGTTGAAGCATTTTAACAATATTAGCAAAGGACGATTGACCTCTCAACAGCAATATTGATTTTTAATAATCGATGGTTATGAAATACATATAAATATTGAGTTTGTGGAATATTGTATTTCTCATCATATTATTGCCTATTGTCTTCCATCTCATACAACTCTACTGCTTCAGCCATTGTATGTGGGTCTTTTTTCACCGTTGCAGAAAGCATATGGCCAGGAGGTTGATCACCTAACTCATTTTGGAAATGTCGCCATTTATAAAGGAAATTTCCTACCTCTGTTGGTTAAGGCTTGCCCTCAAACCTATACTAAAAGCAATATTCTTGGACCCTAGCATGGCAGTGGTCTAATTCCACCAAATCCACGAATAGTTTTAACCAAGCTGCCAACCTACCGAGGTCCTGAAATACCACTATCAAACTTCCCACCACCCATACCTCCTACACCTCGCAACTCAACTACAGTACTACTTAAAGCCAGGCAGGCTAAGGTCTTACTTAAGCGCAAAGACCAAGACCTTGATCGAGAGGAATTGGCTGAGTTGATTGACTCCTTAGAGCGATTTGCCATCAAGACAGATGGGGACCTGCAACTGGAACGAGATACTTTAAGGAAGTGGAAGCAGGCACAAAAATTGGCAGCCCTGATCAATCGGAAGGAGCTTAATACTGAAGAGGGTACTGTTCTAGATGGCACTGTACTTCACAAGCTCTATGTATAGCGAGATCATGTTGAGAAGAAGAAAAAAGCTGCTCGGGAGGCCCTTGCGCAGAAGATGTCTCAGCCAATGTCACCGAAGAATAAAGGCAAAGCACCTCTGCGGCGGAAGGTATCTGTCCACTTTGAAGAATCTCAGGAATCTACTATTACTGAGCCATCATCTGGCGAGTCTGGATGTGAGATTGAGGATTGGGAATCTGATTTGGATGGTCCAGTGGATCGCAACTCATCACCGGCGTCAGTTATTATGGCAGCTACCCCCTTGCCTAAGAGGCAACAACCTCCCTACCTACCACAAACTCCTCTCAGACAATGTCATGTATCTCCTCTTATTGTTGGAAGAAGCGTTGAATCTCCTATACATCGTGTAACTAGATCTCGGACTGCTAGAAGTTGATCGTGTAAATTGATATATTAGCCAGTGATGATGCATAGGCCGGTGATGTATGTTAACCTAGTAAAAGGTATACCTTGGTTGGTGAAAAACTAGCCAGAAATAGAATAGTACCTTATGCTAGGAACCCTATATGAATTAGGAAGTCCAGAATTAGAAAACCCATATGATAAAACAAAAGAAATAATATGGATAGAGGAAGATCCATTTGTCATAAAACCTTCACTAGGACAAGAATCAGGGAGTGGATCGATAGATAGACCACAAACACCCCTGAATAAAGGAAAAGGAACAGAGGAGCAACCACAAACACCTAGAAAAGAAAAGAAAGATAAACTCTTACCTCAAAAGAAAGTTCAAGTAATCCCAGAACCAGACCCAGAACCAAGCAGCAGCTCAAGCAGTGATGATGAATCAGGACCTGATTCAAACAAATCTGAAGACTCAGACTCAGAAGAATCTGGAACTGAAACAGTTAGGTCAGTGAGAGAAATAACACCACAACAGAAAGAATGGGAAAAGGTTACTGGAATAAAACAACATGCTAGTAAAATAAAAGAAGAAACCATCAAGAAAGCAACTAGGCTGGCAAAAATCAAAGAACCAGAAACCTTTGATGGTAAAGCAGAGAAATGGAAGGACACAATTACCATTGATGAATATATGGAACAACTGGTAAGATGGTTGAAATGGTAAGGTTTAGATGTGGAGAAGGAAGAAGATTTGAAAAGAGCAAGCTTTCAATTCAGTGGTATGGCTGCCAGATAGTTGAAAGACTATAGTGAAAAAACCAAACCAACAAAGACGAATATTCTTGGTTTTATAGTTTTCCTAAGGAAAAAGATTATTCCATCTACAGCTAGGGAAGAACTGTGGAAAAAGTATGAAGGTTGCCACCAAGCACAGTTTGAACAAGATAGCCCTGTAAACATATTTGTACAACCTCTGCAAAACAACCAACTTAGATGCAGAGACAATAAGGGCAAAGCTCTTATCTTAGACCATGCACTTAAAATGAAATTTGTAAATGGTCTGACTATCCTAATTAAACAACAAGTTAAATTAGCAATAAACTGGGATATGTCATTTGAACAAATTGTTAACAAGACAGAACAAGTACAGGCTACCATGAAACAAACCCATAAATCTCCACAAATGCTAAACCAAAATAGGAAACCAAATCCACCTAGTTGGCAATAGTCAGAAGGAAAACCAATGGAATTTGTTAAATCAAATTACAAATTCCCTGCTGAAAAGAAGAAGATTGCAACTCCTGCAGCTAAAGCAAAAGGAGGACCAGGAGGACTGTATGGTAACTTCCCTAGTGCTAGAAAAAGAAAGGATGACATAGCACATGTCTTATCTTTTGGAGAAAGGGAAAAGCTCAAACAGGAAGGTAAATGCTATCACTGTAAACAAACTAGTCATGTGGCATCACAATGCCTACAGAAGAAAACCATGACCTCATCATACCAAAAGATCACCCAGCAACAATACCACAACAGGAATAGAAATCCCAAAGTCAAAACTGCAGCTCTTAGTATGGAAACACAGTCCGCACTAATGCAGGTAATGAAAGGCCCTAATCAAAGTAGAACAGCGATTATACCTGAAGCAAGAAAAGAAACTATGGCTGCAGAAACCACAATACATGGATATAAGGCTTATGTGTTACTGGATCCATGTACACAAGGAGGAGACCTGATATCCAATAATTTCGGTACTATGTTTAAACTTCCATTAACATAAATAGAGAAGAAACCCCTAAAAACAGAAATCCAAGGAAGCAGATTACCTATGACAAATAAAACAACAGTGCCTATCAGCATACAAGGATATGAAGAAGAAAGAACCTTCTATGCAGCTAATCTCAGAAACTGGGATGCTATACTAGGAGAACCAGCATAAAACTAACTAAAAGCAATAATGAATATCTATGACAACATGATAAACATCCAACCACCAGGAATGACCAGATATGACCTCATAATACTACAGAAAACTGGGAATGACCCAATAAGATCTGCAGCAATGTTGATGCAACCAACATGTGAAACAGCAAGTGAAGCATCAGCACATCCACACTCAGATGCAGAATTAGAAAGAACATCTGACTGAGAATCAATCCACGATTATGCATATAATGAAACAGATTAGAAAGACTCATCAGAAGATGAGTCAATAACTAACCCAGATGAAAAGCTAAAACAACTAGATGAGAAAAATAGAACCCTTGGAAGAGTCCTACATGAATCAATAGATAACCTGGAAGCAAGGTTGGGAGATAACAATATGATCAGAACACAAGAAGCTGAGATGCACCCATGGCTAGATTATGAGTTTGATGAACTCATGGATAGTATGGAAGCTTAAAGAAGGAGAATATTAGGGCAAAATGCCCTATACACTATCTGGGAAGAAGAAGAAATCAACCCAGGATCATGGAAAACATGGTCTGACTCAGATTATGAACCTGGACTAGCCCCAGTCATGTATGAAGATGGAGACGAGATCTGCAACCATATAAGTATACAACAAGGATTTGATTCCTACTTCGAATTCCCACATCTATTTCCAACAGAGAAACCAACAGAACTACCACCACTAAGGGAACCAATGGAAATCATACAACACAAAATAGAGATAATGAATGGAGCTAAATAGCACCCCAACTATATCCCTAGCTATAACAGATTCCAGGATCAAATCACAGAAAAAATAAATTAGAAATTAGAAACTAGTAGAATCATGGCATCTAAATACCTCAATACAATAATAATGTTCACACAACTAAAAAAGGATGGTAAGAAAGCAAGGTTCCTTCTAAATTGTATACTAAGAAATCTCAAAACACACAAGGATAGGATGCCTATGCCTAGCATTAATCAAATGATTGATTGGCTAGCCCAGCAAAAAATTTAAATACATACTAGACCTAACAGATGGATACTACAATATTAGGCACCACCCTGATTCAGGCAAACACACAACATTCTTATGTCATATGGGAAGTTTTGACTCACTAGTCATGCAACAAGGTGACTATAATGCATCTGCAACAATGATGAGAGTAATGAATTGGCTCCTAAGGGAATTCATTGGCAAAACAGAAATGTTATACTTAGATGATATCCTTATTGGAAATAATACCTATGAAGAACATATACAAACAGTAAGAGCAGTATTACAAACAGTGGAAAAAGCCAAATTATGGTTCAACAAAGACAAATGCCAATAAATGCCAAAAAGAATGGAATTGCTTGAGCTTATCCTACACAACAATGGGCTGGAAGCTGATCCTGAAAAATTGAAAAAGGTAGTAGATTTCAAGACAACCACCAACAGAAGGGAAATACAAAGATTTATGGGGGTGGTTAACTACTGTGCAAGATTCTGCAAGCATCTAGCAACCAAAGGCAGATGTCTATATGAACTACGAGGATCTACAAAACAGGTTAAATGGAGTCACCTGCATGATGAGGCATTTAAGCAAGGCAAAGAATTAATAATAAGTAGTGCAGTACTCAAACCAATCAACCATGACTCAGATGAGCAAATATACCTGATAACAGATGCAAGTAATATAGGATTATCAGGATGGATTGGTCAAAAAGAAGATAGTGTGATCAGGCTAACAGCATTTCATTCAAGATGCCTAAACAGGGGTGAAACAAATTACACATCAACTAGTAATAAAGAACTATTAGCAATTGTTGACTCATTGAGGCATTTCAAGGGTAAGCTGCAAAGCCATAAAGGAATAGTTCTCACAGTTCACAAACCCCTGGTAACATTTATGACTACATGGCAAGATAAGCAAATAAAGATCAGGTGGCAACAAGTAATGAGTGAGTTTGACATCACCATAGAACACATAGAGGGAAAGGAAAATTTCATAGCAGACACAGTAAGCAGAGCCGGAACATATAGAGGCTCTGACCCTCCCTCTAGATCTGACCTTTCCTATCTACCAAACCACACTCCTACACTACCACCTCCAGTAGTAGGAAACCATGTCTTTATTTCACACCTACATCTTCTACCACTAACCACCAACACCAACTACCCTTCAAGCATGCCTCCAAGCAGAACCATGAGTGGAATGACTGGGAAACCAGTCTACCTACCATCTCATGTAACCAGGCCATACGGAAGGCCACAATCCCCCACCTCTGCTAGCAGCAGCAGTAGCACCGGGCTGGGAAATATTTTCCAGCAGGAAAGGTATACAAATGAACTAGACTCAGATTACAGGAATCTCAAGAATAACTATATGCAAAGGGACAGAAGACGCCAGGAGTTACAACAAAGAACTGCCTGGAATGAAAGGCAGCAGGCCACAGTGACTGATGCTGCTACAACTAGAGTGCAAGCTTAGGAGTAGCAGGAACATGAGGAACAAGTGGAAATGCAAAGGTCAGTAAAACAAAAACCTAGAATACCCACATTCAGCATAGTTATTAACAAAAAACCTAGTAAATCCACTACTATGGCCTCTTCTGCTGCACCTCCTTCCCCAGAACCAGAATGGACCCTTAAAGAGCCATCAAACAGTGATCAGGTAGAAACTGACACTGAAGAGGAGGAAAAGATGAGAGACAACCCTGTACCTAGCCAGGAAGAAATGGTAGGACAAATTAGGGCAACTGACGAGGGAAAAATGAAGTATGATCAGATGCAGGAGTGGAACCCCACTCTCACGGGAATACTTAGAAGGAGACAGCACACACCAACTGGGTGCAAGGATGAAGTACCACAGGAACTTTAGTTCCATCATCCTCCTCCTCCTCCTCCAGCTCCCCAAATAGTCAGCAGTGAGTAGAAACAAAAGTACAGCAAAATCTTCCCTCACCAGAAAAATCCTAAGATTGATACCACCAGACTCAATCTACAAGAATAGCCTAAGCCAGCAGAAGCAAGCAGTAAGCTACCCCTCAAATCACAAATAATAATAGAAAATAACAAATTAAAAGCCATGAAAGAAAGGCAGAAAGAATAAAGGAAAATGGAGGAAAACAGCCATAGATACCTCCAAATACCCAATAGTAGCTGGTATGTAAAGCAGCTAAACCATATGCAACAAACCCACAAAGACATGCCACCTCCACTCAACAATGGTTCCAACATCCCATACACTACTATCAGAATCAGTGCCAAATGTGGACAAGAAGGACATTTGGGAGTCATGTGCTCCAACTCTGTCTCCAAGCCAGAATCTTGAATTGGGAAATGTGCCTTCTGCAAAGGACACCACAAACCCAATATATGCAAGCTCAGAAAAAAATTGATGACTGGCAGTGGTCATGCTAATGTGCAATATGTCAAAGACACTATGGCACTAGAAGAAGATAAGAATGACCCCATGCACCATGACCTTGTAGTAGCAAATTGGCTACAAGACAAGCACCTGACTCAGCAGTATGTGGAATGTATGGAGGAAGATAACTTGTATAGAGTCATATACAAGAGAATAAGAGATGGAGAAAAAATCCTTACCATCCTGTACAAGGACAGGTTCTTGTACATCCTCAAAAGAGCAACATGGATGTTGGTAATCCCAACAGGACTCAAAATCAGTAGTAAGTCAGTAAAAGAAAACCTTCTCCAACTACCCCATACTTATACAGGACATGGAGGACTAGACAGAACATACTAAGAGCTAACTATTAAATATTACTGGCAGGACTCCTACAGTGACACCCAAGACTATATCAGGAGCTGTGAAATTTGTCAATCTACAAAAGGCTCCACCCAATTGCCAATTGGGTACCTGACACCATTGAATGTACCAACCCAACCATGGGAAAGTATTGCAATGGATTTTCTTAGTATGGAACCTGTCACTATTCCCTGTTCTGAATTAATTCCTGGTTATCATAAGTTGAAAGGAGAAGGATCTTATAATATTTCCATTGACAAGTCATTAGTTATTTCTTGCAGACATACTGATTTTACTTTCCTTATACCTTACATTAAGGAACTTAATGCAAAGGATGTTATTGACATTTTTGAGAAATGGATTAAACCCACTGATGGACTTCCTCTTGAGATTATTACAAACCATGATGTTCTTTTTATGTCAGCATTATTTCAAGATTGGACAAATTCAGTTGGAGTTAGGCATAAAGCCTCCTCTGCATATCACCCACAAACTGATAGAGAATCAGAAATAAAGAACAAGACTATTATTCCTATATTTGCTGCTAAGAAGTTGGAGGATGGTACAAATTGGGTACAAGCAGCACCTTCTATTGAAATAGAGGTGAATACTGCTGTCAGAGGACTCAGAGGAAAATCTCCTTGGCATATCCTCCTAGGCTTTGACCTAAAGCTAGGATCTACACCACTCCCCATACCAATACCCATCTTTTCCAACCCACCCAAAAGATTCTATGAGGCTGCAGAAAACCTTACCAAAGCCAAGATCCAGCAAACACATCAAGCCAATAAGAAAAACAGGACATCCCCTGCCTACCCTGTTGGATCCCAAGTTATGCTGTCAACAAAGAACCTCCCAGCCAGATACAACTCCTCCTAACTATCCCCTAAATGGATAGGACTCTTCAAAGTCATCAAAGAGTTAACATTCACTCAAAATATTGAACTTGACCTTTCAGAAAACCCTGACCTCTCAAACATCAGTTCAGTCTTCCACACATCCCTTATCAAACCCTATTCCCCAAACCCTATCAAATTCACAGGTAGAGAAAAAACCAAGCTAGGACCTGTTGATAAGAAAGAATATAGGTATGAGGTAGAAAGAGTGATGGAATACAGAAGCCAACCAGGTGCTGGACTCCCTCAATATAAGGTTAGATGGAAGGGGAATGACTACCATCAAGATGAATGAGTAAATGACAAAGACATTAACCACTCACTAAAGAAAGAGTTTTGGCTAAATGGGAACAAAGGTACTACTTATAGTAAGAGACCTGTTAATAAAAAGATGTGGAAAAATGGAAAAGGAAAAAGCAGGGAAGAAACACTCAGAATGATTGCTGCAGAAAGAGATAGGATCCTCAATTCCCCTGTTACTTCTCATGCTACTATTGTTAAGCCCCCTGTTAGGAAACTTTTCTATATTGATAATACCTTTGGTTATAATCATGTCAAGAAAGCTTATGTCATGCACTAAGAAGATGGATTTCATTTTTAAGTAAGGAGGAAGGTAAGGAAGTGATATACTCAGTATGCTGATCTATCACCACCTCACCACTTACCCTGAACCAACATCTACTATGTAATTTCTTACTAAGTTATACTAACCTGCCTGGTTAATGATGTTGGAAAAATCACATGTAATTTCTTTATTTTCACATGTCAATTAGGAGTCACCTATGACTCAACAATTTCCTATGACTCATGTATAACTCTAAAGTTATGACTCACTTAATGAGTTAGAGATGGATTTCAAATCATGTATCACTCACTACTATGGCACAGCCACAATAGTGAGTCACAGCTAGTCTTGGCATGTAATACTTAAGGGCTGAAGGTCTGCATCCAGAGAAGGAGATGAGACCTGGAGAAGACAGACACAGAATAGTTAGATACAGAATTATAAGAGTATCCACTGGTTAATTCTAGTCCCATGAGGATTCTTACTCAGAACTTAGTAATCCAATACTAGACACCACACACTTAGCCTTTAAAGTACTTAAGTAGTTCTGGAATATTTCTTCAGGGTAATATTCCACCCTAAATACTTTAGGTCCCCATTTACAGAATAGCATTACCGTGTACTTGAAAAGACTTTATTTTATGAGGTAGGCTATCTTACACTCGTTACCCGCTGCAATTATAATCAGGTTGTACCAATTGTTAAGCTTTAACCTTATAAACCACTTTCGACCACTTATTTTGTCAAACAATTCACTGATAAGTGGTAGGGGGTGCTTGTTAGGTATGGTGAGAGGTTTGAGGGCTCTGTAATCGATACAGAGTCACAAAGCTTCGTCCTTCTTACTTGGAACTAGGATAAATGCAGGTGCAGCTGACTAAGACCTTTTGATGTTCTCAATAAGGATATTTTCTTGCAGGTATTTGCAGAGGTCTTTGTTTTCCTTCTCAGTAGTCTTGTATATAGCCCCACTGTGTATTTTTGCATTTGCGTCTTGGAGTGGTATGTGGTGATTCCAGGACTTATGTTTGGTAAGTCTGCCTGCCAGTTAAGCGGAAAAGGATTCGGCATAATGAGACTATCATTCATTTGCATCAATAATTAGCAGTACCTCAATATCGTCTAATTGCTCTTCCTCCTTTGAAAACCAAAACAGAAGGTATCCATCTAACCGATCCATGAATTACCTGCCCACAATTTACATTCTTTATGTGCCTGTCCTAAGAATCTATCAAAAACCCAGTCTCTATCAACCAAGAATAACTTAATATCACATCCCAATTCCTAATGTACAAAATCTCTGCATCGATCAAAAACTTACCCACAACTGAAGAAGAATCCAATATCCTGAAACCTGTATTCCCTACAAAATTTCCTGCCAGAGATCTTCCATCTCCCTGCCTAACCTTGATCTTCCTCCCACTATTACAAATTCCCAACTTGTATGCAAGACCATTTAGAACAATAGGAGAACTTGTTCCACTATCTACGACTGCTTCGACTTCTTCCTCAGCGATATAAATCCTAACCCTTAGGAGGGGTATGTGTTTAGGAGTACGTCTGGCCATTAGTGATGTACTCGTAACTTGTTTCTCGAAACTTCCTTAGAACTACCTGCTGTACTTTTAAGGTAATCTTTGTTGAACTTCCTCATTTTCTGGATGGGTACTTCTTTGTCATTTCTTTAGAAGGAGAATGCCTTTGCCCTTAATGAGACCTTGCTGCTCATGATGAGACCTTGCTGCTCATGATGAGACCTTGCCGTGTCTCGCCCCATAGTTACTCCTTCCACACTACAAAAATCTCCCTTGTGCCTTCCTTCTCTCTCAAACCTTGTAAGCCATGAAGTCTCTCATCTTGTTTTTTTGGCTTTCTTTGCCTGCTCTCCACTGTATTCTCCTATTCAAGCCACTCTTCTTATCTCGATTCTTGCCATTGCTTTCTTGTTCCTTATCTCAGAACCTAATGTTAATAATATCCATATGGAGAAGCTTTTCTCTCCACCTCAAGGCTTCGGATCATAGGCATTTATAGTGTGATAAAGATAAGCGACAGAGGGGGTTCAAACCATTTAGAATGTTATTAATGAGATGATGGTCAGTGATCTTTACGTGGACATTGATTCAGTCTACGTTGTTCAGGTATTTCTACACCGAGTCGGTCTACCTTAACTCACCAATCTCATTGAAGGCCCTATCTACCTGATTGTGGTCTCAATAATATTCTCTGACAGTAATTTGTACTTCTACCCATCTGACATATCTAGACCTATTAGCTCCCCACCATTTCAATACGTCACTTATAGTACAATGACTAATGTATACAAGCCATCACTACTCTTTGTTGATCTGAGTTATAATGAAGTAGTCCTTCATTTGTAGAAGCCTGCACTCTAGGTCCTTCTCATTTTCCTTGAATTGAGAAGCAAGAGTAGCTTTTCTACAAACCATTCCTTTCTTTCCTACCTGTTGTTGTCGACATTACTACTGACAGCGTGGTGGTGATAGGCTTGCGTGGTAGACATTCCTCGATAGGGGTGGTACTGGTAGGAGTGGTTAACAAGCTGCTTAATCGAGCAGCTGCACTAGTTGCTGTTGGATCCTGTATGTTGTTGGTGATAGCAAAGCTGGTATGGGTCCTTGTACCATTTGTGGTCCTATTTCTAGCTATGCTAGTTTGGTCCCAATTCCAGCAAACCTCTACTTATATTTTGCATGACCCTGTTTAGTAGTATGATACATAAGATTTTGATTGTGGAAAGATCTCTTGAGATCTTCCTCAATTATGTCAAGTTTGGTATTAAGAATGGTTGCAATAGCATCCAATTTTGACTACACAGTACTAGATAGCTGTACATGTTTGAAGCTGGTGGTGTTAGTGGTATTCTGGACATTTGCAGCTTTGTGATGTAATAGATCTATATTGGGGGCTTGTTGACTTTGAAGGCATTGTACTTGTGTGAGAGCTGATGCCTTCTCCTGCTATACTTGTTATAACTGGGCTTGCATGCTCTGGATTTCAGCCTTACTTGTAGTGGGGTTCTAGCTTTGAATGGACTTCTTTCTCTTCTGGCGTTGTAGTTGGAACTGTAGTGGGACGCTATGGATGACTACTTCTGGGTTGCTATCAGTAGATGGAAGAGTAGCACAGTGAATAGGAGATCTAGGTAATAATTGCGGTAGCTGAGCTAATGGCAGTCCCATTCTTCTAAGTCAAATGTGGATTAGGGACGCTAGTAGGGGGTGCTGGCTCCTTCGCTTATAACCTCTTCCAGACTTGCTAGTTCTAGTAGTGCCAGTTGTTCTGATATTGTAGTTGGTATTGGAGGTGGCGGTGGTTGTTTGTTAAAGGTAATAAACAAGCCATGTAGTGTTATGGAAGTCTCATATATCCTAATATATAAGGTAGTAAATCATATGAACTCGATAGTAAGTAGTACTAAAATATATGGAATTGGGATAAATATGTATTTGATAAGAATAAATCTATATGAGACTTAGAACACCGCTTGGGTCTTATTTATTTTAACTACCTAATTCTGTTGACTCAAATGGAAGGGTTGACCTGATAACAGGTTATTAGATCTTTAGTTTCCTTCCAGTTTTATCATAGTAGTCATCGGCGATTACCTTGACTACTGTTGCCTAATGGGGGAGTACCTTCTCAATTAGGAACGCAACTGTCTGAAATACTTATCAATGTTCTGCTGAGATGCCTGCACTCTCCTCAGGGTGAAGTACATAAGCCAAGGCACAAGCTATCTAATAATTGTATATGAATAACTTACAATAGAAGATAATAGAAATACATCAAAAAATAAACATACATGAGGCTAATCCTAAGGACACAAACTTCCACATGCCTAATCTATTGAATGCCAACTAGACTCCTTGTTCACAAATGCCTAACGGATAATCAGTCCAGGCAATCAGTATATCTCTTACAATGCAGTTAGAATATAGGTTCTACTATTATAGCGCAGGTCTCTTATTTGGCTCTTAACAGCTAACATCTGACTGTATAGCAACTTTCAAAAACTGTGAACAAAGCAATGGCTAGTGATGCTTTTCCACCTCTACATCTCTTAGTGAATGAACCTGAAATACTATATTCTCAATAATATGAATATCATTCCATTACTACTATTGGTAATAGGCAGAGTAAGTAGTTTTGATATTAAGAAAGAAATGAAAAAGTAAAGTTTCTATTTTGGGAGTTATAGCAGGAAGGCAGCTATAGACATGATTCTGTATGGTTTTGGGCAACTATTTCGGTAGAAATAAATATTGTTAGTAGGATTTATCTACTTTTTATAATTTCCTTCTTGTTGTATTTGTCATGAGAATAATATTTGTGTTATTAATATATTAAATTTGGTATATTACATTGATAGGTAATAGTGGCTAAGTAGAGGTCAAAAGATAAGATAGGACAGGCAACAAAATGGTAGTAAAGTACATTATGCCAATTCCCTAATATTATTTATTGAATCCATAATACAATTTCAGATATTGCAGACATAATCTATTACATATTATGAAAAATCTGTAATATGACAACACGTATCTGAAAAAAATAGAAACACAATAGAAATGAAAGGCTTACAAAAAGGATTGAATCATTTACCAAAATAAGGGAAAGTTGAAACCATAAGACTAGGGTGAAGGCTTAGCTAGTTTCCACTATATTCATGTGAATAGTGTCAATAATTGAAAACTAGAGGAGAAACAACTCAGTGAGTTGTAGAAATGAGAAAAATGGCTTCCCAGTATAACTCTTGACGAAGTGATAGTAGGGACAACTGATTTAAGAAGTATTCTCTATATTAACAAAAGCTATTAGATGTCCAACATGTTAGAGAAAATCTTAAAACTATTATATTACATCAATTTCTACTATGGGGAGAAGTGTATAGAAAATGTTTTATTGAACTAGTAGATAGGAATTACGAAGTAAAGAATAAAATTTAGAGCGGAGTTGAGGTATAATTAAGTTAATCATTAAATGGTAGAGTGGTTTAAATAGTATTTTTATTAGGAATTGAGAAATATTTTCTAGCTGGTTAGAGTACGCATTTGTGGTATTACATTGTTAATATACATAAAAAATATCTAGCTTAGGTATAGGACTAATTATATCTAGTATTCTTGTTTATTAATTACAACTGCTATTACACAAGCATTAGAAATCTAATACTTCTACCTTCTATAGTTCCAGACATTAACAATCATCCTAAGGGACTCCTTAGAGAACTGGAATTAAGCTGTGTAATTAGCAATATTATACCACACAATTATATCATTCTGAATGCAGTACTCTACCCCAAGAACATGATTTAGTTGAGAATTATAACTTGTGAATTGATGATGTCAGACCTTTAACCCTTCTAGTCAGGATATCCACGCCTCTTGGAACCACGGCTGAAATGCAAACAACATGGCCATTGGCATCATCACGTGACGCTCTGAGTCACTTGGGCCCTGACTTGAAGATTTTCTCCTGTTCGTCCTGTGCGCCAGACGCACTGGACGCAAACATTTATTTTTGCTGATGCTCCAGCTATGCCGCATTTGGAGTGTGGGCGACTGACGCCAGACGGAACGCCGACGGCTCCTACGGGGAGTCACTGGGCCCCAACAGCTCTGTAGCAGACGCAGAAAGTATGGCCATAGCCCTCGCCCTCGAAAGGGAAGACCACTCGATGCTAGCCATCGCTTCAGACAGCCTGGCTTCAGTGACCTCCTCCTGAGCCCTTGCCCTTGGGAGATGCCCCCGCTTCGGCATCAAGGCCCTCATACAGGATGCCCTCTCCTACCCATACAGGGACGTCGGAATCCTCTGGGTACGCTCCCACATTGGTATCCCCGAAAACAAGGCAGCAGAAAGGCGAAGGCTACTAGAATCCCACCTCGGCCGCATCCACAACTCCCCCCCTATAAGGACCCCTGAAGTTCTCAGAGCCATCTACAAGGACAACCGTCAAGCTTTGGACTCCCAGAAAGGCGTCGGCATCCGGCACACAGACTGGGCCCGCCAGTGACTCATAGCCTTCACCTGGCTCTGGACCAACAAGGGGCGCCAAGCCTCCTGGTTCCATCACATACGCATCCTGGTAGACCCCTCCTGCCCATGCAGCCACCCCGCAGAAGACGGGGACCACATTGTCCTTCGCTGTCCCCGCTTCTACAGAATTCGACGAGACAACATCCTCTCCGCCACCTGCTGGTAAGACCTAGATTCCCTTCTTTGGATCAAAACCGGGCCAAACGAGGAGGACATTTTCGACGTCATTAAAGATTCTTTTGGGCACCTCCACCTGGCCCTAGCCTGAGACTCCCGCCGCTGAAGGCTCCACCCCCCGACCCAATCCGTACCTGTCTCCCGTAATTCTCCAAACCTCTTGGATAGTCGGGCCAGGGAGGGACTCAGGGAGGGGTGGGCCACCATGGATAGAAGGAATCGGACGGGAACGGTTTACCTTTGTCCCTCTCCCTGTTGTCATCAATTTCAATAATAATGCCTATCACGGGAGCACGGGTATTTCCCGGTCCCAGCCATATACTGTATTTAGCCTATGGCGTGAGGTGGCCGATTAACTGGTCGTCCCCTTGAATCCTCCCGGGCTTCCGGAAGGCTCTCCATAATCCCTCCATGTGGCTTACCTGAGAGTAGTGT
>Ga0307511_10001785_pt1 | contig 22632 bp, 24 predicted proteins | sample 13_EM_MG_FD_200266 | JGI IMG/M metagenome (GOLD analysis project Ga0307511, IMG submission 200266) | Populus trichocarpa ectomycorrhiza microbial communities from riparian zone in the Pacific Northwest, United States - 13_EM | ecosystem: Host-associated > Plants > Roots > Unclassified | place... | reverse complement strand
CGAATGCGGTGGAGGTGTTGCAGGGGGTGAAGGCGGTGAGGGGGGGGGAAAGTGGTGGTCGTGGGGGTGGTCAAGCTGGTAAGCCTGGTGAAAAATTACGCTGGACGCGCTGGCACCATTTCCGAGATGGTGGTGGAGTTGAAGGTCCTAGAGTTGGCGAATGTAGAGCAGTAGGTGACGGTGATCCAAAGTTACCCTGAACTCCATTGAAGTTTTATTTTTGTTTTTCTCAGTACTCGTACGCGCCCACAGAATTTAAACCTACTACTACGACAATGGTATCTATAATTCGCTTGTGGAGGAGTGTTCATTTCAAGTAACGCATCTTATTAGCCATCTGGACTTAGAAAAAGTCCAAAATAAGCGTTTTGATCTGTGATGGTCAAGGTCGATATCGTGAATGACAAGACAATATGTTTGACGGTAGTATTAAGGCGGCTAACTAACGAGGAAACGACCCGACATACTTAAATAGGAGAAATCCGTATTCTGTGAGGTCCTAGAAATCACTGACATCTGGATCATTCAACTTGGTATCTGAACAAATTATTGATCATAGACATTGGTAATTCGAGTGGTCGAACGCTTCAGCCATCAGTTAGTTAGTTCTAATCGTTGCACGATTCGGGAAATACTAAAAGCTGGGTACTGGACATTGTGTGGCAAAGTCTGCCTTAATTCCATCATCGATGAATTTTAACCATAGAATAATGGCAACCTAGGCAGCATTTACACATTCACAGCTTGGAGGCATTTTTATTGAAGTGGATACAAAAGTTAGCTGTATGACAAGGTATCGTAGGAGGAACATTGAATGATCAAGATTTTGGTTTGTCACACAGATTAAATAGGAACTTGTAGTATAACTTATATATTTTTTCTGACACCATAAGCAGTTTCAAAATTAACTTCATGTGCTTCTTAATATATTGTTAATTAAGGGTATAACTGTCCAATTATAGTAATAATACCAATTGGAATAACTCCAAGCACGGCAATTGCTGAACCAGTTGACCGCCCGAAACATGAATCGCTATGATGAATTATTCGTTCCTATAACCAAACCCGCTTGGCGAATGGAACTATATATACCGGCAACTGCTGGGTCTTTGAGATATTTGCTTCACGCTCCTATGCTGCTGACCCAATGCTATCGCTTTTTATGTCCGCCGCCACCGTGCATTTCTGCCGTCACTACCGCTGTTGCGCATGCCTCCTGCTGCCTCCTATTACAGTTATTACTGCCACGACTCATGCCTATGTATTGCTATTCCTCAATATACCATAATACCTGCACCTGCTACCGCTGGTTACTCCTGTGGCTGTGTGCACTTAGGTATTCTCTATAATATTAAATGTTCTATATTCAAAAAGTCAAGGCGAGTACAATCAGTAAAGTACAGAACTTATAACTGTAAAGATTACTAGGTTATTGAGCAGAGGAATCTTGAGAGAGAGAGAGAGAAGTAAAGATGTATTTGTCAAGGTTATGTAGAGATCGCAATAGTATGAATGCTATGGTTCTACTGCCTTATGCCCTTTTTTCCTTCGCCGGATTTCGCTCCTTATATCCCTTGATCCTTAATTCAAACTTGCCCTTTTGGTCATCCCAGTTCTTACTTGCATAATTCAGAGTTGCCTTTTCTGCCCATGATCGACTTTTCCTTTCGGCCTTGCATTTATCCGAGAGTATTTCCTACACCCTCCCTTACTCAAGTGTCCATATATGTATTCTGGCCTCGATCAATTGGTCTTCGGTCATGTCGAGGATTGGTGTGAGGTGGTTGACATCCATTACTCCTTCCAACCATTCACTAAGCTCATTTGCAAGAGCTTCGTCAGAATATCTGCAGCGTTGTCCTTCCCAAAGATCGTCTCGATATGTAGCTTCTTTGTTCGGATTTGCTGGCGGAGGTAGTGGTACCAATGTTCGATATGGCGACTGCGGCGGACGAACTTAGATCTCTTGCTGAGATTGTACGCCCCCTCGCTGTCTGTGTGGAGTGTGGGGTTGGTCGTTATACCTAACTCGTTCAGGAATTGCTGGATCCAAGCCGCATCCTTTGCTTCTTCGCAGTCCACTATATATTCTGCTTTCGTTATCGATAGCAACACCACATCCTGCCTCCGACTGTACCATCCTATCAGTTGGTTCCCTAGAGTTATCATTACTCCCATTTGCGATCATGATCCTTCTCCTCCGTATAATGCATCTGCATAGATATTGACTTCCAATTCTTCCTTCTCGGCTTTTCTTAAGACTATCCCTTCGGTTCTGGTTGAGTGCAAATATTCCAATACCAGTAGTTCTGTCTTGTAGTGTTTCGGAGTGTGCTCCTTAGTGCGTTCTCCTAGCAGATTCACATGGATAGATATTTTTGGTCGTGTTATTCTGGCTATGAACAGGAGTCCCCCCACTATTGACTGGTATTTTGTGACTTCTTCATGGATTTCGTCGCTAGCATAGAAGTGCGGAACGAGTGGCAGTGAGTTTCTTTTTCCAACCGGAGTGGTCAAGAACTGTCATGTCATCAAGTCTATCAAACCAGTTTGGGTCAGTATTACGTGTTCTTTTCCCTAGGTGAGCTTGATTCCCAGCATCTTCAATGGTTTTCCTGTTTTATCCAGTTCCACTCATCCTTCTACCAATTGTTCTCCTTGATCGAGGTCTACTTCTGTTGGTGGAATTCCGAGAAGATCGTCGACATGTGTTCTGACAATCACTTGTTTGCCTCCATATGTTCCTTCATCACCAATGCACTAGCACATCCCGCATATGTTCATGATATCACATAGCATTTTGAGCAATTTGTGACCGGCTTGCTTTAGTCCATATAGTGCTTTGTGGAGTTTCCAATATTTGGTTTCTCTGTCCTCGTTTATATTGGTGATATAAATATCATGTTTGAGAAGGGCTTGGAGATAGGCTGCCACTATATCCCATTGTTGGATTGCCCAATTTCGATAGAGTGCTATTACCAGGAGTATTTTGAAGGTTTCGGTATACATCATCTGGGCGTCGGTTTCATCATAGTTAATGTCTTCTTCTTGGGTGAATCCTCTACCAACCTTCCTAGCCTTATATTTTTTGATAGTCCCATCAGCCTTCCTTTTGACCAGATATACCTATTTAGTGTCGACGATCTGGGTTCCTTCTTTGATATCCGATTTCAGGATTTTGGTGAAGACTTGGTATCTAAGAGGCTGTTCTCGTTCCTTGATCCTTGCTTTTGCCCATTCTCTTTCCTGTGGAGACGTTCTGACTTGTTGATTGGTAGGGTGGTCTGGATCTGCTCCTACTGCGAATATCTTTGGCTTCTTATCTCTGATGGACTTGTGACTACCAACTAGATTTGTCCATTCTTCTGCAGTCCGTCACTTCTTTTGTAGCACAGCTGCTGGTCCTAAGTCTTCAGGCGGAGGGTCTGGTTGGTCCCAATCTGATACTTCTGGAGGTAGGATTTCTTCTTCGCTGGTGCTTTCTTCCGATTCATTATCTAGCATAACTGGTATTGGGTTTTTGACGAGTCTTATTACTACATTTGTCGTTCTTACACAGTATGTCCCAAAAGTGGTAGTATACCCAATGATTCTCCTTTTATAGCTTCTGGCCGATAGCTTATCTTTGACTTCGTAGTCATAACATGTGACTCTTTGTCCAAAAGGGCACAGGTTTTTCCTCTCATTGACAGGATCTTTGGCAAGAATTATTTCCATGGGTGTCTTTCCTCCTAGTGCTTTATGAGGCAATTGGTTCTTGGTGTAAGCTATGGAGTCTGAGGCTTTATCCCAAAGCCCTTTTGGTAGTCCTGGTGCTATAAGCCCTGTTCTGCTCATTTCTAGGATAGTGCGGTTTGCTTGCTCAATGATGGCATTAGTTTCTGAATACCTTGAGATGGTCTCTTTGAGGGTTATTCCTCGTTGGTTTAGTTCTGTAATTAACTTGCTATTATGGAACTCTCCTCCCCAATCTGCCTGGATTTGGCTCAAGTGTACAGATCTTTTATGTGCTGATGATATTGCCTTTTCCAGTTTGTTGATAATGACGATGAGTGCATCTCCAGTATCCTTTTTTGTGGGGATGGCATGAGTGAGCATGTACCTACTATAATCTTCTACTATCATCATGAGGTATTTGTTTTGCTTTCCTGGTGTGGAGGTATCCATGGGTCCAATTAAATCTACCTGAATTCGTTTAAGTAGTTTTGTTGCTCGGTTTTGTAGTGGTTGTTTTGGAGATGGTGGGTTAGTGGCCTTTTCTTTCTCAAAGGCTTGCCATCGGATCTTCTCTTTGCAATCCTTTGGGAATTCGGGTAGAGTTCGTAGGGTATTATGGGAAACATTGCTGTACTTTTCATGTAGGCTAATAGCCAATTCCTTTCCTTTTACCGAGTTTATCCTTGCCTTGCAATTGTGTGCCTCTGTCTTAATCCATAATCCATCCTTTTGCCTCTCGATCTTGTACAGGACTTTTCCCCCACTTGTTATTATTGATTCCGATCCTCGAGTCTTCTGGTCATAATTCTGTGGCATTCGGAGCCCGCTGATTATATTGCTATATGTGGGTTTATATAAGCATTTCTCAAGCTTCATGCTAACTCCGTTGTGCTGGCTAAGTAGCGTTCCCATAATGTCACATATAGATGTTGAGTGATCCTGTCCTGTGATCTTCATGCTGATGTTATTCTCTATATCGGTGAAGAGCTCGAGGTTGTTGGTGGTGTGATGGGTTGAGGCTGTGTCAAACTCAAAGTATCCTTCTCGTTTAGCTGTGATTTTCCCTATACTAATCATTTTGATGGTGGGTTCCTTAATATCCGAGTTTTCTTCTTCTTCCGCATTGGCTTTCTTTGCCACCTTCTTTTCCCTTTTCTTGGTGAAACATTCGGACTCGGTGTGGTTCAGTCCTTTCCATCCTTTTTCTATACAATTGTCATAGCGCTTCCCATTGTCGGGTTTATTTTCCTTCGTTTTTAGGACCACTGGATTTTCTTTGCTTCCATCTTCTGCTGTCTTTCTTCATCCCTATTGTCTTCCTAGGAAATATGTTTTGAGATACGTAGTGATGTCTCCATATGTAAGTCCAGATTTCAGTTGAATATTTTCGACTAGGGAGTTGTAGTAGGCAGGTAAAGTGGCAAGTAGAAACGTTCCTTTAGCTTGGTCGATTTTACTAAGGTCTATCAGAATTTTCCCGAATTCTTTTAGGTCATCTGGTATCCCTCCTTTTAGAGTCGAAAGCATGAAACTCTACTTCTTATCGAAGTCAATAATATGTTCTTCAATTGTCTGTGTTCTGTTATCATATGACGTTTTTATGACATTTATTACGAGTGCTCATAGGGTGGAGATTGTCTTCCCTTTGTATTTGGCTTGCAACTCCAAGTATGCATCGTTACCCATCCTAGCTAACCCTATAACATCCACAGCCTCACTTTCACAATTTCACTTCATAGTTAAGATGGCAAAATTATTATCTCTTCTCCACTGCTTGACCTTTGCATCTGCTGACTTCTTTTTCGCTTCAGAGTCTGGGTCTTTTACCTCCCCAGTCACTATTTCCCATATCGTTTCTTGCTCATGTTCATAACTACTGAGAGTTTGTTCAATGGATAGGATCCATTGTGTATAGTTATTTTGGCCAACTAGATTGGGCTCGATCTTTGATATTGATCATTCTTTGGACGTTTTAGGGGGCAGAGGTGGTTGGGTAGTTATATGTGGACTTGGAGGTTGGTTAGGGCTAGCTGGTCGAGTTGGTGTGTGCGGTGGAGATGGTGATAGGTTATATCTAGGAACTAGCTGTTCGAAGATTTGTTGTGCCATTAGGTGGCTGTCGGGACTTTCTGGGCTTAGGGTTCTGGGTGCAGGTCCGGCTTCTGGGCTGGGGCTTCGTGGAAATTCTCCGGGTGCTGGTCTGCTTATTTATTGTGGCAGCATTGGCCAGAGGATCTCTAAGTCGAAGTGTTCTTGTTCGCTTATCTTGTCATCAAGTAGCAATAGATGTAGAGGTAGACCGAATTCAAGATTAGTTTCTAGTCCTGCTGCCTGTAGTTCAAGACTAGCTTTGCTGATTTGTTCAATTTCTAGCTGTTCGGTTGTTGCTAGTGTTCTTGGTGGTCTAACTCGTTCACAGGTTAATCTGTGGTATTGGCCACTACTTCTGCTTTTTTGGTCGTATTCTAGTACGACTCGCCTATCTCGTTCCACAATCACTTCTAGAGTGAGTGGTGCGGCAGTTGGGGTTGGTTCAGTCTCTCTAGTACACCAGGTGTGGATCCAGGCCTTATTTTGTCAGTTGATTTTCCTTGGCTGGGATTGGTGTGTGGGTATGGATGTGTATGTAGCAACAGTAGAGCTGCTTCGTACGTCTCAGCAATTCAGAAGGCAGTATTACTGGGTCTAGGCCACAGATATCTCAACTGTTTTTCTTCTTAGGTGCATTTCAGCAGAGCGCCGGGCTCATAACCTGTAAAGATTACAAGGTTATTGAGCTGAGGAACCTTGCGAGAGAGAGAGAGAAGTAAAGATGTATTTGTCAAGACTATGTAGAGATCGCTATAGTATGAATGCTATGGTTCTACTGCCTTATCCCCTTTTTTCCTTCGCCGGATTTCGCTCCTTATATCCTTTGATCCTTAATTCAAACTTGCCCTTTTGGTTATCCCAGTTCTTACTTGCATAATTCAGAGTTGCCTTTTCTGCCCATGATCGACTTTTCCTTTCGGCCTTGCATTTATCCGAGAGTATTTCCTACAATAACTGCCCTATTCCTATATCAGATTCTATGTTGATTTCCACCGACCACAGAAATTCAAAAAAAACCAGGGAAAAACCACATAAATTCGGGGCAAGCCGAAATTAGTAGATAGTGAATTACGCTACGATAACTTTGTGGCACGCTATACATGTCCTACCCGCGGCGGATTACATAACCCGTAATCAAGAGTACATCACTTAACTCCAACAAAGGAAATACATAACTTGGCGGGGCGGCTGTGACTCGAACTAGGGTTTTGCTCAAAAGAGAGCCCCGAGTACATATTAGAGGTTATCAATGACAACAAGGTAGCGGTGAATAAATGTGTGGCCGACAAGGGTTCACTTCACCTAGCGACGTGATATGGAGATAGTAATAGCGTATGCTCATGTTGAACCTACAGATCTAGACGGAGGGTGTTATATAGAGGAGTCTCTACACTCCCGGAGGAGCAGTCTCCACACCCTCAAATGTCCAGATACAAAGAACAATAGGGTATATGTGAGTGAACAAAGGGTTTGTGCCGGAGATATATGGTGGCGCCCACAGTGCAACGGTGCATACCCATTCCATTCAACAGTACAAACCGCTCAGCCAAGTGGAGGGCGATTAGCGCCCCATTGGCAAATCGGTCGCTTCATGGACAAATCGTCGTCATTGGTGAATAGATCCAATGCCTCCCAGGTGAGTGGGTAGGTGAAGGGAAGCAGCGTTCTATGTTCGGCTCTGTGTTGGGCTCTGTGTTGTAGGCAATCGAAGACGACACAGAGCGGAGATACCGAGCAGAGGAGTAGAGCCGAGATGTATTGCAAACGCAGTAGAATAAACTGCCGATAATGAAAGTACATATATGTTCAGGGCCATTCCGGGATTCAGGCCATATCGGTACATTGAGCTATTTCGTCCTAACTTGATCTCTAAAGTACGGTGCTCATCTTGTATTCCATATGGATATTCAGATTGATTTTGCATTACAGCCAAACCCACAATCGCTCCGCCACTTCGAGATAAATGCAACAGAGAGTGAGCGATACAACTTGTTTTCACATGCACAAACACATCCAAAGGCAACACAAAGGGAGCTGGCACAGTGGTTTAATATTAAGTGTAAGAACCAAATTAATCAATTCACTGTATCCCGTATGTTGTATATAAAGGAAGTATTACTAGAAATTCTAACATACTATTTAGGCATTTTGGATTGATATCGAGTCCAACCTCCTCATCCGGAAGGAGTAGAAACCTTGTTGCAGAGTAAAATCAAACGAGTGCGACAGGTATAACATTCTAAACTAGACACTGCTCTGTATGATTGATTCCTACGCTTTGAAAGACAGGTTCCAATGGGTGTTGACCTGATTCAAGAGCAGGCCTCAATAATCTTTACTGCAATCTATCTACAAGAAACGACTATGCTAAAGTTTTTCAATAGCTAGTTGGATACTTGGAAACTCTGACACGGAATTCAAGAGTTTAAAAGACATGGAGAGTCAGGTAATGTGGATATCAGAATAGTGAACAGCGACCTTCCACGTCTCCGAAATATATTAGGTGTTATTCTTCTGCACGATATTTACAAGATGGATGAAACAGCCTTCCTTTACCAACTTCTACCTAATCGATTGTTAGAAACTCAGCTATGGAGGTAGGCAAGCAAAGTAAGCACCGCATGACAGTTGTAGCATGTACTAATGCTACCGGTATTGATAAGATGTCGCTTTTGTTCATTGGCAAGCATGCACACCCTTGCTGTTTGAAAAAAATTAACATGCAACATTGGGTTGTAAACATTTTACAAATAAAAAGGTTGGATGACTGGAGAACTATTTCGGGAGTGGTTAAGCTGGTTTGCAAAGCATATTGGTACAGATAGGCAGGTCCGAGTTTTACTTGATAACTTCAGTGGACATGAGCCTGGCAATATCATATTCGAAAATATTCGAATGAAGTTACTTCCTCCCCATACGACCTCGACGTTACGGCCATGCGACGAAGCAATTATTGGAACATTGAAGGCACATACTAGACGAGTAATCCTACGCCACCTCTTGGAATTCATAGAGAAGTACCCCCCAACACTAGAATCTGGGCAGTATCGTCCCCGCAAAGGCGAGTTGAAGATTCATAAATTTGCACCGGAAAGCTGGTATCTGACTTGAAGACCCTGCGTTGCTTACCTTTACCGGCCCTCGACTAGAGATTATAGAAATCTTAACTCTGGTTACTGTGGATATGTCACGCATTCAACCTGGACAAAAGGCTACTCTAGCCGCTGATGTTGCATATTTTGTTAGTCCTGATGACGAAAATGTTGAAGATAGCGAAGAGGTTGCATTAGCATCTTTGCTGGAACCATATCAACCATCTGCCGTACATACAGCTAGGTGGCTAAAAGTTTCTTAACCCCCTGCATAAAGAGGCCCAAACGCTACATATTTTGGGATTTTGTCTGCGGAAAGGATTAGATATTTGTTGTGTGGTTCTGCAGGGTAGAAAACTTTTTGCCACCTAGCTGAACACCAGATGAAGAGGATGGCTCCGAACTGCCATGCCTTGTTCCAGTATTGAAGCTCGAAACGCCTTAGCCACCCATAAGCTATGTGTTCAACAAAAGTGGGGTCCCGGGGTTCTAAGCCTCGTATTGAAAGTTGAAGATGATACTGCCTAGCTGTTCAACATGACCTCCATAACCTTGAGCGCCATCTACCCCTTCTCTAGCTCCAGACACATCAACGGCAAACTCCAATCGCATCCGATCTTCAACCTTCATCGGAGGTACGGAGTAGCGGCAGTAGCTGTGTTAGCGACGGTAGCGCAGGAAGCGGAGGTAGATAACTTAGTGGTATAGCGGTGTAGCCAAGGTAGCGGGGGTTGTGGAGGTGATAGGAGCAGTGGACAAAGCGTTTGGTTGAGTGTAGTGTACTTCAGGTAGAACTTCACACAATATTACCTATGTGCACATGATATCAAGCAATACCCTTATATTCGCATATCTACCCTCATAGCATTAGATGTCTCGGTATGCTATTATAGAGGTTCGACTGTCAGTAGCAGACCTAGGCGCTGGTAGTCTGATTGGAACAGTCGTAGAGGAGGTGTCGAAGGAGGATACAGTCCGGTGGCCGCAATGATCATATTCTGCATAAGGATGCAATGTATGTCTTGCTCCTAACCCATACAAAACTAGCCAATATGCAGTGTTTGGGCCCCCTTATGTGGAGGGAGGAATGAAATCTTTTGCCACTTAGCTGTATATATATGTTACTTACCGATCTTCTTACTCATGTGTCAGGAACGCCAAGCTGAGATAAGACGTACTGGTTTATTTCTTGAAGATGCACGCGTCTTGCTGGCTAGTTATTAGGCCTTGGCACGAGACGAGATGTCTCGAGACTGACGAGACGAGACGTCTCGAGACTTTGTGATATCAGTTCTTGGCACATATAATATCCTTGTTATAGTGGCTTACGTTATCCGACAAGGGTAAAAGTCTCGAACGTCTCGTGCCCAGGCCTACTAGTTATGAACTATGCCATGGGGTGAGCGTAGATACCAACTTTCACCAGTATATAAATCCTAGAATGTCATATAAGGCTGCATATATTGCATGGATGGGAGGGGCATATTCGCATGACGTTTGTAGTAATTGGTCATGTCCCGCGTATTAAGCCGAATTGTTTCCAGTGCGTTAGTGATCTTGTTATTTTAGCGCTTGTAGAGTGCTACTTCGGTATAAGAACCCTTGATGTAAGAGAATGAGCCACGGCCTGGTCAAAGTTTGTATGAGACAACCGCGATTTTAAAGTATTGACTTAGTCATGAGCAAGTTTCGAACATATTAATCCTCAGTAAGTTGACTTGATGATCTTGCGCTGTTTCTTGATACGTTGTTCATTAAACCGATTGGATATTGCAGCGATCTAGCGTGCCTGAGTTCATTATTAGTTTTATATGAATCGGATTGTGATGCGGGCGGCACTCCAATTGTACCCCAGCCCATTCTTGATTCAGCTGATTCCCGGGCCAGAACATACCTGTATCTCCTAGGACTCACTCGAAAGTCTTGACGTCCTACGTCTCTTTCGTGTTCAAATCTTCATCTTAATTCACTAAATAGCGATTGGTTAAAGACTCTTCTATAGCAAGAACAGTCGGATATTGAGACGCTACAAGGTATGGCTAGCCAGATATGGAGAATTGAACTGTTGCGGGTTTTTTAGGCTTGACTCAGACTTTTCCTATTCTCTTCTATATTAACCCCGCTATAAGAAATCTCGCGCTATAAGAAACCCAGTGCGTATCCACAGGAGTGGTCGTGCCAACCAGACTAGGCTCAGGCATCATTATAACCCTATATAGGTTCTAAACTTTACAATACAGGTCTCTCCGTGAGCATATTGTCGGGAACATCGGTAATTGGTTGGCTATCGGGACATGATAGTGAATTGAAACTAGTACGTTCGGGAAAGAACACGAGAGATTCCCCGACGGATCTAGTCCAAAATGGGCTACTTAGTATAGGCCGCAAGTACCAAACTACCAACCACTTCGGATAAGGAGTTTTTTAAGATACACTATATATACATTTCCATCTCATCGCCTCTCCAGCCTCATTCCATCACTGACACCTGCACTCCAAGGTTAGTTGTGAAAAGCTTGGAGTCTCTTTACCTGCATGAAATGATGTTCGATAGTTCAAATTTCGCATTCCCAATGTCGCCTGGCTTACCACCAATGTGCTATAATCCTTGGGTTATCAAGCACTATTCATTCTACCACCCTTGACCGCTATATCCACCAAGATCTTGACCTCAAATCTCGATACCGACATCCACTGGGCGTTCCAGCGGACTTTCATTCTAGGAAACGGCAATTCTACACAAGCCAGGCGCTGGGGTGTAAGAAGACAATTCCAAACTGTGGCTGAAATGACGAAAACACAAAATGTAACGTCACCCACATTCACAACTTCACCGTAATGGCAGATTTGGGATGTTTTAGCGGAGCCAATGGTAGCCTGAATGGCATGCCCCCACTGGGTAGTCGGGGGTGTGGCAACACTTGTTTCCTACAACTTAGCTGCGACATTATTACTCCTATTACACCTATTACATACCACGCTGCTAAGACACATCGACATCTTCGCCGTAATGGGGGGTTTGGGATGTTTCAGCGGAGCCAATGGGGAGGTACGAGGGACGGGGCAGCAACCGCTGCGCACTACTCGTGGACCCTCAACTCGGACATAATTACTCTCTTATTACACAACATAGGTCCCGTTACAGCTAGCTCAAATTGACAGCTTCGCCGCAATGACAAATGTTTCGAAATGCCAGCGGAGCCAATGGGGGCATGAATAGCACCGGTGATAGGGCCGGGGCAACACTGTTCGGTTCAACTCGCGAGTCATCAACTCGGAGATTATTACTCTGCATCCCGCACAACCTAGGGCTGCCCCGAGGAACCTATGGTTTCTCGAGGATGGGAGCGCCCGTGATTGGTATGGTATGTTCGCTTCGTTCCTAAGAAGAGGATCTTTAACAAAGCCAAGCTCACTGACATTGATCTATTGTTTGTCAACTACAGTGCGGAAGGCCATAGTTGTCAAATTCCTACCGAAATGCCGCATGCAAGTGCCCGTACTACACAGAATGTCCCCTGCACCATCTTCTGTTTCAGATGACCCCACTCGTGTGCCAGTCACAGCGATCAGGGATTTTCTACAGCTCTCACCACTACTTCCGCTACATAAACCTCGACTTGGATCATACGCCTCGCCCTAAGAAGGAAACTAGAGCGCCAAGCTGGGTCAAGAGCAAGACATATGGCTAAGGGAACACTATTACCAACAGGTATATTGGGTGATTTCGCTTCCCCCACTTCAACCCAAACAACACCAGTAGCAGCTCGTCCGATGAGGACCTTTGGCGGCACTGGGAGGCAATCTGGAGCGGTGAAATGCCGAGCCTTGATTCCCCAGATGCTGTGCGCAAGAAGGAGCGGGAGGTGGTCGTTCCAGGTGGTCAGGATTCCATGGGCGAAGATAATGACAGCGATATGGATATGGGACTTGATCCTCGTCGCAGGCCGTAACTCCCCAGGGATAGCATGTCTACCAATCTCAGCCCGGGAACTCATCAACAGAGAAACTCGAATAGTTTTGACTTGATGGGATTCACATCGAGGCCGATTGGGGGAAATACGATAACGGGTCAGTGTCAACGGGTGGCTCACAGAGGGTCAGTAGGGATTCGGAATCTGAGGATGACGGGGACGATAGGAGGATTTTTGAGCTGGGAAGGGGGACGAAGAGTAAGGATAAGAATCTAGCTAGTACTGTATATTACGGTGTAACGGCTGGGGGGATGCTGGCGTAGTTGGCAGTGCGCAGCTGGCTGACCTGGGTGGGAGTGGGCGGTCTCAGTGGGTTCGAATCCCGCTCCACCCAGATGGTGCAGTCAAGGAGGAGGTTCGGGGAGTTAGGGGGATGAGGCAAATACAGGGATACATGTACCTAGCATCAAGTAAGTCTCCTCTAGCTTGACTTTCTTTGGAACAGCTTTGTACATAAGTAGATAGATTAGTGCAGGTGGCCGTCATAGTGTTGTTATTGGCGCAGTTGGCGCATGTATCGAAACGTGTGCAACGATATTTTGGGAACGAGCAGAGAGCGAGACATCGTGGAAGACTTGCGTCCACTACGTGGATAATAGTAATATGGAATCCTTGATTCTTCTAGTCATAGTGGAAATAGGTGCAGTTAAATACATGATGAGCCGACAAGTATGTAAACGAACCAATACACGAATAAAAGAGTCGCACGGACATGTCTCAGAATCACCATCGACTCCTCTTTCCACTATTATGGAAACACCGTACCAGCAGTGCTCCTGCCTCTGCAACACTTCACAGACCCAAGCAATATTCCAGAATAACTCACATGTAGATAAATCGGGACTTTTCGATGCCATAGGATGTTGAAAGAACTTGGGAATTGTGGTGGGTTGGCATGAGCGTATTGCACTAGCTACCACTACTAAATAACCCAAATAGTAAACCTGGCCGTTCAGTAGGGCCAGAGGGAAATTGGGGATGGTTATGACAGGGTTTCTGATGGCAAGATATTGACTAACTTTTATTTACCGCCAGCGGGAGGAGCTGTACAACAATCTCCGGCAATAATGGAAAAGTGTGATAAGTTCGGGTACAGTAATGAATATTTGAAATATAAATAAAAAACACCCTATTTCTCTTAATACAAGCAAGACTTCACTTCGCAACTACCATGCACATTGCCATCTGCCTAATAAATTTACCCTCAGTCACGGTACCGATTATATACAGCCTGGTGGCAAAATGTTTGATACCCCTGCATAAAAGGCTGTGTATGCAGCGCGCTTGATTCAGATGATATGCATACAACGCGGCTATCACATTTTTGGTGAATATGTTTCACTTCCCCGACATCAACGTGAAATCTCATGCCTTCATGACCAAACAGTGATCATACCGAGCTGCTTCCATATTGCTTTACCTCCTATCATGCTAGCCTAACGTAATATCACCCGAACCGAGCGTGATTCCCTTCTAGCAGAAGATGCAGCTACCGATACTCCAGCAGATGTGTGGGCATATATTAAGCGGCAACTTCATAAAACATATCCGGATTTGATTAATATGCATGGGTAAGTTGATATGGTGAAGCAGGTGCTCGCGGATGCATTAGAAGAGATTTGGGAAGAGATTCCCGAGACACCACTGGAGAGTCTTTATACCTCTATGCCCCGTTGTGTAGCAGCTGTCATTAAAGCAGAGGGGCGGTATGCCAAATATTAGGAGGTGATGTATTTAGATATATTGTTCATTCCTTTATTATTTATGTTGGAACATACATCCACCACACCCGAGTTATCCAACTCACCACATATCCGGCTACCCATATCTCATGGCTTATCTGGTGGATAATTATCCTATTATCCTGCAGTCAGCGCATTTGCTTATTTCATGTATTTCCTACATTTCCTGCATTTCCGCTACCTGCGTATATTTCTTATGTTATTCTCACATAACCTATAAGCTTACCCAACGTCAGCTCAGCTTACTTCTGTTGTCGCCGCCTCCGTTGCAACCGCTTATTTGTATTTCTCTTGCTTCCTATTGGCCGGTTAACATCCCTGCCCCGGTATGTCTCACATTGACTTTCGCAACTTCACGGTATATAAAGACATCCGGCTGCGCTCTGTATATTCCTAATAATCAAGCAAGTCTTCACACACTTCTACTGTCGCATCCACCGCCTATTGCCATTAGCACGCTGCTCCATTAGAACCTCCGTTGCGCCAGATCGCTACTACTGCACTACCTAGTACCACTTCCGCTGCCTTCTAATATTCTTCCCGGAATATTCTGTTACTGCTTCCCCTGTAACCCATCGTGATCCACCTCGCCACCTTCGCCGCTAGCCTGACCCCTTTTCCGAGGGTTTGTCGTGTAGCTCTGAATCGTACATGAGGGTCTGGAGAAGTTGGCCGGTCACTACCTTCCTCTTCGCTTTAAAAAACCAGAAGATGGTAGTAGGGCCATACGCTGTAGACCCTCAATGTCCTGTTTTTCACGATATAATCCCTCCAGTTGCTCGCCCTTCTGAGAATTGAGATGGGGATTTTGAGGACGAAAGAGACGGAGGTTTTCAAGCTCTCAGGTGCGAATACCAGGTACATCACCAGAATTGGAATCGGATTCCTGGGAGTGGAGCAGGCTCAAAGGTATCTACAATACGTTGCACCTCCTCCACTACCGAATTCTCAACGACTTCATCAACAGAATCAATAAAGTCACCCTCGTCATATACCATAGTATCAATACGAGTACTGAATTATAAAAAAAAATTTTTAAAAAATCAATAAAGTCAGAAAGGTTGGCTTGCTGAAAACCAGGATGCGCAAAGTTTGACGTGTCTGAACCTGCTTGGAAGACATAATCACTTTGCGAAACACCCAGTATGTACAGCAACACCTTATGAGATCCCTGTAGGAATTACTCCTACGTGCGATATCACGGGAAGCGCAGGATTCCGAGAATGGACAACTGGGATATGCGGACATGAATAGGGAAGCCCGAAACGACATATTGGGATAACTCGAGGAAAATAAAAGAGGTGGAATCCGCTGGCTAAATAAGGATGGATAAGGACAGTGGAACCATAGTATTAAGACTATAGCGATCTCTACATAGCCCTGACGAATATATCTATATCTCTCACACAAAAATATCTCCACTCATAACCTCGTAATTTTACTATCACAACATAACGTGACCGACGGGTTTCCGCTCAAAATTATTAAATTGCCATTATATACAAAGATATGAAGGAAAAGCTACCTGCCAGGCCTCAGTACACGCCGGGCAGGAGTAACTGGGGTGGGCCCTCGGGATATATATTCACCGCCTGGGTCCTATGGGGGGGCATGGGGTGGAGGGAGGGTGCATAGGGGGCTGTAATGGCGCAGGAGGAGCAGGTGTCTGAACTGTAATTGTGGAGAGTATAGAGTCATCACTGGAGGCTTCTTCATTGGCTTCGAACTCAATGCTCGGTGGGGAAGGTGTTTCAAACCGAGTTCACTTGGTTCTCCTCCAGGGACCAGTTTGACTAGGCAGAAGTGGGGTGGCGGTTGCTAGTTTTAAGTCCCGTGCGCCACTACAATGATTCTTTTGTTGCTTCTCTAAATCCCGCTTCTCCCATTCATTATAGAGGCGTGCAATCTCTTTCCCATCCAGAACTTAGCCAGATTTTGTTTTTTAGTCCCTAGATGTCGAGTATCAACAGTAGCATACAGTTGATTGGCTTCCCGCCACTGTGCAAAGCTGCGCTCTACTAACTCATAATCCTTTTCCCGTTTGATTCCAAATCGAGCCAGGCGGTCAACAAGAGACTCAAGAAAGTTCTCTCTTATGATAGGATCCTCTTCTTTGGCTATCTGAACCTTGGTTTGTCGGATAATGCGTGTAACAGCTGCTGGATTATGGAGAGTTCCTAGTTCCCTGGCTGACATAATAGCTAAGACATGAGGCTTATGTCTATCTTTTCCCACTTGAGGAAGCTTACTGAGAACAATTTGTCCATTGAAAGAAAGAATCCCACAGCCAGGAAATGCTGTTTGGGTTGTTTTTTTGGAATATGTAGCCCGACGTGCCTGTAGATATAAGGTCGAAAAATTCCCTTTGTATATACCATGAACTCCGCGTCGAATAGCATTGTCCACTGCATTGCTATAGTAGTGGTGAAGCGGCCTAAATATACCACATCAAGTGGCTGAATAAGATGGGTAGAATGTAATGGGAGACAGAATGGTACAACTTGATGTTCTTCACAATATTCCATGAATTCAATTGTAACATCGGAATAATGGCCATCCACGATAAGTAGTCTATTTATATATAATTTAATTAGTATATATAGGATATGGGATATTGGGTGAGTAACCACTTACCTCCACTGGCCCTCCACACACTCTTGAGTTTCCCTATTAAATACCTCGATCAGCCACTCCATACCCAATACTCGATTTGTCTAGCCTTTATGTGCATAAGAAAAACGAAATGTCTTAGACTCTTCATCCTGTCTAGTAAACCGATGACACCCCATATAATGATTTGCACCTTTGTATATAATTAAACATGGGATAACCCTTCCATCACCAGAAACACATTCAATTACAGTTATAAGCTCTCAATTCCCATTATCTGGTATCTTAAATTTACTTCCTCCTTCATATGAACAAATAACCTTGGATGCTTGCACCAATCCCGTTAAGAATCCCTTTTCATCCATATTATATACATCCGGCTCTTGAATAATCTTAGTCTTCATGGCATATCTCAACTTTGCAAAATGATCTTGAATTATAAAGGGAGAAGCTGCCTCAAGTTGATCCCGATCTATAGGAGTAGTGAATTTAGTAGCCAATTGTGGGTGTCGGTCAAGAAATCTAATAATCCAATGTTTACCAACTTCTTGTTGACTAACTAACTCTGCGGCTTGTCAGACATGCAAAACCTTTGGAGGAAACCCGCAGCTTTCTAAATCCCGAATTTATCGAAGAGCAGCTTCCTCATCGGTACGTGTAAGGGTCTGTTTTGCTTGGTGTGCTAGAAAATGCGGTTTTGCTCCTTTTAAGTGACCACGCAATGTCAAAAATGGGATCCCAAATACAGTAGATGCATCCCGTATCATCATAGAGGGCTTCCCATCTTTCTTTATGGTCTGTACCGCCTTTATAGCCTTCCGGATATTGTCCTCCCGCTGCGCTCGGTTGTGAGCAGCCTCTTGCCTGCACTTGACCCGTCCCATTTGTGTCCTGGCTTTCACGATCATACCTTATACTAGCTTGCCCGTTATTGTGATGGCGTCGAACGGTTTGTCGCTTTGGAGCTTGAACTCACCCCGCTCGGCATCTAGATCGCCGCAAAAAAGCTTGAGTGGTAACCCTGTCTTAAGCGGAAACCCTGTCGGTCACGTTATCACAACTTAACAGAGCAGATGCAGGTGATTAAAAGTGATGTTGTTTATTTGATTTCGACAGTAATTTGCTGGGGATCGGTTCGCACGATGTGGTTGCATAAAGCTGCATCCAACTACTCTCGCGCTATAAACAACTAACGAGCACATACAGAAGAAACTTACCTATAGCTCGAGTTCCTTATTTTCCCATACAAATTCTGACGGGAACAGAGCCTGGTTGCTTATATCGCTAGTTTTCTTATATCGCAGGTTGCTTATAACGCGGGATAACTGTAGTCCACCCAGTCCCTTAGCATCTCGTGCCCCTTCAGGATTTCGTACATGTTGTCCCTATCATGCTGTTGAACGCTTATTTGATGTGTCTGCCGTCCACGTATCCCCCGTATTGTTTACCCAGCCCGTCCATCAGTATTACTGAAAGGCGAGGAATATGTTGGGAAGGTGCAAGGGTATAGGTAACTCTCAGTGGGGCATAAGCCCCACTAGTTGGAGAAACCTGTATACCGGAATGATTAGGGCAATTGCTCTATGGGGAGCGGAACTGGGATGGAGGGGTCAGAGAGACTGGGAACGAGAGTTCGAACAGCTCCAGTTTCATGCATTAATGAAGTGCACTGGAGCAACGAGGGGTTCAAGAAAGGAGCTGGTGAGCCAAATTGCAGGAATGGAGTCACCAGCTATGACAATGGATGCGGCACAGAGCAGGCTAATGGGGAAGATCCTAAGAGACCCGACCACCCTGGGGGACCTGGTAAAAGATGAGGAAGCAGGGGTTCCGATGGCATTAACAAGAATCATGAAGACAGCGACTGATCTAGGGGACGGCAACACCAAGCTTAGTTTCGGAGGCGCATGCAAGGTCTCGAAGTTTCAGGAGGTGGACTTGAAGCTGTCTAGTGAGGACCCGAAGGAGAAGTGGCAACGGAGGATTTCGGAGGTGGGAGAAGGGGCAGTGGTGGTATTTACGGATGGGAGCAAGAGGGAGGAGGAGTAGGGGCGAGCTGGTGGGATCAGGAGAGGAGGAAGGGTTACGGCATAGGGTTAGGGAAGATCGCGACAGTCTGGGATGGAGAGGTGGCAGGTCTGCGAGGGGCATTAACTCACGCACCAGCCAAAAAGATACTCATCCTATCAGATTCGCAAGCGGGGAGGACTGGAAAAGCAAGAACCTACAACCTACGCTGGGTAGCTAGCGAGATAGGAAGAAGGAAGGAAGAGCTGGGGGAAGATGCGGTGACCCTAGGATGGGTCAAGGCACATGTGGGAATTTATGGGAATGAGAAGGCGGACAGACTGGCAAAGGAAGGAGCGGAGAAGACCCCAAACACAACCCGAATTACGGAAGGTGGGTTGAAGCAGGTATGGGCCAAGAAGAGAAAAGCGGAGAGGTGTGTGAAGGGGACAGGATCGGGGAGGGTATTAAAGTGGAACCGAAAGGCGCTACTCAATTACACCCAATGTCGAACTGGGAAAGGGAGACTGGGTTGGTGGAGGTATACGCTGGATCCATGGGAAGACCCAATGTGCAGGGTATGCTTTAACCTGGAAACTGGCCGACATGTGGCGCTAGTTTGCACAGCAGGGGAATGGCTAGGAAGAAGGTGGAGCTCGTGGAAGCAGGCAGACGATAGGAAGGTGTGGATGCGGAAGAGGAAGGACGGAGACAAGGAGGTCGTGATAGATTTGGTGGAGGATTTCTTTACCAGGTTAGACCTACGAGCGCTCTAGCCCTTATGTTTATTCCTACTGAGGAGGGCCGGAGAGGGGCGTGGCGGCGGAAGTTGCGAATATTTATAGGGCTTTCACTTGTTATTTCATAGGTTTGGGAGGCTGGCCGTTTATGGAGCCCGTTATTCCGTGGGTGCCAATTCCTTTTAAGGAGGCGGCGACGGAGTCGCCGCATGACATTAAGTCGAATCGGTGTATAGACTTTAAAATAAAAATAAATAAAAAAGCATTACTGAGTCTATACCCCCTCCCGCCTTTCTCCCCGCGACTGCTCTTTCATGGAATAATTCTTCCTTTCCATCAGTGTTCCCGCCACCACCTGATCCGCTAATTTACCTACCAGGCTCATGAGGACTATCGGCCTCCAGCTCTTTAATTTCCCTAGGTCCTTCCCCCGCTTCGGGATCATTATGATCTCCATCCGTCTTCACTCTTCCTCCCCGTAGTATTTTTTCGCTACCGACGCCATCTGTCCTACGTCCTGGTGTGTCCTTCAGGGCATTCAGTAATCTCCACGAAATGCCGTCCGGTCCTGGGGCCGATTGGGATTTGGTCCTTCCTAGGGCGGATCTTACCTGGTTCATTATTCATTCGGACTGTGGGGCGCGTTTCGTTCCTGGCCGTCTATTATTTCCTCTATCATGACCCGTGCGCGCTCATAAACCCTATCCACTCATCTAACAAGCCTGAATACTTGTTCAGATTTTGACACGCGATTTAATCATAGAATAACCGAGTATACATACCTGGTAAACACCGAGTGGATAATCCTGATAATGTCGAGGGTTCCTGAAGTTGCCCAATTAGGTAGTATATTTTGGTTTGAGGTACCATGTTAACTTCCCGTGAATTGCGGACAGTCGCTATGTGGGATTAACCTCTATATCGAGTTCTGTTCGCCCTCCTGCCACACCCTGGAAATCCGCGGAGATTGGCGGCTTGATTAGGCCTTGCCATGTCTCAGGCTGGAGCTGGCTCAGCTCGTGCCAGGCCTAAAGTGTTATATGCAGTTGCATACCTTGTGCCAACCAGACTTGTTGTATACCACGTCGCGCAAGCGGCGCATTCCGCAAAAACAACACAAAAATGCGTACCGAGGCCGTAGAGTTATTTTATTCTATTGGTAACAAATTTGGAGTGGAGCAGCTTGATACATAAGGAATTGTACTCCGCAGGCATGCTCACAATGGGAAGGTAAATTAAATGGTGATATAAGGGAAGTCTGCAAATATTTGCAACTTGATCTATCGTGAGGAGCTACAGTGGCTAGAACACCAAGACATACCTTTGATACTTGAAGATCATTGAGGGGGTGTCTAGCAGAGAATTGCAGAAAGACTTGGTGCCTGATATATGGCATGGACGTGGCCATAATGGCCAATGCTACCACAGAACATGGGTTGTCCTCGACCGGGGTGCCCAGGTACTGTAGCTGACGGTGATGCGGATCAAGACGGGGATGCGGATCACATGCTTGGCATTCTCACTTGGCATTCTCAAATCAAGTCGTTCCCACGTATAATTCAACCAATTTCATTCCAATATTCGTGAAACTTTGGGGACTTCTTCTTAAGGACCCTCAGATACGTTCGTAGTTCTGCCAGAATGCCCTAACACCTGCTGTACTTGGAAGACCTATACAGGAAAATGATCCCGTTTCGGCACTACCACAGCTGTCATAACCCCAGTTGGGCTTAATATGCAGCCTTAGCTTCACAATACTTAGACCTATATATTCTCAAGCAATTTGCAAAGTTTCAGAGCGATCAGGTTCATCGGGATATATCAAGCGCCAAATACAGACTCCCTTTGTATGGCGGGTTAAAGCAAAGCCGATAGATTGTTATCCATATTCCAACTGTCGGTGTCGAAATACCTATTTGCAGGTCTGAAAGCCTCTCTTGGCTGATATGTACATTGCTTCGCGTTGCCTCCAATCATATTAATTAGGCGCAGCTTCCTCCATGACATCGGAGCCTTCCAGGGTGTCAATGCCATTTGCCTATTAGTGGGTCGCAGAAGCACTCCTACTTCTGCCTTGCCGTTAACATCGAAGTGAATAACGCCTCGAAGCCAGTCCTAACCAGACTAGGCCAGTCCTAACCAGACTAAGCCAGTCCTAACCAGACTAGGCCAGCCCTAGCTAGACTAAGCCATTCCCACAAATAAAATTCAAATTCCTGGATTTCCCTGTCAACGTAAAAGGATACCGATTCTACTCCTACTTAGAAGAACTCTTCTCACGTTTATCAACCCTCCATCATTCAACGGACCTACATTACCCAACCTTCCACATTATGTCCTAATCTCAACACCCCCGCCCCAAGTTCCACACAGTATTATGGTAATCACTATCCAGACACTATGGAAAAGGCTAGGAATGTAGCCAGATTTGTTGCCAGGGGGTCTGAGCAGCCTCCCACAACGCACACTCGGACCCGTAGGTCCCACAACGCACACTCGGACCTGTAGGTCCCACAACGCACACTCGGTCCCGTAGGTCCCACAACGCACACTCGGACCTGTAGGTCCCACAACGCACACTCGGACCTGTAGGTCCCACAACGCACACTCGGACCTGTAGGTCCCACAACGCACACTCGGACCTGTAGGTCCCACAACG
>Ga0307511_10001784_pt1 | contig 22650 bp, 18 predicted proteins | sample 13_EM_MG_FD_200266 | JGI IMG/M metagenome (GOLD analysis project Ga0307511, IMG submission 200266) | Populus trichocarpa ectomycorrhiza microbial communities from riparian zone in the Pacific Northwest, United States - 13_EM | ecosystem: Host-associated > Plants > Roots > Unclassified | place... | reverse complement strand
CTATTTAGAAATATTTTAAATTTTGAAATTATATTTGTTTGGCATTGTGTTTGTATTGCATAATTTATAATTAATTTATCTTGAATTTGAATTATGTTTGTTGAATATATATATATATAAACAGTACAACCTCGAAACGGCACGCCGAAACACTCCGAAACTGAAATATTCTGTTCCAATTAAAAAAACAGAACACCTACCGAAACGGAATTGACAACCTTGGTATAAAACGAGGAACCTTATTCCTAAATTTTACGATTCCAATTAGTGATTTATTTTTTAAAATTTATCTTAAAGAATAAATGTTTACAAATAAAAAATATATATTATATGAAGATATTTTTATTAGTTTTAGTAGATTATAGATTTTATTTTTTATATCCTTTTTGTTTTTTTTAATTAATAAAATATCACTAATTACTAGTTATTTCTTAATTACGGTAAGATTTTTCAAAACAGCACGAGTTGAGCATTATCTTTATGTATTTATTAAGTTATATTTATATTAAAAAAAAAAAAAAAGTTTGATAGGGATACTGCTTGATCCCCGATGTATAAGAAGTCAACTTTTGATGGGGTAGGTATATTGCTCGATGTTTAGATTTTGCTATACACGTTGCTGTGATATTTACACACACACACACACGCGCACACACACACACGCACAGTAAAGGGGTACGAGAACTTTACTCTTTACATGAAGAATATAATTGTCAACTCAAAAAGTTTCATTCTCTCTCTTTTGTGGAAAAAGTCTTTCTAAATTTATACTCGAACCAAAACAAAAAAAACTTTTTCTAAGAGAATGAGCGTGAAAATAAATAAAAAATTAATTAGAGAGTTTTTTGTTTTTTCAATTGAAGGGTTAAATTTAATTGAAAAATAGCTTTGACAGGATAAAAAACAAATCAAAAGAATAAGGATCAAATTATAAAAAATAAAATAATATAAACTTTAACTGAATAATGAGATTGAAAGCCAATAGAACTTTAACAAAATAGTCAAGAAAATAAAAAATAAATAAAAAAACAAGGACCAAACTAAAAAAATAAAATTGTCATTAAAAGACTAGATTGAAAACAAATAATTTTTTTATAATAGGAACAAGAACGAAATAAAAAATAAAAAGAACGAGGACAAGAGTTAAAAAAAGCAAAAAACAAAGATTTTTTATTGAATTATAAAATTGAAATCCAATAAAACTTTAACAAATGAATAAAGGAAATAAATTAAAAGAAGAAGAAGAAGAAAGACAAAAAAATATAAAACAAACATGCATTTTACTCGCAAAAGAGAGAAAAACAAAAGAAACGATTATCATACGCCGCCATACGCCACACTATAAGGAAGATGACACAATAACGCTTTTAAAAACACGACATTAGCCATCAGGTCATGTTTGAGCATCGGGTGGCGTTGCATGCGCCGTCTAAATGACATAGACGCTACTCACTTGTTGGCATGTAATGAGCACATACCAACAACTTTATTGAATAAAAAAATAAATATTCAACATGAAAAATTCAAAGCACCGCTATGAGCTTGGTAATTACAGCACAGCAATGTTAAAGCACAAAAGTACCCCCCGTGTGAAAGCTTTATTTTTTGTATTTTCTAATATCAACAACATATTTTAACTATTCACAAAGAATGAAAAATCCAGAAATACCCTCCTAATAATTTTTTGATCCATGGGATAAAAAGATATTTTTACTATTTAAAAGCCCATAAAAAATAAAATAAAATAAAAAATCCTTGGTTAACAACTATAATTTTTGTTGATTTTGAGTGTAAAAGCGTATTTTTACTATACAGGAATTTGAAAAGGATTTGGATCCTAACAATCTTTTAATAACCAATCAATGGAAAATACTAAAGTACCCCCACCTTTAAGGCTTCATTTTTTTCCACCCAAGAAAAAGAAATTAATTTCGTTGTAAGTGTGCTACAATGAACATCCAACACCCTATAAATTTCTTGTAAATATGGATACGGGGTATTGGTCATGTATTGTGTTTTCATCCAAGGATGTGATGTTGGTGATTTAGCTAGGCACTATTTATTTTTGTGGTTGGATTGTATATTTTTTTTAAATTAAGTTTTTTGTGTTTTTGAATTATTTTGATGTGTTAATATTAAATTTTAAAAAATAAAAAATATTTTAAGTAGCAAGTATTAGCATAATATTTTAATATATTACCATAGGTCGTAAACACTACATTATCATTGAAAAACTTGCAAGTTTGAGACAAAAACATTGAAAAAAAGGGTTGAAGTTTATACCACGGGCGGTGGAGAATGAACTTTGACCGGAATGGCAAGACCAAAAGATGAGGCGTCTGATAGTCCACGCATTGATGGTCCATTGCGTGTGCATGCAAGCTAGCTCATACAAGGAAATTCTTAAAAATGGACAGCTGTTCTTAACACTTCACGCCGTGTGTCCGTTAACGACAATTTATAACTTCCCCTCCATTGCGGTTACATCTCGCTATCTAATAAAGTAAGCAGCTCAACCACTATTAAATCTTGCTGTTGAAAAAGTATTTTTTTTTTTTAATTTTTTGATTATGTTGATACTAAAAATAATTTTTAAAAAATAAAAAAAAATATTATTTTAATATATTTTTAAATAAAAAATATTTTAAAAAACAACCGCTATTACAATACCAATCAAACCCAAAATATATTTATTTTTGAGATTGGACCGCAGGTGACAAACAATGTTGAGGAACAATCTTCTCAAACAAAAGCTTGGGGCCTGTTTGAGAGTGTGATTACGGTTGCTTTTCAAAATGTTTTTCATACCGAAATGTATCAAAATGATATTTTTTTATTTTTTAAAAATTATTTTTGGAATCACCACATCAAAACGATCTAAAACACATAAAAAAATTAATTTTTAGAAAAAAAAATTAAAATTTTTAGAAACACGGGTACAACCACGATTCCAAATGCTTACTAACTTAAATAAAACTTTATTTGATTTTTTATTTTTTTAAAATAATATCATTTTAGTTTTTTTTTTAAATGATAATATTTTCAATTGATTCACTAGCTTTGTAACCTATCTTTAAATTGGGTCACGGACCGGACCAGACCGATGAAAAACGAAAAGGTTTGTATTGTAACCTCTTGCCTGTGATGGATTCAAAAAGGTAATAGGCTGTAGCCTTTTGGGCTCAAAAAGCTAAAACACATTGGGCTTGCATGAGTAGCTCTTAGTATCAGTTGAGCTTGCCTTTTTCATAAAACAGCAATACGCTTATAGTGGGCCTACGGGACGGCATATCCTTTTTTTTTTTTTTTATTATCCAATTCTAATCTTAGTGTAGCCATCAGCAAATAAAAAATAAAATTGAAATACCTCATTCCGTTTCGCTAATATAATTTGTTAAATTTATAACCAATAAAACAAACCATAAAACCAGATATTATAATATGATAATATATTGACAATAAATATATTATTAAAAAAATTGGCAATCCCTAGAGCAGAGCAAGATAGGCCTAGGCTTGCCCTGATCAAAATCTATCTCACTCACTCTCATTCACACTCTGGACTCCACAAGACAGAAGAACAGAAGCACCACCACGAGCTCAACCCGAAGGCCCTCCCTCGCCTCCTAGCCCCGTCACTCATTCTCTCCGCCGTAGAATGGACATCAGCACTGCCACCCTGAAACGCTGCGGCTGATCTCTGCACCATTACTCTCCTTTCTTCTGGTACTTGTCTTCAAGAAAAACCCAATTGCCTCCTTTTAAATTACTTGATCAGCATGTCTCTCCACTTGCACTTTTTTTTTTTCTGGTTTACAATTATGGGTTAGTTTCTGAATGACAAAAAGTGAAGAACTTGATAAGCTTTTCGGAGAAATGGGTTTGATTTATTTTAACTTAATTAACATGGCAGAGGTTCAAATGGAGGTAATTGTTAATAAGAAGAAGCGTAGAAAGGAACAACGAGAGAGCAAGAATAATAATCAATTGCGTGTTTCTTCGAGCACTCCACGCACGCGTTCTCAGGTATCCCCGGAGTGGACAACTAAAGAAGCGTTGATTCTAGTGAATGAGATCGCTGCTGTTGAAAAGGATTGTTTGAAAGCTTTATCTACCTATCAGAAATGGAAGATCATTGTCGATAACTGCGTTGTCCTGGATGTTGCCCGGAATTTGAATCAATGTCGGACTAAGTGGAACTCCTTGGTTAATGAGTACAACCTGATTAAAAATTGGGACAAGGAGTCTGAGTCCCGGAGTGACTTCTATTGGTCTTTGGAGAGTGAAAGGAGAAGGGAGTTCGGACTTCCTGAGAATTTTAATGATGAACTTTTCAGAGCTATTGATGATTATATGTGGTGCCACAAGGAACACCCAGATACGGATCCGGATCCAGATCCAGATCCAGATACTGACTCTGAAAAGCCTGACTTGCTTCATGCAATAACAAACCCTGGTATGCTTCATCTCCAATTTAGCATGCAGTGATTTTAGTTATTGCTAATTAACTTGGTAATTATGAATGTGACTTTGCGTTGTTTATGATCAAGTTTTAATCCTGTTTTTGTTCATGTTAGTGCAATTGCTATTTCACTTTAGATGTGTCACAAAAGTTCTTGAACGTTTGATTTTGGAATTCTGTTGTGGAAATTATGAAATAAGCTACTATAGGTTACAGGGCAGAAGTTTCTGCTTGAACCTCAAAAGGTAATTTCCCAAGTACCTATGTCTTCTAATTCGAAGTGAATGTGTTGGATTCCATTTTGTCTGATGTTTCCCCTGGAGATACCTGGTAATATTGGAACCAACACATTTATTACCATTTGCAGCTGTGTTTGCTGATTTTGGAATGTAATTTGTAATGTTTCAGCTGCATTTTCATAACCACATGTCTTCATTGCAGCTCTCCCTATTAAGTTCAATTCTATAGCACACTAGCCTAGCATGTAATGATTTGATTTAATTTTCATTTTAGTAGGACCCATAGATGCTTCCATATTAACTTCTATGTTTTCCAAAATTACGAGATTGAAATAAATGGCAATGCAATTGCATCACCTGGGTTACTGCCATAATGGAAACTGCATATAAATAAAGGTCGGATTATATTCAAATTGTTGTATCAAGTAGCTTGAAATGACATGAATTTACAGTGGAGACCATGAAAATTAGGTTAGTACATTTGATGGCATAGCTGCTCAAGTTGCTCGAGCTATTTATCCTGGTCATAGTAAATGAATTGTGGTTATGCTTTGTTGTTCTTGGACCTATGAAAGCATGATAGTAGAGCTGCTTTTGAGTAAGGTGACAGGCTATATTTCCAGCTGCGCTCTTACAATCTCCTTTGACTCTCAGGGACCAAGAAACAAAGGTGGCGGTCAAAGTCTCTGAGAACCCCTATGGAAGAAAAGACACACAAATGCTGCAGAGAGGATAACTCTCAAACAATCCATGCAGAAGAGAAACCTCAGGAAAGATGTGTGGAAGAAAATTCTCAGATATACTGCACAGTGGAAAAGCCTCAGAGAGTCCATGCTGAAGAAGAACATCAGGAAAGTCAGGTGCAAGAAAGCACTCAGATATACAATGCTGGGGGAAAGCTTCAGACAATCCATGCAGAAGAGGATCCTCAGGAAAGTTGTGCAGAAGAAGAGCCTCATACTATCCATGCAGAAGAGGAACCTGAGGAAAGCCCTGCGGAAGAGCACCCTCAGCCATGCTGCTCAAAGGAAAAGCCTCGGGCAATCCATTTAGAAGAGGAAACTCAGGAAAGATATTTGGAAGAAAATCATCAGACATGCTGCACAAATGAAAAGCCTCAGTCAATCCTTGCAGAAACACAACTTCAGGAAAGTCACGAGGAAGAAAAGCCTCAGAAATGCCGTAGAAAAGAAAATTCTCAAAATGCCCATGGGGATGAGAAGCCTAAAATCCATCGTGGACGTAAAAAGAAAATGCCCAGCACAGAAGAGATGAAGCAAATGATGGTGGAAAAACTTCATGAGAATGCTGAAATGATCCAGGCTGTAGTTAATGGCAACTTTCCTGAGATGGCAGACCTCGAAGCTGCTGATTCAAAGAACATCGAGGGCTTCAAAACTGACCTTATAAGACGTCAAGGGGACAAGCTTATTGCATGCCTTCAAAATATTGTCAACAGTATTAACCAGTTCCCATGTCTTCTCCAAGAATGTGACTAGTTGGTGCATCTGATGTTAAATTTTCCTCACATGAGACACCATTAGGTCCATGACTGGGATAGTCGGGAATAAGATAGCTCCCTCTCCTTCAGGTTAGCATGATGTGAAGCATTTTACTGGTTAGCATGATGTAGAAATGAACCAAAAGATTCTGTTGTGCAGTTGCAGCACTTGAAAACTGCTTTCAATTTGCACTGAATGGTGCCCAAATAAAACATAAATGTCTTTCAGGGTTTATTTTCGATGTCTCAATCAATGGTTTATGTATTTTGGAATTGTCTTTGATGAAAGGAAGTAAAAAAAGAAGGGATCCTCCAGAATCTCTGGCTGTGGTCTTCTTTTCAAAAAGGTAAATAATAAAAGTTACCATGCTCCACAAAAGCGTTGAGGTTTTACTGATATCAAGAATAAATAGATTAATCTTGATTTGCCATTCCATAACCGTGTATGGATTCAGGAAGTTTAACTTCTAATTCATCATTTTGAAAAAGAAATGTGTTCATCGTACAATCTTGAAATCGATTCATTTTGTAATGTGATCCTCGATGCGTGCCTACAAAATATTTGACTGAGCAGAAGCATGGAGATGTGTCATTGATCTTCATCTAGCAATAATAAACATGAACGAAAGAGGGATCTTATTATTCCTTAATAAACAGCCAAGTTACAACTTCAGAATAATGCCTTACATTTTTCACATCTTAGGCATTGGTGGACTTAAAAGTACTAGGGAAAACTATTAAGATAAAACCACCACTTTACTCAGAATCCATAGCACCAAAGAGAACTCAAAAGCGAAGAGAGTATGAAGCAATCCTCGATCAAGTGCAAATCCAAACAGCGTGATCCCCCCATTGTTGTGTTGCAAATATGCCACTGCAAAGAGAACATTAGTGGATGTTATCATATGCAAATCAACAAGGGCAGGTGAGAAAAACTTAGTTCACGAGTTCTACCCACCTAAAGCTTGCCTGGTTTGGAAAGAACATGGATCCTGTGAGGAAATTGCAATGAAATTATCTGAAGAATCAGACTCGCTGTCTTCGGTATTGGATGCTAGAGTCCCATCAGCTTCTGGCACGTGGCTTTTCCCCTGGTCTATCCTGGCAGATGCAGATGCTGATGCAACAATCATATGCCATCTAGTTGCCATTGACACAATACCTTGAGCTCTATGTGTGATTCTAGCAGCTCCTAGCAAACATAAGAAGAATCCACATAGTTGAACTGCTGAACAAATCTGCATTAATCCCTCAAAAGTATTAGAAATCATCAATCTTGTAGACTGCAAAGCACTTATTAGAAAGACAAACTTCTTACCACAAGGTCTCCGGAATTGAAGAAATTTTTCTCATTGTTGAATCCCAAAACCAGCAACAATGATCCGAATTGACTAACTGTAATTGTAACCAAACAGGATATGATAAAGAACCGATATCTGTGGCTTGTAAAGGACAATTGTTTCTTAATCCTGACATGCTCCCTAAATATGACACCTGCATCCGATTCACAACCATCAAACAACTTGTGAAGCCCTTCAAATCTAAGTATCTGGAGCTCACAAGTCAACCGAAACAGGACACAAACCAACAAGAACACTCCTGTCCTATAAACCCATGATGCCAACACCAACACAAACATGATGGAGTTCAATGGAATATTGCCAGGAAAAACATTACACGGTAACCATATTTTGACTGTGGAGAAGAATATGATTTTGTGTGCAACTTCGACAAAGAAAGATGGTAACAGTATGCAGGCTAGGTACCGAAAAGCCTTATCGAGCTCGCGGGAGTATCCACGTCGAATGAACAATGAGTCCTCTTGTAAGTCATCCAGGAACAAGAGTTGGCGCAGACCGTACCTTTTGAAGAAACGGAAAAGACTAAAGAAAGATATTAAAGCCAAGACAGACTCAGGAAGCTGCACCAGCTTGTTGTAAGAAATGGGGTCATTAGCTGGTGCCGAGGATGGGACTCTAATGGAAAGGGAGCTTACAATAGGGAGAATAATGGCAAGGAATACGAAGATGAAGCAGGACACAAATTTTCCTATGCAGGTGGAATGATCAAGTGCACACCATTTAAGGCTTATTCGAAAATTACGTAGCTCATCGAAGAGTAATGATTTTGATCTAGCATATGATGGTTGAAGTAACAAGGGTACACTAGCCCGCAGCTGGTTGGACTGATTGTTTTCGTCGGGAAAAGTTACATGTCGACCAGAGGAATGGATATCTATTAGGGTGTCACCAGAAGCGGTGGAGGTGTTGATCATGCTTGAAGTTATGGGGGGAGATCAGTTGACTGAGAGTTAGCATAACAAGGGCTTGTATTTTATATACAATTTAGTTGATAGAAGCAGGAGCTCTGTGACACTGTAAAACTTTATAGTTGCATGAAGAAAGCAACATTTTTAGAATATGGGGTCAATGGGTAAATAACATCTTGCTTGCACACACGTACAAGTAGGATTTTAGCATGCAGGAGTACAGTGTGGTTAAAACTATAATGTTTAGTTAATTAATACAGATTATAATTTTATGAAAACTATCTCTTAAAATCTTTATTAGAAAAAGAACTAGTTTCTTCAAACTGCAACTGCAAAAATCAGCACAGCGTCAAACACACATGCACATGTATCCGCTATACTGTTTTGTGACCACAAAGGAGGAGTGCAGGTGAGAATGTACCTAAAGCAAGCATTTGATGCATGTAAAAGCATCAGAAAGGCTTTGCGTTATCTCGTGAGAGCTGTATATATTGGCAATCAACGAAAGATTTTCAATGATGTGAAGAACAAATTAAGGGCTGCCAAGTCGTCATTGAGGAAAAAGATGTGAAGCAGTACTGATACCTGTGACAGGGCAGTACTGTGCTTGACACGTGGTATAATGGGTGGCAAGGGGAGAGCGACAGAGTCACAGGTCGACCTAGAGAGGCACAGGTGGATTGGGACCCAACCACAAAGCCAATCCTGTGGAGTCCAAGGTTCCATCTGTCCCGTAGATACTCTTTTTTGGCTCTTTAATTAGTGATGAGCTCAATTTAATAACTTGTGGTGGATCTTTCAGTTTGTTTTTGTTATCTTTCCAATTAATAATCTTCATCATAGAACAAAATCATGGGTAAGGCCAAGTTAACACATTTTTCTTTTCCATGATTGAACAGTACATTCAACTTCACTACCCCACATCAAATGTGGTAGCTTGCTAGCAAGTTCATATTGACATACACACTTAAGTGGTTTCTTACCTTTTCAAATCACCTCTTTAATCCTTGCCTGACAAGGAATATCTTTTCATGAGGAACCGTAGTGTATAAAAATTAAATGAAACAAGAAATTTGGATTTCTAGTGTAAAATCGTTTTATAAATAATTCTACGTACATATATCTTTTAATCCGAATGGATTTAAGATTTCATGAAGAGCTTAAAACATATTATAATTATAATTAATGGTGCCTTGATCGTTGAATATATATATAGAAACAGCATGCAATTAGTGCAATATATATATATATATATATATATATATATTAAAGATGTATATATATTTCCTCGCGTAAGTGGGGATGTAGAATCTAGGATCTTAATTTATGCTCAGCACACAAGGACATCGAACCTGTCTGTGGCCGGCTTGTCTTCATTCCCGTATGATCCCTCCCAAGGTAAGAAAAAACCAAATATCCATCAATCACCCATTTGGCAAGAAAAATTAACAAGCCATTAGATACCACTAGCTATCGATTCCTGTTAACAAGCATGCATGCATTCAATACTGAGTTTCCCCTTGAGCACTCATCACTCATAACCTTTGAAACTCTTATAGATTCCTAGAGCGCCCGCCCTATGAGTACATCTTTCTTAGTTATTTAACAAATAATCAAAGATAAATAGTCATTTTGAATTCGAAGTTGCGTTTCCCAGACATTTGAAATCTCCTTTTGTTTCCTTAAAATTATCTTTTATATATTTTTGAATTGTAATAATATAAAAAATAATTTTTTAAAAATAAAATATTATTATTTTGATATTTTTTTTGAATAAAAAACACTCTTAACCGCTATTATACACTATCAAACACACCGCCGTGGATGGAAACACACAAATCACAAAGCTTAATGACATAGAAGTAACAAATCAACGTGATTTTCTTGTCATTTTCATACAGATTACAGCCAGAGGGCTTAATGCCTTATTAACAACGAAAGCAGCCATATATATAATTAATTAGATCTAATTACCTGGACAGACCATTAGCAATCAAGAAAATATAAAGAAACACACAAATAAGAAAAGGGTCAAATGGCCGGCCTCCTTATAACACAGCTCATGCTTCATAGGACTTGGTCGATCACAACCTCAACTTCCATCATTTGTCCCTTTGCCTTCTCTCAACGCTTAATTTCCTAGTCTTTGACACCCTCTTAATCATTTCCCATCCACTCTTTTTTGTTCAATATTTGATGCTTGAAAGAAAACTTCACACATCTTCCTTATGGCTCGTAAGGTAGCATATTGGCACCTGATGCTGCTGCTATTTTACATCATGGTCACGGCTTGCCAATTCTTTGTCACATCACATGGTGCAATTACTGATGCTGAAATCCTTGTCAACTTCAAGAACTCTTTGTCTACAAACTCCTTGCTAAGCAATTGGAATGTGTCAGGCAATCCTCCGTGCAATGGTAGCACCAATAATTGGGTTGGTTTGCGTTGCAATGGTGATGGCACCATCGATAAGTTGCAACTTGAGAATATGGGCTTAACGGGCACCATCAACATAGACATCTTGACGCAATTGTCAAAGTTGAGAACATTAAGCTTCATGAATAATAGCTTGGAGGGTTCCATGCCTCAAGTGAAAAAACTTGGCCCCTTGAAAAACTTGTTTTTGTCTAACAACAGTTTCTCAGGTAAAATTGCCGAGGATGCATTTGATGGCATGAATTCATTGAGGGAAGTTCATTTGGCACACAATGAGTTTACTGGTGGAATTCCAAGATCACTTGTTTCCGCGCAGAAACTAACAAAGTTGAGTCTTGAAGGGAATCAACTTGATGGGAAGTTACCTGGCTTTCCTCAAGAAAACTTGACTGTGTTTAATGCTGCAGATAACAATTTCGAGGGTCAGATTCCTGCTAGTCTTGCTCACTTCAGTCCAAGCTCTTTCACAGGTTAATTCGTATACGTACCATCTATGCTTTTCAATCCAATCAAATCTTTTCATGTTCTCATAAATCTATTTTGGATGCGAGTAGAATTCCTTTTCAGTCTTTTCTCTTGATAATTATTCGAAAACTGGCCTAAAAATACCCTGACGAGTAAGTGACGAGTAAGTGACCTTGTGACTGGAAATCAAATAAACTAGCTGATGTACATGAAAATTTAGTTAATTTAACAATCAGCTGTATTATTATACCATATCTATAATATCCGTGAATCATCTTTCTATGTAAGTGGTATGTTGTTGATCTGATTCTGGTCGTAGAAGTCAAATTATGGACCGTAAAATGAATTTCTCTGCAGAGAATACTATATATATTATGGCTGCTGCAATATTTAATGCATTCATTTTCATATGCATGATGCAGGGAATAAAGGGTTATGTGGAAAGCCACTGCCTGCGTGCAAATCATCCAAGAAAAAGATCATGATGATAATTGTGGTTACTGTTGTAGCTGTGGTTGCATTATCTGCTATTGTTGCCTTTTCCTGCATCTGTTGCCGCACAGCCAAAACACCCAAATTCAACTATTCCAAAAAGAAAATTGCCATGAATGGCGTTGGAAAAAAGGAAATTCAATCATCAGATCAGTTTGGTGATGCAAAAACGGTTGATAATGGGCAGTTGCATTTTGTAAGATATGATAGGGGTAGATTTGACTTGCAAGACCTTCTTAAGGCCTCTGCTGAAGTCTTGGGCAGTGGTACTCTTGGTTCATCTTACAAGACAGTTCTTTCGGATGGACCTTCTATGGTTGTGAAGAGGTTTAGGCATATGAGTAACGTAGGGAATGAAGAATTTCATGAGCACATGAGAAAGTTGGGAACATTGTCACACCCTAACTTGCTCCCTCTAGTGGCATACTACTACAGAAAAGAAGAGAAGCTTTTGGTTTCTGACTTGATTGAAAATGGCAGCTTGGCTTCTCGTCTTCATGGTAAGTATTCTCTCTTTAACACTCACATAAACCAATGGAAACGATTTTAGACAATCATCCACGCATACGTGGAGGAAGGATTCTGAACCATTTGTCTTTCACTATGATGGACAGACGGGATTGCCTTAGGGTATGGATCATTGTTTATGATCACAATTACATACAACGAAAAGAAAAGGGTGCTAATACATTGCTAATGTTTATCCGACTAATTTTGCTGCATTGATGGATTTATCTTTCAGCCAAGCGTGCTCCGGGAAAACCATGGCTTGACTGGCCAACACGGCTGAAGATTGTCAAAGGAGTTGCCAGGGGGTTGGTCTATCTCTACAAAGAGTTCCCAACATTAGCTCTGCCTCATGGTCACCTAAAATCCTCCAATGTGCTTCTAGATGATACATTCGAGCCCCTCTTGACAGATTATGCTCTAGTTCCTTTGGTTAATAGAGACCATGCTCAACAAGTTATGGTTGCCTACAAGTCACCTGAATTCACTCACTCTGACCGCACTACAAGGAAGACTGATGTGTGGAGTCTTGGTATACTAATTCTGGAAATCTTGACAGGCAAGTTCCCTGAAAATTATCTAATGCAAGGCAGGGGTGGCGGTGCAGATTTGGCAACTTGGGTTAACTCAGTTGTTAGAGAAGAGTGGACAGGAGAGGTATTTGATATGGATATAATGAGGACTAAGAATTGTGAGAAAGAGATGCTAAAGCTGTTGAAAACTGGGATGTGCTGCTGTGAATGGAATATGGAGAACAGGTGGGATTTGAAGGAGGCTGTAGCCAAAATTGAGGATTTGAAGGAGAGAGACAATGACAATGATGACTTCAGTAATTCCTATGCAAGTGAAGTCTATTCTTCTAGAGCAATGACTGATGATGATTTCTCTTTCTCTGTCAATGGTTGAATTGAATGAATAAAGCTAGCTCACTACTGTTATTTTTCCAAATTATGCATTGGCCCAAGGGTTGGAGTAGCTACATTAAGATGAAAGGATATAGTTTGTTGCAAGTGCCTCTTTATTTTGCCCTAATTCATATTTGCCCATGTAATGACACTGGTCGAGTTATATTTAAGTTCTTTATGTCCTCTTGCTGCTACATGATGGTGCAACTAAATCTTTCTACGCTTTTGACAAAATCAGGGAGGAAAACCCAAGATAATTACTGTTTAAATAATTAAATTAGGACTTAAATAGGATCTAATGCCTGCATAATCATGGAATATACCTGGTGAGGTTAATAGGTCCTTTGCTTAACTCTTACCTGTCACTACACCTGTCTGATAGATAGAGACCTGTATCTCTATCTAAGGTTACACTTGTTTGCCCTACTTATTCCTTCACATCCCCTCTTGGGTTGGGTTTATCCTCTCACACGTTTCTCTTGTCCCCTTGTTTTGTTGTGGAATCTGACCAGCCCTCTCTCCCTCTCTTTCTCAATTCTCAAACTCCCAACAAAGGATATCAGCAGAAATACCAAGGTACTTTTGCTCGCTGTGCTTTATTTCTTAAGGTAAAGCTTAAATTGTTAAAAATGGTGTAATAGATGAGCAGACTTCGGGTTTGTAGGCCATATGCATCAGAAATAAGACGTTTTAGTTGGTTTCTTCTACTTGAGTCCTGCTTTACGCTTATGGGAATCTTAGAAATCCCATCCGTGTCTAATTCTCATGATTTCAGCATCAAGAGTGTTTTATATTCCAATGATGCAATGATCCAAAAGGAATAATTTTGAGAAGCTTCTAGTGGTACGTTGAGGCACTTGATATCGTATTCTTAACATGAATATCCCTGATTTGTGACTCTACTGGTGGTTAAATGCTCTCCTTTTCCAATCTTTACTTGCCAAATTGTTGCCTCATGTATCCCATGTTGCTGCTCTTCCTGTGATGTTTGACAGAGGAAAAACAGAGAACCCAGAATTTATAAAAAATTCACTATTAATTCACACAATTCTAAAAAAAATAAATCATTACAATAACTGGCATGATCTAATCTTAAGCTGTCGTCTGCAAAATTGAGAGCAGAAGAGAGCAAAAAAGCTAGCCCTGTTCTAGGCCATAAACAAAACAATTGCCTTTACATGTGGCATGGATATAAAATGTGAATACAGATGAAAACTTACTAATAGATTCTTTTTGCAGTACCACCATTTTGACAAGTGGTCTTGCTGCACTTCCCATTAGGACAAATGCTTGCCAGGATTCTTATCAAGGCTTGGGGCATTTCAAAAAGTGATATTGAGCTCATCAAATGCAATTTTAGTCCTTTGATTGATGCATACCACTCACCCTTGGTAAAAAATCGTGGGTCCTTTAAAAGAAAAAAGAATGAGAATATGTGAAGCTGGTGGTTCTTGTTTCTTGATAGCCATCTTGCATGTGCATCCCTCTTCCTTGTTTAGTATACTTTCATATAACAGAACTTCATTAATGAAAATGGTCATTATAGCATATGCTATGCATGCTTAAATAGGATTATAATGTAAGAATATTTCAAAATCCTTGTTCATGCATAAGAATATTTTAAAATAGTCACAAAGTACTAAATTCCCTTGTGGAATTTGAAGCCTCCTATATTTTTTTAAATAGTGTTTAGTTGCTGGATTCTGTTGTGAATGACACTCTTCTGTGGTGCCATTTCACTTTCTTCATCAGCATCTCTCAAGGATAGCATATAAAAGAAGAAGAGAGGATTACCAACTTTTGCTTGTAGTATTATGGCAGGGCTTGATGGTCAAGCTAAATTTGTTGAGGGCAGTGACTTCGTGGCCATCTTATCATCTCAAGGGATAGATTATCTTTTATCTGGTGAAGGAAAGGTATTCCCTTAGAAGCTCTCTTTTTCTGCAATTTTTTCCCCCTCTAAAATCCCTTTTCCTTCTCTTATACTGCAGAGCTTTTATATTTTTATGTTTGATTACTGAAAGGTTTATGAAAGTGGAAAAACAAAATGAGAGTTTACTTAGCTGCTAAAAAGGAATTTTTCATTGTAATGAAATAACTAAAGTTCAAAATCTCGTTTTGATTTGAGTTTAGGTGCCCTTGTCATCATGTGATTGTAAGGTAATTTGCCTCTTCTTCTCGGCAAACTGGTGCAGGCCATGTAAAGCATTTGCTCCCCAGCTTGTGAAAATTTATAATAGCCTAAGAGGTACTGGTAAAAAACTAGAGATTGTCTTCATCTCCTTTGATCGCGATGAGGATGGATTCAAGGAACACTTCAAGTGTATGCCATGGCTTGCAGTCCCATTTGAAGTAAACTTGCATAGACATTTGAGTGACATCTATCATGTTAATCGCATTCCATCATGTATCTCGTTGGGTTCAGATGGAATATCAGTTGAAGAAGATATGATTGGATTGATAGAAGACTTTGGTGCTGAAGCATTTCCCTTCACCAGGGAAAGATTCGACGAACTGAGGTCTATCGATGATGCAAAGCGCCAGGGAGGAAAATTACAGCAACTTCTGGCACATGAAGGACGAAACTATGTTTTATCAGGAGATACTAGAAAGGTGATTTAATTTTATCCCTGATTTTACAAATGGCATGCCAGGCATAACTTTGACATTTTTTGACCTTTCTGCAGATATTTGTATCTGAACTTGTTGGCAAGACAATAGGCCTTTACTTTGGCGCACACTGGTGCCCTCCAAGCCGTGCCTTCACTACGCAACTTATCCAAAATTACAATGAGATCATAACCACTAATGATGGATGCTTTGAAATTATCTTAGTCTCTACAGACCGAGACCTTAAAGAATTTAATACCAACCTAAGTAACATGCCATGGCTTGCTATTCCATACGAGGACAGGACACGGCAAGACCTTTGCAGGATCTTTAACATTAAAGGGATTCCAGCTTTGGTCATTATTGGACAAGATGGGAAGATCATTAGCACAGATGGGAAAGCCATGATTTCCTTATATGGTGCTAAGGCTTTCCCATTTACAGAGTCAAGGATTACAGAGATCGAAGCAACTTTGAAGGAGGAAGGAGATGCATTACCTCGGCAAGTAAAAGATATAAAGCACCAACATGCTCTGAAGTTGGACATGGCAAAAGCATATGTATGTGACTGCTGCAACGGGCAAGGCAAGTTCTGGGCATTCTCTTGTGATGTGTGTGATTATGACCTTCATCCAGCATGTGTAGAAGAGGCATGCTCAGACTGTTTAATGAAAGTCCGCGATATTAATTTAACAGCCTAAATGTAATACTTGAATGAAGAATAAATTACCTTACCTCTCCAAGAAAACAAATTTTCTTGTCCATTTATTTAATGTAAGAAACTGATTTTGTGCAACAATTTAAGACTAGTGGATTAAGGAGTCAAAGGCCTCATATCTCTTACCCTATGCATGCCAATTAGGATAAAAGAACCAAAAATCTGATGGCACCTGAATGTCTGTGGTCAAGCACCAGAGAGAAATTTGTGGGGGGAGAGAATTTTGAGGATGGCTTGTATCGATCAAGTTAGTTAGAAGAGCAAAAAAACAAAAAAGTGAAAAAACAAAAGCCAGCCTAATTTAGGAAGACACAGATAGGATCGCTGAACTTGAGGGAAAAAGGATATTGCAGAACCACAAAGCGGTTAGGTTACCTTCCTTTCTCTCTGCCTCTAGAGAAAGGAAGCAATAATCAAAGAAAAGAAAAGCAAAAACATCCCATTTGCATTAAGTTTTTGATATACGCACTGCATTCCTGAGTTTCCTGAAGAGAAACTTGAAGGTGATTAAAAGGCTCTCAGAAGCTTCTGATAAGATAGAAGAAGAGAAATCAATCTGTATAACGTTTCAAAAGTCCTGTTATTAATTGCAAGGATAGAAATTAGTTTATAGAGAGATATGTGGATGCCAAGGTCTATGCCGGAGAAAAGGAATGGAGGAAATGGATTAATTGCAGTGGCAATAGACAAGGATAAAGGCAGCCAAATCGCCCTCAAATGGACTATTGACAATCTTTTGGTGAAAGGGCAGACTGTTATTCTCATCCATGTCAATCTCAAATCATCTTTATCTTCATATTATGCTTCCCCAAGTAAGGATTCAACCTCGTTATCCGTGCAGATTACAGATGCAAATTGAAAGTTGTCATGGATTCCATTTTGCAACTTGCTTTCATGATATTTTTCTGAAAGCATCATTTTAATTAACAAGAAATGCTATTTTCCTTAGAAGTTATGCATAAAAAAAGATGGAAAATTGGTAACAAATGAAATCAAATCATGGATTTTCATGCCGACGGAAAGAAGCCGTGCAAGAAGCAGTATAGCTTTGCAATGAATACATTTCTTTTAAAATAGTCTCACATAGGAGAAGTTTCTCAACATGTTCCTGATCATTTTTATTGCAGGGCTGAACCAAATTTCTGATTCCAATGGCACATCCAGTCCCGATTCCAAGGATTTGTTCCTTCCTTTCCGCTGTTTCTGCACACGTAAAGATGTGAGTGTTGAAGATGAAACCTTCATTTTCTTTCAATGCACACTCAATCTTGAAAAGCCTATCCTGCAAGAAACATTTACCTACATTATTATCAAGAGTACATGTATAGTTGCTCTAGAATTCTATATAAATTGGATTCACGAAGGACTTTTAAGAAAGCACACATTTTACATCATATTCCTAAGTCTTTAAACTTCTGTATTCAACTTTGACATCAGATTAACTGCAAGGATGTCGTACTGGAAGACACGGATGTCGCAAAAGCATTAACTGAATACGTTACCCAGACTGCAATTGAGACTTTGATTGTTGGTGCGTCGGCAAAAGGAGGCTTTCTTAGGTATGTACCTCTCTTGATAAATCACTAGCAGGAAAATTTATGTACCAGAACTTTTATATCTGATATAGAAGATGAGTGTTTAGAAGTTAGATTTCTGAAAATATTGCTATAAACGACACAATGCATCCATCTCAAATGCTGTGACAGACAAGATAGACTAGCGTCAGATGCTATGATAAATTGTTTTATATTTATAAATTAGTATGTTGAAATGTGATAGTAGGCATGTGAACATGGCTAACAAGCTTTGCATTAGCAGTCTGGATGAGTGTAAAGACTAATGATATTATGAGAGCATAAATTTATTCCAAATTCCTGAACTTCCAAAAAATTTCTTCCTAGAAGATTCAAAGCAGCAGATGTCGCAGGCAGCGTGTCAAAGGGGGCACCAGATTTTTGCACTGTATATGTTATAGCCAAAGGGAAGATACAATCCATGCGGGCTGCCTCCCGTTCTTCACCAGTTAACTCTTCATTGCATAACCAACTCAACCAAAACAGCACAACACCAGCTTCTATGGATGCACATACCCCCCGTACTCGTGTTAAAAGAGGTCAACGATTTTGTTTTTTACTTCTTTTCCTTTGTATTTATTTTCCATGCTCTAAGTCAGCTCCCATTGATCATCTTGAATTACTGATGTATTTTCAATCAGTAGCTGAGAAGCCACCACTGGAGCTACCTCGAAAATCAGTTGGCGATACAGAATCCTTCAGGTAAGAGATGCTCAGTGCTCACCGTCATTGCTTTGTAAGAGGAACAATGAAACTCTGAAAACATATATTAACGACATAGCTAGTTTGCTAGTGAAGAAAAGGCCTGAAATGTTTTAGAACAATTCATCCGGACTCCTATCGATGACCCTGTGTCTTCTATAGTACCCAAATGAGAAAGCAGAAAATCTCAGTCTCTTAAAGGACTAACTTGAGACATTTTGCAACTGAAAACAGGTCACCATTCACCAGGAGAGGTTTAACTGGAAAATCATATGGTGAACTCTCGGTTCCAGATACTGATATATCCTTTGTCAGCTCCGGCAGACCAAGCATTGATCGCATATTTCCAGCATTTTATGACAACACTGAAACAAGCCGCACCCCTCCACGGCTGTCAAACTTCTCTGACATTGACAGCAACTATAGCTTTGAATCACTGCATCATGGAAGGAAGTCACTGGATCAAGGTGGCTTTTCACCTGAATTATCAACCTTCTCAAATGAAAGTGACCAGATGCCATCAGCTGCGGTAAGAGCGTTTAGCCATTCATTTGAATATCAGAAATGTAGGACCTGCATTTTCTATAAACGAATAAGCTTATGTCTATAACACCAGAATCCTCAAATAGTGTAATATTAAATAAACACAGATCTAAACCTTGTTACCCTAGAAACAAACTAATCTGTGAAAAGTTCTAGTTGATCCTTGCAGATTAAAAAATGTTGCCCACCTTCCTGTAAAGCTGACAACGATTTCTAGTTTTCTCAAATGACAAGCAATCCACTATCTACATTACTGTTTGTGAGAGCTAACAATTACATTAAATATATAGATGAAATGCAAAAATTAACATGCGGTGCTGTAAAATCTCAGGATGATGTGGAGGCGGAAATGAGAAGGCTGAAGCTGGAACTCAAGCAAACAATGGAAATGTACAGTTCCGCCTGCAGAGAAGCACTCACTGCAAAGCAAAAGGTACAAGAAATTGCATCTTCTTGTCATGTGGCCTTAAGAACCCCACAAAGTGTTCTGAGATAAACTTCTTTGCAGACAAGAGAGCTCCAGCGCTGGAAAATAGAAGAAGAGCAGAAATTGGAAGAAGCCCGACTAGCTGAGGAAGCTGCATTGGCAATTGCAGAAAAGGAAAAAGCCAAGTCCAAAGCAGCAATTGAGGCTGCAGAAGCAGCTCAGAGAATCGCTGAGCTGGAATCACAAAAAAGGATTAATGCAGAAATGAAAGCACGCAAAGAAGCAGAAGAGAAGAGAAAGGCCCTAGATGCTCTAGCAAATTCAGATGTCAGATACAGGAGATACTCAATCGAAGAAATTGAAGCTGCAACAGACTACTTTTCTCAGTCTCTTAAGATTGGAGAAGGGGGTTATGGTCCAGTATACAAGAGTTATCTGGACCACACACCCGTAGCAATTAAGGTTTTACGTCCAGACGCAGCTCAAGGAAGGTCGCAGTTTCAGCAAGAGGTATGTGGCCCAAAGAAAATTCTCTACAGATGCTTCAATATCTGAAACTTTCAAGCTCTTATTCTGAACCGTTTTCTTGAAGGAAAAATCAGTACAGTCACTTTTCAGAAAGAAATTTCTCAAAAAAAATTAATTTTAAATTCATTTAACAGCTTAGGAATGACCCATTGAATATCTTAACCCATTCGTGGTTTAGAACAAATCAACAGAAGTCCTTCTGAAACTATACCGACAACCTTCGAAAATTATCTTCAACTTCAGAGGCACAAAAGTTTTAGATTTTTGCTTAACCTGGTGAGAACTGGTTGCAGGTTGAGGTATTGTGCTGCATAAGGCACCCTAACATGGTTCTCCTCCTGGGAGCCTGCCCTGAGTATGGATGCTTAGTATATGAGTTTATGGCCAATGGAAGCTTAGAAGACCGTCTCTTTTGCAGAGGAAACTCTCCACCTTTGTCATGGCAGCTAAGGTTTCGAATTGCAGCTGAAATTGGCACCGGCTTGCTGTTCCTCCACCAAACTAAACCCGAGCCACTCGTACACCGTGATCTAAAACCTGCCAACATCTTGCTTGACCGCAACTTTGTGAGCAAGATCAGTGATGTAGGGTTGGCCAGGCTAGTCCCACCATCAGTTGCTGACAATGTGACTCAATACCGCATGACATCCACAGCTGGCACTTTCTGCTATATAGATCCTGAGTATCAGCAAACAGGCATGCTAGGCATAAAGTCAGATATATACTCTCTAGGGATCATGTTTCTACAAGTATTAACAGCGAAGCCGGCAATGGGACTGACCCACCATGTTGACAGGGCACTTGAAAAGGGCACTTTTGCTCAGATGCTGGATCCAGCAGTGCCTGATTGGCCAATTGAAGAGGCAACATTGTTTGGCAAGCTAGCACTCAAGTGTGCAGAGTTAAGGCGGAAAGACAGGCCTGATCTAGGCAAGGTTGTCCTGCCAGAACTTAAGAGAATGAGAGCATTTGCTGAAGAAAGTATGCACCACCACTCATTGTCATCAACTAGTCCAGTTGCACGCTCTCCAAAGTTTAGCCAAGTTTCAATGCAGCTAGTAAGCTCACTAGAATTAATTCTGCATGAAATTAAGCCACTAGATTAAGAGAAAAATTAACATTAACTAACGATTATTGTTTTTTGCAGAATGACCATCCTTCTTCAAGATCCGAAGTAAGCTCAAGAAGCCCTTCATCCCTTGCATGAAATGTAACCGAAAAGCAAGGACTCTAACAATAGAGGAAATTAAAAACATGGGAGTAACTATTTTTGATACTGTGTAGATAATATAAACCAAGAAGAGGTCGTAACTATTTTTATTTTTTCTTATGTTTCAAATGCCATAAACTAGTGGTCCAAACTCTTCCAATTGCCAAGGAAGTGGCTAGCAAAGAGCTTAATTAAGTTTGTAGACTGTCATTACAATCTTTTTGCAGGACTCCTGTAATTCGATTTGCTGTAAAGGTACCCCTCATTGGTACGAACACAATGACATATCACAAGAAGATCAGTTCATCAAATTTGATTGGATGTAATGTAATCTACTTTCAGTAGAGCATGATTATGAGGTCTCCTGCTCCTCAGCTCCTTCTCCATGACCACAGCGGCTGCTCTAATTTCTGCAGGGACTTTCCTTTTGTTACTTGGCGGCTAGTCATTTGGACCTATTTTTGGTGAGTTTGGATCACTTTTGAGTTGTAGTAGTAGGCGGGCTTGGACTTGATTTATTCTTGCCAATCAATGTCCAAGCTTCCGCTTGAAGCTAAAAACTGTTTTGACTTTTTACATGAAAGAATATTTTTTTAATGTTTTTTTTTTATATATATAAATTTGATAGGTTAATGTTAAAAAATTAAAAAAATATATTTTTTAAAGTGGGTGTGAAACTGTTTTGTTAAAGCGTATTAAATTAATGTTTTTTTAATGTTTTTTTTATGGATTTGATTTGTTGGTATTAAAAATAAAAAAAATTTTAAAAAAAATTTTAATATATTTTTAAACAAAAAAGAACTATTTTGAAAAAAACCATACCCGAGCATGCAAACATGGATGATTGGATTAAGAAAGGATGATTTTATAAAATCAACTTAGTTGAATCATCTGATAATAACAAGTTAACGTATAGAATCTTAACTTGACTTCATTTTTGGTGTGAAAAACAGCAAGCAAGCAATTATTATTGATGAATATTATAATAGAAAAGAAACTAAAAAATATATAAAATCGGCAATAGGTAATGAATATTATAAAGAAAAGAAACTAAAAAGAAT
>Ga0307511_10001783_pt1 | contig 22653 bp, 29 predicted proteins | sample 13_EM_MG_FD_200266 | JGI IMG/M metagenome (GOLD analysis project Ga0307511, IMG submission 200266) | Populus trichocarpa ectomycorrhiza microbial communities from riparian zone in the Pacific Northwest, United States - 13_EM | ecosystem: Host-associated > Plants > Roots > Unclassified | place... | reverse complement strand
ACAACTTGTCCTCATGTATTTTCGCGTTCTTGGGCAAGTCTGGAAATATCTTGATCAAGTGATACCGAGTGTGGAATGGTGCTCGGTCATGAAAGCACGCACAGACGTTATTGACGGCCTTGGCTGTCTCAGTAATGTCAAATTTGATACATACTCTGATATGTGTGCCACCACGAAATGGTGCGGCTTCTGTGATCTGACAACGAAACGGAGGTGTCCACCGATTCTATTCAGTTTTCCCGTGCGGATTCCCGATCACCTGGCATTCCGTGGTTGTGACGTCAAACTTGCATACGGCGTATGCATTTATCTCGTTCGTGTTGTACGTCCACCAGCGTCGCGTTTCCTGCTTTTACTACTAACGTTTGATGGCTAAATTAAATAAAGAATTTATACGGTTTTCGGTGAGTAGTTGAATAGTTGGTGGGGGATGCTGGACCTGAACCTTCGTTGTCAAAGTTTGCCCCTGTCCATTTTGCGCACCTAAAAAAAATTAATCACTATCGAACACGGTGCTTTTGGCATTTGAGTGATGATAACGTGTTTTCAGGGAGGGTCACCAACGTTTCACCAACGGTGTAGGGGCGGCGACTAGATGGCCGAGTTTAGTTGGCTTGAAAGAGGTGCGTCTGCCGTCTGGTGCTTCATGTCGAAGCTGCGTCTCACGAAACTAGCGTTATGTACGCTCATGTGGATGTCCTAAAAATGCATCTGTGCCCTCGAGTTGTGCTAAACCAATTGGAGTGGCCGGGTAGGCACTTACCCTGACTCATGTCCAGGCCTGCACCTGGTGGCCCGCCCTTGATGTGAGCTCATTGACTTGACACTGCATTTATTTGGATATAATCTTCTAGAATGTGCGTCAAACCTCTACCCAATGGACCTGTAGCCAATGTTATTGAAAGGAAGCTAAGAAATGACACCGACTCGAATGGGAATGATGATGTTCAAGAGTAATGCAGAAGAAGGGCGACAAGGTTATGTGATGTAGTTGCCGCCCTAATTATCCTCAACAAACGCATGTGCAAGGTCTCCTGTTGCGTACCACGTAACAATCCGGTGGGACTCCACACACCACCATTGACACGTAAGTATAGTGGGACCTAGTGGGACTCGGAGCACCAATAACAGTCAGCATCAGACTTCTGGTGCAAAAACATGAGTGAGAAGTTAATAGGGCAAAATGTCACACATCGTATCATATGGAAGGATTTTATTAGAGGAAGAGGACCAGTTTGTGACACTTTATTTGACGGATATGTCAAGAGTCACTTCATCTGAAGGTGTGCTAGACTTACTGCAACGAAACCAAGTTGTTATGTATGCACTGCGACGTTGGAGAATGAGGGAAGGCAGACGGAATGCTCGGCACCGCTGAAGATGGTGTTATTGAAGTTTGTCAGATTCGCATGCTGTCGAAGTTTGACAATGACATCGGAAGAGCCACTAAACCATGTAAAGTTCTTATATCACGTGACATATCATTTGGTGGGTGGTTGAATTTATCAGCCCAGATTAGATAAAGAGCCGTGGCTCTGATACTGTACCTTCCAACTTGGATCTTATACGATGGGTAGGCGCTGGCTCTTCTGAATACACGGGCGAAATTTCATCCAAATTCTGTTTACAAGCGTCAGCTGAAGAGGTGAACCTCACCGCCGCTCACTCTCCGCATGCGAGAGCCCTCGAAGCATTCAACCATGTCCTCATTACAATCAAGAAAGAAGTGAAAGCATCGCGTCGTAACTGGAACATTCACGAACCAAGAATGTGGTCCAGAGCGAAAGAACTGTCCGACGAAGATCTCACGAGGTTCACAGTCGAGGACGACCTCGTTGAGATTAGAACGGGCGCCGTTAGCTACGGCACTCTAATCTTTGGAAAGATAAGAATCTCAGCCGTGAAAGATGAATTGGGTGAGGGATATATCCATGTTAGGTGCGTAGATTATACTGTAATCCACTCTCTGAGTTCATTGTGCTGATTTTGTCCTTCCTCTATGGTTTGTTCTTCGTCCATGAACAGGATTCATGATCCCCCAAACAGGGTAATAACTATATACTATGCCTGTGATTGATTCTGTTCGCTTACCACTCCTCTATGAACAGGGTGAAGACGATGTGACGTTGCACTCCATTCTCACTATGGAGGGAGAAAGGGACGCAGACGGACATCCGCACCTCTGGCGTGCCATTCAAACCAGGGATGAACCTCTGGTATTTTTCAACGAGTGAATACGCGGAGAAGAGAGGCAAATACATCCCTGGGTTCTTAAATGCCATCTCTTCGCCTTCTAGTGGGGCCCGGGCAGCCAGGCAGGACTTAGTGTTTGTGAGCTCCAAAGTTTTCATTTCAACTTCCTATGCAAACCGCACCATATGCACATATCCCACTGTTTATGAGTTACCTTCTCGTATTGGGTTGTCCAGGTACCAATGCCGTTCAACTGTCCACAGTTCTCAATGAAGAAAATTGGCACCGTTATTGGAGATTTTTCTCGATCTCCTCCTCCCCAGGCAGACCGAACGAGAAGGAACCTTCAATGGATCGATCGTGTACCAATGGGCGAAACTACAATATTTATTTGTTCTGGCATCGGGGCTCGAGAGCTTCAGGGTCGCTATTAGATAGCTTGGGCCTCAGGCCTCAGGAGCTAGAAACTCTGATCAGCAAATGATCGCCAAGCAAGTCTATCAAGGGTATGGAGGTCGATAGTACAGTTATACAGAAAGAAACATGGTTGTCCATAGCCGCTCACGCCGCTAAAACTTCTGCCCCAACACAGATACGCATAGGCACATACAATAGGAGCAAAAGAACTAAAAAAATATACAGAGAAGAAACGATCACATGTACAGAGATGGAGGTGAAACGGAGAACGGCGCATCAATAAACAAGGGAGCCATATTCGGAAAATGACTTCGACTTTCAACAGCAGGTGTTTGGAAATTGCCTCGAGATATCGAATATGTCCATGGACCGTTCAGTGCCAGCAACGTCTTGCCGTTCTGCGTACCCAAAAAAGGGGCGAACTGACCAGGCGGCGGTGGCGTTGGAACATCCATGAAACTTGACATTTGCACGGTACGGTCTCCGACTGACGACTCCGTTGGCGTAGGAGAGAAACTAAGGCCAGGTGTGGATGGGCTAGTCGTGCAAGTTGACGGCGAGCCTGCACTTATTTCACGTTGCGTCGGCTTTGACATTGTTGTAGGGAAAAACGCCAATGGGGGTTCTTCTTGACAAGAGCCAGCGATGGGATACGTAGCGTACCTCTTAAGTTGCGAAGCCAACCTCGGGAGAGGCGTCACGGCCGCCGTGCTGGTGAAGGTTTGCAAGAGTGGCTTGCTGGTAATCACGTCACCTTCACTTCTACACTTGGCGAGAGAGCGCCCAGAGGTGGACTGCGCTGCAGGCAATTTTCCGACCCATAGGCGCCACTCGAGAGCTTCACCGAGCGCCCGTTCGCAGCGACCAATTTCACGAGGAGGAAGTCCTGATAACTTGGCCCACGCGCGATTAGAGTAGCACTTATCTTGCATAAATTTGGATGCCAGGATGAGCGAAGCCAAGAATGTTCGACGAGGACATAGAAGGGGCGAAGGAAGGGGCGGAAGGGGGGGTAAAGGGGTGCCAGTGTTCACCTTGTGCACCATCATGTTGTCCTCGTCCATCCGTGGCTCTGAGAAGAAATCAATTGCCTCGTGTTCAGTGTGATCGATGCGAACAGTTGCGAGAAGACCGTCAGACAACGCCACATTATCTGAAGAAGATTCAAGCCCATCGAGAGTTGCACTGATGACGCCATCTTGATCTTGCGCTTGGGTAGCGGTTCTGGGGCCTTCTTTCTCTCGGCATATTAGCTCCGGGATTTTTGCACGGATGGCCTCCACGTAACAGAGCGCGGTTTGAAGGACGCTTCCGGAGGTCCGTGAGCGTCGCAGTACCTCTTGGACAAAGCCCCTCATTGATGCAAGGTCACATTTTGAAGGTTGTACTGTCGGGGGTTGTGCGCAAACGATAACTTCGGGACACGATGACTTTGGGGAGGGAAGAGGTGAGGGATACGATGAGGATGACGGGGGTGAGTACAGTGGGGGATTGGAAAGGATGATGTGTGTGGGGATGGCCGGACGACATGCAGTAAGGAAAACAGGAGGAATGTCCTGGGGACGCCATATTTCGCATAACGACTTCACGGTTTGATCTTGCAGCGTAAACCTAAGCCTATGTTTGATTCGACGAATGTGAGGTGGAAACTCACCAACTAGACTGAGCGCATATCTTGATTTCTGTGCTTCGCGGAGTTGACACTCGCGGGGAAGAGGGAGGACATGTCGCAGACGGTCCCCATATAAATGAGGGGGGGATGGTGAGTTCGAGGAGACGGATGAAGCGGGTGTAGGGAGATATGAGGGAGTGCGTGGTTGAGAAGACTGAGTACTGGCATTGTAGGGTTGCCAACGGGCCCGAGTATGAGAGGATGTGGTGGAGCCCCTATGGGCAAAGACATGCGAAGTAGGACGAACCATGTGCGGAAAGTGATAGAGCAGAGCGAGGAGAGGCGCGCAGAGTAGAAAAAGACGAGCAAAGGGGATTCACCTAGACAAGTGGCATAGAAACAGTGGTTGGGATCATAATGCTTTCGAAGACGAGGAAAACTGAGGCGAGCAAGGCAGGAAGGGTCGTTTGGCAGTTTGAAGCAATGGCGGAACGGGGTGCTACTATGAGCCGATACATCGTGTCGGCGAGAATAGGTTAAAGGACGCCCAAAGCCTCGACAACTCTAGACTATCCCGTTGAGGTCTTTAGGAAACACACAAAAAGCAGGGAAGAAAGAGAAAGACAAGGGGAGGGGAGGGGAGTGAGCTGGAGGGGAGTCCTTGGGGCTAATAAAGGGTGCGTCGAGGCGATACCTTGGACGACTGTCTTCTGACTTGGACGGGTTTGACTCGGGCGCTTGGCACACCCCTCCCGGAGGGGTCTTGCACCCGAGTCATGCAGACTTTGGTGTCCCTCCTGCACTGGACCACAGCGTGGATATCTGCTTCTTCTGCTCTATCACTGCCATGTCCATTCACTGCTTGGTTTGTTGACTCTCACCACTACCTGGACCATCTATGCCCCTTCCAATCCAACCACGCCGTATTTGTCTTGGTACTTTACGTGCATGCGGGTGCAGTAGCACAATCGCTGTCACTGATCAGGCGTTTGCCTCCTTCCAGGTATGAATTCTTGCTGTTCAAATCAGCCAAAAGGGACGAGCCTAGAATCAGTTGAAACACCTGACCACGAATAGTTATTAAACCAGTTGGGAAACTGTTGTACAAACCTATGTAGTAATACAGTTGTAAAGCTTTGTAAAGTCGTGGAAATTTCCAAGTTCTAGTTACTGCGAATTTACTCTTGCTTAAGACTCGGCAGTTCGGATATCCAACCTTTGCCATGGACAAGACCAAAACCAAGCTCGCTGCATTCTTTGACAACGGTGATGAAGAATCCTTTCCAGTGCGCGACGAATAGGGCCTATTTCTTGTGTGGAATATACTCACCGATTTGTCTTTCACAAACCAGCAAAAGGCGGTGGACGAGACCAAGATCTCGCATTATGCACAGGGTACTGTGCGCAAATCTCGTAGGGAGAAGGAGAAAGAAGCTGCCGAGGCAAGGAAGAAGGAAGAAGAAGAGAGTGCAGCTAGGGCATATGCGGAGTTCCTTGACGCCTTCGATGGCGAGGACGTTGGCAAGCGAAAAACCGGCACGAGTTTTGTCCGCGCATCTGGAGATTCGAGCACGAAAACGCCCTACCAACCTTCATCGAAGGATGTTCCAGAGACAATCACAATGACGGCAAAAGCTTTTCGGGAGGAAATGGAGGAGGTACACAAGGGTTCACTGTTCTGTCACCGATGGCTTACAACTTTCCTAGCCATCTCCAGCACCTGCTGTCCCCAAGCCCAAAGGCAAACGTGCAATGGATGCTTTCCTCGAAGAAATTAAGAGGTACAGATAGTTCACTTATCGTAACGCTTAGTGCTAATTCAGAAGCCAGGGAGCAAGCCTTGCGCGAAGCTCGTTATGCACGCTCTGGTGCGCAGAATCAACCGATTCTGGAAGTTGACTAACTAAATCGTGTGTCTAAGCTCATGGGCGGTCTGTCACTGCACTAGCAGGTCTGTCCAATAACCCCCCAACTCGGTCTGCACCTAATGACTTCCACAGCATATGAGGGGCAAAGTGGAAGCAAGGACCGAGGTGATCCGGAAGTGAGTGTTTCGAAGCTGGTTGTTTATTTACCCGTTTCCCATTCTTTACTAGACGACAAACTTGTTTGTGGCCAATCTACCGGCAAATGTGACTGAGCAGTCTTTGGGCACATTCTTCGCTCGACATGGACCAGTTGGTTCTGTAAGCAGCTCTACCGGTAAATGCAAACAAGTTTTTTTATCGTAAACTTCTCAGGTCAAGATCATGTGGCCAAGAGGAGATATTGGTAGTGGGCCGGGGGGAGACATGACTGCTTCACGGAAGAATAGAAATGCTGGGTTGAGTGGGTTCGTGTCGTTCATGAAACGTAAACACGCAGAGGCTGCTCTAAGGGAGTTTGATGGATGCGAATGGGGGGGCTCAGTCTTGCGCGTCGGTTGGAGCAAGGCGGTTCCTATGGCAAACAAACCACTCTACGGCAAGTCCTTTTCTCCACTGCAGTGAAGACACTGAATAACTATTATTTTAGTTGTCCGTGGCCATTCCCGTTCTAATTCACGTTCTCGGAGTAGAGGGCGGCATAGTAGGGAGCGCAGCAAGAGTTGGTCTTATTCTCCTAGGCGACACTCTCGTTCTCGTTCCGGGTCCCGCCATCGATCGCCTCATCGATCGAGAAGTCGTTCCTGGAGTCGTAGTCGGTCTCATTCCCGCCGAAGATGTCGGTCACCAAGTCGAGGGCGATACAGTAGTCGGAGTCCCCGACAACGGCCGCGCAATTCCCCTAGGAGGCGTGAAGAGGACGAAGGGGCTGGTGTGACAGACATTTTCATTCGGGCTGTCGCTGCTGAGGTGAAAGGTCATGGTGCCAAGTACGAAGACAATCTGAAATCATGGGAATATGAAAACACCAAATATGCCTTTCTTACTGACCGGAAGGTGAGCCACAGTTTATTTATGTATTCGGGACCGATAGTAATCAGCAATCTCCAGCACCACAGACACGCATTCTACCGAGGATTGGTTGAACGAGAAGACACTATTGACCCAGAGTTCGATGATGACGTCAGTCCCAGCTTTTAGTACTGATTTCTTACTCACTGTACTTCATAGGGATATAATTCGATATACTCCACTGATTCGGCTGAGGAATCCGAACAGGAGCGCTCGAAAAAGATTGTACTGGGCAGGTTTGCACGCAAAAGATTTGAAGCTATCCTACGTGGCCTTTCTGGGAAACGAGGCGAGTTGGCTCGTTGCATGACCTTTAGTCTTGAGCATGCAGAGGCCGCTCGTGAGGCAAGTAACGATTCTCAGCGTGAGACACTTCCTTAATCTTCCTGGATTAGGTTTCAGACATCATTATCTCATCTCTCCTCGTGGATAGCACGCCCGTGCCTCGAAAAATTGCTCGACTTCATCTCATCTGTGACATACTTCATAATTCCGCTGCTGCTGTCCCAAGTGCGTGGAAGTACCGTCAAGAATTCCAAGCAAGGCTTGGTGTAGTCTTCGACCATTTCTCCACTATCTACCACTCGTTTCCGGGTCGCATCACAGCGGAGACTTTCAAGAAACAGATCACCTCTGTCGTAGACATTTGGGAGGATTGGATCATCTTCGCTCCAGAGTTTACTTCTGAACTCCGTGCGCGCTTGGATGGCACAACTCACGCAGAAGCAAGACCCATCAAGGATGACAGTGACGCAAGCACAGTATCGAAGACTGAAACGCAATATGTTTCCAAATTCAAGTCAAAATCTTTCCAGCCGGCACAGGATACCGCAACCTCTACTGCTCCCGCTCAGTCCCCTCGCATCAACAAAGAAGATGACATCGATGGTGCTCCAATTGAAGAGATGGACGTTGATGGCGTTCCCCTTGAAGAGGAGGATGTCGATGGTGTCCCTCTTCACGAAGATGTCGATGGGGTATTCCTTGAAAATATTACGCAAAGCAGTGATAGGGAGATTCTTCCTTCGAGGGACGATAGCTGTGATCCAGCTGTTCCTGATGTTGACGGCGAACCTATGGACGATATCGATGGTATCCCTCTGTAATCACACTTTGCTTTAGTGTTTGGTATAGTTTTATTGTTGTGTCGTATGCTATAGGTTACTTGATGGTTCCGTGATGTGTAAAATAGCTAAGATTTTTTTAAACTAACGACGGCGCGGAGCCGCAGCCTGGGTAAGGATCGCGTTCTTTGCCGACTCTACAGCCAACTCAGAACCTGGATGCGGGGTGAGAGCTAATTAGTGCACTGCGATGAAGTTACATACCGACAATGACAATAGTGTTGTTATCCCTTCCAACAGTGATGTCTGCCCCCGTCTCATTGCGTAACCGGGCGACATTAGCACCTTTTGTCCCAACAATCCTCGGGAACACAGAGCGGTCTGGGAGTGTCAGGAAACCAATGTGTGACTTCCCCTTCGCCTGTTCGATAGCGGCCAGAATCTCGCTCTGAGCATGCTCCAAACTGCTGGCATCTTTCGCTTTCAATGTCCACTGGGAGTCACCTTCCTCTACGTCCTCGTAGTTAGGAATGACTTGCCAATCAGCCTGAGGTTCCTCCTCAGTGTCATCAATACGGGTATTGAAGTTGACGGGTCGAGGAGGGTGCGATGGCAAGCTAGGTTTTTCGGGGTGGGCAGATTGCTCGACGTGAACGTTGAGTGACTTCAATGTACGGTATAAGGCACCTTGCTGCAGGACTGCAGCGTGGTACCTCAAGGGGACGGAAACTGAGGCAGTCATGCTATCAGTTGCAAATGCCTTGATACGACTCTGAGAATGCAGTCGATGTCAACCTTGACTGTGAAATAATGTCGACATACCATGATTTCTGCAATTGCCGCCTCGCACGCTGACTGTGATCCATTTACTTTGATGATTTCAGCTGGATCGGCGTTCTCCACCTCGCTGGCATTTGAAGGCTCCCCGACTTGATCATATCCACGAGATCCAGGAAACCGAACATGCACCCCATGACGGTTCTGCAGGTCATTCAAATGCTGACCGCCTCTGCCGATTATATTGCGGTGTTGAGCTGCTGAGATCACGACGGCCACTACCACTTGGTCACGAAGAGCAACCACTTTCTTTTCCAATCCGTCCTTTATCTTGCTTACAAGGCCAGGCTCCCCACGAAGACGGACCTCATCAGACATCTCACCCTGACGAGGACTAAAGAAAACGGGTCAGTACGTTTAGCACAATATCAAATGCACACACAATTTAACAAGGCCAGCCTGGAGTTTTGGGTCTAATGATCCACCACAACCAACGATGAGGTCTTTGAGGCCTTGTCCGCCAGGACCTATGATAGCACGATGGTATTTCTGTTCGATGAAAAGTGTATCAGTGGTCTCCTCTGATACCTGGTCAACAATCGCGAGAATGGCAGCCTTGGCAGCATTGATAGCTTCCTTGGTGCCACGAGCACTAACTCGAACACAAGCAGTCTTGTCCTCTGCACTCCGTTCGATCTCGAGTTGGGCTCCTGTTTCTCCCTTGATCTCATTGATGCTAGCGCCGCCCCTACCAAGGACACGGGCAATGGCTCTCCCTGGGACAGTAAACTGAAGGACGTTGTTCGTCTCTTTCTCAACCTCCAAAGCGTCCAGTAGCTCCGATTTAGCCTGAGCAACGCCTTTCCTTCCACCCTTGACGAGCACCTCATCTGGTTTGAGTGGCTCCCGTTTGTTATCCCCATATTCACCAGACTGGCGGGGAAAATTGATCTTGACACTGTATTTGTCTTCCAAGCGAACAACGTATTTTCCATTCTGACCAATGAGCGAACCATGGTATTGATGTGGAATTTTGAGAATCTCAGTTGTCTCATCAGCCTGCATACGATCACTCACTGTCAAAATTGATACACAGACATCGAAGAACTTACTAGTCGTTCAACTTGCGCCAGGATTCGCATCTTGGCTTCTCCAACGTTCTCCTTACGTCCAGTGATCTGAAACCTTTACTTAGGATCATGAGAGCTGGTTTGAATGACTATTTTACCTTTAACTTAACCATCTGGGGTGGTGCCTTCTTCTTCTTTGACAAGTCCTTCTCCTCTACATCGTCGTGAACGTCGACCCTAACGTTGAATTGTTCCCTTAATTTGTTGAGGTTAGATCCTTGAGTGCCGACGACCCGACCAACGAATTCTCTGTCGATCTCAAAATCCGTAAACTGCAAAAACCTCAGACTGTAGCCATGAGAAATGGTAATGAAGTATCCATACGTAGCTGCTAGCTATTGCATCTTCCTTGGCGCATTCGACGATCTGATGGATCCGTTCCACTGCGCGGTCAACCTCTGAACTGATACCGCAAAGCCAGATGATATCCTCAGTCGAAGGATCACCAGCCTCCGCCCCAAATTTGATGAACAAAGCTTTGTCCTCGCCAATGATCCTAGTAACAATGAATATGAATAAATTATTCACTCTCAAGAATGGGATTCCTTACGAGTCAAGGGTGCCATCTTTACCCATCACAGCCTTGTGCCAGCGCTTCTCGATTGCAATGACTTCCGTCTTGACATCAGCAGCTTCCTTGGCCATCTTGAGCAATTCTTTAGAGACCTCTTCCAGGTGTTTCTCCTTATCCACAGATGAAGGTGATGCAGAAGGAGAGAAAGGATCATAAACCAGTAAAACCGAAGATTGTTGCGAGGATTCTAAAGGGAAGAAAACTTGTACATTGTTAACTTCGTGGAAGTCTTCCAATCTGGGTTGTTTGTTCAAAGATGTGTCAACAATAATGTGATGTAACATACTTCTTTGCATTCTTTGCCTTGATAACTTCGTGGCTAAGCCAGTCAATGCTGACCTCTCTTGTCGCACCTATCAACTTCCCAAGAAGCTCCGAGACTTGCCTAACAACGCCGTCGACAACCGACTTCTCGCCGACTATGTCGATGTTGAGAACGGATGACTGAGCAACTACGGTGGCTGAAGGAGTGAAGACAGAGACACCAGGATGAGTAACACTCAAGGTCTCAGGGTACTTGATACGCGTGATGTAACTCAACAATTGGCGAGAGAGTGCGATAGGTCCGGGAAGAGGGAACACGTGGATATGGTGCGAGTCGGCCATTTTTTTGACAGCAGAAAGGCCACTGGAAACGTCTTCTGGCTTCCCGTAGATGATAACCTCTTCAATAGGATCCTCAGCACTAGGAATGATAACGGAGCATTTGCTTTTCGCCAAGATATCTTCCAAAGCCTTGCCAACGAAGAGGCGATGGTGCATCTTCGAGAGGGGCATCTTCGCCTGAATTAGTATGGTCTTGTACATTTGAATGGTATTCTTGATCGCTTCAATTACGCGCGTGACGACCTCGCGGTCGCCGCTGGCAACAATTTCGCGCTCCGCATTCAAGGTCAATTGAATATCTTCGCTCTGGGCTACCTGAAGAAAATGGGAGCGAAGAGCAATAATGAAGGGTAAAATGTGGGGTGGGATATCCTTGACGCGTTGAGTGGACCTAGATGTCTTAATGGAGACGATCTCGTTGATCATGGCACGGGCTTCGTGTGCGAATGGTTGAGGGCCGGAAATAGTGATAGTAAGAGTAGGCTCGTCCTCATCCTCTCCTTCAGCGGAAGGCGTGGTTGTTCCAGTCGGAGTTTCATGCCCAATACCGTTAGGGGTGATGGTCTCCTTGCGGGGGATATCTACCTTGACACCAGTTTGATCTCTGATTTGTTTGAGGGTAGCACCTGAGACGAATAAGTATGGAATGCATTGGACCAATAATTGGCACTAGCCTTTGGATCCGATAATAGAGCCGACGGTAGAAGAGGGAGCAGTTAAAGTCAGGGTAACCTGGACAAAAGTTGAGCAGGGTTAACAGAGCAATCCCACAATGACCTACCATAGGGCTAAGAACGGACAGTAAGTGCCGTTTAGCCTTTTCCAGTTCTTTCTCAGACTCGGACTTCATGTGGAAAGTAGTCTGACGAGCTTTCTGGTTTGCCGACGCCTCAATCTTGACCTTGAATTTGGACATGGCCCGTTTCATGACCTCGCCGAGAGAGACTGGTTTTCCGTCCTTAGTGGTTGGGAGGGCGATGGCAGACAATGTGAAAGAATCCGAGACCATGGGTTGAGACCGAATGCTAGCCTTGATACGAGGACCAGAGTCTGCACCCCACGCATACTTTGGTGGAGGGGCGGCAGTGGATGAAAGAGCCGGGAAATCAGACTGCGAGTCGGTGTCCAACACCCCCTGACCATCTCGAGCCCTGACAGAAAAATCCTCGATGCGAGCTGGAAACGGGTCAGGAGCACCTTCGAGTGCCTTCAACCTCTACTCATTACAAGGGGTGACTACCAGCTGGCCAAGGAAGGAGCACAGGACCGCACCTTGTTGTAATCAGCCGCAGAAAGAGCCATGACTAGGGTACCGGGCGTCGCTTGACGCGTTGCAAAACCAGAAAATAAAACCAAGATGGAGGAGCAAAAATATGGTGCCCGTGTGAAAATTCTAAGAGAGGGGTTACCTTCCATATAAGGTGTGACTTCGTGTCACGTGTATTTATTTTTGTGACGTGGCAGGTCTCCGTTGAGAGTGATCCATGGGACCAATCTCGTGGAAGAGAGCAAGCCTGGTACTTCTCCTCTCCGCTACTGCATGTGCAAGCTCGTTCCTAGAGGAGCCGCTGCTTCGCACAGATCAGGTGAAGAGTGTGCTTGAGCACGAACCTGTCCGTGGTGAACCGCTTTGCCACCACACGGTACGCAAATAGTGCGCCGTTCCGCCCATCTTCTTACCCACCTTACCAGACAACAGGCCCCATAGAGACTACGTTGTGCGACTACGAGACCATCGAGAGCGTCAACGAAGAACTCTATGCAAACCTCCACGACCTCGTCCAAACACCCTTCTTCCGGTACTTCCAAGTAGGGCTTCTGCATTCCACGCAGCTTTGACGATCATAATTGGCATTCATCAGGTTGATTTATACCGGGAATGTCCCTTCTGGCAAGAAAACGGATTTTGCATGAACCGTGAATGTGGGATTACTACCATAGATGAAGTGAATCGTCTATTCGCCTTGTTTTACTGCAAATACTGAGGTGGTCGCCTTCGCAGAGTGAAATCCCAGAGAAGTGGAGAGCAGCAGCCCTGAGCAAGATCGATTTCCCCCCTGCCGATCAGGTATGGGATAGTCCCATCAGTTATTCATCCTGCTTGACCCAATCCTCAGCGAATTCAACTGCCGGGTTGCTACTATCGCGACTCTGACTTCTGTTTTCTAGACGATTTAACGGGCACGTCAACGCATTTCGTTGCTAACTGTGACCCCTGCTTAATATTCATTGCAGAGGGTGAATATTTCGATCTCGCTGACATTCCAGAAAGGTACACAGGGTATTCAGGACCACCTACACATCGTGTTTGGAGAGCAATTTATGAGGAGAATTGTTTTGGCCTTTCTGAAATGAATCTCCTCACTGGAAAATCACCGGCGCCTGTCAGCCTTCCTGACACCTTAACAGATGTCCTGCGAGCTCCTGTCAATGGTGAAGATACCAACGATGAATGTCTTGAAAAAAGGGTCTACTACAAGATTATATCTGGTTGGTATTTGTCCTTTGTCGCGTTATCATCACAATGTTTACTGTTGCAGGTATGCATGCGTCGATATCGACGCATATCTGTGGAGAGTATATGAATCAATCAACGGGTCAATGGGTAAATTACTCACAAATCAGCGTGCTCTTCATCTCATGCCATCCTGCAGGGTCCAAATTTGGAATGCTTCGTTACTCGGGTGGCTTCACACCCTGAACGGCTTCAATATGTCTATTTCAATACTGTACTCCTTCTTCGTGCAGCCTCCCGCCTCGCCCCGTACCTTTCCGCGTACGACTACTGCACTTCATCTTCCACCATTCCGCACAACCACCCTGATCAGATAGACTTGATACAAGAAGTTCGAACCCTCGTAAGACTGCAGAATGCCCTGGACATAGCTAAGCATGTTGGGAAGTTCGATGAGCGCGTGCTTTTCCGAGGAGAAAATGCAAATGTACTGTGATTTAGCTTCTATTTGTGTGATGTACTGAGAGGTGGTATAGATTCTAAAACAGGAGTTCAAAGAACACTTCCGGAACGTTTCCCGCATTATGGATTGTGTAGGGTGTGACAAGTGTCGTTTGTGGGGCAAGGTTCAAACGACTGGTTTGGCTACAGCTCTCAAGGTCTTGTTTGAGATGGACGAAAAGGCCCTAGAGTATGTCTTTTCCCCTGACTCCGTTACCCATACTGACGGACTGTACTACATAGTCCTCGCAACAACCACAACTTACTACAGCGCTCGGAGATCGTTGCATTAATCAATACCCTCCACCGGTTCAGCGAGAGTCTTCACCTGGTGGAGCAATTCCGAGAGATGTGGAAACACGTAGGACAGCGAGATTCGGAACGCCTTATTCACGAGGCAGAAATGGCCATTGAAGGCTATGTATGACCCGCTGCTCTGTTGAATTTACTGCAGCTGACGAGGGCATTTTAGCCGCGGAAGTCACCCCATGTACTCGAGCACTCATCCCCCCAAAAGGAACAAATCGTGGGGTCACTAGATCCGTCACAGGACCTACAGGACGTGCCAATGACTGTCCAGCTTCAAGCCTACTTGCTCGAGTTGATGGGAAAGTTCAAGATACATGCGCTTGCTTGCTTTGGTCTGCTGTCTGAGTTCTGGCAGCGCCTCGGCAAATCAATCCTTCCCAAACTGCGAACTGAGCTCTGACACTGTCAGGTACTTCTGTTATTGCTGTATATGTGTATAGTATTGGTATAGTATGCTCTTTGTTTTTGGTACCTCTTATTTATATTATAATGGATAATGGATACGCATTGAGGTACTCAATGAGGATCCCATGGTTAGTCAGTATACTAATGCCCTACGAGCAAGCCAGGGCGCCTGTGTCACAGCAGAACTCTTAACAACCCGCGGCGGTTTCTCCAAATCAATGTCGGATCTAGGACTTTTCGCAAACGCACATAGGAAAGAGGACAAGGGATAATGCCTCAACTTGGAGCCTTCTCGGACCCAATTGAATTTCCAGCCACAAGAAACATATTATGATCGGGCGTAGTACATCACGTAGCGATGATATCACCCCCACGGCAACGGACTACGGGTTGTGGTTGTGCACAAAGCAAGCACAGATTGGCACAACTCAACAAGGGCCCTACCCCATCGTCACTGTACCGTATTGGCCAGCAAGGATATGACTGTGCGATTGAGGCGATCGGTTGGAAACACCTACATATTTACATATTTACTGCTGACGGCGGAGGGCATCGGGGGCAAAGACAAAGGACAACTTGGGCCCAAACTGTACATGTCCAAACTTTGGCCCAGCGGTGGCTTATCATTTCCAAATCCGTTAGCGCTTATAACAGGCCACAGGGAGTCGAATCTGCATTCTTGATCCCCTCCACAGTCCTATGGCTTCGCAACCCATTCATGTTCTCGAAGATTTTGCTCAACTCGCATACGATTTCAGTATCAACCTCGATGGGCGTGTTGAACGACGGCCTGACTACTGTTGTATAGGAGGCAATGCCATTGTCTACAAAGGATCTCTCCTTCCGGACGGCGTCGAGGTAGCAGTGAAAATCCCTTGTAGCAATCTCCCTGCAGATGAGACCCGAAAGATTATTAAGGTTTGGATGCTGAAAATGTGGCTTCCTTCTGTGACTTTTTCCAGGATATTGTTCGGGAAGTCCACGCCTGGTCTAAATTGTGTCACAAGAACGTTCTCTCGCTCCTTGGCATCACCACTGAATTTGATCGCACGATTTCCCTTGTATCTGTATGGATGGAAAATGGAAATGCGCATGACTATGTTCAAGATAAAGAGGTTGATCCTCGCCCTCTGGTGCGTTGCCGTGTTTACGTATGAACGGCATCTACATCATAGTAGCACTTAGATCAAGGGAATCGCACGAGGGTTACATTACCTGCATGACTATAAGCCAGGATCAATATTTCATGGCGACCTCAAAGGTGTAGGTATCTTTCCCTCAGTGTGTGCGTCCAGATTTGATAAGCTATGTAGTCCAATGTATTAATATCTCAGGAGGGCAACGCCCTCCTCACTGATTTCGGTTTATCATATGTCGTCGATTCGTCATTGAGGATGTCCTTTACAAAAATTTATGGAGGCACACTGAGGTGGATGGCCCCTGAAATCGTTGGTGGTGGGGAGGTATCAGCCGAAGGAGACGTGTGGGCGTTTGGAATGACAGCCCTAGTCAGTGTGCCCTGTTAACCTCCATGGCGTTTGGCCCATTCCTATATCCACAGGAGCTCTTTACGAGGAAAGTGCCGTTCCATGAGTGTCAAGGCCCTGGTGCAATCGTGTATACGATTTTGCGAGCACTGCCTACTCGGCCCGGTGAAGAAGAAACTTTCTTTCGCCTGACCGACAATTGGTGGGAGATGTGTGCGTCATGTTGGAACCGCCAGCCATTCTTACGTCCACAAATGTCTGCTCTCGTGAAGAGTATTTCCCCTAAGGCGAGGCCCGTTACAGTAATAGGGAATCCGATCCTTGGAATATCCGGTTTGATCAACGCATTCACATCCTCCCTGAAAATTCTAACCTGTTGTTGCCAGGTATTGAGGTCCGGAACGCTAACGAAGTCAGCTCTGCCGAATTGACTATTGGTGGACAACACTACAGAATTTCCAGTCAGCGAGAAGGTAATGTTCTTCGAGAAGATTTTGGTCCCCCTGTGTAAGTATCTGTTCCGTTCTAACGTGAATATTCATACACTCGACCTATGCAGAGAGTCGCCATTGCAGGACCAGTTCTCTTTATCGATCATCTCTTCAGGATCAGGATTTACTGAACGAATAGACCTGTCCTTTGATGCTCTTGATGTGTACATCAAATCGGAACAGTATAGTATGCCCAGCAGACAGCCCTCTCATATTTTTCTTATCAGATTGTATAGCATTCCGCAAAGCGCATAAACATTTGGAAATCGTCCTTAAGATTTCCCCGTCTGCTGTGAGCAGATAGATACATAATCAGCAGACGTTTGTCTGACAAACGGATCACAGGAGTTGGTGCCCCCTGAACTATTGATACCCACCACCGACGAGCTGCTTCGAATTTGCCCCCAGTAAGCTTGATGGGTCGATGCATCTGGTGTGCTATTTTTAACAGCTGTGTACCAGTTTCCGTATCCTGATCATCGGCAAGGTGACTCGTCTCACGATTTCGTTTGATCTATCCTGACAATCCCACACACAGACTGGAGTTGGGAAGACTTCACTCATCAATCGTACTTTCGGTGTCGACGAAGCCGTTGAGTGGCCAATAACATATTGTTTGTTATTCACAATTCTTGTTAGCGTCCTGCCCACGACAAGCGAGGGAAGGCAAATATCGAAAAGCCACTGGTCTCCAAACGGAACAAGCGGTTTATCTTACATGATAGTCTTGGATTTGAGCCCGGTGAAAATAACAACATCGCAATTGTTCAGTCATTTATTGAAAGACGAAAGAACCACAAAGACGTCAAAGAGCAGCTGCATGCCATCTGGTAGGTTGATTGGTATTGGAAGCGAGTCCATGACAGTCATTTCAATATTTTAGGTTGTGTTTCCAGATTCCCATCGACGCCTACGGCCAGCGAATGATGGAGACTGGAATGGAGAAGTTTTTACGTATGAAGAAGACCATATTAGGAGATAGTGAGTGGAACGTGCTTGAAGTTGGCTCTTGGATGCTGACTCCTCTTAGTCCCCACTGTTTTCGTGTTCACCAAATATGACAAACTTGTTGATGAGATAGAAAGCAGATGGGAAGAAGAAGGCAGAGAATACACCGAAAGTGACGTCGAAGTGGCAGCAGCTGAATATCTAAAGAAACATTGCGTTGAATGTATCGAACGGCTCACGGGGGAACACGATATCCCATATCTTGCGGTCTCTAGTGCGTCTATAATGCTTTACCGAACTTTCCCGTGTGACTGTTATGTTGCACTGCAGCGAGAGCTCGCTACCAGGATAAATTGAAACAACTGGTTCAGCTAACTTACCAGAAGGTTTCCGAACATTTCGCGCAGCAGCAAGGCATCGGTCCTTCAGCAGTGTCTACAGTGACAGTTATGGCTCAAAGAGTGGTTCCTTCTTTGAATATTACTGCATCAATAGAGTATATCTTTTGCACGTTACCTCATATCAGTCGCTAATTCGCATGCCACAGAGTTGGAAAGCAAAGTTCGTCCATGTTGTGGCACCTGCGTTCATCAATAATGATTCTTTCCAAGGGTACTGGCAGGCGGTGTTTTCTGTTGGCAATGATTTTTCAGGCCACAAAATTCAGGATTGCCTCAGGGTTATTCATACCGACATCGTTAAGGTTTGGAACTTGTGCGATCCATCTGAAGTACGATTTACCTAATCTCGCCCATGCTATTGTGGATCATTGAATTTCTTTCGCGCTGGCAGGTTCTAATGGGTGAAGAATTTCGAGCATCCATCTTTAATTTGGTTGACTTGCTCGAGGACAACAACCGTTCTTCTGATCCCTCTCAAATCCCCCAATATGCAACTGCAGCGCAGTCATCGTGAGTCATTACACCGACATTTGGCACCACGGAGTACTTAAAAAGAATCATCGCTCACAGAGGTGGATTCGCGCAGATGGTTATGAGGGCCCTTGTGTGGGCCTACCAAATTTATACAAAGGCGTAAGCACACCTCTGATCAGTAAATTGGTGCATCTATGTAGAAGCTTTGTTTCAGGCCGGAGGTGCAGCGCAAGTTCATGGCATACATTGTGGACTTAACACATGTCATGGATCTGCTGTTCATGCTTACAGTCGGAAAAGATGAGCAAGAACTCCAGCCTTCCATCATCAATAATACCGTTCTCGCCTACAGCGAGTCGGCAAAGAGGAGGAATGGCCATACCAAGATTAAAGCATTCACTGGCAGTATCATTGGATATGGCGGCGATGTCTTCTCGGAGATCGAGTTCCTTGTCACGACGGGCTGTGATGGTGATGAGGAGTTGGGTCGTAGTATCGAAAATATAGCCAATGCTGGGAAAAAACTACAGGGGAGGATGTACTAGTTTCCCTGGCGCCTGCCAAAAGTTGTCATACATTTACTCTCCAGGCGGCCCAGATATGCGGAAGAGCAGGGACACTTCAGTCCGTGTTCATAGCCAAGCCATAGTCTCTATTTCCGGACAAATGGTTGCACCAAGTTTGAAAATATCATTATCAAAGGTGTAGTTTGTTGTGTCCACTGTCCACTTTGTATGAATGTGTCCCTTCCATGGATAGTAAGTCCACCAGCATGTACAAGGTACGAACTGGGAAAACCTAATGGCAGATAGCACGTTGCCATGGCAGCTAAACCAACTGCATCAGACAGATCGAACGAGGCGACCACTCAAAAATGAAATGCTGGAGGGGTCGGAATACCAGGCCTTAGCCTGCGCTCTATGATACTGGTTGGCCAGCCTTAGGCACACATCCAACCTGAACGTAGCCACCAGATGCATCTGCTGAGTGAGAGTGACCAGAGGCCATGACAGTTCACCCGAGGTGTCCCCGACCGGACTCGACGGCGCATGGAAAGTTTGTCACGCGCATCCTAACAGTCACTACGGCAAACATCTCCAACACTATTGAGCACTGACGACTACAGAAATAACACATTTAGATCCAAGGAGAGCCCATCAACGAGCATCCCTACCATTCATGCACCATGTACCATGCAGTTGATCTTTAAAAAAAAAAATCGACAACTCTGCGAACTCGGGACACGGACACCAACAGTTATTTTACCTTCAAAGCTAAGAAGATCGCCACCTGTAGTAGCCACCAAGTCTACCGTGGACGGTTCCCGTGCATAACCGAGTGATGCTTCCACGTTTGTAGATGGAATGTTGGTGCAGTTACCTTGTCGGTGACTCATCGGGGGGAGTCGAAGAAAGCCTAGCCAAGGGGTGGAGTGAGGTTTCTAGAAACGGAGTACGCTTAGTACAAAGGCGACGTCTCATCTCGCTACCCATCGAGCCCGAAGGGTAGTGCTGCAAAAGCGAGGGCAGCGAGAAACTTGAACTTGGGACGGAAGGTTGTTATGGTTGTAGTGACCGGTGATTTACGAGATTTCCGGATTCCCACACTCGTCGCTGTTGTCCTGCCTCGCCTCCTCGCCATCACTAGCAACAAGGTCGATGTCTTAGTCTTCAGGCATGATCCTTACCGACGAAGATGACCCTCAGAGGATAAAGGACCCTCCAGTTTCTCTTCCAACCGTCCGCTATCCGCCACGTGCCGTCGGCCGTCGTCCTTTCAGTGCTCTTCCTGATTACGAGACCTCTCAAGCCCTCGCCTATAACCACCTCAATGACTCCCAGTCCACCTTATACAAACCTCCGAGAAGACGCTTCCTCAACTGGAGAGCAGCTCTTATTTCCCTTGCCATCTACATTGTTCTTACTCTCGTCATTGGCATTCCCATCATTCTCAAGGTGCCATCTCATCCTTGACATTACATTCCATCGTATTCACCCACTTGAAGCAGCAAAACGGGCCTGGAGGTGATGATAAATACCCATACAATTCCCTTGCTTCCTCTCCTTGGACTAACAAAAAGTCCGGTGCATATTATACTCCAAATATCAACAACATTTCCAGCCCAACACAGCTGGGAGTTTATCCAGTGTGCAACAATTGGACTGTAGTTGCCGCTCTGGAAGGTGAATCTACTATGCAAGCATGGTAAGCCTTCTGTGTTCCGCCATCTCCTTCCATAATCATCCTCTTCTATTTCACAGGGTGGAACACGTTGTTTCTCCAAACAGTCAATTTAGTTTCACCTCAAATGCATCATCCATAAGAGATTCAGGAATCGTCCTAGGAGATTTTTACGTCGACGTAAATCCAAATCAAACAGTCCAGGACATTACCGTGTCGATCAAGATGCAAACATCCAGCAACTCCGTTTTTGACCGCACCTTTGTCTGTTTCGCTCTCTCCCACAACGTAACCGACCTCTCCCTCTATGTTTGTATATCCCTTTTCATCCAAATCTTACATCTCACTTTAGTTCAGATACCTGCCAATCTCTCGCCCCCCGACAATATCCTATTCAATATTACACTACTCTTCCCCCAGTCACCTGTCCTTCGTCCAATTGAAGCCTTTGGCACTTTTCTACCACTTTTCTACCAACATTTTGGGTCACTTTCCAATGTCGTATCTTTCAAAAAGATCACCATCGAAGGTCCCACTTCTAGCATAGCTGTGGATGTTCGTCGTCCACCCATCTCTGCCCTTGTTGATCAGTCACTCACCTCTGTAATTAGTCTCTGACAGCCAATCAGGCGTTCATAGAAACTTCGCTACAACCCATCGTTGGCAGCTTTAACGTGACAGACTCTCTGGTGCTCAGCACGGTATTAGCGTAGGCTTCTCATTTTTCGGATAATCGAGGTCTTTCTCTTAATTTCAACCAACAGACCCATTGACGCTAGTATTACCCTGTACAATGACCCGAACTCACTGTCCCCGACGTTCCTGGGTCTTGACACGGGGAATAGGCACGATCCTTTTTTACTTTCGTGGATGACCACTGACCTGATACCGTAGCAATCTGACCGCTATGGTGACTCTCATGGCTCCCAGCAATGGACCTGCCATGAGACCCAATTTCATTGCCGACATGCGCACGTTCTATGGGACATTGAGCACAACCTTAGTCCATGACCCTTCATCCTTACCTGCATCCATCAAACTGCATGCAGAAAATGGCATCGGCCCATCCAACGTTATCCTCGATGAGAAGTTCCAGGGTGTATTCCAAGTTATTACCAAGCAGGCGGCGGCGGTAGTCTCCCAAGGAGATGCTCCGTCAATAAATCCATGGAACCCGGAACTGCAACGGAATTTAGTGACTGCTGTCAACACCACTGACCGGAAGGATGGATGGATAGGTTGGGGGAACTCCCCGGGGTACCTCGAACAAACAGGGGAAGTAATAGTCGATTCCTCACTTGCGGACGTGACGTTATTTTTCCGGGGTTAATAGACGGACTCCACGAGTTACGTAGTGCTTGGAAGGTCGACTTGTTGGACAAGGTTAACCTGGTTGAGAACTGATTATTCGCACTCATTTGTTATCCTCTCGTTTGTCTTTGAATTATTTCAGTCCCCTAGCATTGATATGTATGTATCATATTCTCATCGCAAACGGGCGAGTAGTATCTTCATGTAAAGAGACTTGCTGGGGTAGCGAGTTCGATGTCTTAAGCTTCGAGTTCATCTCTACTAAGTATGTAGGTGGTGAATTCCCTCGTAACTTACCAGGCTACACACCAGCTATGTACCCCTGACAGCAGACAACGCGTCAGATGGTAAATACTTCATGCTATTGCTCTACCCCCCCAA
>Ga0307511_10001782_pt1 | contig 22654 bp, 23 predicted proteins | sample 13_EM_MG_FD_200266 | JGI IMG/M metagenome (GOLD analysis project Ga0307511, IMG submission 200266) | Populus trichocarpa ectomycorrhiza microbial communities from riparian zone in the Pacific Northwest, United States - 13_EM | ecosystem: Host-associated > Plants > Roots > Unclassified | place... | reverse complement strand
GGCCCTTCGCGCGCTCGAACGTGTGCATGAAAGGATGGAGATGCTGAACCAGCGGTATTACGACAAGCTGGAGCGCGAGGGCAAGCTCCCGAGCCTGGAAGAGATCGAGGCGATGGATGGGGGCGGGGCGGACCCTGATGCGCTCGCAAGCGAGCACGCTAACGCGCAGGTGAATTCGCGGGCACTGCCCGCCAATCCGGTTGGCGAAATTCCGGAACAACCTCAGGTTTTGTCAGGTGCGGCGCCGCGAGGTGCAGCGCAGGCCGCGCGAATTTCCGGAGAACCTCAGGTTTTGTCAGGTTCCCCGGCGCCGGCCGCCGAAACGGGGCATGCCGCGTTTTCTGAAAAACCTCGGGTTTTGTCAGGTGGGCGGGTCGCCGCGCCTGACTTTTCCCGCGCCGCCGTGGCCGCCTGAGCCGGGGAGCGGCCAACCGTCCGGCGCCGCTGCCGTGCTTACGGCGTTGCCGGCTTGTTGATGTCGGGGCTCTTGGCCCGCTCACCCGGCTTTTCCTGTGCTTTCTCGGGTGGTTTGTCGGCCGCCTTGTCGCCCTCCCAGGCCCAGTTCTTTTTCCACGCCGCGGTCACCGCGTTCGGGTATTCGGGCTTGCCGCGGCTGCCGTTGTAGCGCCCCAGCGCCATGTAGATGTCGCCTTTTTCCAGGTCCAGGTAGTGGCGCAGGATCACGCAACCCATGCGGATGTTGGTGTGCATCTCGAACAGCTTGCGCGTATCGCCATCGGCGATCAGGTCGGTCCAGAACGGCATGATCTGCATGTAGCCGCGCGCGCCCGCGTAGCTGACCGCGTATTTCTTGAAGCCGCTCTCGACCTGGATCAGGCCCAGCACCATCTGCGGGTCCAGCCCGGCGCGGGTCGCTTCGTAGTGCACCGTCTTGAGAAAGTCGATGCGGATCTGGTATTTCTCGCGCAGCGGCAGACGCTCGCTCATCGCCGTGAGCCAGCGCACCTTGTCCAGCGGCGTCTTGAACTTCGGTTCGGGCGGCGTGCGGTCGGCGCGTGCCGCCTGGGTGAGGGCGGTGCGCACCGAGTCGGCCAGCGGCTCGTATTGCTGCGCGCCGGCCAGTGCGAGGCGCGGGAGCGCCAAACCGGTCAGCGCCAGTGCCAGCGCCGCCGCCTTCCAGCGCGGCCTGAAGCGGGGGAGTGGCGCGCCGTGGATTTCCGCCGTACCCATCACGCCAGTTTGGACTGGATCAGGGCCAGCGCCTCGCCGGGGGTGATCGGCGTGGCCGCGCTGTCGGTGCGGGCCTGGTACTCGATCTTGCCTTCCTTGAGGCCCCGGTCGCCGATGGTCAGGCGGTGCGGGATGCCGATCAGTTCCATGTCGGCGAACATCACGCCCGGGCGCTCGTCGCGGTCGTCCAGCAGCACGTCGATGCCGGCCGCCTGGAGTTCGCTGTAAAGCGTCTCGGCGGCAGCTTTCACGGCGTCCGACTTCTTGATGCCGATCGGGCAGATCGCCACCGCAAAGGGGGCGATGGCGGCGGGGAAGATGATGCCGCGCTCGTCGTTGCCTTGCTCGATCGCCGCGCCGACGATGCGGGTCACGCCGATGCCGTAGCAACCCATTTCCATCAGTACCGGCTTGCCGTCCACCCCCACCACGGTGGCGTCAAGCGCCTTGGAATACTTGGTGCGCAACTGGAAAATGTGGCCGACTTCGATGCCGCGGCAGATGTCGAGCACGCCACGGCCGTCCGGCGAGGGGTCGCCCTTGACCACGTTGCGGATGTCGGCGACAAGCAGCGGCTCGGGCAGGTCGCGGCCCCAGTTCACCCCGGTCAGGTGGAAGCCGGCATCGTTCGCGCCGCAGACGAAATCGCTCATCGCCGCGACCGCGCGGTCGGCCACGATGGTGACCTTGCCCGCGTCCAGGCCGACCGGGCCGATGTAGCCGGGCTCGCAGCCGACGTGCTCGCGAATCTCGGCTTCGCCCGCGAAGCGGAAGGGGGAGAGGCCCTCGATCTTGCTGGCCTTGATCTCGTTGAGTTCGTGGTCGCCGCGCAGCAACAGCATGAAAAAGCGCTTTGCCGCGCCTTTCGCGGCCTGCGCCTCCTCCGGCTCGTGCATCAGGGCGATGGCCTTGACCGATTGGGTCAGGGGGAGTTTGAGGAGTTCGACCACTTCCTCGCAGGTCTTCTTGTTCGGCGTGGCGACCTTTTGCATCGCCGCGCCGGCAGGGCCGCGCGCGGCGGCCGGCGCCATGGCTTCGGCCAGTTCGACGTTGGCGGCGTAGTCCGAATCAGGCGCGAAGGCGAGCGCGTCCTCGCCGGAGTCGGCCAGCACGTGGAACTCGTGCGAGCCGGTGCCGCCGATCGAGCCGGTGTCGGCGGCGACGGCGCGGAACCTCAGGCCCAGGCGGGTGAAGATGCGCGTGTAGGTCTCGTACATGTTCTGGTACTCGGCCTTCAGGCCGTCGAAATCGGCGTGGAAGGAATACGCATCCTTCATGGTGAATTCACGCCCGCGCATCACCCCGAAACGGGGACGGCGCTCGTCGCGGAACTTGGTCTGCACCTGGTAGAAATTGACCGGCAACTGGCGGTAGCTCTTCAGCTCGCCTCTGGCGATGTCGGTGATCACTTCCTCGGAAGTGGGCTGCATCACGAAATCGCGGTCGTGGCGGTCCTTGAAGCGCAGCAATTCGGGGCCGTATTGCTGGTAGCGGCCCGATTCCTGCCACAGCTCGGCCGGCTGGACCACCGGCATGGACAATTCGATGGCGCCGGCGCGGTTCATCTCCTCGCGGATGATGTTTTCCACCTTGCGCACGACTTTGAGGCCCATCGGCATCAGGGTGTAGATGCCGCCGGCCAGACGCTTGATCAGGCCGGCGCGCATCATCAGCTTATGGCTGACGATTTCGGCATCGTTCGGGGCCTCCTTGACGGTGGCAATGAAGAACTTTGAAGCGCGCATGGAGTGCTTTTCTTTCGTGATTTTTTGAGCCTATAATGGCCTCAATTCTAAAGGATTAGCAGGTGTAAGCATGCTGGACAGGGACGGTTACCGGCCCAACGTCGGCATCATCATCGTCAACCACAGGAACGAGGTCTTCTGGGGCAAGCGCATCAAGGAACATTCCTGGCAGTTTCCGCAGGGCGGCATCAAGTACGGAGAAACGCCCGAGCAGGCGATGTTCCGCGAGCTTTATGAAGAGACGGGCCTGAAGGAAGAGCACGTGCGCGTCATCGGGCGCACGCGCGAGTGGTTGCGCTATGACGTGCCGCGCGAGTGGATCAAACGCGACATACGCGGGCATTACCGTGGCCAGAAGCAGATCTGGTTCCTGATACGGCTGGTCGGGCGCGACTGTGACGTGCGTTTGCGCGCCTCCGACCATCCGGAGTTCGACGCCTGGCGCTGGCACGACTACTGGGTGCCGCTGGACGCCGTGATCGAGTTCAAGCGCGAGGTCTACAGCCAGGCGCTCAACGAGCTCTCGCGCCTGCTGTTCGCGCGCAAGACCGACAACACCCGCTACCTGCGCCAGCGCGTGCGCCATGACCGCGACGAAGCCGGCAACCTGCGTGAAGTCGTGTCGCCGCCCTGCGACCCCTGCATCGAACCGGTGGAGCCGCCCTGCGATCCCTGCGTCGAGGTGGTCGACGTGCGCATGGACATCGAGGTTCAAGTGGAAGCGGGCAATGGCGACGTGCGCCAGGTGCAGGTGCACCTGGAAGCGCATCGGGTGCAGGTGCAGCACGAGGACGACCCGGAGGCCGATCCGGAAGCTGATTGCCGCGACGCCGAAGCGGTTTTGCCCCGCCGCACATAAACCGCGCCTATCGGGCCGATTGGCAGAAACGATGGCCGCGGGCTGCGGGGAGGACTAGAATCTGTTCATTCACCGCCCGGGTGCAAGGCCTGCGCGCGGTGGAGGCGGCGGTGCAAGCCTCTCCTCATTGCTCGGCAATGAGATGCCTGCCGTGACTATAACCACATGTGATGGAGAGATGTCATGGGACTCAAAGGCAGCAAAACCGAAGAGAATCTGAAAGCCGCATTCGCGGGCGAATCGCAGGCCAACCGCCGTTATCTCTATTTCGCGAACAAGGCCGATATTGAAGGCCAGAACGACCTCGCCGCCCTGTTCCGCTCCACCGCGGAAGGCGAAACCGGCCATGCTCACGGGCATCTGGAATACCTGGAAACCGTCGGCGACCCCGCCACCGGCCTGCCGATCGGCCCTTCGCGCGACAACCTGAAGTCCGCCGTCGCCGGCGAAACCCACGAGTACACCGATATGTACCCGGGCATGGCCAAGAGCGCGCGCGACGAGGGTTTCTCCGAAATCGCCGACTGGTTCGAGACCCTGGCCAAAGCCGAGCGCTCGCACGCCAACCGCTTCCAGAAGGCGCTCGACGGCCTGGTCGACTAAGCCGGCCGGTTCGATACGAAGAGGGCGACCTCTTACACGGCTCCGGCGGCATCGCAGAGACAATCCGGAGCAAAGCAGGGGGTGCGGCGAGCGCGTTGACACCCCCGGTTTGTTTGGCGCCCGCCGCTGTTTCGCCGCTGCCTCGCCGCTGTTTCGCCGCTGTCTCGCAGTTGTCTGAAGGCGGGCGGGCCGGTTGTTCGTTTGCCCTGATTTCGCCTGCCAACCAGCCGGAAACCACAAGAGCCATGTCGAATCGCGAAGGCAATCTGGAAGCCCCCACCCGGCATCCGCTGGACTGGAAAAACCCCGAGTTCTACGACGACGCCTCCCTGTTCAAGGAGATGGAGCGCGTCTTCGACATCTGCCATGGCTGCCGGCGCTGCGTCAGCCTGTGCGGCTCGTTCCCGACCCTGTTCGATCTGGTTGACGAAAGCTCGACCATGGAAGTGGACGGCGTGGCCAAGCAGGACTACTGGAAGGTGGTCGACCAGTGCTACCTTTGCGACGTCTGCTACATGACCAAGTGCCCCTACGTGCCGCCGCATCCGTGGAACCTCGATTTTCCGCACCTGATGCTGCGCGCCAAGGCGGTCAAGCACGAGAAGGGCCTGAACCCGTCGCGCGACAACCTGCTGTCGGCCACCGACAAGCTGGGCATGTTCGCCGGCATTCCGATCGTCACCCGGGTGGTCAACGCGGTGAACCACACCAGGCTGGCGCGCGAGGTGATGGAGATGACCCTGGGCGTGGACGACCATGCCTGGGTGCCCGAATACGCGGAAAAGAAATTCCGCTCCGGCCCGAAAAAGGGCGGCATAGGCCTGCAGGTGAAGAACGGCCAGCGCACTCCCGGCAAGGTGGTGATTTTCTCCACCTGCTACATCAACTACAACGAGCCCGGCATCGGCCAGGATCTGATCAAGGTGCTGGAACACAACGGCATCCCCTGGGTGCTGGCCGAGAAGGAAGCCTGCTGCGGCATGCCCAAGCTGGAGGCGGGCGACCTCAAGGCGGTGGAAGCGCTGAAGAACAAGAACATCCCGGTGCTCGCCAAGCTGGCCCGTGCCGATTACGCCATCCTCACGCCGATTCCCTCCTGCACCCTGATGTTCAAGCAGGAGCTGCCGCTGATGTTTCCCGATGATGCGGACGTGCAGGCGGTCAAGGAGGCGATGTTCGACCCCTTCGAATACTTCATCGCGCGCAACAAGGACGGCTTGCTCAAGACCGAATTCAAGCAGCCGCTGGGCGCCGTGTCCTATCACGTCCCTTGCCACTCGCGGGTGCAGAACGTCGGCAGGAAAACCGCCGAGACCCTGCAACTGATCCCCGAGACAAAAGTGACCACCGTCGAGCGCTGCTCCGGCCATTCCGGCACCTGGGGCGTGAAAAAGGAATTCCACGCCCAGGCGCTTAAAATTGGCAAGCCGGTGTTCAAGGCGATGGCCGATGCCAACCCGAAATACATCAGCTCGGACTGCCAGCTTGCCGGCCACCACATCGAGGAAGGCATCGCCCAGGCCGCTGCCGAGGGCCGGGCGAATGGAGACACAACGGCGGCGCCGCAACTGGAACACCCGCTGTCGCTGCTGCGCATCGCCTACGGGCTGTGAACGAAATACCGGAGTTTTACCATGCCCGCCATCACCCGCGAAAGCCTCATGACCCTCGAGGCCTACTCGAAAAAGCGCAACGAGTTCCGCGCCGAAATCCTGGAGCACAAGAAGAACCGCGTCGTCCACGTCGGCGAGCACGTCACCCTGATTTTCGAGGACGAGCTGACCATGCGCTACCAGGTGCAGGAGATGCTGCGCATCGAGAAGACCTTTGAAGAGGCCGGCATCCAGGACGAGCTCGATGCCTACAACCCGCTGATCCCGGACGGCTCCAACTTCAAGGCCACCATGATGATCGAGTACCCCACCCCGGTCGAGCGGCAGCGCGCCCTGGCCAAGCTCAAGGGCATCGAGGACCGCATGTTCGTCGAGATCGAAGGGCAGTCGCGGGTCTACGCGCTCGCCGATGAGGACCTGGAGCGCAGCAACGACGAGAAAACCTCCGCCGTGCACTTTCTGCGTTTCGAACTTTCGGTCCCGATGAAAACCGCGCTCAAGAGTGGCGCGCAAATGAAGATCGGCTGCGACCATCCCGAGTACCTGGCCCAGCTCAATGATCTGGTCCCCGAGACCCTGGCATCGCTGGTCAAGGACCTGAGCTGAGTTCGCCTGGTCGGAGGCTGCCTGACGTTGGCGCGGCGGCCCGCCGCGCGGCAGCGTAAAATGCGGGCCTTCCGCATACCTCCGGGCGGCGCGGCGCAACCGGCCGCACGTCCCACCGCATCGATGCATCTTCTTTCCCTTTCTCCGACTTTGGGCGCGCGCCTGGCGCTGACATGCCTGCTCGGCCTGGTCGCGCTGCCGGCGCCGGCGCAGACCATCACCGTGCCCCGCTACGAAGAGGAAACCAAGGTCGACACCCCGGTGCCGCTGCCGCCCTTTCCGAAGACGGCGGATCTGGTGCGCTTTCCCACCAGCTGGACCAGCAACGAGGTCTATGTCGATATCGGCAACCTGGTATTCGGCGACGACGAGACCCTGAGCTATACCCTGCTGGTGCGCGGTTCCGGCGGGGCGGAGAACTACAGCTTCGAAAGCCTGCGCTGCAATTCGGGCGAACGCCGCGTGCTTGCCTACGGCAAGCGCGACCGCACCTGGTCGGTGTCGCGCAACCAGAACTGGCAGAGGATCGTCGATACGCAGATCAACCGCCACTACTTCGAGTTCTATCGGGACGTGTTCTGCACCGGCAAGAGCCTGGAACGCAAGATCGACCTGCTCAACAACCTGCGGCGCGGCGGCCGCGAGCGAGCCCTCAATCCGGGTTCGGAATAAAGGGAAACGCGGACGGGGTCAAGGACAGGGACCAGCGTACCGCGCACTCAGGGTCTGCAGGCGGGTTTGCGGCGGCTGCGCGGTGCTGATCCTGATCTCGCCTTCGATGAGTTCAGGCGCCAGGGTATAGCGCGCGCTTGCCGCGGTCACGCCGCTGGAGGTGCCCGGTGCGCAACTCAGCTCCCAGTACAGCTGGCTGCCTTCGCGGCGCGTGCTGGCCGCGCTGCACGCGGGGCCGCCGTCGATGGCCCTGGGCAAGAGCAGCGCCACATCGTCCGCGCCGTTTTTCAGGCACACCTGGTAGCCGACCATCGGCTGGCCCGGGGCGCCGCTGACGACCTGCCAGGCGCCGGCGCGCACGGCGATACTGGATTGCGCCAGGCCCGGTGCCTGCGTGGCGCCAAGGCCAGGGTAGAGGCACAGGGCGGTGATGACAGGCAGGGTGCTGCGCGGGAGAGTGAGTCGGGGCATGGGGCGGGGAAGTAGGGGAGGGCGGCGCGCAGCGCGTTGCATCGCGCGGATGGACCAAGGGTGGACCAGTGATCGACAAGGCGCGGGTGCGCCCCTATCGAATACAATTCTTCCATGATTCTGCCTGCCGTGCCGATCCTCGCCTTCAAGTTCCTGTTCTGGGCGTTGGCACTGGCGGTGTTCCTGCGTGAACTGGCTGCCGCCTGGCGTCCCACGCCGGCGCTGGCGCGCCACTTCGGCGCCGCCATGCTGCTGGGCGTGGTAGTGGGCGCCAAGCTTGTCTACTGCCTCTCCTATCCTGGCGTCGCCCTCGCGGCGCTGGCGGGCGATACGCGCTCCCTCTTGATCCTGGCCGGCGCCGGCGCCGCGCCCGGTGCGCTGCTCGGCGCGGTACTCGCGCTGCGCCTGGCGCGGCGTTCCATGACTCCCGCACGCGCGGCGCTGGTATTCGACCTCGACCTGCTGGTAAAGCCGGCGGCCTGGGCGCTGGCGATTCTCGACGTAGGCTCGCTGTTCTGGGCCCTCTCCGAGCCGGGATTTGGCGTGTACACCGGCGCGGCCTGGGGCATGGATTTCGGCGATGGCATCCCGCGCCATCCGGTGATGCTCTATGAAGCCGCCTTCCTGGTGCTGGCCGCCTGGCTGCACGGGCGCCTGGACGCCGGCCTGTTTCGCGCCGGCGACCGCGCCATGCTGTTCATCGCCGCCTATTGCGGCGTGCGCGTGCTCACCGATTACCTGCGCCCGCCTTTTGGGATGCCCTTCATCACCGAGATGATGCACCCCTACCCGTGGATCTACTTCCGCCTGATGACCGGTGAGCAATGGGTCTGCCTGCTGGTGCTGCTCGGCCTGCTGCCGGCCTGGTTCAGCCTGAGCCTGCGCCTGATCGGCGCGGCGCGGCGCTAGCGCCTGCCCCGCTAGCGCCTACCCCCGCCCGCGGTGGCGGCCCCGGTGTTTGGCGGGTCCTAAGCCTGCCGGGTTTTCTGATAGTGGCGCTGCGCCTTGGCGCGGTTGCCGCATGAATTCATGTCGCACCAGCGCCGCGTGCCGGCCTTGCTGGCGTCGACGAACAGGTACAGGCATTTCGGGTTGGCGCACTGGCGGATCAGTTCGTGGCTGGCCCGGGTCATCAGGTCGGCCGCCGACCAGAGCACCGGCGCCAGCAGGGCCGGCATGGCCGGCACGAGAATTCCGGTGCGCCACACAAAGCCGCCGTCGGTGTGCGCCAGCTCGGCGCGGGGTGGCGCCTCGGCGAGCGCCTGGTTGAACGCCGCCAGGTCCAGCGCCACCACCGGGATGCCGCTTGCCAGCGCGCCCAGCACCCGCCACAGCACCTCCCGCATGGCGATCGCCAGCTCGAACAGATGGTGGGCTGCGGCCGGCTGCGCCGCCGCCCAGTCGGTGAGCGCCCGCACCTCTTCCGCGCCGCAGCCCAGGTTGTGCTCGCACCAGTCCAGCAGCCCGGCCCAGTCCTTCAGGGTCTCGGTCGGCACCGGGCTGCCGCGCCAATACAGCGTGTTGACGAAGCCCAGGCAGGTGTCCTCGCGCGGGGCAGCGATCAGGCGGTAGGGGGCGATGGGCGGGGGCATGGAGGCAATTTTAACCCCCGAGGGGGTTGACAGGGGAGCGAAGCTGGTTTTAATATATAACCTATAAACCGGTTAAGTAGTTATATAAAGCCGGCTCCGGGATTTTCAAGGAGGGCTGACTGTCTTACTTTCAAGGAGCTTCCATGTTCGATCACGTTTCCATCGGCGTCAGCGATCTGGTGCGCGCCAAGCATTTCTACGATACCGCCCTCAAGCCGCTGGGTTACCAGTGCCTGGCCGAGGGTGACGGCTACCTGGGCTACGGACGCGGCAGTATTGGGCTGTGGATCACGCCCAGCGCCAGTCCGGTGCCGGCCGACACGCGCTCCGGCCTGCACTTCTGTCTGGCGGCGCCGGATGTGGGCAGCGTCGACGCCTTCCACGCCGGCGCGCTGGCCGCGGGCGGGCGCGACAACGGCAAGCCGGGCATCCGCCAGGAGTACAGCCCGGGCTACTACGCTGCCTTCGCGGTCGATCCGGACGGCTATCGGCTCGAGGCCTTTTGCAAGCAAGCGGAGTAGCACGCGATGCGCGCCAACCCTTCCGCTCTTGCGGCGGCCCTGGTCGCCAGCGGCCCGGCGCCCGATCGGGCCGGCAAGATGGACCTGTATGCCTGGCTGATCGGCTCCTGGGACTTCGACATGATCGAATACCAGTCCGGCGGCGCTGAGCGGCGCCGCCCCGGCGAGTGGCATTTCGGCTGGGTGCTGGAGGGGCGCGCGATCCAGGACGTATGGATCGTGCCGCCGCGCGTCGCGCGTGCCGGCACGCGCGACGAAGACGTGGTGGCGCAGGAGAACTACTACGGCAGCACCCTGCGCACCTACGATCCGCGCATCGACGCCTGGCGCATCCAGTGGACCGACCCGGTGTCGCAGCGCTATTTCGACATGATCGGCCGCAAGGCCGGTGACCGCATCGTGCAGGATGGCAAGCTGCCCGACGGTACGCCGCTGCGCTGGAGCTTCAACGATATCGCGCCGGACAGCTTCACCTGGCGCAGTGAAGTGTCGATGGATGGCGGCAAAACCTGGTGGCGCAACGTGGAGTTTTTTGCCCGGCGGGCTCCATCGGGCGAGCTTCAAGCGGAGTAAAGTGGCGGTGATGCACTATGCCCTGTTCGATACCGCGATCGGCGCCTGCGGGGTGGCCTGGGGCGCGCGTGGCCTCGCGCGCATGCAACTGCCCGGCGTGGACCGGCGCGACACCGAATTGCGCCTGCGCCGCTTCCCCGGCTACGCAGCGGCCGAGCCACCGGCGCGGATCGCGCGGGTGATCGCCATGCTGGAGGCCCACATGCGCGGCGAGACTAGCGATTTTTCCTGGGCCGATTTGGACCTGGAAGGTTTCGACGAGGCAAGCCGACAGGTGTACCTGGCCGCGCGTTCGATCCCCTGGGGTAGTACGCTGACCTATGGCGAGCTGGCCGGGCGCGCGGGATTGGGCGGGGCGGCGCGCGAGGTCGGGCAGGCGCTGTCGCGCAATCGCCTGGCGATCGTCGTACCCTGTCATCGCATCGTCGCCAGTGGCGACAAGGTTGGCGGCTTCTCCGCCTTCGGCGGAGCGGAAACCAAGCTGAAGCTGCTGGACCTGGAGGGCGTGCATCCGGGCACGCCGCAAGGGCAGGGCGCCTTGTTCTAGTCGTACAGGTACAAGGCATGGTGCTTTAAGGCTGGGATTCTTGCTGCCGAAAAACAGTACCAAACACGCCGCTTTAGGGCAGCGATTCTTGCTGCCCTAAAGCATCACCAGATTGTCGCGGTGCACCAGCTCCGGCTCGATCACGAAGCCGAGCACGGTCTCGATCTCGCTTGATGCGCGGCGCATGATCAGGCGCGCCTCGGTCGATGCATAGTTGACCAGCCCGCGCGCGATCTCGCGGCCTTCGGGCGCACGGATCGCCACCACCTCGCCACGCTCGAATTCGCCCGACACCTGGGTCACGCCGATCGGCAGCAGGCTTTTGCCGTCCTGCGTCAGGGCGCGGGCGGCGCCGGCGTCCAGGGTGAGCGAGCCGCGCACCTGCAGATGGTCGGAAAGCCAGGCTTTGCGCGCGTTGATGCGCGGCGTGTCGGCGGTCAGTTCGGTGCCTACCGCCCAGCCGCTGGCCAGGCGCAGCAGCACATCGGGCTCGCGCCCGGAGGCGATCACCGTATGGGCGCCGCTCTTGGCGGCACGCTTGGCGGCGAGGATCTTGGTCAGCATGCCGCCCTTGCCCAGGCCGCCGCCGGTGCTGCCGGCCATTTGTTCAAGGCCCGCGTCGCCGGCGCGGCCGTTGCGCACCAGGGTCGCGGCCGGGTCTTTCCGCGGGTCGGCGGTGAACAGGCCCTGCTGGTCGGTGAGGATGATCAGGGCATCGGCCTCGATCAGGTTGGCGACCAGCGAACCCAGGGTGTCGTTGTCGCCGAACTTGATCTCGTCGGTGACCACCGTGTCGTTCTCGTTGATCACCGGCACCACGCCGAGATGCAGCAGCGTGACCAGGGTGGAGCGCGCGTTCAGGTAGCGCTTGCGGTCGGCCAGGTCGTCATGGGTCAGCAGCACCTGCGCAGTCTCGATCTGGTGCACGCGAAAGCAGCTCTCATACACCTGCGCCAGGCCCATCTGCCCGACGGCCGCGGCCGCCTGCAATTCCGGAATCGCCTTCGGGCGCTTGGCCCACTTCAGGCGCTGCATGCCCTCGGCGATCGCGCCGGAGGAGACCAGCACGACTTCCTTGCCCTGGCCGCGCAGGGCGGCGATCTGGCGCGCCCACAAGGCGATGGCGTTCGTATCCAGGCCCTTGCCGTCGTTGGTGACGAGCGAGGAGCCGACCTTGACGACCAGGCGCTTGGCGCTTGCGATGACGGAACTCATGGCCGCGGCCCCTTAGTCCTTCGTGTTGGCTTCTTTGTCCGACGCTTCTTTGTCCGACACTGCGCCGGCATCCTCGGCGGCCCGCTCGGCGTTGCGCAAGGTCTCGAGATATTCGCCGATCGCGCGCGTCAGGTCGCGGCAGCCGTCGCCCTTCATCGCCGAGATCGAAAACACCGGGCCCTTGTAGCGCAGGCGCTTGACCACATCGGCCACGCGCTTCTTGCGCTCATCCTCACCCTCGATCAGGTCGAGCTTGTTGAGCACCAGCCAGCGCGGCTTGGCGTACAGCTCGGCATCGTATTTCTTCAGCTCGCCGACGATCGCGCGGGCCTCCTTCACCGGGTCGATCGCTTCATCGAACGGCGCGACATCGACCAGGTGCAGCAGCAGGCGGGTGCGCTGCAGGTGCTTGAGGAACTGGATGCCCAGGCCCGCGCCGTCGGCCGCGCCCTCGATCAGCCCCGGCACGTCGGCGATCACGAAGTCGATCGTATCGGTGGCGCGCACCACCCCCAGGTTCGGATGCAGGGTGGTGAAGGGATAGTCCGCCACCTTGGGGCGCGCGTTCGACACCTGGCGGATGAAGGTGGACTTGCCGGCGTTCGGCATGCCGAGCAGGCCGACGTCGGCCAGTACCTTCAGCTCCAGCTTCAGTTCGCGCTCCAGGCCTTCCTCGCCCAGGGTGTACTGGCGCGGCGCGCGGTTGGTGCTCGACTTGAAATGGATGTTGCCAAGGCCCCCCTGGCCGCCCTTGGCGAGTACCACGGTTTCGCCGTCCTTCGCCAGGTCGGCGACGATCTCGCCGGTTTCCACCTCCGAGATTACCGTGCCGATCGGCATGCGCAGGACGATGTCGTCCGCGCCGCGGCCGTACTGGTCCGCGCCGCGCCCCGGCTCGCCGTTCTTCGCCTTGTGGGTGTGGGCGTAGCGGAAGTCGATCAGGGTGTTGACGTTGCGGTCGGCCATGGCAATGATGCTGCCGCCGCGCCCGCCGTCGCCGCCGTCCGGCCCGCCCTCGGGGACGAACTTCTCACGGCGAAACGAAGCCATGCCCCGACCGCCGTCGCCGGCCTTGATGTGGATAGTGGCTTCGTCGATGAATTTCATATTGAGCGAAGTGCGAACCTTACGAGCCGGTTCGTTTCTTCGTGGCCTTTTCTTTCTAAAATCGACTGGCTCTGCCAGCGATTTTAGAGATTATTGAACCAGGCAAAAGTAGGTTTTTACTTTTGCCTGAAAAAAACAAAAGGCCCAATCGGCGTTACCGACTGGGCCTTTGCTTTAAGCCCTGGGGCTTATGCCGGGACGACGCTGACCGTGCGGCGCTGGGTCTTGCCCTTGAGGGCGAACACGACCTTGCCTTCGGCAACCGCGAACAGGGTGTGGTCCTTGCCCATGCCGACGTTGTCGCCGGCGTGGAATTCGGTACCGCGCTGACGCACGATGATGTTGCCCGGAATGACGGTCTGGCCGCCGTACATCTTCACGCCAAGTCGTTTCGACTCGGAATCGCGACCGTTGCGCGTGGAGCCGCCGCCTTTTTTGTGTGCCATGGCTGATTACTCCTTACGCGTTGATCGCCGAGATCTCGATCTCGGTGTAGTTCTGACGATGGCCTTGATGCTTCTGGTAGTGCTTGCGGCGGCGCATCTTGAAGATGCGCACTTTTTCACCGCGGCCGTGGGAAATCACCTTTGCCAATACCTTGGCACCAGCTACCAGGGGGGAGCCGACAACCACCGACTCACCGCCCAACATCAACACCTGATCGAGAACGATTTCTTGACCGATGTCTGCAGGTATCTGTTCTACCTTTAATTTTTCGCCGGCGACGACGCGATACTGCTTGCCGCCGGTTTTTATGACCGCATACATGGTTGAATCCTTAAAAAACCCGCCGGGACGCTATGGTCCAGCCGGGCGCTTGGAAAAACTTGCCTGATGAATTCCCTGCAATTGTGCCATTGGCAAAACACAAACGGCGCATACGGATTGCGGGGAGCCCGAAACAATAACAGAAAATCTCATAGAAGTCAAAGGTTTGCTGCATCCGGCCAACACCGGCCGGGTTGCCCCGGCGAGGCCAAGGAGCGGCTCGCGCGGGCGACAAGCCCCGGCCCCGGTTTGACAGCCAAACTCCGTTTGATTTTGCCGGTGTGCTCTAATAGACTCCACGGGCTTTGCTTTTTATTGATTTTTCGAGGCTTTTCTTGGAATTTTCCGATTTGCGCGCGCCGATCGCCGCCGACATGGAGGCGGTCGACGCGGTGATCCGCGCCCGTCTTACCTCCGAAGTGGCGCTGATCGGCCAGGTGGCCGAATACATCATCGGCAGCGGCGGCAAGCGTTTGCGTCCGGCGCTGCTGCTCCTTTCCGCGGGTGCCCTGGGTCATGTCGGGCCCGCCGCCCATGAGCTGGCCGCGGTGGTCGAGATGATCCACACCGCCACGCTCCTGCACGACGACGTGGTCGACGAGTCCGACCTGCGGCGCGGCCGCAAGACGGCGAACGCCATGTTCGGCAACGCCGCCAGCGTGCTGGTCGGCGATTTTCTCTATTCGCGCTCGTTCCAGATGATGGTGGGCGTGGGCAACATGGGCGTCATGCAGGTGCTGGCCGATGCCACCAACGTGATCGCCGAAGGCGAAGTGCTGCAACTGATGAACATCGGCGACACCGAGGTCTCGGAAGAGCGCTACCTCACCGTGATCCGCTACAAGACCGCCAAGCTGTTCGAGGCGGCCGGGCGCCTGGGTGCGATGCTGGCCGGCTCGCCCGACGTGGTGTGCACGCGCATGGCCGAATACGGCATGCGCCTGGGCACCGCCTTCCAGCTGGTCGACGATGTGCTGGACTACTCGGGCGATGTCGCCGAGACCGGCAAGAACCTCGGAGATGACCTGGCCGAAGGCAAGCCCACGCTGCCGCTGTTGCGCGTGCTGGCGCACGGCACCCCGGCCCAGCAGGCCGAGGTCAGGCGCGCCATCGGCGAGCCGGGTACCGCCGATTTTGCCGTGGTGTTGCAGGCGATCCACGACACCGGGGCACTCGACTACACCCGCGAAGCGGCACGCGCCGAAGCCGCGCGCGCGGCGGGGCTTCTGGATCAAATTCCGGATAGCCCGCACAAGCAAACTTTGCTACAATTATGCGCTTTCGCGGTTGAACGCCGGAGTTGATCGCCTTCTGAGCAGTTTGGAGGCGATTGTTTGTTACCCGCAGCCGTTCTTCCGCCACCCAAGTCGGGGTGTAGCTTAGCCTGGTAGAGCGCTACGTTCGGGACGTAGAGGCCGGAGGTTCGAATCCTCTCACCCCGACCACTTTTCATCCAAAGTGATTGATGGCCGGCCTGGTTCGGGAACCCGCCATTCGCCTTGCGCCCGCGCGATTTTTCGCCCGCCCCGCTGCTGCTTCGCTCCGTTTCTCCGCTCCGTTTCTTCGCCCCGCTTCAGTCCGCCACGATGGCAAAGCCGCGCGCGCGCAGGCCGCGCCGGTCTTCGTGCAGCGAGCTGAGCAGGCGCTCGCGGCTGCCCCGGATGTGTTCGCCCAGCGCCGCGGCCGCCGCCTCGGCATTGCCGGCGCGCGCCAGGGCGAGGATGGCGTAGTGCTCGGCCCAGGCGCGGTCGCGCGCCGCTTCGTCGCGGATCTCCAGCCAGCGCGCGCGCGACAGCCGCTGCATCGCCTCGCGCACGCCGCGAAACAGGAAGTCGTTGCCGGACAGGCGCGCCAGTTCGATGTGAAAATCCATCCCGACCCGGTGCCACTCTTCGCGCGTGGTGGCGGCGTCGCAGGAGGCTAGCATCGCCTCTACCGCGTCGATGCCGCTTTTGTCTTCCAGCGCGCGGGTGGCATCGCAGGTGAGGCGAATGGCCGCTACTTCAAGAGCCTCGCGGTACACCGTGATCTGCCCGATCTCGGCGAGGTTGATCGGCGAGACGGTCCAGTTGCGCCCGTCGCGGCAGATCAGGCCTTCGGTTTCCAGGCGCATCAGCGCGGCGCGGATCGGCGTGCGCGAGGCGCCGAAGCGGCTCTCCATCCAGCGCTCCGAGAGACGCTCGCCGGGGCCGATCTCCAGGCTCAGGATCATCTCGCGTAGCTGTTCCTCAACTTGTTGCATCTGGGACATGGCGGGCTGCTTGCTGGGTAGGACGAAGAAGCGACGACAAAGCGACGACGAAGCCCGGAGCTTAACACAGAGAAAATACCATATTGGTATACCAATTAAGGATACAATGGCGGGCCGCAGCGCACTTCTTCGCGCAAGTCACTGAAAACATTGCCCATGTCGCAAGCTTCCGGCGATCCAGCCGCTTCCTCCAGCTCCTCCTCCAGCCCTTCTTCCAGCCCCTTGCCGATGGACCATAACGCGCACTGGCTGCGCAACCTGTGGGTCTGCCTGCTCGGCTCGTTCACCACCATCATCGCGATGACCCTGCTGCTGCCGTTCCTGCCGATCTATGTGGAACAGCTCGGCGTGAAGGACCCTGCCGCCATCCTGCAATGGTCCGGCGCGGCGTTCGGCGCCACCTTTCTCGCCGCCGCGCTGGTGGCGCCGCTGTGGGGCCACCTGGGCGACCGCTACGGGCGCAAGTTGATGCTGGTGCGCGCCAGCCTGGGGATGGCCATTGCCATGTCGCTGATCGGCATGGCCACCAATGTCTGGCAACTGGTGGGGCTGCGCCTGTTCGCCGGCCTGGCGGGCGGCTACGCCTCCGGCTCGATGATCCTGGTGGCGATGCAGACGCCCAAGGAGCGCGCCGGCTGGGCCCTGGGCATGCTCTCCTCGGGGATCATGGCGGGCAACCTGGTGGGCCCCTTGATCGGCGGGGCGCTGCCGCCCTTGATCGGCATCCGCGCCACCTTCTGGTTCGCCGGCGGGGTGATCTTCCTGACCTTCCTGGCCACCTCCTTCCTGATCAGGGAAGACGTCAAACCGAAAGCACGCGCCGCCGCATCCACCGCGGGCGAGGGCTGGTCGTCGATCCCCGACAAGCGCCCTGTCATCGCGATGCTGTTCACCGGGCTGCTCCTGATGGTGGCCAACATGTCGATCGAGCCGATCATCACGGTGTACGTCGCGCAATTGATCAACGACCAGACGCGCGTCACCCTGGTCTCCGGCGTGGTGATGTCGGTGGCGGCGCTGGGCAGCATCCTCTCCGCCTCGCGCCTGGGCAAGCTGGCCGACCGCATCGGGCATACGACGGTAGTCACCGGCGCGCTGGCGGTCTCCGCGGTGCTGCTGATCCCGCAGGCCTTTGTCACCGAAGCCTGGCAACTGATCGCGTTGCGCTTCCTGATGGGCCTGGCCCTGGGCGGCCTGCTGCCCTGCATCGCGGCGGTGATCCGTCATAACGTGCCGGACCGCCTGGGCGGCACGGCGCTGGGCTACTCCACTTCTGCCCAATACGTCGGCCAGGTGGCGGGGCCGCTGATGGGCGGTTTCATCGGCGGGCATTTCGGCATGCGCGTGGTGTTCATCGGCACCTGCGTGCTGATGGCGGCCGGGGCGCTGACCAACTGGGTGGTGTTTCAGGCGAAAGCGCGGCAGGGATAACGCGGCAAGGGCGGGCAAGTGCGCGGGCAAGCGCAACTTGTACCCGGAGCAGGGCGCGGACCGCGCCGCGTCCTGTAAGATTGCCGTCCCGCTTTTCCGCTTGCTCCCGCTTGGACGCCTTCCCCCTTTCAGCGCAGGTCATCGCGCTTGTCGTGCTGCTGTGCGGCTCGGCCTTTTTCTCGATCGCCGAGACCAGCATGATGGCGCTGAACCGCTATCGGCTCAAGGCCCTGCAGGCGCAGGGCAGGAGCGGCGCCGCGCAGGCGGCCGCCTTGCTGGCCAAGACAGACCGGCTGCTGTCGGTGATTTTGATCGGCAACAACCTGCTCAACGCCGCCATCTCCGCGCTGGTCACCGCGATGGCGATCAGCTGGTTCGGCAACAACGAGGTGGTGATCGCGATCGCCACCGGCGTCGTGGCATTCCTGATCATCGTGTTCGCCGAGATCACGCCCAAGGTGATCGGCGCCAACTACCCCGAGAAGATCGCGCTGCCGATCAGCTTCGTGCTGCGCCCGCTGCTGCGCGTGCTGTACCCGGTGGTGTGGTTCGTCAACCTGTTCGTCTCCGCCATCCTGTGGCTGCTGCGCGTCAAGCCGAACGCCGGCGAGGCCACCCAGCGCATGAGCCCGGAAGAGCTGCGCGTGCTGGTGCTGGAGTCGGCCCACTTCATCCCGCAAAAGCACCGCAGCATCCTGATCAACCTGTTCGACCTGGAGAACATCCGGGTCGATGACGTGATGACCCCGCGCGCCCACATCGAGGCGATCGACCTGTCGATGGACCTGGACCTGCTGGGGCGCCAGCTCGCCACCAGCCACCACACCCGCCTGGTGGTCTACGAGAACGACATCAACAACGTCAAGGGCGTGCTGCACATCCGCAAGGCGGTCTCGATGCTGCTGGAAGGCGACTGGACCCGCGACACCCTGAACGACCTGCTCGCCGAACCCTATTTCATTCCCTCGGCCACCCCGGTGTTCCAGCAACTGCAGTATTTCCAGGAGCGGCGCCAGCGCCTGGCCCTGGTGGTTGACGAGTACGGCGAGGTGCAGGGCCTGGTGACGCTCGAGGACATTCTCGAGGAAATGATCGGCGAGTTCACCACCGAAGCACCGGGCAAGGGCGGCACGCGCTACATGTGGGGCTCGGACGGCACCGTGCTGGTCGAGGGCGGGGCGCTGCTGCGCGACCTGAACCGGCGTCTCGGCCTCCTGTTTCCCCTCGAAGGCCCGAAGACCCTGAATGGCCTGATCCTGGATCACCTGCAGGACATTCCGGAATCGGGCCTGTCGGTGAAAATCGCCGGCTGCCCGATGGAAATCCTGCACACCGAGGACCGGGTGGTGCGGACGGTGCGCCTGGCGCGCCCGAAGGGGGCTGATTGAAGCGACCCAAAGCTGAGACCTGAGCTGAGACCCGAGCTGAGACCCGAGCAAAGACCCGGGGCGGATTGGTTGATGCGCAAGATATGATATTGTCATTACTGCGGGCGGGGTAGCTTTACCGGTGTTAGCGGAGTAGCGTACCTTTATGGCAACAGCGGTATGGCAACAGCGGTATCTTTACAAACTGTCGCACGCAGTGCATGATGTAAGCAACCTGTTAATATTGGCCGCTATCCCATTGAAAAGATGGATTTTTTCAAGGGGTGGCGGGTAAATCCGGACTGACCCCGATCTTTTTGGCGGGGGCGTTGTGGTTTTTTGGGCGCGGATTGCGCCCAAAGCTGCTGATTTGGCGGCTATCACCCGCCCGCGTATTGGACCTATTCTTGCTCCCATGGCTGCCGCCCTTACTCCCTCCAACACACTAGCCGGCATCGCGCGCGCCCTGGTGCAGGCCGGGCGCATTTCCGTCCCGGAGGCCGAGGGCCTGACGGCGTCGGCCAAGACCGCCCACACCAGTTTCATCGAGCAGCTGATCGCGGCCAAGAAGATGACCGCCCGCGACGTCGCCCAGTTCGCTTCGGAAACCTTCGGCTACCCGCTGCTCGACATCGCCTGCTACGACCCGGCGCAGATGCTCAAGGAGGCGATCGACAAGAAGATCGTCCAGCAGCATCGCGTGATCGCGCTGAACAAGCGCGGCAACCGCCTGGCGGTGGCGATCTCGGACCCCACCAACACGGCGGCCCTGGACCAGATCAAGTTCCAGACCTCGCTGGCGATCGACCCGGTGGTGGTCGAGGACGACAAGCTGGCCAAGATCGTCGCGATCGCCGGCGCCGAGAACCCGGTCACCGAGATGATGGACGTCGGCGACGACGACCTGAACCTCGAGTTCACCGACGAAGAGGCGATGTCGAAGGCCGAAGAGGCCTCGATGCCGGACGTGGACGACGCGCCGGTGGTGCGTTTCCTGCAGAAGATGCTGATGGACGCGATCCGCGAAGGCGCCTCCGACCTGCACTTCGAGCCCTACGAGAAGACCTACCGGATCCGCTACCGGGTCGACGGCACCTTGCGTGAAGTCGCCAACCCGCCGATCGCCATCAAGGAAAAGCTGGCCTCGCGCATCAAGGTGATCTCGCGCCTGGACATCTCGGAGAAGCGCGTCCCGCAGGACGGCCGCATGAAGCTGGTGCTGTCGAAAAACCGCGCCATCGACTTCCGCGTCTCGACCCTGCCGACCCTGTTCGGCGAAAAGATCGTGATGCGTATTCTCGATCCCTCGCAGGCGACGCTTGGCATCGATGCGCTCGGCTACGAGCCGGAAGAAAAAGAGCGCCTGCTCGCCGCCGTGCACCGCCCCTACGGCATGGTGCTGGTGACCGGCCCGACCGGCTCGGGGAAAACGGTCTCCTTATACACCTGCCTGAACCTGCTGAACCAGCCCGACATCAACATCTCCACCGCCGAAGACCCGGCGGAAATCAACCTGCCCGGCATTAACCAGGTGAACGTGAACGACCGGGCGGGCCTGACTTTCGCGGCCGCGCTCAAGTCCTTCCTGCGCCAGGATCCGGACATCATCATGGTCGGCGAAATCCGCGACCTGGAAACCGCCGACATTTCGATCAAGGCCGCCCAGACCGGCCACATGGTGTTCTCCACGCTGCACACCAACGATGCGCCGACGACCCTGACGCGGATGATGAACATGGGGGTGGCCGCGTTCAACATCGCCTCTTCCGTCATCCTGATCACCGCGCAGCGCCTGGCGCGCCGCCTGTGCACCTGCAAGCAGCCGCACGAGATTCCCGAAGAGGCCTTGCTGGAGGCCGGTTTCAAGCATAACGACCTGGACGGCAGCTGGAAGCCGATGAAGCCGGTCGGCTGCGAACGCTGCAAGGGCAGCGGCTACAAGGGCCGGCTCGGCATCTACCAGGTGATGCCGATTTCGGAGGAGATTCAGCGTATCATCCTGTCGCACGGAACGGCACTGGACATCGCCGACCAGGCATCGCGCGAAGGGGTGCGCAGCCTGCGCGAATCGGGGCTGGTGAAGGTCAAGCAGGGCATGACCTCGCTGGAGGAAGTGTTGGGCTGCACTAACGAATAAGGCGCCGGCCGCGGGCTGCGCGAGCAGCCCGGGGACCCGGCACCGCAACCATCCGCCAATGCGCGACTGAAAGAGTTAAGGTTCAGGGAGGAAAAAGATGGCTACTGCTGCAATCAAGGGGACCAAGGAATTCACCTTCACTTGGGAAGGCAAGGACAAGACCGGCAAGACCGTGCGCGGCGAGCTGCGCGCCACCGGCGACGCGGTGGTCAATGCCACGCTGCGGCGCCAGGGCATCCTGGTCACCAAGGTCAAGAAGCAGGCCTTCAAGCGCGGCGGCAGGGTGAGCGACAAGGACATCACGCTGTTCACGCGCCAGATGGCGGTGATGATGAAATCCGGCGTGCCGCTGCTGCAGTCTTTCGACATCGTCGGCAAGGGCCACAGCAACCCTGCCGTGTCGCGCCTGCTGTTCGAGCTGAAAACCGAAGTGGAAACCGGCTCCTCGCTGAACCAGGCCTTCCGCAAATACCCGCTGTATTTCGACCCGCTGTTCTGCAACCTGGTGGCGGCGGGCGAACAGGCCGGTATTCTGGAAACCCTGCTCGACCGCCTGGCGACCTACAAGGAAAAGATCCTCGCCATCAAGAGCAAGATCAAGTCCGCGCTGTTCTACCCGATCGCCATTATCGTGGTGGCTTTCGTGATCACCGCGGTGATCATGATCTTCGTGATCCCGGCCTTCAAGCAGGTGTTCACCAGCTTCGGGGCCGACTTGCCGACCCCGACCCTGGTGATCATGGGGATCTCGGACTTTTTCGTCTCCTGGTGGTGGGCCATCTTCAGCGCGCTGGGTGCCGGCCTCTACTTCTTCTTCGAGTCGTGGAGACGCTCCAAGAAGATGCAGCTGGTGATGGACAAGCTGATGCTCAAGGCGCCGGTGTTCGGCGACCTGGTGAAAAAAGCCACGGTGGCGCGCTGGACCCGCACGCTCTCGACCATGTTCGCCGCCGGCGTGCCCCTGGTGGAAGCCCTCGATTCGGTGGGCGGCGCCTCCGGCAACCAGGTCTACGTGATCGCCACCAAGCAGATCCAGGGCGAAGTCTCCACCGGTACCAGCCTGACGGTGGCGATGCAGAACGCCAATGTGTTCCCGCCGATGGTGATCCAGATGGTGTCGATCGGCGAAGAGTCCGGCGCGCTGGACTCGATGCTTTCCAAGGTGGCCGACTTCTTCGAAGCCGAGGTGGACGATGCCGTCGATGCCCTGGCCTCCCTGATGGAGCCGATGATCATGGTGGTGCTGGGTACCCTGATCGGCGGCATGGTGATCGCCATGTACCTGCCGATCTTCAAGCTCGGTTCGGTGGTGTAACCGCGGGCCGTTCCGGCGCGGGAGGCACAAAGAACAAGCGGCGCATTCGTGCGCCGCTTGTTTTTTTGTG
>Ga0307511_10001781_pt1 | contig 22660 bp, 20 predicted proteins | sample 13_EM_MG_FD_200266 | JGI IMG/M metagenome (GOLD analysis project Ga0307511, IMG submission 200266) | Populus trichocarpa ectomycorrhiza microbial communities from riparian zone in the Pacific Northwest, United States - 13_EM | ecosystem: Host-associated > Plants > Roots > Unclassified | place... | reverse complement strand
GACCAGCTGTTTCGCTTCGGCGGCGAGGAATTCGTCGTGCTACTGGATCGGGCGAGCGAGCCTGGCGCGCGGATTGTGCTCGAGCGCCTGCGCGCCACGATCGGGGAGTATGGGTTTCCACAGGTGGGGCATGTCACGATCAGTGTGGGTTACACGCGGATCGAACCGCGGGATGTGTCGACGACCTGCGTGGAGCGGGCGGATGCGGCTCTCTATTACGCAAAGAGCCACGGCCGCGACAACGTCCAGAACTGCGAAGCTCTGACTGCCGCGGGGGCTATTACCGCAAAGTGCAACGACGGAGACGTCGAGCTGTTTTAGTCGAAACCACGATAGGTTTCGGGGGTACGCCATTGATTTCTACCGTCTACGGACACGGAATCAGGGGGTGCGGCGCTCAATTTGTTTAGCCAGCTCAGCGAGGTCCGCGTCCTCCTGAATCGAGATCTCCATCTGGCCTTCGCCCGGAGGCGAAGCGACCGGACGCTGCCGGGCGGTTGGCTTCGGGACGGCGGATCTCGCCGAGCCGGGGATCGGGCGGTTCGGTGTCGCCGCAAGCGTTGCTCGTTCACCTTCCTCACTGACGGTCACGGAAGATGAAGCGCGCACCCAGTCTTTCTTCTGCTCAATCCAGCGCTGGTACCGGTCGAACGTCCACATTCCGTCCTCCCCGCCCGCCTGAATCACGTTCGCGATCTGACTGAGCTGTCCCGCGCGAATCGTCCCCTTCGCCGCAATGTTTGCCAATAGCACTTCGCACCGTGGAATCCGTAGTTGGTGCGACTTGAGGAAGTCCAAACGCTGACAGACTACGCCGACCAGGCAATCGGCGAGCTGGGCACGGATGCTGCCTTGTATTTCCGCGGGAAAGGACATGCAAATCCGGCTCAGAGTCTCGATGCAGGTGGCAGAGTGCAACGTCGCGAGTACCAGATGCCCGGTCTCTGCGGCGTTCAATGTCAGCCGGATCACCTCGGGGGTACGCATCTCGCCGATTACGAGCACATCGGGGTTTTCGCGCAGTGCATCGATGATCGCCTGCTCGAAGCTGGGCGAGTGTGTGGGAATTTCGCGCTGCCGGATAAAGGAGCGGCGATTCGAAAAAACATACTCCAGCGGGCTCTCGAGCGTGATGATGTGGCGCGCACGCGAGGCGTTGATTTCCTCGATCAGCGCGGCGAGCGTCGTGGACTTTCCCGACCCGGTTGGACCCGATACCACAATCAGGCCGGTGGTCGCATCCGTGAGCTTGCTCAAGTCCGGGTGAAGATTACACGCGCGCAACCCGCTGACTGAGGGCGTCAAGAGTCGGGCGGCAATCGCGATTCCCCGAATGGTCTGGTAGATATTGATTCGGCAACGGATGCCACCGACTGCCATGGAAACATCCGCAGACCCGCGCGCGATGAACCCCTCCCACGCCTCGGCGCCCAGCAGGCTCTGCGACACTTGCTCCACATACGCTGCCGGCAAGACTTCCGCGATCGTGAGCAACTCTCCCCGGACCCGCGCCACCGGCGCAGTTCCCGCCTCCAGGTGCACATCGCTCGCGCCCAGCTCGCGTCCCTTTTGAATCCAGGTCTTGAGGGTCATCCTGGAAGGACCTGAATTGGGTCCAAATGGTTCCGGAAGTCCTCGTCAACGGGTTGCGGTCGCGGTCGCGGGTGCCTTGCAGCCAATCAGGAGGGTGCGGTCGTATTTGTCGCTTTCGATGATGTCGTAGCCCCGTGCGCCACAGATCCGACCCGCTTTGACCAAGCACGAATCCCTGGAGATCGCCACGGCGTGTCTGAACTGCCCCGCCCACAGGCGCGCGCGAACCTCTCCGACCTCAGCCTCGGCGTACTCCCCGTGCTCAGCGGCTTGTTCGAATAAATCGGCGGCGGCTGCAGCGTTTCCACGAGCGAGCTCGTGCTGCGCCTGGTCGATCATTTGCCGGATGACAGGTGGCGTGCTCGCGGATGGCTGCTCTTGAGGTGAGGCCCGAAGCATCGTCGCTCCGAGCGTCGCGGTGATAGTCAGGCTGACGGGCGAGTGCCGCCCGCGGGTCTTGTTGTGCATGGGGCGATGGTCGCCCCCTTTTGTTGCAATTGAGTGCTTCAGCAGCCGCCCTGGCTGGCAACCCCGGACTCAAGCGGGCCTCACGCAGCAATGCCGTAGCGCGCCGGCGGTTCCCTTACAAACAGCGGACCGCTGCTTTCCTTTGGAATCAGCACGGCCCCTGGAATCCCCTCGTCGAGGGTCGCCAAGCTCGCGCAATGGTCGGTTGCCAGTTGCAGCAGGTGTCCATCGGTGACTTGCTTGGATTTCTCGACCCATCCGGGAAGCCGGTCCGCACCGGAATCGTCAGTCAGGAAAGTGAAAACCCTTCGAACCTTGAGTCGGTTTAGATCTGCCTGCGCAACATTGACGTCTTCGGCAAAGCCTAGTTTGCCGCAAGCAATTCTCACAAACCCTAGCTCGGTAGTGCTGCATGTCGCGAAATGTGGGGACGGTTCGCAACCATGCAAATGGTCCATCCAAGCCTCAGCACGCTCGTGGAGCGAGTGCTCCTCGTAGCCCAGGGCAAGCAGCACATTTACATCAAGCAGGTAGATCACGGTCCCGACCCCCGCAGTTCCTCGTAAATTTCCTCGGCTGTTACCATTCGTGCGCCCGGTCTTGCGGTGACCACCGGCAAGCCTGTCCTCGGGCTATAGATGACCCGCGGCCCTGTACGCTCTAGAGGCGCGCCCTCTGCAGCACTCTGAACGCCCAGTTCCTTGGGGTCCGGACGGAAAGCCAGAGTCAGGTAGGCGAGCGGGCCCTCGCCGTCCTTTACGACGACACACTCGCGACGCGAGCGCATTCGGTCAATCAGTGCCGCGAGATCCTGAGCGGCCTCTTTCATTGTGAGTACTATGGTATTCATGAGAATACTCTAGCGGTTGTTTATCTACAATGCAACACCAACTCGTCGCGTGTTGGTGTTGCATTGCTGAGATTTCTTGACTGGGGCAGCTGCTCCCGTCGGTGCAATCACGCGATTTCGGACGTCCGCGCGAAACGCGCAAGAGTCCGTGGAATTCCCGGTTCAGATGTGGACGTAGTGGCGCGCATATGGACACCGCGCGATTTGCCACCGTGGTTTACACGCGTCACAAGTGCACTATCGACCGACCGTGGGCTTGCGCGTGGGCCAACACGGACTCTTCGCCAGTGGGCCATAGTTTCAGGGTGAGAGCCGCGCCGGCGCCCGGCACCGTGTCAGTGAGCTCGTACCGAAGCCATGCCAGTGGCGTATGACTCCCCGCACCCGTACCGCATCGCTCCATGTGCGCTTCAATGCGCTGCTGAGTTTCGAGCGGGAAATATCGCCACACCACAGAGTGGAACAAAACACGCACACGACCGGGTTGGTCCGGAGTTTCACGGATTGTTTTCTCCACCCATTGAGCAGCTTCCATACACTCCAACCGGGGTGGGTCACGCAGTGCGGTCGCAATGGCTGTCTCGAGGCGAGACAGCCGGTCTATCTGATCCGGCCATACGTACGAGATAAGCCGGGCTCGCTCCGTGACGATTGAGATGTCCAATGGTGCTATATCGCACCCAAGCCGGTCCGCCACCCGAAAATTGGCGTCAACGGGTGGAGACGGACCCTGCCACTGCGGCTCGAGCAACAACGCAGCCTGCGGATCACCCCACTCCACATCCCCAAAACGATACCGGTATCGATCTGCGATGAGATTCAACCCGGCACTGGCCCCTATCTCGAACAGTTGCATCGGAAGGCCCACCCGCCTCGCGATCTCCAGGAACCCACACATCAGGACGGCGGATCGTCCAACCTCGTTGGTTTGCGGTGCGGTCGCCAGGTAAGTCTCGAAGTGCGTGGGGTTTCGCTCCAATGCGCCGCGGATCGCGAACCACAGATCGTCCGGAGTGACCTGCGACGTTACGCCTGGATAGACAGCGGTGAGGGCGGGCTCCAGATTTGAGCGAGCAAGACTATGGAGGGCTCCGCACACTCTGAGTGGGAGCGCATCGCCTTGCACAGTCGGATCGCCGGGCCACGAGAGCACCCGGCTACCTATCGGCGTGCTGTCATCCAGTCGTTCTGCCAGGGTGGAACAAAGAAGCGCGGTGAAGGGTGATCCGAGCTTTGCGCACCACCCTTCCTGCTCCTTGAACGCTTCCCGAACGCGGTTCGCGATCGCTTCATGCGACGATTTTGGCGAGGCTTCCATCGGTCGAGTGTCTCCAGTGGTTCGGAGTCTTGCAGATATTATCAAAGGTACCCGTTGAAACTAAACGATAGTGCTGACCGCAACCGTGGATTATTAGGCGTCTGTGCCGACGTGCCGAACACCGTGCGTTATTTCCAGCGAGCTCGCGGACGAATTGTGACACGTGATCATATGACGCATGAGTCCCAATTGACCATTTTAGAAATTGCCATAAATGGCTGTTTTTATGGTTCAAATCGGGCAACAGAACGAGTAGAGTTCGTTTGGAGGATGAAACAGTGTCAGCGGTGTTGGAGGAAGACGAGGTGGATGGGCGGATGGTGAGATTGGAGTCGGACGTCGCTCACATGCGGTCGGACACATCGAACATAAAAACGGACATCCGCGAGTTACGCGCCGAAGCGCGCGCCAACTGGGAAGAACTGAGCGGAGTTAGAGTCGAGATCGAAAAGCTGCGCGATGAGCTGCACACCCGCCTCGCAGCAGTGCGTGCAGATCTGTACAACGAGCTTGCAGCAGTGCGCGCTGAAATGCATAGCGCCGACGAACGCCTGCATCGGACAGTGAAAGGTGGATAATTTGCTCATGCCGCTCTCGTTCACGCGCACTCTGAGGCTGAAAGTCTGCTCCGAGTCATATAACTGGCTCAATGCGGCGGCGGTCGAGGTGAATCAGGTATTCAATTACTGTAACGAGACATCCTTCGCCGCGGCTACCCGCACAGACCGCAAGCAGAAATGGATGACTGGCTTTGATCTGTGCGGTTTGACCGCCGGTGCGACGGAGTATTTCGAGCGGATCGGTGCGGACACAATTCAGCGCGTCTGCACCGAATACTCACAGAAACGAGTGGCCGCGAAGCGTCGTAAACTGCGCTGGCGAGTGAGCTGTGGGTCACGTCGTAGCCTGGGTTGGATTCCGTTCAAGGCCACGAGCCTGAAGCGACGCGGCCGCGTCCTGCGCTTTTGCGGGAAAGCCCTCCGCGTCTTCGAGCGCGAGCGTCTGCACGGGGTGCGATGGAAGCAGGGCTGCTTCGCACAGGATGCCGTCGGGGATTGGTGGTTATGCCTGCCTGTCGAAGTCAACGGTGAACAAACCGTGGCGCCAAAAGAGTGTGTGGGAATTGACCTGGGGCTCAAGGACACGGCAGTGACCAGCGACGGGGAGCGTCTGGAGGCAGGCCGATTTTACCGGGATGCGCAGTTGCGGCTGGGAGAGTTGCAACGGCGGGGTCACCGTCGGCAAGCGAAGCGCTTGCACCGAACGATCCGGCGTCGCCGCCAGGAGGCGTGCCACCGGTTCAGTCATCACATCATCAAGACGTATCAGAACATCGTCGTAGGCGACGTGAGCAGCCTGAAGCTGGCGAAGACGCGGATGGCGAAGTCCGTGCTCGACAACAGTTGGGGCATGCTCAAACGGATGATGCAATACAAGGGCGAGTACGCCGGCCGATCCGTGCAAGTTGTCAGCGAGAGAAACACCACGCGAACCTGTTCTAACTGTGGAGCCCTCACCGGCCCCAGGGGTCTAAGACAGCTCGTTGTGAGGCAATGGGAGTGTGCGCACTGTGGTGAGTCGCACGACCGGGACGTAAATGCGGCCCGGAATATCCTCATGGCCGGGTCCAGGTGTCGGACCTCCGTGCGCGGGAACGAGTCTTTGCCTGCTGCGCCTGCGCCGAGCCAGACATCCCGTCTGCGCGTGGCAGGATCAGACGCGCTGAAGGCAGCGGCATGAGCGCCGGGGTTCGCTTTTGCATCAAACTGGAGCACCGGACTCGGGGTGTACAACATTCTGAACCGTCACGCCAATGCGGCCGAGTTCTGGTACGTCGACCGGTTGCCCGGCGAGCCAATGGATGGTATCGCGGACCTTCACGTGCATCCGCTAGAGCCCATAGCCGTCCGTCTGACGCTTTCGAAGACCTTCTAAGGAGGGATTCTCAGGCCACGGTAATGGCGCGCACAATGAGGGCATGGATACCCTATTTGCCCTCAGCAGCGCTCCAAAGGTTCGGACCATGACCTCCCCCCTCGCTGACAGCTTGCCCGAAGTTCTGAAGACCGTACGGACGCAGCCACTGTTCGTAATGCGCCTGGACGTCCGGCCACTCATCATCGTGGGACCAACACCGGGAGGCTATCGCAAGATCGGCATAGTGCCGGGAGGGCGATTCGAGGGAGCGCGCCTGTCGGGCGAGGTTCTCGACGGCGGCAGTGACTGGCAGACCGTGCGGGGCGATGGCGCGACGGCGCTCGATGTGCGGCTCAATCTGAAGACCGACGATGGTGCACTCATCTCGATGACCTATCGCGGCATACGCCACGGTCCCGTGGAGGTGATGCAGAGAATGGAGAAAGGCGAGGCGGTGGATGCGGCGAGTTACTACTTCCGCACGAATCCCTTGTTCGAGACTGCGGCCACGAAGTACGACTGGATCAACCGGGTCGTGGCGGTCGGCGTGGGACACCGCCGCACCGACGGGCCGGTGTACAGCGTTTTCGAGGTACTCTAGGTACCGCCCACGAGCCGTACCTCCCGCTGCGGAAACGGGATCGCGATCCCCCGAGCGCGAAACATCTTCAACAACGCCTCGTTGATCTCACCCACGGCCGCGCGGTAATCGGCAACGCCGACCCAGGGCCGAATCCCGATACTGACCGACGAATCGCCCAGCAACACAGGCTGAACGACGGGCGACGGATCGCGCAACACCCGCGAGTTGGATTGCAGCACCTCGCCGATGGCGGCCACTGCGCTGTTGATGTCGGTATCGTATGCGACACCCACCACGATATCGATCTGCCGGACGGTTCCGAAGTTATGAAGTATCTCGCCGACGATCTTGCGGTTGGGAATGACCACGCGTGAACGATCGGGATGAGTCAGGGTCGTGGTGAACAGGGTGATGGTCACGACCTGCCCCTCCTCGCCCACGATCGAAATATATTCCCCAACACGAAACGGCTTGGCGAAGATGATGGAGAGCCCGGCCACCAGATTGCCCAGCACTCCCTGGGTGGCCAGTGCGATGCCGGCACCCGCGACACCCACACCGGCCACCAGGGGCAGCAGCTCGACTCCGAGATTCTGCAGCGCCATGACAAAAAACAGCGCGAACGTCACCAACCAGCCAACGCGCGCCAGCAGCATGCGCACCGGGGGTTCCAACTCGATTCGACCGAGCCCGCGCGCCAGCCAGCGGCTCACCCAGCGGCTCGCCGCGAGCCCCACGAACAGGATCAGGATCGCAACCAGCACTCGGGGACCGAAGCGGATCGCCAGATCGATGACCGTGTTCTTGATCTGATCTATGGATGTCATGGGTGCATTCATCGCGCTTTCTCCAGCATCCTTAGGCTACGGCACGCCGTAACGATAACATGCGGGTCTTGACGGCTCCCGTCAGGGGCAGTACCCGCATCAGCCACTATTTTGGTATCGTGCCTGAAACGGGGGAACACTCATGATGAAGCGGAGCGTTCGCGTGACTGCGCATCACTGCCACCGCAGATGAACATCGAAGCGGCAGCTCTCGAATCCACCCCGGGCCAGGCGGCCGCCTCAGCCTTCGTCCGCTGGTACGTTCTGCTCGTAATGTGCCTGGTTTATACGGTCAGCATTGCCGACCGATACGTCATATCCACGGTTCTCGAACCCATCCGCCTCGAGCTGAAACTCACCGACTCAGGGATCGCGTTCCTGACCGGCGTATCGCTGTCCCTGTTTTATGTGTCCTTTGGCATTCCGCTCTCGTTGCTGGCGGACCGCGTCAACCGGCGCAACATCATCGCCGTTTCTCTGATCGCGTGGTCCGCCATGACCGTGCTGTGCGGCCGCGCCGCCAGCTATTGGCAACTGCTTCTGCCGCGAATCGGCGTCGGAATCGGCGAGGCGGGCGGAACACCTTCGGCAAACTCCATCCTGGCCGACTATTTCCCGCCGCTGCGCCGGCCTATGGCGCTAACTGTTTTTTCGCTAGGGGCTCCCATCGGCGCATGGATCGGGGCCGACCTTGCAGGCCGCATCGCCGACGCCTATGGCTGGCGCGCCGTGTTTCTCGCCTTGGGAATCCCCGGAGTCGTTTTCGGAGCGTTCGTCTTCCTCACTGTCCGCGAGCCCCGGCGCGGCCAATTGGATGCGGTCGCAATCGGCGACCGCCCATCGCTCCCGGAGACGATGCGGTATCTGTGGGGCCAGCGCTCTGCAGTGCACTTGATGATCGGTAGCGCAGTGACCGCGCTCTGGGGCTGGGGCCTTGTCTGGTGGACGCCTGCGTTTCTTGTGCGCAGCTACGGAATCACCCCGGGTGAGGCGGGCCAGATCACCGGCCCCATCCATCTGATCGCGGGAATTGGCGCGACGGTGTTGACGGGGTGGCTGCTGGGGCGGCCGAGCATGCACAGCCCACGCCGCATCATGTGGCTGATGGGCAGCGTAATCGCTTTCGCCACCATTCCATCGATCATCATTTTCTCGACCCACTCGCTGCCGCTCACACGGATCATGTTCTGGATCTTCATTCCATCGATCTACTTCTACATCGGTCCGTGTTTCGGCGTGTTGAACAATCTCGCGCCGTGTCGAATGCGCGCGCAGTATTGCGCCGCAACGCTCTTGGTCGCCAATGTCGGCAACCTGATCATTGCACCCCAACTGATCGGTTTTCTGAGCGACCTGTTCGCACCGGGTCATATTGCGAATGCGGCCTCATTGCGGGCCGCACTGCTGTGCCTCGCCCCCACCGGGTTCTGGTCGGCGTTCCATTATTTCTGGGCCGCGCGCACGATCCTGCAAGACCAGCAACGGGCCGTGGGCGTCCTCTGACCGAATCAATCGCTACCCAAGGCACCGAAACCCCAGTATGCGGTTGAAAAGCTGTCTCGTCGCAACGGTGTTGCTGTGCCTGATGCTCGGCGCCTGCGGCCGCGTGGACAATTCCAAGCGGTTGCGCATCATCACGTGGGCCGACTACGTGCCCGCCGATGTCGCCGCCGAGTTTGAAAAGGAAACCGGCATTCACGTCGAGCTGACACTGTCGAACAACGAGGAGATGATCTCCAAGCTGCACGCAACCGGGGGCGCCGGTTACGATCTCGCGCAGCCCTCACAGGACCGCATCACCGGCGTGCAGCGCGAATTCGGCCTCTACAGGCCCATGGACCTCACCCAGGTCAAACTGGAGCAATTCCGGCCCGAGATCCTCGCGATCACGCGTCGGATCGCAACCCTCGACGGCAAGTTGTATGCGCTGCCGTATCTGTGGGGATCCGAGGGCCTGGTGGTCAACAGCAAGTACACTACTGTGTCCGACTATGGCGACCTGTGCCGCACCGATCTGAAGGGCAAGACCTCGATGCGCCTGAGGCGCCCGACGTTGATGGCCTTCGCGTTCGCAGCAGGCAAGGATCCCTTCGCGCTGTATGACAATCCCAAGGCCTACGAAGCGCTGATGGAGGATGTGGGTAAGATACTCTCCGCGTGCAAGTCGAACGTGCGCTTCTTCTTCGACAACCGGGACCAGTTGCTGAACGGAATGCGCTCCGGCGAGGTGGAGGCTGCCATGATGTGGGACACCGGTGGCTGGACTCTCAACCGGGAGAATCCCGACATTCGCTACGTGGTGCCCAAGTCCGGGGCGCTGGGCTGGCTCGACACGTTCGCATTGCCTTACAAGGGCAGGAACGACGTCGGCGCCTACAAGTGGATCAATTTCACCATGCGGCCGGAAATCGCCGCCCGCATCACCCGCAAAGTGGGTAACTGGACGGCCGCCCGCGGCACCGAGGACCTCGTGGATCAGACTATGCGCGCGCAATTCAACGCAAGCTTCCCTGGCGGAGCCTTTCACGGGATCAACTGGTACCCAGCCATTCCCCCCGGTCTCGAGGCGATGGAAGGTCGTATCCTCGACCGGATCAAGGCGGCCAATTGAGCGCCGCGCCGGCACAAGGCACGCCGGACCTGTCCGTCGAGGCCTTAGCTAAGAATTTCGCCGGGCATCTTGCGGTTGATAGCCTGTCGTTTGCCGTCCGGCGCGGCAGTTTCTTCTCCATCCTTGGGCCCTCGGGCTGTGGCAAGACGACGTTGTTGCGAATGATCGCCGGCTTCATCGAGCCCGATAGCGGCGAGATCCTCATCGGCGGCCGCAGCATGCGCGCGGTTGCACCGAACAGGCGGCCCGTCAACATGGTGTTCCAACAGCTCGCGCTGTTTCCGATGATGTCGGTCGGGGAGAATGTCGCGTTCGGGCTGGCCCGCCGTGGGGTCGGCAGGGCCGAGCGCGCCCGCCGTGCCGATGCGATGCTCGAGCGTGTCGGACTCGCGGGTGCCGGCGCGAAACGCGTGGATCAACTCTCGGGCGGCCAACGGCAGCGGGTGGCTATTGCCCGCAGCCTCGTCCTCGAGCCGACCCTTCTGTTACTGGACGAGCCACTGGGTGCGCTGGATTTGAAGCTGCGCGAGCACATGAAGATCGAGCTCAAGCAACTGCAAGCAGCGTTCGGCACCACCTTCGTCTACATCACACACGACCAGTCCGAAGCGCTGGTGCTGTCGGATCACGTCGCCGTCATGAATCACGGGCGTTTCGAACAACTGGGTACGCCACAACAACTGTACTACGAGCCGGCAACCGCTTTCGTAGCGGGATTCGTTGGCGCCAACAATCGCATCTTTGGGCAACTAAAGAAAAGCGCCGGGGATATTGCCGAAATCGAGACTTCTGACGGTTGGACCGTACGCGCAAAGATGAGCGGTCCAATAGCGACAGGCGCCCATGTCGAGGCGTTTGTGCGGCCCGAAGCGGCAATCCTGGAGCGGGATGCCTCCCAGTTACCTGCAACACAGGCGCACTACCTCGGATCTGTCCAAAGCTTGTTGTTTGACGGCGCCAACTCGGCGGTCCTGTTGCACGAAGATCTGACGCGTTTTGAGTTTCGCGTCGCGTTGCCACAAACCGGACGGTTTGCAGACCTGAAAGTGGGCGAGCGCATCTACTTCAGCTTCGATCCCCACCGGGCCATCTGCTTCGCCAGCCATGGTGGCCCTCATGGCTGACTTCGCCAACGCGACGTCGGCGCGTGCGTGGCAGCGACGCCTGATCCTTATTCTGCTTCTCGCCCCCGCCCTACTGTGGCTCTTCGCGCTGATTGTGCTCCCGCACGTACAGCTGGCGTTGCTTTCACTGCGCGAGCGGGTTGCACCACACGTATATCAACCGAGCGTCGCTCAATTCCGCACGTTCTTCGCCGAGCCGCTGTATTGGCAGGTGTTCGTGCGCACGGCGGCGCTGTCCATCGTAGCGACAGCCCTCACGCTGCTGGTTGCATTTCCTATTGCGTGGGTCGTCACCAAAGTGGCCCGCGGCAGGGCGAGCGCGTTGCTGTTCGTCGTGTGCCTCATACCATTCTGGGTCAGCGAGACCGTTCGCGCGCTCGGCTGGTTGATTCTGCTGCGCGAGTCCGGGGTGCTCCCCGCCCTTCTCGTCAAGCTCGGCCTGACTGCCGTGCCCGTCGAGCTCCTGTATCACGACGCGACCATATTGACCGGCCTCGTCTACACTTCGCTCCTGTTCATGGTGGTGCCCCTCGTCAGCAGTCTCGAGAGCCTCGACAACTCGCTGATCGAGGCCGCCTACGACCTCGGCGCAAGCGGCTTCGCTACACTGAGGAACATTGTGATTCCGCACGCCGCGCCGGGCATAACCGCAGGCTGCATCGTCGTCTTCATGCTCACCCTGGGCAACTATCTGACACCCAACCTGCTGGGCGGTAAGAACTCCCAGTGGTTCACCGAGCTCATCTATACGCAGTTTATCGTGCGCTTCAACTGGGAACAGGGTGCGGCATTCGGGTTTCTGCTGCTGGGACTGTCAACCGCGATAGTGGCCCTGGGCTTACGGCTGAGCGGGCAGCGTTTTGTCGATGTCATGAGGCGGTCATGATTGCATCTCTGCCTCGTCCGGCCTGGCTGCGGACTGCGACCGTGATGTACGTCGCGGCGTTCCTGATCTTCCTGTTCGTGCCGCTCGTCATCGTGGGCGTGTTCGCGTTCAATGATGCCAACTATCCGGCGCCGCCCTGGCGCGGGTTCACACTCGATTGGTTCACGGGTAGCGCCATCACGGGCCGGGTGGGGCTGTTTCACGACACGGAGCTGCTCGGCAGCATCTGGACCAGTGTCATTGTCGCAACCTGGGTGACTATTTTGTCGGTTACGGTCGGCACGGCCAACGCTTTCCTCATGGAGCGCTATCGATTTCCGGGCAAGCAGGTGTTGTCGGTCCTCATGCTGACACCGCTCGTGATTCCGGGTGTGATCCTCGGCATCTCCATCCTGTCATTCTCGAGCAGAGTGGCCGAGCTTGCCGATGACCTGTTCGGACTCGACCTCGATTTTCTGCGGCCCGGCTTGCCGCTCGTGGTACTGGGACAGTTTTCTTACATCGCGACGATCGCCACCCTGATGATCAGCGCCCGCCTCAAGCGCTTTGACCAGACGCTGGAGGAAGCTGCCCTCAACCTGGGAGCCTCGCATGTCGCAGTGTTGGGAACGATCACACTCCCTTATCTGCGCCCTGCCCTGATCGGCTCGGCCGCAATATCCTTCCTGATGTCGTTCGAGAACTTCAATACGACGCTGATGCTGGTGGGGTCGGATGCGCCGCTCACGGTCATGATGTATGGGCGGATGCGCGAAGGGGCCAGTCCGGTATTGAACGCGGTCAGCCTGTTCCTGATGTTAGCGTCAGCGGCGCTGGCGCTGACCATGATGCGCGGCGGGCCGCGCGACGAGGCGGCCAAGTCCGTCGCGGCCCAGTAGCAGTTCGCGCGGCACTCACCAAGTCCCCGCATCGTCCAATATCATCGCAGCGCCCTTTTCCGCGACCATCATGGTCGGCGCATTGATGTTCCCCGAGGTCACATTCGGAAAGATCGACGCATCCACAACCCTGAGGTTGTCGATTCCGTGGACCCTCAGGCGATTAGAGACCACGGACGTCGCGGGATTCACTCCCATGGCACACGAGCCGCACAGGTGATATATCGAGCCCGCCTCCTCGCGATAGTATTGCAGCATGTCCGCTTCGCTGCGGACCCGCGCGCCGGGTTTCGTTTCCTCCACCGTAATCGCCTTCAGCGCCTCGCAGTCCATAATCCTGCGGACGAGCTGGCTCCCCTTTACCGCATCATCCAGGTCCTTCTGGGTAGTCAGGTAATTGGGCCGTATCAACGGGGCGTCCTCCGCATGCCTGGAGGCAATCTCGACCGTTCCTCTGCTCGTCGGCCGGCACGGCGAGACCGCCAGCAGGAACCCCGAATACGGATCGGGGCGCAGAGCCTGCGAGCCGTCCTTGGGAATTTCGTACGATAGCGGGTTGAAGTACAGCTGGATGTTGGGATGGGCCTCACCGGCGTCGGTTTTGAGAAAGCCGCCCGCCTGGTTCACACTGAGCGAAAGCGGTCCATTGCGCATCAGCAGGTACTGCAGTCCGGCCCGCGCCTTGCCTACCCAACTGCCGAATTCATCGTTGAGTGTTCGGCGGTTGGCGCGGTAAAAATAGCTCACGCAGGTGTGATCCTGCAGATTTCTGCCCACGGCCGGCAAATGGTGCGTCACCGTGACCCCGTGCCTGTGCAGTAGCGCGCGGTCGCCCACGCCCGAAAGCTGCAATAGCTTGGGAGTATCCACAGCTCCCGCCGCCAGGATGACCTCCTTCGCGGCATTGCATTGGCGGCGCTCGCCGTTGAACCGGTAGGAGACCCCCGTCGCCTTCCTGTGATCGTCGAACAGGACGCGGTCCACCAGGCAATGATGCTCGACACTCAGCTGAGTGCGATCCAGTGCCGGCTGCAGGTACGCGCGGCTGCTCGAATCCCGCAGCCCGTCCCGGGTGTTGATGTCATAAATCCCGGCGCCTTCGAGCGATGCGCCGTTGAAATCGTCGTTCAGCGGATAGCCGAGTCCCTCGCAGGCCTTGAGAAACGCCGCGCAAATAGGATGGGCCGCGCTCTTCATTTGAGTGATCCGCACTCGCCCGTCCGCGCGGTGATACTCGGTATTGCCCAAAGGATGGGATTCGAGCCGCTTGTAGTACGGCAACACGTCCTCGAACGCCCAGCCCGCATTTCCCTGTGCGGCCCAATCATCGAAGTCGCTCCTCTGGCCGCGGACGTAGATCAGGGCATTGATGGAGCCGCTGCCTCCTTGAACTTTGCCGCGGGGACAATAGAGCGTGCGATTGTTGAGCTCTTTCTCCGGCTGCAGCGAATACATCCAATTACTCCTGCGGTCGTAATAGGTGTAGACGTATCCGATAGGCACCTTGAAGCGCAGCGAGTCGTCCGTACCGCCAGCCTCCAGCAGCAACACGGAATACTTGCCGCCCTCGGTGAGCCGGTGCGCAAGGATACAGCCGGCGGATCCGGCGCCGACCACGATGTAGTCGTAAGTTCGAGTCACTTCTTAAGGCGATCCTTTCCGTGTGATCCTATCCAGGATAACCGCAAGCAGTACAATTGCAATTCCCGCCTCCACGCCCATCCCGACCTGTACGGAGTTGAGCGCCCGTACTACCGGCACCCCGAGCCCGCCGGCGCCCACGAGCGCCGCAATGACGACCATGGACAGACTCAACATGATGCACTGGGTAATGCCTGCCAGAATCAGGGGCGCCGCGCTCGGCAGTTCCACTTTGAAGAGCATCTGCCAGCGCGTGGCGCCAAAGGCCTGGCCTGCCTCCAGCAGGGCGCGCGGCACGCCGGCCACACCGAGTTGCGTCAGCCGCACCGGCGCCGGGAGTGCGAATATCACTGTCGAAATCAATGCAGGTACAACTCCAAGACCAAACAACACCAGCGTCGGAATCAGGTATACGAACGTCGGCAGAGTCTGCATCAGATCCAGAACCGGGCGTAGAGCCGCGGCCAGCGCCGGACGATGCGCGGTTGCGATCCCCAACGGGACCCCGATCGCCGTCGCGGCGAGCGTGGACACCAGCACGAGCGACAGGGTCTCGAGTGTCTGCTGCCAGTAGCCTTGATTCATGATGAGCAGCAATGCTGCAACGACGAAGGCAGCCAACGCCCAGGAGCGCTGCATCCGCCACGCGAATACGGCCATGACAAGAATGATCAGGACTGGCGGTACGGCGCGCAACAGCCGATACACGGCGGCTATCGCGCCCCCCACGGTCAATCCCGTAACACGAAACACCCCCGCGCCATGGACCTTCACCCACTCGATTCCAACCGCGACCGCGGCACCGACCGGAAGCTTGTGCAGTATCAGCCAATTCTCAAAGCGAGTCGCCACGCCTGGACGCGGTTGGGCGGACGGATCACCGGCAACCTTGCCGTCAAACGTATGCACGCCCTGCAGCCAAGCCTCTTTGACCGTTGGATTCGCAGCCAGCCATTCGCCAGCCGCCCTCTGCGGCGTCTTATGTTCCCCGAGAATCGACCGCATGACTTCGCTTTCGCCATGGGTCGTGAACACGAGGTTGCGCAACAGCCTGCCGACATTGGGACACTGCTGCACGTAGCCGGTCCGCGCCAGCGTCAGCACTCTGGCGCCACCGTAGTGAGGCCCGAAGGTGGCATCACCACCGCTCAGGTATCTCAAGTCGAACTGCATGTTCATGGGATGAGGATCCCACGCGAGGAACACGATGGGCTTGGCGGCGGCGTAGGCTCGTGCAACTTCCGCCAACATACCCTGTTCACTCGACTCGACCAGGTGGAAGCTGCCCAGGCCGTAGTCGTTGTGTTGAATCATTGTCAGGATGTGCCGATTGCCGTCGTTGCCCGCCTCGATGCCATAGATCGTGAAGTTGAGCGCTGCCGCGAAGCGCTGAATGTCGGCAAAGTCCTTGATTCCAGCCTCGTAAGCGTACGCCGGCACAGCCAGCGTGTATTTGGCGCCCGTCAGGTTCTCGCGGATGATTTCAATTGAGCCGTCATCGATGTAAGGCTGGCGGTCGCGGGTCTGTGCCGGCATCCAGTTGCCGAGAAAGACATCGATGTTGCCGCCCTTCATGACAGCAAAAGTCACTGGGACGGACAGTAGCGTCGTCTGCGGATCGTAGCCCAGGCCACGCAATACCTGGCTGAGCACGGCAGTGGTTGCCGTCACATCGGTCCATCCCACATCGGCCAACCTGACCGTGCGGCACGAGGCCGGCTCCAATGCGGGCGCGGCTCCCAGGACCGCACCCGCCGCGGTGAAGCCCAGAAGCGCGACAGCGAGCGTCTCACGCCAGGCGCGGAAACCGCGCCATGCTCTCGAGATCGTTGAGTTCCTGGTCATTGCGGATATACAGACGGCTCGCATCCCGGATCGGCTGGTAGTCCCACGGCTGAAAGCGCCCTTGGCGCAGCGCCCCATACACGAAGTGGCGGCGCTGCTGGCTCGCAAGCACCGCCTCGTTGAGCGGCTCCAGCGCCCATCGCCGCGCCACCTCCGCCCGCAAGCCGGCCACTGTGGCTGCCTGGCTCGCTTGGCCCGCCAGATTGACTCGCTCGTCAGGGTCGGCCGCGATGTCATAGAGTTGGTCCGGATCCACTGGCGAGTGCACGAACTTATGGCGGCCGCGGCGGATCATGACGATCGGGGCGATCGCGCCCTCCGCCAGGTACTCGCCGATCACCTCGTCACGCACTTCATGGCCTGCGATCGCGGGCAGAAGATTCCGTCCACCGATGGGAGCCGCGTACTCGGGCTCCCGGCCATTGTTGGCCAGCGCCGCAAAGGTGGGCAGCAGGTCGAGCAGCGAAGCTGAGCCCGCCACGCGCCGCGGTGAAAAACGGCCCGGCGCGTGCACGATCAGAGGAATGCGGCACGCGGGTTCGAAGAAATTCATCTTGTACCACAGGCCACGCTCTCCCAGCATGTCACCATGATCGGCCAACAGCACGATCACCGTGTTGCGATCCAGCTGCGCCTGCTCCAGCGTGCTGACGAGCAGGCCGATCTGATCGTCAACATACGAGACCGCGCCGTAGTACGCGCGGCGAGCCGCGCGAACCTGCGACTCGGTAGGTCTCGAAGTGTTGAGCCCAATGACGTGGCGCAGCCGGCGCGAATGAGGATCCTCGAGGCTGCCCTGGTCGCGGCCGCCCGGGTCCGGGCCGGCCAGATCAGCAACCCGCGGCATGTCGATCTCGTCGTCGCGATAGCGGTTCCAGTACACCGCAGGGACCACGTAGGGATCGTGTGGATGCGTCATCGACACGACGAGGCAGAACGGCCGCTTGTCTTTACCGCGCGCAATGTCAAAAAGCTTCTGCCGGGCGGCCACCACCACCTCGTCATCGAAGTCGATCTGGTTGGTGCGCGTACAAGAGCCCGCCTGCGTCACCGAGTCCATGGTGTGATACCAAGCCGGGCGCGCGGCGAAATTCCGCCAATCGGGTGTCCAGCCGAAGTCCGATGGATAGATGTCTGTGGTCAGCCGCTCCTCGAATCCGTGCAGCTGATCCGGACCGCAGAAATGCATCTTGCCGCTCAGCGCCGTCTGGTAACCGGCGCTGCGCAGGTAGTGGGCGAAAGTCGGTATCTGCGCTGGGAACTCGGCGGCATTGTCATACGCGCCGATCTGCGATGGCAGTTGTCCCGCCATGAAGGAAAACCGTGAGGGTGCACACAGCGGGCTGTTGCAATAGAAGGAATCGAATACGACACCCTCTTTCGCCAGCACGTCGATATTCGGCGTGCGTGCCACCTGCCCGCCATAGGCCTTCAGTGCCCGCGGCGTGAGCTGGTCCGCCATGAGAATCAAGAGATTGGGTTGATCAGCCATGGTTGACGCTAGCTGCAATGAACGACGCGCGCTTGTACGTTCGCGACGCACGCCGGGAAGATCGCGACTGGTTAACGGCCCACCAGTTTCTCCAACTGCTGCGCCAGAAGGTCGCCCATCTCGCCGATGGTCTGCGGCTTCCAGATGACCTCGCGGATTCCGATGGAGCGCGCCTGTTCCACATCCTCGTTGCGAACATAGCCCGTGGCCAGCAGCACAGGAATATCCGGGCGGATCTCCAGCATCTGGCGGGACACCTCCATGCCGCTCATCCCGGGCATGGACAGATCCGTCAGGACCAGGTCAAAGTCTTCCGGGGCCGTCTTGAATGCCGCCAGCGCCTGCGCCGAGTCGTTGAAGGCCGTGACCTGATATCCCATGCGTTCGAGCATGCGCTTGGCCAGGATGACCAGTGACTCCTCGTCATCCAGGTACAGGATTCGCTCGCCCCGCCCCCGCTTCGGCTCGACCTGCTCGGCTGAAGCCACGGGTGCGATATTCTGCGCAACGGGAAAATACAGGTGGAACCGCGTGCCTCGGCCCGGCTCGCTGTACACGTTGATGGCGGCGTCGTGGTTTTTGAGAATTCCCCGCACGACCGACAGACCGAGCCCCGTGCCTGCATTAGGGGCCTTGGTCGTAAAGAACGGCTCGAAGATACGGTCAATGATCTCCCGTGGGATGCCGCTGCCGTTATCGCTGAATCGCAGGCGGACGTAACGGCCTTCCTTGAGGTCCACTGAGCTCGCTGCCAGCTCGCGATCCACCTGCACGGCATCCAGTTGAATCTCGATCAGGCCGGGGCGGCGGCCGATGGCGTGACAGGAGTTGATTCCGAGGTTGGCGATGACCTGGTGGATCTGGTTTGAATCCGCGAGGACCGCGGGCAGCCCCGGGGAGTAGTGGCAGCGGATCTCGATTTCCGCCGGAAGAGTTGCCCGCAGTAACTTCAGTCCGTCGGCAACGACGTCCCCGAGTTGCACTACCTGTCGTTCGCGATCGTGGCGGCTGCCGAATGTCAGGATCTGGCGCACGAGCGCCATCGCACGATTGCAGGCCTTCTCCATATCGAGCACGGCAGGCATGATGCTGTGCTCAGCCGGGACCTCCGAGCGGATCACAGCCAGGTTACCGCGTAACACAGCCAGTATGTTGTTGAAGTCGTGCGCAATGCCGCCGGCCAGTGTGCCCAGCGCATCGAGCTTCTGCGACTGGCGGACCTGTGCTTCGAGCCTGCGGTTCTCCGTAACATCCCGCACCACGCCGATGAAGCGGATGCCGCGGCCCTCCTTGTCGTAGATAAAGGACCCGTTCGTGGAGACCCAGCGCACGGCCTTGTCATTCGCCCGCACGATCCTATGCTCACACCGAAATGGAGCGTGCGCCTCCTGGGCCTGCTGAAGCGCGCGTTGCATCTGTTCCCAATCCTCGGCAGCGGTCTGCAGGTTGACCATTTCGGCGGTCACCGGTGCATCCGGGGGATAGCCCAATATGGCGTGCAGGCGATCATTCCAGACGGACTTACCCGTCCGCAGATCGCGATCGACCGCGCCCAGCTCGGCGCCTTCCAGTGCAAGGCGCAAACGCTCTTCACTCGCCTGCAAAGCCTGCTGTGCGGCGCGCGCGGCGGAGGCATCTTTGAATACCATGACAATGCCGTTGATTTCGCTATCGTCACCGCGGATGGGCGCAGCACTGTCCTCGATCGGAAACTCGGCGCCGTCGCGGCGAATCAATACAGTGTGATTCATTCGCCCGGCGAGCGTGCCCTGCCGTAAGATGTACTCGACAGGGCTCTCGGCGGGCAGGCGATCGGTTGCGCCGACTATCCGGAGGACTTCATCGAGCGGCCTTCCCCAGGCGTCGGCCTGTGACCACCCCGTCAGCTGCGCTGCAACCGGATTGACCAGGCGGATCGCTCCGGCGGCGTCGGTCGCGATCACACCATCTCCAATGCTGCTCAGTGTTGTTGCGAGCCATTGTTCGCTGCGGCGGATATCTTGTGCCGCGCGCCTGCCCACCAGAACGAGCAGCACGACGAGCGCCACTGCGATTCCTGACATGCTTACCGCGGAAACGAGCGCGGTGCGGCGGGCGTGGGAGCTAGTAACGAGGCGCCCATCAACCTGCGAGCTCTCTTCGGCCTGCATGGTGGCATCCAACGTCTGGTAGGTGATCGCGCCGGCAATGACGATTGCGACGATCGCGACCACGCCAACCCAGATCACCCGCTCGAAGATTCGCCTGATCATCACACTCCTTGCTGGCGAGCGAGGGAGCTTACGCCGAAGCGCGCTTGTCGATAAATGGCGAGATTTTAAAATTCATGCACAAACGCGCTGCGGCAACCCTGACTCACCTTGTGGGCAACGCATCAGCGGGCATAAACTCAGCGCACTGCGGCGCACGCCGCCTGCGCGCAACACAGGTGTTCGCATGACCGATCTCACCCGGCGCCAATTTCTGAAAGTAACCGGCGCCACGCTCGCCGGCTCGAGCCTGGCACTGCTGGGCTTCTCAGCGTCCGTAGCCATCGCCGAAGTGCGTGAATTCAAACTTTCACGGGCTACCGAGACGCGCAACACGTGCCCGTATTGCGCCGTCGCGTGCGGAGTCGTGATGTACAGTTTGGGCGATGGATCGAAGAACGCTCAGCCCAGCATCATTCACATCGAGGGCGATCCGGATCACCCTGTCAATCGTGGCACGCTGTGTCCGAAGGGCTCCGGCCTGCTGGATTTCGTGCATAGCCCGAGCCGCCTGCTGCGGCCCGAATACCGCGCGCCCGGCTCCGACAAGTGGCAGCCGATCTCCTGGGATGATGCGCTCGGGCGCATTGCCAAGCTGATGAAGGAGGATCGTGACGCCAATTTCGTCACGCAAACTCCCACAGGCATGACGGTGAACCGATGGCTTAGCGTAGCCATGCTGGCAGCTTCGGCATCGAGTAACGAAGTGGGTTATCTCACCCACAAGGTGATGCGCAGCTTCGGCGTACTGGCTTTCGACAATCAGGCGCGTGTGTGACACGGCCCGACGGTGGCAGGTCTTGCCCCGACGTTTGGCCGTGGAGCGATGACGAATCACTGGGTCGACATCAAGAATGCCGATGTAGTCCTCGTAATGGGTGGCAACGCCGCCGAGGCCCATCCTTGTGGCTTCAAGTGGGTCACTGAGGCCAAGGCGCACAACAAGGCGCGATTGATCGTCGTCGATCCGCGTTTCACACGCACGGCCTCGGTTGCGGACGTTTACGCTCCGATTCGAACGGGCACGGATATCGTGTTCATGGGTGGCGTCGTCAACTATCTGTTGGCGAATGACAAGATCCAGCACGAGTACGTCCACAACTACACGGACTTCACCTTCATCGTCCGCGAGGATTTCTCGTTCCAGAACGGTCTGTACTCGGGCTACAACGCGGACAGCCACAGTTACCAGCGCTCCACGTGGGACTATGAATTGGGTGCGGATGGTTTCGTGAAGACGGATCCTTCGCTCTCCCATCCGCGTTGTGTCTACCAGTTGATGAAACAGCACTACGAGCGCTACACGCCGGAGATGGTCGCCCGCGTCTGCGGCACACCGCGGGAGAAGTTCCTGCAGATCTGCGAGATGATGGCATCGACTGCGACGCCGACGCGGGCCATGACCATCATGTATGCACTCGGCTGGACGCAGCATACGGTTGGAGCGCAGATGATCCGGCAGGGAGCCATGGTACAGCTGCTCCTGGGCAACATCGGCGTGGCCGGCGGTGGCATGAATGCGCTGCGCGGCCATTCAAACATCCAGGGACTGACTGACCTCGGCCTGATGACCGACCTGCTGCCCGGCTATCTGAATCTGCCCGGCGAGAAACTGCAGAGCTACAAGGACTTTCTGGCCGCGCACAACTTCAAACCATTGCGGCCGAACCAGTTGAGCTATTGGCAGAACTACGACAAGTTCTTCGTGAGCCTGATGAAAACCTGGTGGGGAGATGCCGCCACGGCCGACAACGATTGGGCCTACCAGTACCTGCCGAAACTGGACAAGCCCTACGACATGCTGCAGTTCTTCGAGCTGATGAACCAGGGCAAGATGACCGGCTTCATCTGCCAGGGATTCAACCCGCTCGCCGCGGCTCCGAACAAGGCGAAGTTGAATCTGAGCCTGGCGAAGCTCAAATTTCTCGTAGTCATGGACCCACTGGCCACCGAGACATCCGAGTTCTGGCGCAACTTCGGCGAGCACAACGACGTTGATCCGGCCAAGATTCAAACCGAGGTCTTCCGGCTGCCCACCAACTGTTTTGCCGAGGAGAACGGCTCGCTCACGAACTCCTCGCGCTGGCTGCAATGGCACTGGCAGGGTGCGCCGCCCCCGGGCGATGCGCGCTCGGATCTGCAGATCATGGGCGAGCTGTTCACGCGCATCCGGGCGATGTACCGCAGCGACGGCGGCGCATTTCCCGATCCGATTTTGAATCTGACGTGGTCCTACGCGCAGCCCAACAGTCCCGGTCCCGAAGAGCTCGCCCGGGAGTACTCCGGCAAGGCGCTGAAGGACCTTGCCGATCCCAAGGATCCAACCAAGGTGGTGCGCAAGGCCGGCGAGCAGTTGGCCGGTTTTGCCGAGTTGCGCA
>Ga0307511_10001780_pt1 | contig 22661 bp, 24 predicted proteins | sample 13_EM_MG_FD_200266 | JGI IMG/M metagenome (GOLD analysis project Ga0307511, IMG submission 200266) | Populus trichocarpa ectomycorrhiza microbial communities from riparian zone in the Pacific Northwest, United States - 13_EM | ecosystem: Host-associated > Plants > Roots > Unclassified | place... | reverse complement strand
CCGGCGAGGTGCTCGCCTCCGGCCGTGCCTACGAGACCTGGTGCCGGATGATCGCCGCGCAGGGCGGCGACCCGGATGCTCCGCTGCCCGTCGCCAAGCACCTCGAGGTCGTCGAGGCGGCTGAGGACGGCGTGCTGACCGGCCTGGACGCTTACGCCGTCGGCGTCGCCGCGTGGCGGCTCGGCGCCGGCCGGGCCCGCAAGGAGGACCCGGTGCAGCACGCCGCCGGCGTGATGTGCCTGGCCAAGCCCGGCGACACCGTCCACAAGGGACAGCCGCTACTGGAGCTGCGCACCGACACCCCGGACCTGCTGGCCGCCGCCCGCGACGCCCTCACCGCCGGCATCGCCATCGGCGACGCCCCCGCCCCACCCACCCCGCTAGTCATCGACACGATCCGAGGCTGACGTTTCGTCATGAAGGGCCCCATCCTGACGTTCAACGAGAGGATTGGTCCCACGATCTTGGCTGCGCTGTCATGAAGGGGCCCTTCCTGGCGTTGAACGTCAGGATCGGTCCCTTGATCTTGGGCTAGCTGATCTTGGGCTAGCTGGTGCGCCAGTCGATGCGGCCGTCGGTGGTGGTGTCCGGGCGGCTGTGCCGGACCTTGCTGCGGTCCTCCAGCGCGGTGGCGATCTGCTCCAGCATCTCGGTGATGCTGCGCCATTCCGGCCCATGCGCCTCGGCCCGCTCGTGGTCCCACTCCATCACGCAGCCGCGCAACGGGCCCGGCCGCAGGTCGACGACCAGCGCGTCGCCCAGGCCGTCGAACGCGAACGGCACCCAGAGCGGGTGGTAGCTGTTGCCGGCCGAGCCCGCGTCCGGACCGCACTCCGGCGTGTCCCAGGTGTCGGCCCACAGTTTTCGCTGCACCCGGAACGAGTCCATCGCGCCCTGCGGCCCGTGCGGGGTGTAGAAGGGGGGAATGATCTCGGCGAACGCCGAGTTCCCGGTGCCACCGCACACCGACCACCACTCGTGCAGGTCGTCGGGCAGGTCGACACCGATCTCCTGCTCGAGGATCACGACATCTTCCCGGTCTGCCATCGTGCGCAGCACCGACCCCGTCGACGGTGCGTAGAAGGACAGCCAGCGCACGATCCGACCCCACGCGTCGGCCACTGCCATCCGTTCATGATCGAGTAAGAACGGCCGTACCGGTACCGCCCAACGGAGGACGGACCGGAGATTCCCGCCTCCGGCTGACGACGTCGCGCCGATCGGGTTAATCTGCCGCCCTGACCTGTGGTGAGGGAGCTTTGCCGTGTCCGACACCGAGACGATGTGGGCGCCCGCCGACGACGGCCGGCCCCCGAAGCGTCCGGACCGCAAGCCGATGATCGCCTTCCTGGTCGTCCTGGTGATCACCCTGCTGGCCGCCGCCGTGATGGGCGGCTACCTGCTGGGTCTGCACACCGCCCAGTCCGAGCAGGCCGCCTACCCCTCCAGCGCCGCACCGACCACGACCACTTCGGCCCCGCCGACGACCACTACGACGGACGCGCCGACGACCACGACCTCCGACACGACCACGACGACGACCACGACCACCGTTGCCGTGGGCACGGTCCGCAACTCCACCCCGGCCGGCTCGCCGGTCGTGCTCAACGTCGGCTACGGCGTGAACCTCGACAGCACGCAGCCCAACTGGGACGTGGTGCAGAGCGACGACCCGGCCTACTTCAACGATCTCCGGTTCGACACCCAGGACACCGTGAACAGCTCCGGCCGGGGCTTCGCGCCGGCCCAGCAGAACGCCGGCTACGCCGACTGCGCGGCCGCCACCGCGTACACGCCGCTGCTGGACGTCAACCAGATCCTGGCCGGTGGGGCGTACTGCACGACCAGCCCGCAGGGCCGGTTCGCGCTGGTCGTGTTCCATCCGGCGGTCGGCGGACAGCTCACGTTCGACCTGACCGTGTGGGAGAAGACCCCCTAGTCAACTGTGATGATCGAGCGACCACGTAGGCTCTGCCCCGTTCTCGCAGACAGCGCTGGCCGTGACCGGGAGGTCTCCAGATGGCTCAGGACATCGTCCCGATCGAGCTCGGGCTGCCGCAGGGCGACCTGATCACCTTGTGGGCGCCGCGCTGGCGCGAGGAAGGTGAGGAGTGGGAGGCGTTCCTCGGACACGAGGAGGACCTCTACGCCTTCCCGGACGCCGCGCGGCTGGCCGCCTTCGTGCGCACCGTCACCGAGCACGACCTGACCGACCACCCCGCCTGGCACGTGCTGCCGGCGCTGTCGGCCGTGGAGCTGGTGCCCGACGAGAACCACCAGTTCGACCTGGTGGGCGTGCCCGAGCTGGTGTCGGAGGACCCGGACACCTGGACCATCGGCGAGCTCGCCGACGTGGTGTCGATCCTGCGCTCGCTGGCCGACGTGTGCGAGCTGGACAAGGTCAACGAGGTGCTGGACTCGGTGGACGGCTTCGCGCTGCTGCCGCAGGGCACCTTCCCGTTCACCGGGCGGGACGGCGAGCGCCGCTGGACCGAGCTGGCCAAGGTCGTCGTGGACCGCTGGGACGAGGTGCTCGACGCCATCGACGGCATCGTCACCGTGCCCGAGGTCGACGAGAAGGCCCTGGCCGAGGCCGAGCAGGAGCTGGCCGACGCCGAGGCCCAGGCGGCCGAGGAGGCCGAGGCCGGCGAGGACGCCGCCGAGCGCGAGCCCGACGACGAGCCCGAGGACCTCGGCTTCTGGGGCGAGGTCGGCATCGACCCCGTCAAGATCATCGTTGGCGACAACGAGTACTACACGCTGCGCTGCTACGTCGACGACGAGCCGGTCTTCCTCGGCTCCAGCGGCGAGATCGACGTGTTCGGCTCGGCCAAGGCGCTCGGCCGGTTCGTGGTGAACACCGGCAACGAGCTGGCCGGCAACGACATCACCGAGGTCGCCACCTGGGACGAGGTCGCCACCAAGGCCACCGCCGGCGAGCTCGAGGTCGAGGTGCACGACGACAACGTCTACGTGCTCAACGGCATCGCCGAGGACATCGCCGAGGGCGTCGACTCCGTCGACCCCGTCCAGCTGGACCTGGCCGTCGAGCTGCTCGAGGACGCCGCCGCCTGGGCCGGCGACGACTCCGTGAGCGAGGCCCTGGCCCAGTCCGAGAGCCTGGGCTGGCTGGTCTCCTTCGTGGTCCGCCCCGACCCGACCCGGATGGCGCCGAGCGCCCCGTTCAACGCCGAGGTCGAGGCCTGGAAGGCCCTCGTCGAAGGCCTCGAGAACCGCTTCCGCACCCACTGACCCAGCTTTGTGCGGGTAGGGGGGCTTTACCTGCGTTCAACGCAGGTAAAGCCCCCCTACCCGCATTGAGGTGGTGCTATTTGTTGCGCATCGCGAGTTCCGTTGCTTCGCGGTGGATGTCCTCGGCTTTCACCGGCGTCGCGAAGATGGCCAGCAGCGGGAACACCGCGCCGACCACGAAGGCGACTGCGTAGCCGTAGCCGCCGACCACCGCGCCGAGCAGCGGCGGAGTCAGCGCGGCGGCGATGTTCTGGGCGGTGTTCTGCGCACCCAGCGCCCGGCCCGACCACGCGGTGCCGGCCAGTTCGGCGGTCGCGGTGAAGCCCAGGCCGTTGTCCGCGACGGTGATGACCGCACCGATCGCGATGACCGCGACCGCGAGCCATGGCGCGACGCGGTCACCGAGAGCCAGTAGCAGCATCACGAGCATGCTGGCCACCGCGAGCTGTCGCATGGGCCGCAAGCGGCTGCCGACCAGGTCGGCCCACCGGCCCGTCACGATGCGGCCCGCCGCACCAGCCGCCTGCACCATTCCCAGGAACACGCCCGCGCCGCCGGGCGTCCAGTGCTGCACGCTGACCAGGTACTCAAGGCTGAACGCCGAGATGACGAACTGCGGCACCACCAGCAGTGTGCTCGCGCCGTGCAGCCGCCACAGCGCTGACGACCCCAGGTACGGCGAGCGGGTCCGCTCCGTCTCCTTGCGCGGCGGCCGCGGCGGATCCTGCACCAGCACCGCGACCAGCACCGCCAACAGGACACAGAGAGCGGCCGGGAACAGCAGCGCCGCGCGGTAACCGAAGGCCTGCCCCAGGAACGGCAGCGTCAATGCCGCGATGCCCACGCCGACCGGCTGTGCCGTCTGTCGGATGCCCATGGCCAGGCCACGTTCCCGCGGCCCGAACCACCCCATCACGACCCGGCCGCTCGCCGCGTTCACCGACGCGCTGCCCGCGCCCGCGACCAACAGCAGCACCTCCAGCGTCGGCACGCTGTGCGTGCCCAGGCTGCCGGCCGCCAGCACCAGGCCGGCGGCCCCCAGCCCGAGCGCCATCACCACCCGCTCGCCGTAGCGGTCGGCGGCCGCGCCCCAGGCGATCAGCGTCAGCAGCAGGCCCACGGTCGGTGTCGACACCATCACGCCCACCTGCGCCAGCGACAGGCCCTCCACCGCCCGGATGTACGGCACGAGGAACGGGAGGCCGTACACGAAGGTGCTCGCCGCCGCCTGCGCGGCCAGCCCGAGGGCCAGGATCAGCCACCGACGCGGATTCTCGGCCACCGACCGCCTCCCGACATGTGGACAGCACCGCCTACATGTTGGACGCTAGCGGGGATAGTTCTATAACGGCAACAAACTCCCGGATGCTGGAATCAGGCCATCAGCTCGGCGGCCGCCGTCACGGCGTCGGTCAGACGCTGCCAGCTGGCCAACTTCGTCACCGGTCCCTGCGGATCGAGCCGCTGAAGGAGGTTGCGGCGATGCTCGTCGAAGCGCTTGCCGACTTGCTAGCGACGTCGACCGGTGCAGTCGGCCGCCGTGAGCAGGCATTGCCTGAGCAGGTGCTTGGGGTCCGCGCCGGACTCCACCTCGTGTGGCTTCGGCAATCCCAGTCGGACCCGCCCGTTCGGATTGCCGGCGACACGTCGGATCGCCGCCTCGTCCAGCAGCAGCCAGGCCTCGGTCATGCGGACCGGCACCACGGGCACGACCTGGGCATTGGCCGAAACACAGGTCACCGCCTTGAGGATCTCCTGCTCGCGGGCGACGTGACCGGCATTGTCGGCGTCTCGATGAACCACGATGACGTCGAAGTCGGTCTTGGCCAGCTCGATGCCGGCATGGACCTTGGACCGCACGTCTTTGGCGACCTTGAGCCGGGTGAAGTCGGGCTCCTGGAGCCTGAGACGGATGCCGTGTTCCGCGAAGAGGTCCGTCACCAGATCGGCCAGCGGCGCGTCCGAGGAGCCTTCGGCGACGAACAACCCGGAGTGCAGCGTCATCGCGTCAGATCCGTCGGTAGCTGGAGGTGGGCGTTGGGTGGCGTGGCCAGATAGGGGACAAGCTCGGCGAGCGTTGCCGCCGCCTCGCCCTCCTTGGCCCGCCAGGATGCTTGGAAGGGAGTCAGTGCGAGCCCCGCGGTTGCCGTGCCGTCCGGCGCTTGCTGGCGGATCCGTTCCGCGAACAGCAGGTCGTCAGGGCTGCACAGTTGAACGACCGCCGGTGAATGGGTGTTCACGATCACCTGACGGAACGGGTTGTCCTCACTGGGCGGCCGGGACGTGTCCACGGCCAGTTCGCGGACCAGGTCGACCATGGCCGGCAGGTTCGCCGGGTGGATGCCGTTCTCGGGTTCCTCCATGCACAGCAGACCTGTGACGGTGGGGTCTTCGAGCAGCACGCACAGCGCCAGGAAGCGCAGCGTGCCCTCCGATAGCGCTCGCGCCGGCAGTCGCAGACCCGTCCGTTCGGTCAGGAACAGGGTGAAGACCTCCCTGACCTCGTCCGCGTCAACGGCGATCTCGTCCACCGCGACCCCAGCAAGGTCTGAGAGCCGGTCGGCGACCCTGGCATACGCCGCGTCCGGATCGCCGTTGTTGGCGATCCGGTGCAGCGTGGCCGCCAGGTGTCGGCCATCCACGCCGAGCTGACGGGGATCGGAGAAGCTGTCCGGCGCGCGGAGAGCGGAAGGCTCAAGCGCGAGCCGTCGCCAGGTTCGCATCTCCTGCCGTGCGGACAACACCGTGGGTTCGCTGGCGGTTGCGGCACTGAGCACCGTCCTGTGAGTGCGCGCGGCTGCCGCCACTCGCGCGAAGTCCTCGGTGCCGTTGAAGACGACGATTTCGCGCTGAGAGGTCGTGCCCAGGTAGTGGGCACCGGGCTGCTGCTCGACGAGAACAGTGCTGGCAAAGGGCTCCGTGTGCGCGAAACGCAGTCGCTGAGGCACCTCATCCGGGGCGATGCCGCGCAGGTCCTCGCTGATCAATGCCAGGCGGCCGGCGTCGCCGCCGCGTGTCGGCGCGACATAGCCGAGTGCCAGTTCGTAGCGGAGAAACGTGTCCACGGCGACTGTCGAGTTGCCGAGGTCGTCGTCGGCCTCACGTGGAACGATCATCTCCACGGCGAAGCGCATGACCCGGTCGTGATCGCGGTAGCCGTCCCAGAACAGGTCGCGGGGATCGCCGCCACGCTCGCCCGACGGCCCCCTGACCCGCCTCGCGGCGTCGGCCAATGGTTCCGACGCGAGGTGCGAGAGGAACTCGATCGCGTCGAAGACGTTCGATTTGCCGACGCCGTTGGCCCCCGCGATGCAGGTGAACGCGCTGAACTCGACGTGCGTGTCCACCAGGTTCTTGAAGCCGTGGACCTCGAGGCGGGTCAACATGGGCTCACGCTACCTTCGAGCCCTCAGGCCATCAGCTCGGCGTAGCCGGGCTTGATCACCTCGTTGATCAGCGCGAGCCGCTCGTCGAAGCCGAGGAAGGCCGACTTCATCGCGTTCACGGTGAACCACTGCATGTCGGTCCAGCCGTAGCCGAAGGCCTCGTGCAGGGCGGCGAACTCGCTGGACATGGTGCAGCCGCTCATCAGCCGGTTGTCGGTGTTGACGGTCACTCGGAACCGCAGCTCGGTCAGCAGGCCGATGGGGTGCTCGGCGATCGACTTGGCCGCGCCGGTCTGCACGTTGGACGACGGGCACATCTCCAGCGGGATGCGCTTGTCCCGGACGAAGCCGGCCAGCCGTCCGATGTGGACGGAGCCGTCGGCGTCCTGGGTGATGTCGTCCACGATGCGCACGCCGTGGCCCAGCCGGTCGGTGCCGCAGTGCTGGATGGCCTCCCAGATGGACGGCAGTCCGAACGCCTCGCCGGCGTGAATGGTGAAGTGGGCGTTCTGCTGGCGCAGGTACTCGAAGGCGTCCAGGCCGCGGGTGGGCGGGAAGCCGGCCTCGGGCCCGGCGATGTCGAAGCCGACCACGCCGGCGTCGCGGTAGCGCACGGCCAGCTCGGCGATGCGCAGCCAGCCCTCGTTCTGCCGCATCGCGCACAGCAGCGTGCCGATCCGGATCTTGTTGCCGGTGTTGCGCTCGCCCAGCCGGAAGCCCTCCTGCACGGCCTCCACCACCTGCTCCAGGGACAGGCCGCTGGGCAGGAACAGCTCGGGGGCGTAGCGGACCTCGGCGTAGACGACGCCGTCGGCGGCCAGGTCCTCGGCCGCCTCGGCGGCCACCCGCACCAGGGCCTGCTCGGACTGCATCACGCCGCAGGTGTGGGCGAAGGTCTCGAGGTAGCGGACCAGCGAGCCGGAGTCGGCGGCGTCCCGGAACCAGGAGCCCAGGGCGTCGGGCTTGGTGGTGGGCAGTTCCGTGTAGCCGATCGTGTCGGCCAGTTCGATCACGGTCTGGGGCCGCAACCCGCCGTCCAGGTGGTCGTGCAGGAGCACCTTGGGGGCGCGGCGGATCGCCTCGGGGGTCATCGGCGTAGGCATTGCGACACGGTACCCGCACTGCGGCGCGTCCCTCGCTCAAGCGATCTTGGGCACGGTATGATCATGGACGGTGTTAGCCGAGCCGGTGAAATCCACCCTCTCGTATGGCGGCCCCCGCCGACGGGTGGTATCTCGGCCACGGTGTGCCACCACGTCGGGGTAGAGCATCACTCAAACAGGGGATCTTTGGTTTCAGTCAGCAACAGAATGAAGATCGACTAGGTCCCACGCGGCTCTCGGCATGCTCCGAACGACGCAAATCAGGGCACGGCTGCGTCAAGATCCGTGGGGCCGGTTCGTGTCGCCGTGAGTAGCTGGCTAGAGTCGCTGAGTCTCCCCATCCCCATGGACGAAGGCGCCAGCCGTGAACGAGAACAACAACTCCACGATGTCCTTCGATCGGATGCGCAACATGCTCACGCGCGCCGCGGAGATCCGTGAGAGCGAACAGCAGCAGATCTTCGACGCACTCGACGAGATCCACGCGCGGATGTCCCCGCTCGAATCGCTGGGTTCCGTTCGCAAGCGCCTGTCGGAGCTGCCGGACCGCACCGAGGTCAGCGTGCTGGCCGAGCGCCTGGACGAGGCGCTGGCCAAGCTGGAGGCGCAGGACGGCGCCATCTCCGAGCTGGGCCGCGCGCTGGAGGGTGTGGTCGACAAGCTGGCCAAGCCGTTCGCGCAGCTGGACGGCCGGCTGGACGGTGTCGGCGGCCGCTTCGAGGGCGTCGCCGGCCGGATGGACGGCCTCGAGGACAAGCTGACCCACATCCACAAGCGCCTCGACGACGTCGACGGCCACCTGGACAAGCAGGACGGCAAGGCCGACGCCCTGCCCGGTGTGCTGCACGCCCCGATCCGCGAGCGCCTCGAGGCGCTGGAGACCGCCCTGCGCAGCCGCATCGACGAGGTCGACGAGGGCGTGCACGAGCACCTCGACGGCACCAAGGAGGCGCTGCAGCGCTCCGTCGCCGAGACCGGCGGCGCAACCGCCGCCAGCATCAGCGACACGCGCGCCGCCTTCGAGAGCAAGCTGGGCGACTCGCGCGCCGCGCTGGAGGGCAGCCTGAACGACTCCCGCGCCGCGCTGGAGAGCAAGCTGGCCGAGGTGCACGGCACCGTCAACGACCGGATCAGCGCCACGCACGACTCCGTGCACGCCAAGCTGGACGACCTCATGTCCCGCCCGGCCGTGGACCCGACCGACCGGCTCGAGGCCCTGGCCCGTCGGCTGGAGCAGGTCTCCACCCGCCTCGACGAGGTCGACACCCGGGTCGACGCCGTCGGCGCCGGCGTCGGCGAGCGCATCGGCGACCTGGCCGGCACCGTCTCCACCGGCCTGCAGGATGTTCACGGCACCCTGTCCGCCCGCCCCGACGCCGACCGGCTCGTCTCCCTGGTGCGCGGCGCCAACGAGGAGTCCGAGCGCCGCAACGCCAGCCAGTTGGACGAGGCCATGGCCACCTTCGCCGAGCTCATCCTCGGTGGCGGCGCGCCCACCCCGCCCCCGCCGCCCACCGCCCTGCCGCGGCCGCAGCGCCGGGCCCGGGCCCCGAAGAACGCCATCGCCGGCAAGGGCGACAAGGTCGACCTCGACGGCATCGACCTGGCCGCCGAAGGCGCCTGATCGAACACTGCTGACGGCTGCCCGCGGGGATCCCGCGGGCAGCCGTTTTTGCGTCGCCACCGACCACGCTGGATGTCACATGCGCGTCATGCTTGCCTCTGGACGGCACGTGCGGTCCGCATGTGCCACAAAGGTGGGGCCCAGCGGCGGGCCTGATGACCACTCTGCTCGGCGGCCTGGCCAACGCCACCATCATCGAACGGCTGTGAGGTGCCAGCTCTGGTTCTGGCTCATGCGAGCCAGAACCAGAACCTGATTCGCTCACACGCCCATCGGGTGCCAGACGGTCTTGGTCTCCAGCACGGCGCGCATGCGGCTGACGTCCGGTTCCCGCACCCAGTCCGGCTCGCCGCGGCCGGATCGCACGAGCCGCTTCACCGTGCCGGCGGCGGCGCGCTCCAGGTCGGCCTTGACGGCGTCCGGCGCGCCGGTCAGGTCGAGGGCGTTGACGTCGGCGTGGGCGGCGAGCCAGGGGGCGATCTCGGCGGTGCGGCCGGTGAGCACGTTGACGACCCCGCCGGGCACGTCGGAGGTGGCCAGCACCTCGGACAGGGTGATCGCCGGCAGCGGCCGCTCCTGGCTGGCCACGACCACGCAGGTGTTGCCGGTGGCGATCACCGGCGCGACCACGCTGACCAGGCCGAGCAGGGAGGACGACTGCGGGGCGAGCACGGCGACCACGCCGGTGGGCTCGGGCACACTGAACGAGAAGTACGGTCCGGCCACGGGGTTGGCCGAGCCGAACACGCTGGCGATCTTGTCGGTCCAGCCGGCGTACCAGACCCAGCGGTCGATGGCGGCGTCCACGATGGCCTCGCCCCGCTTGGTGCCCTCGCTGGCCGAGACCTCGGCGACGAACTGCTCGCGCCGACCCTCCAGCAGCTCGGCGACCCGGTACAGCACCTGGCCCCGGTTGTAGGCGGTCGCGCCGGACCAGCCGGCGAACGCCTTGCGGGCGGCAGCCACGGCGTCCCGGGCGTCCTTGCGCGAGCCCTGCGCGGCGTTGGCCAGGAAGCCGCCCCGCGAGTCGCTCACCGGATAGGACCGGCCGGACTCGGAGCGCGGGAAGGCGCCGCCGATGTAGAGCTTGTACGTCTTGGCGACGGAAATGCGGTCAGACATCGAGGTACGCCTCCAGCCCGGCGCGGCCGCCCTCGCGGCCGAAGCCCGACTCCTGGTAGCCGCCGAACGGCGCGGTCGGGTCGAAACGGTTGAACGTGTTGGCCCACACCACGCCGGCCCGCATCCGCTGCGCCGCCCACAGGATGCGCGAGCCCTTCTCGGTCCAGATGCCGGCGGACAGCCCGTACGGCGTGTTGTTGGCCTTGGCCACGGCCTCGTCCGGGGTGCGGAAGGTCAGCACCGACAGCACCGGCCCGAAGATCTCCTCCCGGGCGATCCGCATCGACTGCTGCACGTCGGAGAACACCGTGGGGGCGAAGAAGAAACCCTTCTCCGGCACCGGCACGGGGCTGGTCCAGCGCTGCGCGCCCTCGGCGTCGCCGGCCGCCGCCAGCTCCTGGATCCGCTCCAGCTGGGCCCGGGAGTTGATCGCGCCGACGTCGGTGTTCTTGTCCAGCGAGTCGCCGACCCGCAGCGTGGACACCCGGTGGCGCAGCTTCTCCAGCAGCTCCTCGGCGATCGACTCCTGCGCCAGCAGCCGCGAGCCGGCGCAGCAGACGTGCCCCTGGTTGAAGAAGATGCCGTTCACGATGCCCTCGACGGCCTGGTCCAGCGGCGCGTCGTCGAACACGATGTTGGCGGCCTTGCCGCCCAGCTCCAGGGTCAGCTTCTTGCCGGTGCCGGCCAGCGAGCGCTGGATCAGCTTGCCGACCTCGGTCGACCCGGTGAACGCCACCTTGTCCACACCCGGATGGTTGACCAGCTCCGAGCCCACGTCGCCGGCGCCGGGCAGGATGTTCACCACGCCCGGCGGCAGCTCGGCCTGCTGGCAGATCTCGGCCAGCACCAGCGCGGTCAGCGGTGTCGTCTCGGCCGGCTTGAGCACCACGGTGTTGCCGCAGGCCAGCGCCGGCGCGATCTTCCAGGCGGCCATCAGCAGCGGAAAGTTCCACGGGATGACCTGGCCGGCCACGCCCAGCGGCCGCGGGTCCGGCCCGAAGCCGGCGTAGCCGAGCTTGTCGGCCCAGCCCGCGTGGTAGAAGAAGTGCGCGGCGGCCGTCGGCACGTCGACGTCCCGCGACTCCTTGATCGGCTTGCCGTTGTCCAGGCTCTCCAGCACCGCGAGCTCCCGCGCCCGCTCCTGGATCAGCCGGGCGATGCGGAAGACGTACTTGGCCCGCTCGGCGCCGGGCATCTTGCCCCACACCCGCTCGTGGGCCCGGCGCGCGGCCTTGACCGCGGTGTCCACGTCGGCCGGCGAGGCTGTGCTGACCTCGGCCAGCACCTCCTCGGTGGCCGGGTTGACCGTCTTCAGCGGCTCGCCCGAGCCCTCGACGAACTTGCCGTCGACGAACATGCGGTAGGCCGGCTTCAGGTTCGCGATGTCCCGCGACTCGGGCGCGGGCGCATACTCCCAGTTACTGCTCATTTGTCAGTCCACCGTCACGTAGTCCGGGCCGCTGTAGTGGCCCTCCAGCTGGGTGCGCCGCTGCATCAACAGGTCGTTGAGCAGGCTGGACGCGCCGAAACGGAACAGCGTCGGGGTCAGCCACTGCTCCCCGGCGACCTCGTGCACCGCGACCAGGTAGCGGATCGCGTCCTTGGTGGTGCGGATGCCGCCCGCTGGCTTCACGCCGCGCAGCTCGCCGGTGCGGTCGTGCCAGTCGCGGACCGCCTGCAGCATCACGTGCGTGACCGGCAGCGTCGCGGCGGGGGAGACCTTGCCGGTCGAGGTCTTGATGAAGTCGCCGCCGGCCAGCAGGGCCAGCCAGGACGCCCGGCGCACGTTGTCGTACGTCGAGAGCTCGCCGGTCTCCAGGATCACCTTGAGGTGCGCGTCCCCGCACGCCTGCTTGATCGCGACGATCTCCTCGTACACCTGGCCGTAGCGGCCGGAGAGGAAGGCGCCGCGGTCGATCACCATGTCGATCTCGGTGGCGCCGGCCTGCACGGCCATCTCGGTGTCGGCGAGCTTCACCGCGCGGTTGGACCGGCCGGACGGGAACGCCGTCGCGACGCTGGCCACGCCGACCCCGCTGTCGCCGACACCCGCCACGGCGGTCGCGACCATGTCCGGGTAGACGCAGACCGCCCCGACGTGCGGCACGTCCGCGTACTCGGGATCGGGCCGACGGGCCTTGGCGGCCAGGGTGCGGACCTTGCCGGGCGTGTCGGCGCCCTCCAGCGTGGTCAGGTCGACCATGGAGATCGCGGTGTCGATGGCCCACAGCTTCGAGGCCTTCTTGATGCTCCGCGTGGCGAGGCCGGCCGCGCGCTGTTCGACGCCGACCTGGTCGACCCCGGGCAGTCCGTGCAGGAAGCGTCTCAGTGAGGCGTCGTCCCGCGTGACGTCCGACATACCCGAAGACCCGCTCGCGGGGTCGAGCATCGATCCGGTCGTGGAAGGGGCTGACATGGGATCGAGTCTAAGTGGCCCTTGCGTGCGTATGTCCCCTATGACGTGAGGAGGCCGCCGTGACATTGACCCCCGAAGAGGTGCGAGACGTCGTCTTCAACCCGCCGCCGCCGGGGCGACGGGCATACCACCCGGGCGAGGTGGACGACTTCGTCGACCGCATCGAGGCGACGATGCGCGGCCGGGACATGCTCACCGGCCAGGACGTCAACAAGGTCAAGTTCCACAAGCCGCCGGCCGGCGAGGACGGCTACTTCGACTACGAGGTCGACCAGTTCCTGGCGCTGGCCGCCGAGGCGCTGGGCTGCGGCTACGACATCGACGAGGTCGACGCCTTCCTGGACCGGGTGGTCGGCGCGCTGCACGGCACCGACCGGCTCACCGTCGAAGAGGTCCGGGCCGTCCGGTTCAGCCGAGCCACCGCCGGCGCCGACGGCTACAACGAGGACGGCGTGGACGCGTTCCTGCTCATCGTGGCCAAGGTGCTGGAACGGCTCGGCGGCCGGCCGCGCACCCTCACCGCCGACGACATCGTCACCGTCGGCTTCCACACCGCCAGCCCCGGCAGCCGCGGCTACGACGAGGACGAGGTCGACCACTTCCTCGACAAGGTCGAGGCCACCCTGCGCGGCCGTGGCCGCCTCACCGCCGACCAGGTCCGCGAGGTCACCTTCGGGGAGGCGCTGATCGAGGGCGAGGGCTACGACCGGGACGAGGTCGACGCCTTCCTCGACCTCGTCGAGGTCCAGCTGTCCACGTCCCAACCCCAAGCCACCCGCTCGGCGGTCTGAGCACGAGCAGCGCGGGTGTCAGGCCGCCCAGCTCGCGGTGATCGTGCACCGCGCCTCCGACGACGTGCCGCCGGTGACCGTGAACCCGAACTGGATGGTCACGTCCGTGGGCGGCTCGGCGCCGTTGCGCAGGTTGGCCAGCGCGGCCTGAAGTGTGGGCCGGACCTTCTCCAGCGCCTCGCGCAGTGCCCCGCCGGCCTCGGTGACCAGCGAGCCGGAGCGGTCCAGACCGCCGTCCACCTCGACCAGCACGTTGTTGCCGTCGTCCAGCGTCAAAGCCACCACGTTCACCATGACGACTCCTGGAGTTGTCCCAGCGTTCGCAACAGGTTAGATCCACTGTCGCCGGCCAGGCGGGTGAAACCGGCGCGATGTCCCGCCAAAGAGGGACATCGGGGGTCGGATTACCGCATTCGGCGTGACGAGGGGCGAGGGTCAGCCGGGGAGCTGGCGGCGGTCGGACTTGCGGGGCTTGCGGCGCACCTCGACCGCCCCCATCAGGGCCAGGCCGGTGATGCGCAGCACCGGCGAGCCGGGCACGCCCGGGCCGTCGGCGGCGCGCTCGAACTCGCCCATGAAACCGAAGCCGTCGATGCGCACGGTCAGCTCCGGCGGCACGATGATCTTGATCCCGGCCATGATCGCGGTCGCGGTGATGGTGCACTCGCCCGACTCGAAGCTGGCGTCCCGCAGGTCCAGCTTCACCTCGCCCCAGAACGCGGCGGCCGTGTAGGACGCCGGCACCACCCACTGCCCGCTGCGCACCGACTGGCTCATGATGGCCACGGAGGTCGACGACGTGACCGTGCCCCCGACCGCCGGCGCGAACTGGCTGGGCTGATACTGGCTGGGCTGAGCCACGGCCGGCACCGCCGGCATCGGGGTGCGCACGTCCGGCAGGTCACGAGTGAACGGCACCAGCTCGCCGAAGGTCTTCGCCTGGTACAGCCCGGCCAGCCGCTCGTCGAGCTCGCTCACGGTCAGCCGACCCTCGGACATCGCCTTGTGCAGCACCTGCGCGACCCGTTCACGGTCGGCGTCCGAGGCCCGCATGGACATGGGGTCAAGCTGCTCGCTCACGAGCAGCAGCCTAGAACCCCGCGCTACCGCCCCGCCCGGGATTTGCCGGAAGGCCCGTTGTTCGGTGGCCGCCGCGGCACCGGCCGCCGCAGCCGGCGCAGCGTGCACACCCAACATCGGCACGGCACCGCGACGCACCCCGAATCCGCCATGCCGCACCGCCCCACCGTGTTCGTTTCCCGACAACAAGAACATCGCCGCCGGTCCCGTGAACGCTACGTGAACAGGCCCTGGCCCCAGTACTGACCGTCCGTGACGCCGGGCGGACACGCGAACAGGCCGCTGCCGATGTGCTGGATGTACTCGTTGAGCGCGTCCCCGGCCAGCGCCTTCTGCACGGTCACGAACTGGTGCGGATCCTTCATGAACGCGATGAAGAACAGCCCGCCCAACAGGTTGCCGGTGCTGTCGATGCCGTCGGTGAACGAGTAGCCCCGCCGCAACAGGTGGACGCCGCCGTTGTGTTCCGGCGAGGCGAGCCGGATGTGCGCGTCGTCCGGGATGTCGGTGCTGCCGAGGTTGGGCGTGTCGAACTCGGCGGCCCCGCCCAGCGGCGCGCCGCTGGCCTTGTAGCGGCCGAACACGTTCTGCTGGTCGGCCAGGTAGTCCCGGTCCCAGTTCTCGATGAACATGCGGATCCGCCGAGCCACCAGGTAGCTGCCGCCGCGCAGCCACGGCTGGTCGGTCTCGGCGCCGATCCACACGTTCTGGTCGATCAGGTCCGCCTGCTCCGCGCGCAGGTTCCGGGTGCCGTCCTTGAAGCCCATCAGGTTCCGGGGCGTGGCCTGCGCGCTCGACGTCGACGCCGTGCGGCCGAAACCGAGCTGCATCCACCGCAGCACAACGACTCCCGCCCCGAGCCGGGCCAGGTTGCGCACCGCGTGGAAGGTCACCTGCGGATCGTCCGCGCACGCCTGCACGCACAGGTCCCCGCCCGTGTAGGCGGGATCCAGCTGCTCCGGCACGAGCTTCGGCAACGGCGCCAAGGCCGCCGGCTTCTTCGCCGCCAGCCCGAACCGGTCGTCGAACAGCGACGGCCCGAAGCCGACCGTCACGGTCAGGTTGCCGGGCTTGAGGCCGTCGGCCTCGCCGGTGTCGGCCGGCGGCGCCTGCAGATCGGCCTCGCCGCCCGGCACCAGGTCGCCCTTGGTCATCGACTCGGCCGCGGTGGTCCACGTCTTGAGCAGCGACACCAGTTCGCCGCGGTCCTTGGTGACCACGTCGAAAGCCGCGAACGTGAGCCGGTCCTGTTGCGGCGTGATGATGCCGGCCTGGCGGTCGGCCCGGAACGGCACGATCTGCGTCGCGTTCTCGGCGCCCAGCGCCGACGCCGAGGCGTCGGCCGCGACCAGACCGCCGATGCCGAGCGCGCCCAGCCCGGAGAACAGCGCGCGGCGGGACACCCCCGAGGTCATTGCGTCACCTTCGCGGCGACCTGCGACATGGCCTCACCCAACGCGTTCACGGCCTGGGACAGCACCTTCTGCTGGTCCTTGGTCACGGTCGAGTAGTCCACGTAACCGGTGTCGAGGTAACCCGGGCTCTGCTCGTACGGCTTGAGTGCCGCCTCCACCGCCGCGTTCCGGTCCTGCACGGTCTTGGCCACGTCCGGCGCGCTCTTCCGCAGCGCCGGCAGCAGGACGTCGAACGCCTCCATCGAGCCGTCCAGGTTGGCCTTGAAGTCCACCAGGTCGATGTGCGAGTACCGCTCCTCCTCGCCGGTGACCTTGGTCTTCTGGATCTCGTCGACGAGCTCGGTGGCGCCGTTGGCGATCTCGGCCGGCTGGTAGGCCGCCTTGGCCACCAGCTGCCGCAGCGAGGTCACGTTCTTGACCAGCTCGTCGGCCACCGGGCCCATGCCGTCCAGCTTCTTGGTCTCGAAGATGGCCTGCTCGATCTTGTGGAAACCCTTGAAGTCACTGGGGTTGTCGAAGTCGTCGACGCGGCCGTCGATGTTCAGGTCCAGGTCGCCCCAGATCTCCGCGACCGGCTCCACCTTCTCGTAGAACACGCGGGCCTGCCCGTAGGCGACGCCGGCCTTGGCGATGTCGCCGGCCTTCACCGCGTCGGCGAACGCCTGCGTGCCGGTGACCAGCTGGTTGACCTGGTCCACGATCCACTTGCCGTAGTCGGTGGTCGCGGTGACCAGCGTCGGGTTGTCCTTCCAGGACTTGGCGGCGTCGCCGGTCACATGGAAGTCGAACTTCTCCTGCTTGGCCCCCGGGCAGTAGATCTGGTAGTCGCCCTTGGCCAGCTCCAGGGAGAAGCCGCCGTCCAGGCCGGGCGTGAGGTTCTCCTGCTCGCCGAGCATCTGGCCGCCGGACAGCAGCTCCGCCTCGCTGACGGCGCCCGCGTCCTTGTTGGACACCTTGAAGTTGACCGCGCCGCTGGAGATCGACGAGGGCGAGGGCTGGCAGCCGTCGGCCGTCAGCGTCACCGTGACGTCGCCACCCTGGCCGGCCGGGGCGTTCGACGGCGCGTTCCCGCTGGCGCTGCTGCCCCCGCAGGCGGCCAGCGCCAGGGTCGCCGCTGCCGCGATCGCGGTCAGGCCGATGGTGGTTCTCACGAGTTGGTCGCTCCAATCAGCTTCTTCGTGGCCGTCCGCGGCCACAACACGTAGGCGAGCATCGGCACCGCGTAGACGAGCCAGCCCGTCACCTCGGTCACCGTCGGGCAGGGCTGCACCCCGAGGACCCCGCTGAACAGCGAGTACAGCGGCGTGCCCTGCACCACCAGCCAGGACAGGTCCAGCGCCCGCTGCTGGCCGAACGAGATCCAGTGCGCCTCGAACGCCGTGTGCAGCGTGGACATCACCAGGCCGGCGGCGACGATCACCAGCACGATGCCGGTGATCCGGAAGAACCGGCTCAGGTTGAGCCGCACGCCGCCCTTGTAGATGCCGTACCCGATGCCGGCGGCGACCAGGATGCCCAGCAGGGCGCCCAGGAAGGACAGCGTGGCGTTGCCGCTGGCCTGGGTCAGCGCCAGCAGGAACACCGCCGTCTCGAAGCCCTCCCGCATCACGGCCAGGAACGCCATGCCGACCAGCGCCGCCGTGGAGCCCTGGGCCAGCGCGCTGGCGGCGGCGCCCTCGAGCTCCTTGCGCAGGCCCCGCGAGTGCTTGGCCATCCACAGCACCATGTACGTGACCATCACCACGGCCAGCGCGCCGACCACGGTCTCCAGCGACTCCTGGCCCTGCTGGGGCAGCTCCTGGGACACCACGTGGAGCACGACGCCGATCACGACGCAGAGCGCGACCGCGATGCCCACCCCGATCCAGACCTGGCGGAGCGCGTCCTTGCGGCCCTGCTGGGCCAGGAACGCGGCGATGATCCCGACGATCAGCGCGGCCTCGAGGCCCTCACGCAGTCCGATCACGAATGTGGGCAGCATCGAGTCTCCTGGTCAGGTGTGCCTTACCTGCAAGTAAGGCGAGGCTATCTAAAACACCCGGCGGCGCACTGTCAACCAGATGGGGGACCTGTCACGCGGAAGCCGGACATCCGGCGGCTAACGTGACCACCCATGGACGTCCTCGTCGTCGATCACCCGTTGGCCAGGGCCCGCCTGACCACCATGCGGGACGCGCGCACCGACAGCGCCGCGTTCCGGGCCGCCCTGCACGAGCTGACCGTGATGCTCGTCTACGAGGCGACCCGCGAGGCCCCGGTGGCCACCGAACGCATCCACACGCCGGTCGCCCGCACCGACGGCTACCGGCTGAGCAACCCGCCGCTGCTGGTGCCGGTGCTGCGGGCCGGGCTGGGCATGGCCGACCAGGCGCACAAGCTGATCCCGGACGCCCAGATGGGGTTCGTCGGGCTGGCCCGCGACGAGCAGACGCTCCAGCCCACGCCGTACATGGAGTCGCTGCCGGAGAGCCTGGCCGGGCGGCCGGTGCTGGTGCTGGACCCGATGCTGGCCACCGGCGGGTCGATGGTGCACACCATCAACCTGCTCACCGAGCGTGGCGCCACCGACGTGACCGCCGTGTGCGCGCTGGCCGCACCCGAGGGCATCCGCCGGCTGGAGGAGTCCAAGCTGCCGGTGCGGGTGGTGACCGCCAGCATCGACGAGCGGCTCAACGAGTCCGGCTTCATCGTGCCCGGCCTCGGCGACGCCGGCGACCGTCAGTACGGCTCCGTCTAGCAAACGTTTACTTCTAACGGTTGCCAGTTTTTCGGCTGCGTCTTTCGAGTGTCCAGACTGGTCTAGACCTTGACGAAGGGTGGTCTGGACCACATTATTTCGAGTGCGAGGCCCGGGGAGGTCACGTGGCGGCCACTTCCCCGGGCCTCGTGTCGTGCCGGGAACCGGCGTCGCGGTCGGCTCGGTTGAGCCGCCAGCCGTCCACCAGCGCCCGCACCGCCCGCTCGTAGGCCGGCGCCATCTGCTCGGTCCCCGGCAGGTTGCCGTTGCCCTGGAGCTCAAGGGACATCAGGCCGTGCACCAGGCCCCACGCGGAGACCGCGATCACGTCCGGCTGCTCGTCGACGTAGACGCCGGCCTCGACGCCCCGCTGCGCCGTGTCGTAGAGGATCGCGAACGCGCTGGCCGACACCTCGGCCAGCAGCTCGTGCTGCTGTAGGTAGGCGCGGGCCGCATCGGTGAACAGCAGGGCGTAGAGGTGCGGCTGCGCCAGCGCGTACCGGCGATAGGCCAGCCCGAGCTGGATGAGGTCCTCGGCCGGGTCGTCCGATTTCGCGGCGGCTCGCAGCTCCCGCTCGAAGCCCTCGAACGCTTCCAGGTAGACGGTTCTGATCAGGCCGGGCTTGCCGCCGAACAGCGAGTACACCGCCGTCGTCGACGTGTGCACGTCGGCGGCGAGCTTGCGCAGGCTGAGCGCGTCCACCCCGTCCGTGGAGATCAGTTCGGCCGCGCTGGCCAGCAGCCGCCCGCGCAGGGCGTCGTCGTGGGTCTTCGGTCGTGGCACTTGACGAGTGTAACCGAAACGGTGTTTTATAACGGTGTCACGAAACGGTGGGAGGGATCCGCGATGGTCTTCGACGGACGGTGGACGGCCCGGCTGCCCGAGCAGGGCGGCGTGGTGTTCCTGATCGGCATGCGATTCAACAAGCTGTGGCGGGTGGACCGGTGGTGGCCCGTGGTGATGGCCATGCCGCGCATGCTCGTGCATCTCGGCAAGCACCCCGAGTTGGGCTTTCTCGGCGGACGCTCGTGGTTCGGCCGGACCACGGTCCTCGTGTCGTACTGGCGCAGCGCCGACGACCTGATCGACTTCGCCTCGGCCAAGTCCGCGCCGCACCTGGAGGCGTGGAAGGCGTACAACCGCGCCGTCGGCACCGATGGGACGGTCGGCGTCTGGCACGAGACCCTCCTGGTCGCGCCGGGCCAGTTCGAGTCGGTCTACGTCAACATGCCGGCGTTCGGACTCGCCGCCGCGTACACCCACGAGGCTGTCACCAAGGACAGCAACAGCTCCCGCAAGCGGCTGGCCGACGCTGGACCGGCCTGATACCACATTGGTACCGTGGCCGCGTGGCGATGACTCTGCGTCTGAGCGATGAGGAGAACCGCCAGCTCGACGAGCTGGCGGCCGCCGAGGGACGCTCGAAGCAGGAGATCGTGCGCCTGGCGCTGGCCGAGCGCTGGGCCCGGCTACAGAAGGAGGAGCAGCTCGGCGAGGTGCTCGGCCGGGTGCTGCCGCGCTACCAGGGGCTGCTCGACCGCCTCGGCTCGGCCTGAGTGACCGAATACCTCGACGCCGGCGACCTGCTCGTGCTGGCCACCGCCGTCACCGGCGGCGACCTTGTGGTGCGAGACCTCGGCCTGCTCGACGCCGCCGCCTACCGACCGCGGGCCACCGTGCTCGGCGTCGAGGCCTACTCGACCCTCTGGCTCAAGGCCGCCGCCGTGCTCCACTCCGTCGTCCGCACCCGGCCCCTCGCCGAGGGCAACTGGCGCCTCGGCTGGGTCGCCGCCGTCGCCCTGTGCGACATCAACGGCTGGTGGATCGACGCCGACGAGGACGAGGCCCTCGGCGTCGTCCGCGCCGTCGCCCACAACCGGCTCGACGTCACTGACCTGGCCACCCGCTTCGAGAACTGGGCCGCGCCCAAGACCTGACCGCCGGTCAGCGGGCCGCTTTCGCCACCCGCTCGACCTCCGCGCGCCGGGCCGCCCAGAACGCCGCATCCCGCCGCGGAGCGGGAGCGTGCCCGGTCCCTGTCCAATGGCTCGTCTCGTGGTGTTGGCCCGGTCGTGGTTGTTGGCAGGGGTGGGGTGTGAGGGGGGTTTATCGGGGTGACTCCGGGTGGATTTTGCGCGGAGACCTCTGGGCGATGACGTATCGAGGCGCTATCGGGCAGGCTCCGCCTGCCTCGATACGCAATAAGCTTACGTCATCGCCCCCCTCCGCGCAAAATCCACCCTCCGAGAAGGAATGCCACGGCCTGGTGGGTTGATCGCATTTCCGCGGGCTTCGGCGTCCCGGTGAATCGTTCTACTCCGTCGCCCTTGCTGTCGGCGGGGTTCCCGTTTTCCTCTTTCGCCCTCGCCTCTTTCCAGCTCTTCTTTTCTCGGGGCAGGTTCGCATGTGGAGTTGTCAAAGAACAGTCGTGCCGGTCAGTAGTGGTGGGGCTCGGTGGTGTAGTGCCGTCCCTGCGGAGTGACCCAGTGCAGGGTCCCGTCCTGGTCGAGGGTGGCGGTGTAGTTGTCGTGTTTGCGGTGGTGATGCCAGGCGCAATAGCCCTTGAGTTGGGCGGCGGCGGTCTCGCCCGTCGGCCACGGGACGGTGTGGTCCAACTCCTGGACGGGGCTGGTGCAGCCGGGAGCGCAGCAGGTGCCGCCGTCACGGACCTTGACCAGCTCACGGCAGGGGGCGTCCGCTCGGTATTTGTGGGTGCTCATAGCTTCGGCGTGGCGGTACTGGTCAAGCAGGATGCCCCGCCACGGGCCGTGCATGGCCAACTCGCGGGCCGAGTCGGCGGCGAGCGGCCGTAACCGTCGAGCAGGCCCGGGTCCTCGGTCAGCCCCATCAAGGTCTCCATCGAGAGGGTCACGTGCACCTGGACCTTGCGGTCCACGCCATACCCCAGGAAGCGATCCTGGAACGCATCAGCCCGCTTCTGATCGGTGGTCCGGTCGTCTTTGGGACAGGCTCGGGCGTCCTGGGTGAGGACCTCGTAGCAGGCGCGGGCGTCGATCGCGGACAAACGGATCCGCAACTCGGCCATGCCGTCCGGCAGGGGGAGGAACTCCACCCGCCGTTCCTGTTTGGCCTTCTGGCGGCGCTGGTCGTAGCCGAGGGGATCGGCCTCGGCTACGGCCTTCGTGACGCGGCGGGCCAGTTGGGTCCGGGTCAGGCCAGGGGCGATGTCCACCAGGGCATCTTCGACCTCGGTGATCATGGCCTGATTGGGCAGGTTGACCACGCGCTCGTCCACGGTCTCCAACCGGCGCAGGTCGATCTCCCCGCGCCGCAACAACTCCGCAAGCCGGGGCAACCGGTCCAGCACCGTGCTGCGCTCCTTCTGCCGCACCACCGACTGCTCGGACTCGTGGATGGCCATGGCCATCTCCGTCGTGTCGGCGAAGTCATGCAGAATCGACAGTCGCACGTGGTCGGCGACGGCTGTGATCTTGCGGGCCAGGATGAACGCCGTGATCTGTTGATCGGGGTCGAGGCTGGAGAGATCCGCGTCCAGAAGCAGGTCCAGCATCGCCCCCGAGGGCTCCGCGGACTCCAGCTCCCGGGTGATTTCTTCCATGCCTCCAGAATACGCCGCTCAAAGATCAAACTCGAATCACTAACGGGTGAATCTAACTTTCATGCATAATCGAGGAAACCGTCAACCCGAATCACCCCGCCAGGCCGCGGCATTCCCTCTCGGAGGGTGGATTTTGCGCGGAGGGGGGCGATGA
>Ga0307511_10001779_pt1 | contig 22664 bp, 22 predicted proteins | sample 13_EM_MG_FD_200266 | JGI IMG/M metagenome (GOLD analysis project Ga0307511, IMG submission 200266) | Populus trichocarpa ectomycorrhiza microbial communities from riparian zone in the Pacific Northwest, United States - 13_EM | ecosystem: Host-associated > Plants > Roots > Unclassified | place... | reverse complement strand
CAGTCTTTTGACCCGGTTATCGGGTGATTAGTTCAATTAATATCGTTAATTTGCGTAAATATTAAATGCATAATGCGTCAAGACAATCACAAACTCAGAATAATAATGCCTGACAGGCTGTCGAAGAAAAAGGACTCGGGAGAGACGTTTATCTTCAAGGTGTAAAGTTTTATGGGGGATATCGCGGGGAAAATATGAGAAAAATCCCAAATTTTATTTCGTGCCCCCCAGGGAAGGAGATATCTTGTTCGGTCTCTTAGAGGTTTGTTGGGTTTTCTCGCTTGTTGATTTGGAACTAGGGAGCAGACAAAAAAGTTATTGCGTCCACAAGCCTATAGCATAACTTTGCCTACTCATATCCCATGATATTTGGGCACTCTAGCGAGGGAAGCTATTACTTCCACAACTTTCTCTTTTGAAGTTTATTGTCACCAGATTCACTTTAGCACAATGCATTTATTGTGCCAAGTTTCTGTGATGGGTACATTGTACATAAGGCAGTCCCTCCTTCACATTGTCTAATGATTTTTCTCCACAATGCCCACAAACTCCACAGCAAGCTCTATCTTTAGCTAATTGCTAATCTCAGATTTAAAAGGCGCCGAGTAAACCCACTTCTTCTTGAACTGCTCATTCATCCTTTCTAGTTTCAGCTAGACATTGACTCTACCTCGAGTTACCTAGGAACAATGAATATCCAACAAACTCTACTCTCTGCTTTTCTAGGCATATGCTTTATCCTCCATGGAAATGTCCATGGGGCGCCGATCGCAACCCAAGTAGCAGAACTTGTCAATATATTCACCGAAAAGTCATACACACCAACTAAGGTATGCTTATCTTCACCCACCTCTGAATAATGCCGCTTTGATACTGACCTTTATACAGACTACTATCAGCTATTATAACATCTTGGAATTTCCTGACATTGCCACTGCGCAACCCAATAACCTTAAGCGCCGTGTGCCTCCACCCAATGCTCAGTCCATTGTTGTTTACGATACAGTCCCCAATACGATTACCAATGAAAAGGTTGAAGAAGTTCGCCAGAATCCAATTGGCTTCCTCCGTGGTCTTGCGGAGAAATTCCGCGGTTCGTACCAATGGGTTAAAACCTCAAAGGGATGGGAGTGGGTTCAGAGACAGGGGACGAAGATCGGAGAGCTCATGAAAAAGGCCTGGAATTGGTTTAGTCGTGTGATTTTGCGCAGAAAAACAACCAACGCCCCTCAAATAATCATCGATGGGTCTCACTTACAGGACCCAGTCACTGACTTCTCAGCAGCTGAAGATTTCTCTACCCACAGGGGGAGGGGTAAAGCAGTTATGGTTCCAACATTAGATGCTATCCAGGAGGAAGCTGAGGATACACAAAGCATTCTGGTACCATTAGCACCAGGGAATATACCGGAGCCTGAAGAACACGAAACCAGGCCATCCAGGGATAAAGGAAAGGGTAAAGACGTTATATTGCCAGCAGCGCCAGCTCCAGGAAATACCCAGAAGGAAGCAGATGTGCCGGTACTTTCCCAGGAAGAGCAGGCAAGACTCGATCTGGAAGATGAACCCGGCTACGGTGACATCCCTGGGCCTTCAAATTACAGAGAAAAGGCATGGGGAAAATACAATACCTATATTCGCCCTGCCCTTGCTGATGTCGCACCTGCTATTTTTGAGTTTGAACCCGAGGGCGGGCCGGCCAGCGTCGATCAAGTGCCAGTACACGATACCGAGGTAGCTCCAGTACCCAACGTGGAGGTGACCGAACAAGCACCAGTAACCGAAGCTGTGGCATCTACCCATAGGCCTGAGCCCGGCTCTAACTCTCACCCTGACTTCGAGGCCCATCCCCAACCTGAGCCAGACACTTTGCCACAATCCGAGGACCCCACGTCTGATACAAGCTTGAAGCTTGCAATTGTCTCCGAGGCTGTGCCTGGCGCTGCTATCCCTGTAGAGCCTCAGCCAGGCACGGAAGTTGTACTCCAAAACACGAATGGGGAAACAGCACCCACAGCACCAATTGAAGTCGATTTTTATGGGCACTTTCGCCGACCGCAACCTGAAGATGGCCCAGCCCAGGACAAGACTCCGACGGAAACGGTAGATCCAAATGCTAAGCCCAAAGTTTTTGGGCCTCGGAATCGACCTGGCTGGTTGACACCTCCAGAAAAGAATATGGGCCTCTCAGATTGGCCAGGTAAGCATGATTGCGTGACGTGCAAAGATGGAAACCCTGGAAAGAAGTTTTATCCTTGGCCTATCAGGAAGGATGATCCCGAGCCTCCACGTAACACAAACCCAGGATGGTGGGAATGGTTCACGACTTTCGGGCGCGGGTACAAGATTCAAGGTCCTCAGCCTTATGACCCAAAGGTACACTACTATGACGCGTATAAAGTCGAGAGGCCGGACCCTTTCAGCTATCCCCCCACACCTACAATGGATCCACTTCCTCCTGTTGACCCTAATGACGAAGGGTACAATCCCTGGGATCCAAAGCCACTCCACCCACTAAAGGTCCAGTCATGGAGAGAAATTCAGGAGTCAGCAAGGGCGGAGGCAAAATTTGGTGTCACCAAGTTCCCCAAGCCTGCGAAGTGGGGTTTCGATAGATGTGACCGTAACAAGTGCTCGCTGAGGAATTTCAACGGAGACCTAGTCGACCTCCCCTCCAGGCCCGACTGGGCTTTGCATCGATTCTCGGATACTAATTTCCTGGAACTCATAACCGATATGGGTCAATACGAACAAGCTTGCAAGGAGCTGGAGACCGAGCAACGCATCATGGCTGGGCTTCGGCCACTCAGATATTCAGACTATTGCAGCCCGGTATAATCAGGTGGCGATCACACATATGAGTAATGAGTATATAAAAAATAAAATAAAAAAGGCGGCGATCACAAAATCAGAATGAAGCCAAAAAATTGTGAAAACAAAAAATATCTATAAGAAAAGATACGGGATAAACTAGGGGAACAGTTGGAACAGTTAGAGGGTTCATGTTGCTGCTGTTCTTGCTTTTCGGAGTACATGTCATTACTTTTGTAGCGTAGCAATAGCTCATAGGAATGCCCGGTGGAAATCTGTTACTTGGAAAGTCATATGCAGTGTGCCAACCAGACTAGCATTTAGCATACGTTTATCCTCTCACCAGTGGATTTATTCCTGTCCGAATCTCTCAACAGTATTGTATGGCCATGACAATAGATGTATGAATGACTAGCCACTTGATAGACGGGACTACTTTAGATTTGAATTACTTAGGTTAATCAACGTTATGAATTGAATTTGTGTGATAATCTACAGCAACCTTGACCTTTTTGTTCAATCACAATACAAAAGGTCTTCATGTAAATTATTAATCACGGAACTGCTTCGGCTATGTGAATTATATGCACCCACAGCTACCTTACTCTATTGTAGGTAAAAATAAAACAAAAACACATTTTATTGGGGTTCAGTCTATTAAAGTATTTGGACTTTAACAAGGGCACAGTGGAACAGTTTCAATGGCAACGCAGTTCTGGCCCGGTGGTGCAGCATTGCATCGAAGTAGCGGAAAGATTGAAAAGGTAGGCACAGAGGGTTGAAGACTTGCTTGATTGGGAGTATAGACCCGCAACAATATGATGGAAACAAACTATACTGGAACAGGAAGTCGTGACAAAATAGGAAGTTAACGGGAGCCTAACAAGGTAAGTCGAAGCCTCAGTTCAGGAAATAAGCACAGGAGCGGTCGTGCCAACCAGACTAGGAAATAAGCATGGAAGAAATGCATGGAAGAAGTTAGTGACAACAGAACGAAGGCACGAAATCACGGGGTGTGGTGGATGCCACCCAGAGGTTGGCACAAGCGAGGACTACTACTAGGTAATAGGTATGTTGGCTGTACCAGACTGTTTATATGCTCCAACACTACGAGGGGTTGTGCCAACCAGCAATGCTCTGTGTCTAAGTTTGGTCGAACCTTAAAAGCCCCAGACCACTCCCCGCCTAGTCTAGTTGAATTGGTTTACCAGACAGACTTCTTAGAAGGGTTACCGAAGTACTTTGTAGACACATCACCAGCAAAAAAAATCCAAAAAAGAAAGTGACGACGTCGACAAGACTCGAACTTGCGCACGCAGAACGTAAGTGATGATTAAGTTAAAGCTTATTCTAATCACTCCCCTTAACCACTCGGGCACGACGTCTGAATTATACAAGGCTCTCGGTTGAAGTATAAGAGATGCTGAGTTAACACACGTGACCAAACGAATGCCTGCACATGCACGGGTTGTAAGCGAAGACTTCAGCCACCTATTGGCTGCGCCCGAAAGGAGTCACACCGACGGCAAACCTTCGGGGTTTTGACCATCTTGCCCACAGTTTACCTGGTAGCGTCAGCTACTGCCACTAGCCTGCCAGCAGCAGCAAATATTTCTCCCAAAGAAGGGGGGTTAGCGACCTAAGGACCAAGGTATATGATAAACTAAAGCTTCTGGATGAAGTCAAATAGTGTTGGAACCGCAGAAACTCCTATTAGTGTGTAGTTTGATCATACGGAATTAAAGAACACAATCCCAGATGACCACTTGTATACGTGTAGCAAAGCGACGAGGAATAATGGAGCTGATCATCAGCAGTCAATTTTGATATTATGCAGTGATGGGCAAAGCAATAGGCAAACATACATTCATTATAAATCCCAAGGCAGTTCAGTTGGCAACATATCCTCTGAACCGATAAGGCAACTTGAGCCCAGGCAGAATGAATTTATTCTAGGCATTTTCAGCCACCGAGTTTGATCGGCGGAGGCTCTACGAGAGCTTGTGCCAACCAGACTAATGGTGGAGAACCAGACTAACGGGGAGGTTTTAACAAGAGTCGATTTGCCAGTCATGACGAGGGGATATGCCCCTAAGCTATCCGCAGATCTCTCTCCAAAAAACTTCATTCACGCTAATTTTATTTGGTTTGGTACCACTTATTTTTTATGTTAGGTACCGCGAACAACGTCCCTGGCCAATTCCCCTGACATTGGCCGAGCTCACCAATTTTCACGTTAAAGCCACCCTATGTCTTAGGAATTGACAGGGACGTTGTTCGCCAGTGGATGCGTACAGATACAGCCAGAGCACCTAGCAACTAAGCCCCCCTGGGCAACTAGTTCAAGATTGCAGTTAGCCCCACAGTTGCGAAGCCTTATAGAGCAATCTACAGATATAGTAATAGTAAAAGTAAAAAATAAAGAAAAAGAGATCCTGCGGTGGTAACCTGTCTCAAACCTGAGCCCTTTTGGCGTAAGGTCTTTGGGAATAGTTGAGCTGAAATCTATCGAGTACTTTGTGGGGTTGGTAATTACAAGATGTGTGTTTATGGTGTATACAGTGCCTAGGAGAAAGTTATAACGCATCTCAGACATGCATGAGACATGCATGCCCAGGCTCAGATATGCAATAAGGGCCCTTCGTATACCTCTGCATAGCAACTATATTTCAGGTTTAATAGCCCTCAAAGGTTCCGATATAGTCCTCGTAATGTGAAGCCCTCCTCCGCAATTTAGTAGCCCTCAAAAGGTTTATTTTGGTGGGTTTATGCAATCTTATGCCTTGTACAACATTCACTCTAGAAGCTTGCCCTGAGACAAAAAAAAAATATGAGTGCGTTATAACTTTCTCCCAGGCACTGTACGTATCAATATATTATAATTACGGCCGGTGCTGGGGATGCGCGAGCAAGGCGTAGAGTATGTTGGGACCCGCGCCTTTGAACAGCGACATTTGATTCGATCATTATGTGGCTGACATGTTGATCTCGAGGTACGTGTTCCTCTACTCAAAAGCAATCTCGGGTCTGGCCCTACAAGTGTGCGGCTCTGCAACGAAGACGACCTGCGGTCAGGCATATGTGAGTATACAAAACACGTTCCTGGCGCCGGCACTGGCTGGGAGAACCATCGGACCCGCATAATCACTGCCTCATAAGTGCAAGGCTGTCTCTGTTTAGAGAGCCAAAAAATAAGGCTGTGCTCATTCATCCCATCGAGTGAGTCCGGGTGTCGAGTTTGACTTCACCATGTTGATATATATCTATAAATCCGGAGCCCAATACGCCTGGTACGGGCAATCTAGCTATACATATTTCCACTCCAAAAGCGTGAACCATTAACCTCATTTGCGAGTGTACTCCCCACATTTTACCCTCAAATAGCATCATTTTCTGGTTCCGCCTTCGACCCTTCGTTGTCTAACGGGGATATATCATCTACCTGAGTCGCAATTATTGAATTGCCTTGGCATATATACTTGCTATGGAGTCGTCCGGGACAGTTACACCAGACCATGGCACTTCAAGCCAAACCTCCGGCAATTCAGAAGCTTGCAGTCACTCCTCACCAGTACCATACACCCCAAGACCGTTCAAGCCTCAGATCTCTGCGGTAGCGCAAGAATGGGAAGCGCATAAGGCCGAAATCATAGCGCGGAAGGAGGAGGAGTTACGAAAAAAAGAACTTCAACGAATTCAAAGGGAGAAAGCACAGGAAGCACTTCAAGCACAGCAAGCACAACAAGCACTGCAAGCACAGCAACTGCAAGCACAGCAACTGCAAGCACAGCAAACACAGCAAACACAGCCAGCGCAGCAAGCATGGCAAGCACAGCAAGCACAGCAAGCACAGCAAGCACAGCAAGCACAGCAAGCACAGCAAGCACAGCAAGCACAGCAAGCACAGCAAGTACAGCAAGCACAGCAAGCACAGCAAGTACAGCAAGTGCAGCAAGCACAGCAAGCGCCGTCTGGAAGCTCCGAACATGACCCAGGTGAAGACTCGGATCAAGAAGACTCGGGCTCGGAGGTGGGGTCCGATATGAGTGATGTTTCCTATTCGGGAGGGCCACCAGACGCTCGTGATGTAATTGAGGAGTTGATGAAACTAGTTGCTCTGGAAAGTGTGAAGCAACAATTTCTAGCGATCAAAAGCAAGGTAGAGATCTGTCACAAACAGAAAGCAAGCCTCAAGGGCGAGCGGTTTAATGCTGTCTTTCAAGGCAATCCAGGAACAGGCATGTACAATTAAGCCACAAGATATAGTGTCCGCGTACTAATACGTAGTTATGACCTATAGGAAAAACAACTGTTGCTCGAATCTACGCAAAGTTTCTGCACGAGATGGGTATACTACGATCCTCCAAGGTGATAGAGACCTCGGGGGCGAAGCTTGCATATCAATCCCCAAAGGTGGTTGAGCAAATGATACAAGACCTTTTGGCTGAAGGTGGCGGAGTACTATTCATTGATGAGGCATATCAACTAACTGCAGAGCACACGCCAACTGCAGGAAGGCAGTGTTTGGATATTATTCTCACTGAGATGGAAAATAAAATTGGAAGCTTAGTGGTTATTTTCACTGGTTACAACAAGGAAATGGAATCCTTCTTTGAACACAACCCCGGCTTATCTAGCAGAATTCCATATTCTCTCTACTTTGAAGATTTCAATGAAGTGGAGCTTTGGACTATTTTCTGGGATAAAATAAAGCAAAGGTATGGGGGGAACATGAAAATCGAGGGGGGTTTCGATGGCCTTTATATGCGGGTTGCTATACGCCGGCTGTACCGTCAAAGTGGGAGGAAAGGATTTGGAAATGCTCGTGCTGTCGAAAATCTTTTGGCAAGAGTAACCGAACGTCAAGCCAGACGCCTGGGGGAGGAACTAAGGAAGCTCTGGGGCGGTAAAGGGAAAGAACAACGCTCCAAGATTGACTATCTTAATTTCACAAAAGAGGACCTCATTGGACCGGACCCATTTCAGGCTCTTACAACATGTGCGGCTTGGGACCAACTTCAACGGCTTGTTGGGTTGGAGGAGGTAAAATCCGCAGCGGAGAATATGATGGACATGATTCAAGCAAACTATTTGAGGGAATTAAGAGAACAGAATCCGTTTGAGTGCACCCTCAACCGGGTTTTTGTGGGTTCTCCTGGAACCGGTAAAACTACAGTTGCAAGGTTATATGGACAAATCCTGGCTGATATAGGATTGCTGAGTAATGGTGATGGTGAGTGTGACGCCTATACTGTCCTGTACGCATGTTCAGCCTACCCTAACCAGTGCTATAGTTGTCGTAAAATGTCCCGCCGATTTTATTGGTCAGTGTCTAGGAAAGTCTGAAGCAAAAACCAAAGCCATCCTAGCATCAACGGTGGGTAAGGTTTTGATCATTGATGAAGCCTATGGATTGGGCTCGAGTTCGGGGGGTGACAGCATCGACCAGACCAATCAATTCAAGACAGCCGTGATTGATACCCTCGTGGCCGAAGTTCAGGGTGTGGCAGGCGATGATCGATGCATCCTTCTTCTTGGGTACAGAGATAAACTGGATGACATGTTTCAAAAAGCCAACCCTGGGCTCTCACGTCGATTCGCAAGCGAGTATCCATTCGAGTTTAAGGACTTCTGTCTCAAACAACTGGAACGCATTCTGAATCTTAACTTGGAAGACCAGGATCTGCGCGCATCGCCAGCGGCTGTGAGGGTTGCATTGGAAATGCTGGACAGGGCCCGTATGCGACCAAGCTTTTCCAACGCAGGCGAAGTTACCAACCTTCTTGATAAGGCAAAGCAAAACTATCTGTCTAGGCTAGCAAAGCTGCCTCTTGGACAACGGAGTTACGATGGGATTCTGGAACAAGAGGATTTTGACCCCAACTTTAATCGTAGCAATGAGAAATCGACTTGCCGGAAGTATCTTGAGGGCAAGGTAGCTAACGACATCATTGACTCGCTGGAGGAGTATCAAAAATTGGCTATCCAAGCTAAGGCTTCTGGGGATGACCAACGGGAGCTTGTGCCTACGCGATTCGTTTTCAAGGGACCTCCAGGTGAGTTTAATAATCTACCCTCAGTTTCGTAGGGCCACGCGATGCAGGTTACTGAATTTTCGTTAGGCACTGGAAAATCGACCGCTGCTCGGAGTATGGGCAAAGTTTTCTATGAAATGGGATTTTTATCCACAGAGGAAGTAGTCGAGTGCTCTGCCACAGACTTAATTGGGCAATATGTAGGACATACAGGACCAAAGACGAAATCCCAGTTAGAGAAAGGTCTCGGAAAGGTTTTATTCATAGACCATGCCTATCGCCTTGCTGAGGGACAGTTCGCCGCTGAGGCAGTGGACGAGTTGGTTCAACTTTTATCAACACCAAGGTACATGGGGAGAATGGTTGTCATCTTGGCGGGGACCAGTGAGATAGACAGTCTAATGGCAGCGAGACCGAGCATCGCAGGATATTTCCAAGACGAGATTGTTTTCGAATGCCTCAAAGCTGATGAATGCATGACCATCTTGCGGCGAGAGCTTGAGGAGAAGAAAATCAGTGCGCCTTTCCTTGCGGAGCCTCTGTCGTCTCAGGGCAAAGATATCCAAGGGCTTTTCAAGGAATTAACTAAATGCTCTTCATGGAGTAACGCTCGAGACATCAAAACACTGACTAGACAGATGGCTGTGTCAGTTCTCTCCCAACAGTCAGCAACACCACCCACTAACGCACAGAGCAATGGTTCAACTTTTCAGAAAGTTTTGCAGGTGGAACAGGCGACTGCATGTATGCGGAAAATGCGGAATCTGCAAACAACTCGATCCAGCGCGAAAAGAAAAGGCAATGGCGAATCAAGCGCTGACGACAAGCGGCCGAGGCATGAAACGACGACCAGTTCTTGGAAGAGTGCTGATACGACTAGTTCTTGGAAGAGCGCAGCCACACCTGGCACAACCAGTTCCTGGAAGAGCGCGGCCACACCTGCCACGACCAGTTCTTGGAAGAGCGCAGCTACACCTGGCACGACTAGTTCCTGGAAGAGCGCGGCCACACCTGCCACGACTAGTTCCTGGAAGAGTGCGATTACACCTGGCGCGGCCAGTTCCTGGAAGAGTGCAATTACACCTGCCACGACGAGTTCCTGGAAGAGTGCGGCTACACCTGCCACAACCAATACCCTTGAGAACTCTCAGGGAGATCCGAAGGTTTGCGCCCCCACCCATGTTGGAATGGTGGACCCGGGGGAAGAAGAAAAGCGTAATCCGAGGGAAGAAGAAGACCGTAATCAGGAGGAAGAAGGAACCGTTACGAAACTTTTGGGTAGATTAGCGCCTTGCCCCATGGGTTATGTTTGGAAGGAAAATGGGGATGGGTACCGGTGTGAAGGCGGCAGCCATACCATGTCTGCGGCGGAGGCGCAACGACTGATGGAGGGTGCTCAATGATGCTCTGTGTGGTTTCATTGTCAAATGGATGAAAGCATGTTTTTTTTCATAGTGGAATTTGCTATAGTTCAGTTATTTTTTTGATCTTTTCTATGCAAATAGATGAGCGAATTGTTTTTTGCTTGGTGGATTGTGGACTTGGTGGATTGTGGACTTGGTAAATGGTGGGCTTGGTGGATGGTGGCCATCACAATATAAATAGTTTTGGTATTGTTTTATTCATTTCCATGACGCTCAAGAAATAATCCTGTAGTTTGAATGTGGGCTTGATACTGGTGAGGATGTCCATCAATTAAGCTGGGGTAGGTAATAAAAAGCCAAGCACTTCGGCAGTCATTATGACACTCTGAATAAACATCATGATAGTTGAGTTCTAGAGACATGGAGGGTTTGGGAATGCATGTTGATTTATATACTCTTATTTGTGGCTTATTTTTATTAATATACATGTGCATTACATTTCGTTTTAAATCCAACCCACAACCCCATCCTCAAACTTCTCAAAAAGCTCCACCGGGAATGCAGTTGCAATCGCCTTATACCCTGCAACATTGGGGTGAAGATAGTCGCCCGAGTTGTACTCATCAGCCAGCATACTTGCATTCTTTGGATTTCTCACAATTTTATCAAAGTCCACCACCGCATCAAACCTACCACTGGTCCTAATCCACTGATTGACCCTCTGCCTAGTCTTCTCCATCTCGGCATTGCTATAAGGTTGAATAGATGCCTGCTCTGGTGGAGCACAGAAAGGGGTGATGGTCGCTCCGAAAATAGGCAATCCCGCAGCGTGAACACGGGCGATGATCTGCTTGTATGCAGCAATAATCGAATCCCCGACTGCAGTTTGCGTCTGCGGGTCGGCGGCAGCAGTGCCAATATCGTTGACACCCTCAAAAATCATAACGTATTTCACGCCAGTATGGGAAATGACATCTCGCTCGACCCGAGCGAGGACACTCGGGCCAAGTCCATCAGCGAGGATGCGGTTTCCGCCGGCAGCTTGGTTGGCAATGGCAATGGAGGGGAGAAATTTTGAATGCCCGTTGTGGCTGGATTGAAGGCGGGTAAGGAGTTGATCTGGCCAGCGGTCATTATTATCGGTGGTGCTGCCTCGGCCATCGGTGATGGAATCTCCAATTATGGAGAACGAGCTGGTGGATTTTGGAAGCCAAGCTTCGATGGCACTCAGGTAGTACCTAAATTAGGAGAAACTTGTTGTCAGGGCACCACTTTCCGCTATCTTGAAAATTGAAAACTTACCAGTGGGTCGTGGACGCCCCGGTAACATTTGCTGCAGAAACAGAATTTCCGAAACTCATCCAGCTAGTAGTTCTGCTTCCAGGGTGCCCGGTGATTGCCCTTCCAGTTTGTCCTTGAGCGAAGTACATGGTCACAGTGACTACTGTCTGCGCCTTGGGGAGATTAAAGCTAATGGGATCCGAGACAGCAAGAGCACCGCTCGGAACCACAATGCTAGCAGCTCCGTCGTTGAAGGTTACCTTCTTGACGGTAGATGGAATAATCGCACTCTGCCCCGCGGCGCCCTTGAATGGTAGTGCAATGGTAACAGCGCTGATTTTGAGGTCACTGACACCGAAGGCGTTGGAGAAACGAAAACGAAGGTTTGAGGCTGGGAGAGACAACTGCACTGTCTGACGGAGGGTGGCGTCTGGGAAGACCGCATTGGTCCCATTCTGTTCACAAACATTATGTCAACTTAGTAACTTATGTTCGACCGGCAAAACAGAAAAAGAAAATATATCTACTTACGAAGGGTTCTGGTGGCAGATTCAAAGGCTCAGTCAGTTGAGGCATGGTAGCCCATATATCCACCCAATGGCCATTTTTGAAAGGAGCCTGATCAATCTGGCTCGTTCTCGAGCGGGACTTCAAGGGTGTAGCCGCTCCAGAAACCGTCAGAATAAACGCATTAAGTAGTGCGACCAACGCGAGCCACTTGGAAGAACATGGAGCCATGGTTGAAATCAATTGACGTTCACAGCAATTCGAAATCTTAAGCAACGGGGGATCCAATGCCAACCATTGGGCACCCAGGGCATAAATACTTATTTTCTTCCCACTGGGTCAGATTTACAGTTGATAATTTTCTCGAGCTTCAAAACCAGGTATACAGCAACAGACTAGAGTATTTTAGGCAGTGACACATGGTTAGGGAGATAGCTCCATTTCCCCGGGTTCTCCACGCTCGAATTCACCCATTACGCCTAATACTATTAACAGCCGGGTAATATCATGACATGTAACCAGAAACCCGCTCATTTATCCCCACAATGCCCGGAAATCGAAGAGGTACCACTACTGTAGTATAGTACCTGCAGAGAGCTAAATTTACAGGCACAAGTTTGACACATGGCGGGGGCTAGAGCCATGCAACAGCCGAACGGATCCTTGGAGTATCAATTCGTTGATTCGTGTCTGGAGCCGGAATTCAAGAGTGGGGAGTAAATGAAGGTCTTCTCTTCTAACACATGCCTACAATGCTCATTGCAAGGCAAGATATGTCGGACTCTTCACGGCAGGTATTGCCAATTGACATCTGCAAGTAGACTGGGACACTTTTAAGATGTGACGGAGTAGACAGCACTCGAGCATACCCACATGCCTCACTTACTTCACTCTGTGTGTGTGTATACGTAGAAGCACGAATACTTGAGTGATATGTATAAACTTTCCAGTTCACATTCTGGCGACTCTTCCCGCGCATTTTTTCTCATGACCCTCAATCCTCTCACTTAGACCTTCTCATCCGTTCCATCATCAGAAAAGATAACTGACAGCTCCATTAGCAGGCAAAATTGAAGCATTCTTTCCTACGAGCCCCTGTGCTTGAAATAGGGAAAAAAGAGATAGTTATTTGAAAGTGGGGAATTGTATCGACCCATCGTCTCGTGCTTTGACTCTGATATCTTTTGCGGGGTCCCAATGCTGAGGACGGACACCCACTAGCGAATGCGAATTGGCGCCAACAAGTAAGAGAGGACCTACCGACGGTATATGTTTACGCCTTCAGTATATCTAATTTAACCGATAGTCATGACGCATGGTAGAATCGCATTTGTAAATGAATTTATATTAGCCTACCCAACGTTCCAAATTTAATTTGTTTGCCCATCTAATAGGTATGGTTACCCGCATAGGACATGGGGCGGAACTCACCAGCAGTGATGTGGGGATTTCCATCGCTCAATTGTTTCTTCCTATTCATTACTCCACGTCCAGTAAATAGAAACTCACTTCTCCATCAGTGACAATGGTAACCAGCACCGGCTTCTTGAATGTCTTGTTCTTCACAGGTGAGATGATCAGTGGATCAACCACCTTCTCCAAATGCCTTGTTCCAAGCTTAATGGAACCACCAAAGGGGATTATTTTGATAATGGAAATGACTTCATCAACCGTGGTCAAGCCATTAAATCCGGCATCATTTTTGTAGTTGATGAATCGAACGCTGACACCGTCATTGTCGAGGTAGGTCACTCTAGCTACACGCCCGATGAGTGTTTGAAGATGCTCCTTACGCCTTTCTTCTATCGTTGACCTGCTATCGTCTGTGCATTCCGGATAAATTAGCTTCTAATATATCTAAGTTGGTTGGAAAGGGTTGTGTATACCACAGAGCATGATATGATCATAAAGAATAGCTTCAACCAATCCCGGAAAACCCTCGGGTTTATCAAGATATCCATCTGTGAACTTGTCTTTGAGACGGTCCGCTGCCTGTTGGGCAAGGCGACCCAAGCGAGGGTCTCCTGGGGGATAAATGTCAGAGAGACCATAATCCTTAATGAGATCGTTCAGGTGCTCAAGGAATTCCTCTTTTATTTGGGGATGTGGCTGCATATATGTACACATCAGCTGATGTAGCTCTCACCGTTCTCCTCCGTGTCCGAGAATGAACTTCAAAGTGACAAGAGGTGTCTAAGATATGATCATGAGGGCAAACCCACCTTAACCCAAGGGAAAATTGGACCCTTGATCCCAGACAGGATTTCACCAATTTGGTTCAACTTTTGAACAATTTCATTCACTCCAGCTTCCAAGTTCGCAATTCTTTTGCCGTCGATTTCTTTGAATTGCGTCCTGAGGTAAGCTAGGGTACTTTTACCCGAAACCGTTGATCTGATCACCGAGAATATAACAAGATCCCTTCTCCTATTTCCCCAGAGGAGCACAAACAGTAACTCCTGCGTGCTCCTAACCTCAGCCCTGGGTCATTTGCGGTCCAACTGTACAACTTACGCAAGTTGGCACGATTAACACAATTATCCTTATACTGGTCCACAGGCTTCACCATCCTATGCAGTGTACCCTGCCTCATATTCGCTTTGCCATGCGTAGATGATGCAATTGACTGGGATACTCAAATTCCCTAAAAGAGTAGGGACATCAACATGCACAAGGAATGGCAAGTTATTCAAGTCCATGACCATAGTCTCTTGAAAGTCGCTACTTTTTATATGGGTATCAAGCTCCCTCAAACTCTCGCATCAGGTGCAGAGGTCTTGGGAGCAGGCTCGACTCTTCACTTACATATATCTATGCAATTTCTACTTATACCCAATCCCCCCTGTATTGCTGGGCTGTTTCTTGGAATTACTTTCCATAGTCATGCATACCGTAAATGATAGCGTTTGATTAAGCTAGCCGTAAAAGGTACTACGCTAAACCTAAGGGGGGTCCGTATGAAGTTTTCGGGCAGTCGCGCCACAAGATCCCAAATTATAAATCATTATTCACATAGCACTTTCCTATTGCCTTATGATCATACGTACTATTGCACCCTTTGAATCTGCCAACCCAACTAATTAGGCGCAAGTACGCACCCAAGGTAAGTATCTTGTAAGCAGTCTATACATTGTATCCATACAAGACCCGAATAGTCACATATATACGATCTTGTGAGTCTGAGCCCGTAGAGGTTTAGTCATCTAAATACCTGAATATGGTATGAGATGTTTATAGTTTATATTTTTTACTCAATACGAGGTTTATGGTCATATGCTGGGACTCTAAATTGATCATAGGCTCAACTATCACTATGTACGACATATGCTTAGTATCCACGTGCTCCACCTATATATCCTTAAGGACATGTAACAAAGGAAACAATAACCAAGTTTGAGTAACTATATACCCAATACAATGGGTTCTAGAGTTTTCCATCATCCACACACGTAGAGGTTCGACGTTTAAGCCTTACATTACCTAAATTGCCTATTGAACTTCGAATTCATGCAAGTCTAATACTGCAATTGCACCCTACTTTACCCCACTTTCGTTCATATTCACTCCGCTGATGATAGTAACGGTCACAGAAAAGGAGCTTATATATATTTAGAAGCCTCTATATCTGCATCCATTATAAACTCTCACTATACGGAGATCTAAGCCCGGTCCCACATTGTAAATATATTGTGGAACATATCATGCGACTTATGTATGAAAGATGTATACCAAGTTTCGAGCCTAGGAGGTTGTTGAATTGAACCTGCAAAGGCACCAGGTAGGTCAAGGGGAACATAGTTGTTAAGGAGAAAAATGACAATGGCAAATGATGTGATCATTGCATCGGCAAAGGCTGGAAAGGGTTAAATCACACAATATCCAAATGCTTCTACACCAAAAAGCTTGGGAAGGGCAAATCCTCAACCAAGAAAGCCTGAACTGCAAAGGATGATTCGGTCAGTGACAACAGCGGAGGAGCCATCGTGATAATCGCCGAGGACCTAATTCGAGTAATAGGAAATAGCAAGGCAGAGAAGGCCGGCTGCTTCCAATACGATACAGCCACAGCCCACCTTGGTTCGCCTCAAAGTTCCGGCTGGCTCATCATAGCCCCCTTTCTGGGGCCGCACATGAGTAATGAGTGTATATATAAAAAAAATTCCAAAAAAGCAGTTTACCTTGATTGAGGGAAAGTGTGAGTAATAGGAACTCGGCTTTTGCTCCATCTAGTTAAGCATGGCAAGGGCATTTCCGAAACCTTTCAGCTTGTCTGAGAAACCCCCTGCTAGGGGCCTTTATGAAGTTCCATATTTTCTCAGATTCGGCTATGTGCTCATCAATGGTGCTATTCCTATCGTCATATATCAGGTGGACCACACTAGCAAAGATTGCTCCCAAATCGGCTAGCGTTTTACTTCGTTGTAGGCAGCGCTGGCGTTTCGTACTAATCCCATGGTACCCGCAACTTCTGGCTCGCAGCTGCGTTCCATGGTGAATACTAAAGCTGTTGTCTTATCGTTGGATGGAATTTTTCCCTGCATCTGTTGACATCTCGATTTCGCGGTAGCTGAATGTTCCTGTGACAGTGCTCCATGCTGTTCCTTCACCGTGATTATAGAGGCTGAGGGTATGCTTGATTGGTAGGATCCACAGGTGTAGTCGGGCTGTCTAGCTTGGTGGCGGCTCTTCGGTGGCGGCTCTTCGGTGGCGGCTCTTCTGTTGGAGTTGGGGTTCTCAGAGACTAGATCTGTCTCAGGGATCTGAGTGGTCATTGTGATGGGCATCTGATTGTGCGATTTTTTTTAGGCTATGGGGTCTGCATATGCAGCAGTAGTTATAGCCACTACTACCGGTTGCACAAGCCGAGCTTACTAGGTTTTACACCACAGATATCCCAACTGTACTCGGTACAACCAGAAATTATTGCGGTGCACCAGTCAGGCCTACAAGCTGCATAATTCATGGGTCTACTGAGTACAGCGTCCTGCGGTGCAGCCGCAGCTGGTCAGACGGTGGAACGATCAGCTAACGTCACACCTTTCGGTTAAGGTTCCACGCAGCCAGTGCACGAAAGACGTGACGTTAGCTGGCCGGTTCCACCGTCATGACAGGCGGCAGAGCGCCAGGCTCATACCTGTAAGAGTGCGGGATGAAGAGTATTCAGAGTGGCGGAGAGCTCATTTATTCTATATCGCTATAGTCTTAAGGCTATGGTAGCAATCGGAACCCTTAAATACAAGCGGAAATTCCCTATCATTTTCTCGGCCTACATTCGGCTTCCCTGTGACATCCCTAAGCCTTGTCATGAAGCCAATAAAAAAAATACTTTCACTATGTTTGGGAACAGACAACTCCGTTTCCGGCACATATAATCACTTGTTAACGCTGGGGTTGTGCTAATCCTATGTACCACAATACTACTACCTAGTTTTTTTTTTAAATTTTTTTATAAACTCTATTACTCATATGCGGCCTCAGTAGGGGGGCTATGATGATAACCCCGGCTGGATTCAGGCTTAATCTGGCCGCTGTCGTGCCTATGTACATGGAGACTGCTACCCAGAAACAATATATTCTCAATCTTTCCCAATTATTAAGTACATATAATTGGCGCTTAGCTATGACAACTAGAAGGAGCATATATATGTGCAGTTTGTAGGTATGTGGGAATTCAGCTTCATATCAGGTTTAGTTTCAGCTACGTGCGCTCTTGTTTACTCAAATGATTCAGCGATTGTGATTCTAGCTCACTGGGTATCTCTGATCTCCGCCAATCCTTTTTATAAACTCCATGGGTACCGATCTGGCTGGTATTGCCATTCGCTTTCAGGTTTATGCTGTAGCTGCCTTCAAAACCAATACTAATTGTCAATTTTATCATCAGCTGTTAACTTCATGAGCTAATATGCATGTCTTTTCGTAGAGGTGTTTGGCCCATCCGTAGAAGGCAACTACGGTACTAACTTGTCAATAAGACAGCATTCTCATTCACTCGCTCGATACGAACGCTACGGTGGATCCTGTGAATCCGCAGATCCGACAATAAATTCCATATTTACTAGTACTGTCTTGTCCTTCACGCGGTACTGGCGGTATTGTTGGAATGAATTGGTTCATTAGACGAATACAACCCTATTGAGATAAGCACTGCGTGGGGCAGCTCGCATGATGAGGCGATGTGACCGTGGTGGGTGTTTAGGGCGCACTCCTGTTCGAAGTTTCATCATGTACATTCAAATTCCACTCACAGATTGACTCAAATTTAGGGCAAGTTCCTTGCAGACCTCGCAATGGAGCCTGATTACAAGCTTACAGCGTAAGAGGTTTTGGTGAAAGAATGGAAAGGCGCTGATCAGCCTTTTCGCGATGTACTGCATTCCCGAACAGCCAGTTATTCTAGTATCCCGTAATGTATTCCGTATGCTCTGTGATGACTTGGAATGAGATTCAGGAATGATTTCACATCTTTGGGGTATGTTCCTGCTGCTAATGGAAATGTAGTTCTTGCCTCGATCATGATAGGCCTTCGATTCCAGTTCGGGCTGTGCTTGTCACCTAATCGGCTAAGTTGCATGTAATACCTAAATCGGCAACAATAGCCAATTCTGGAATACATGACAGAATACAGATATCCTTCCCAATGAGCGTTGCAAACGATTCTCATAGCCTCTTTATCCTGTTCATTGTGCATACTATGGTTTTATTATGCTCTTATTATGTTCCTATTATATTCCTGTGACAATAAATATTTCAACGTATGTCAATACTTTACATTTTTGTTTATGCTTCACTACAACCTATCTTCCATATCACTGCTCTTCTCGGTCTAGGTCCCAATGGGCTCTCATACATTAACCACAAACTCTACCAGTTTGTCTATGCCCAAGGCCTGCAAGAGGGGTCAGAGCTTGTGGTGGGGTATGCGGAACAATCACAAGGGGTCGATGGCTCGGAGAGTATTTCGACGGGAATTATGGGGCATGCAGATTGAGTGGTTTAATATTGTGGAGGGGTGTGGGTGGGCTCCGGAGCGTGATGGAAATTGATGTGTATGGGTTAGAGATTGTAGAGTTGATTCAGAAGGCAAGGCAAACACAGAAGATTAGAGGGGGAATGGAAAATTTTGCCCCAGAATTGTTGAGTGGATTAGTTAGTAGACAGAGTGGAAGTGTGCTCAAGATGAGGTGATTCAGGTAATTGCATTATCTTAGATAGGGTATTTACGAGACCACAGGCACCAATCGCCTGGCGGTTATAAGAGTAACTTACCAATTACAAACTAGTGCATGAGGTTTCCTATCTCGATCATAAATGAGCATACAGAATTTTACTACAAATATATCTATTCCATGGAGTATTTTCCAGCGAAGAGGTGTTCACATGTAATATAATATGATGGCCTGTTGCCTGAGGCTATGGCTCAAGGTGGTAACACACCGTATTTAGTGCTTTCCATTCCACCAGCACCAAAGTTAAGTGGAAATAACATCGGTCGATCAGGGTGTCTCTTTAATTTCTTATTGACAAATACCAAAGGTTATAATGGAAAGAGCAATGTTACAATCGATACTATGGAAAATTATATAATTAGGCAACACGGCAGAGGGAGTCAATGTATGCAACAAATTGAATGCAAGTTTGACACTACGTTTTGAGAGCTATCGATATGGTCTTACATTGGCCTAGCCTGATATTGGAAAATAAAACACATACACCCCCTTAACCTTATGTATACACCGAATCTCATCTGGGGCTGCTGGCACATGCATTATAATACTGCTTCTTTGATCTAAACTCTATTGCCCTCTAGCTAGTAGCCATTGACATTGAATATTTTTTCTGCTCCCCCTAATGCGAGACACCGTGTCGAGAGCTGCCTTCAGCTTATCTTACAGAGCTCCTGCGATTGCTGTCAGACACTTCCACTGCTATTAGTATTCGATCTGAATAGATCCTCGATAAGGTGTCATTGCAGTATGATCGTGGTATGCATGGATCGGAGAATTTCCTTAGTGTTTCTTCCTCGCTTGCAGTATTTTGAGGACAAGATTGCAGTTGCTTTATTGCTGCCTAGGGCAAGTACATATGAGTATCAAGTAGAGTTTGGCCTTTTCTTCTTTAGGCTGACTGCCTGGTTGGATGGCAAGCGGCCCCTCAGATCGTGAAGTGAGCCTTATATGTGTGGAAAATATACCAAGAGGGGTGATTTATATTGATCCCATAGGATATCGATATCGATGACTGGTGCTCTGCAAGAAAAAACATTTGGTTCGAGACTTAGGCAACCGTATACGGGATTGTTTAGTCTTGATCGCTATCTTGAATAAACTTGTCATAGTCTCTTCCAATATGAATGTTGATGGGGCTAGGTCTACATATCGCTAGAGTGAGGCAGGACCGTAGGTCACGTGCAATATCGCTAAGCCTGTTGCTGTGCATGACGTTCACAAATCGCTTCCGTTCCTACACATAGCATAAGCATGTGCCATTAACAGCCCTGTTATACACCCATACCGTAGCTATAGGCCGACTGCGATCTGTATTTGTTGGACTTTCCATTAAACTGCCTTGTGGGTATCTGCATATCATCTAGCTAGCGACCCTATGACTGTTTTATGCTAGAGGCTAGCCAGCTGTCACCACCCACATGAGATATTATATCTATTTTGTGTCCTTGGGTGTTCTCTCAGTGATGGTATGTGGAATTCCCAAGATCAAACTTACAAATATTGCATGACTAACACTATTTTAGGTCTAAGAGAAGCTAAGGATAGACTCCCACTATTAACTCAACAGACAAAGCGAGCATGTATCCTCTGTTCCACTAGTACCCAGCACCATATCCCATTATGTCCCTCTATGGCCACATGTTGGCGGATATATAAACCCTAGGCCTTCCATCAAATATTAGATATCCACATCATAATATCCACCATCACCATCTAAGCCATAGGTATATCATCTAAGCTTCGAACTCTACCACCTCAAGAACCTACAGGCTTTAGGATCCTTCTCCGAGTCTATTCTCCCAGATGTCTTTACCCACCGTGGAAGCACAATTAACCGGGATCGGGGTTGTTGCTATCGAAAATCCAACGATTCTGAAGCTCCTTGACACTTCCTCAGTATGGTACCAGCGTTCGACTCGTGTGGTTGTTGGAGCCCGTCGCACCACAGTGAAAGATATGGAGTCTCCATTGATTACGTATGTTACCGACTTGCGCAAGAATATCTTTATTGAGACCATCAAGACATTCTCTAAAGCGGAAATCGAATCTGGCGTTATCATCCTGAGATATCCGGATCCCATCTGTGGGCAACAATATAATGAGTGGTATGTCACTGAGAAGGAATGGAAGGAGAAATATGAGGGAAACCCAGGAGAGGCGTGGGGAGAGTATAAGGCAAAGGGTGTCGTGATGAAGAACGGGTTGGATGTTACTCCAGAGATAATCGGGTTGCTGGGGGGTAAGAACGGCAGAGCGGAGATTATACCCTCATGGGGAGGCACAATGTGGGTTTTTGAGGACGGGCTGTTGACAAAAGATGGGACTGCTATTGCTCCACGGATTTTGGCGAACTACTATTTCAGGATTCCAAAGACAAGCGACGGAAAGTGAGCCCTCGAAGCAATTGATTCTTGGCGGGATACCATGAATGAAGGAATGTTGGAGTCAAGAATGCAGCACCCCCAGCGCTGTGCGGATCGATTTCTCGGTTACGAATTTTCTACTTTGAATTTTTCTGCTTTTTGAATTTTTTACTGGGCTATACTCCCATACTGCTGCCATTCAATGACACCCACACTTTGAATACTTTCTCTCAAAATCAGAGCAGCTTATCTTGAATGCTATTTCTGCCCATGCACCCTCACGGCTGTATACTTGTGCATGTTGTGCATACAGGCAGGGTAATGGTTCTGCTGGGCGTCTATATTTGTTCTAGTATTCAGCTCATAAGGTTCGTAAACTTACCATGGGTACTGGATTGTCTCTTCCTTTGCACGCTTTCCCGCTAAAGCACCATTTGTTCCGTATAGTTTTCAATCCGACAATTGAATACATTCGTTATTGAGCTAGTGCGGCCCCCAATTAGGCAAGCCGAGGTTAGTCCCCTGACTAGGCCAAATAACTCGAAAAATAATGTTCTAGTGTTCTACAAGTTAATCTACCAACTTTATTCTCCAATAGTCCGATATCGGTGATCATCAATATACCAGTAGCCAATGGGGATTCAGCTGTAATAGAATTGATATATTGGATTGCAATATTGAGAATTGTAATACTAGTTTAAGCTCTCAGATCCGTGCAGGAGACTTCAGGGTAATGAAACCCTGCTCGTGTATCCTTGGCATTATATAAATTTTTGGCTAGCCATTATGATATCACCAGCTATCGCTCTATCAAGAATTGCTCTAATAGCTTTAATTTTTATGGGGAATTCCGAGGTTAGAGACGGACTGCCTTGTCTCCGATAATGTTGAGTACTTGGCTATAGCTACAGAGTGGCAGTGCTTTCCGATGCATATTCCCGTGCTAGCTTATGAGCTGCGCCCTCTGTGATATCAACTAACTGTAAGCCTCATGGAGTGAAGCTATAGGACAATTTATTTGGGGGGGGGGGGTGCAAACAGTCAAAGCCACCATAGTCTGTTTGGACCCGAGTT
>Ga0307511_10001778_pt1 | contig 22672 bp, 16 predicted proteins | sample 13_EM_MG_FD_200266 | JGI IMG/M metagenome (GOLD analysis project Ga0307511, IMG submission 200266) | Populus trichocarpa ectomycorrhiza microbial communities from riparian zone in the Pacific Northwest, United States - 13_EM | ecosystem: Host-associated > Plants > Roots > Unclassified | place... | reverse complement strand
TCGATTCTTGTCATTAAAAAATCGATTTTGGTGTCGACAGTTTATATTTTATGAGGAGAGTTTTACTCGGGTATTCCATATCATTCCTTGCTAAGATGGTAGAAATGACCTAGGGAAGTTTTTTTTATTTCGGATTCTTGGATGAATTTTTTGGTTGTTTGAGGTCATAGATGAGTTTATCAAGGTGTTTAGGGTATTTTGGGTAAAATCTGGGTTGAAAAAAAATTTTTTAGGAAAAAAAATCTTAAGCTTGATTTTTTTAAGCACCCTTTGATCATAGAAAACTAAGCTAGCAGATACTGAGTTGTCGATGTTATTTGTTTTTTAAAAAACAATAATAGAACAGATAACATATCATATATCATTTAATATAAAAAAACAAGAGAGAGGACAACATGTTGTCCACCCTCTGATATTGAAAGAAAAAACAGACCTGACATATGAGCTAGACCTCTTTTCACGGGCCTAGTTAATAAGCCAGGCCTTTTTTTAAGGGTAAGGCGAGTGGATACATGCCTAGCCTATTATTATTTTAATATGTTTTTAAACTCTTAAAATTAAAAAAAAATTATCATTGTTTTTTTCATTTATTTTTTAAATTTATTTTTTTTAATTGCCTTAAAAAAAAACTATTTTTTTTGTTATCATACTTTTAAAAAATTAGGATTGCTTTTTTAATTCAATCCCACACACTACTCCTTTCTTTTTTTCATTTTTTTTAAATTGTTACTTGATATATATATAAAAAGGTCTTATGCACCTGGTTGACATATATCTTGATATAAAAAAAAATTCTTATATTACGAAATTATATATCTTGACACACTTCTATCTCTCAAGTTTTCAATTTAGTTTTTAATTATCATTAATGATTTTTTATTTATTTATTATCACAAATATTATTCTTCATTTATTAAATTAAATATATACATAGAAATTTTGACTTACTATTATAATTTTTTCCCGGTGTCAAAAAAATGTATTATAAACACTTGCGCGGGCGCGCCCATATATATATATATATATATATATATATATATATATATATATATTTGGGTGTTGAAACAAAAATTTATCTGTCCCAAGATTAGATTGGATAATGAGTAGTTTTGCTTCTGCCCAAGAGATTACAAGCAATGTATTTTTTGTATACATTCATATAAATGGGTTGTTTAAAATTTGATATGAAAAGGATTGAATTTTCGCAAGTGAGAGTTGGGAACTTGGGCTGATTGTATAAACAAAATTTATTAGGTAGCAAAATATGATAAAGAATTCATAACGGTCTCAATAACCTCTAAAGAATAGCAAGTTTAATTGGATCTGTTAAATTATCCATAAACCTCTCGCTAGAATGTGATCTAAAAACACTGCAGCCTTTTTATTTGTCTTGGAAAAAAAGCCTCCTTTTTTCTTAATCACACTTTTAAAAAATTAAAATTGTTTTTTAATTTAATCCCACAAGCCAATTTTTTTTTAAATATTTTTATTTAATATAAAAAAAGTCTTATATACTAGGTTTGCGATGAAGAATAATTTTAGAAATAAAAAGTTGTTACATTTAATGAGGTTCATAAACAAGGTTGTAAGGTGACAGATTAATATGAATTTACTCGGGTACTTTTTATTGTATTTTGAATTGAATATTTTTATTTTAAATTTTATTTTTTAACATTAAGTTGGTTGGAAATTGAGTATTATAATTTGTTTTGATTTTTTTTTTATGATTCTCAATGAGTCATTTGCTTTTTAAAATGCTTTTTAATTATTTTATACTTGAAGAATATTAAATTAGTATATTTAATTGTTTTTTAGTGCTAACATAAAAATAAAAAAAATATCATTTTAATATATTTTTAATTAAAAAATATATTTATAAAAGCACACAACTCATTATCAAAGACACTCTGGCTAACAAAAGAGTCATCGATTATCCAAGAATTTTCAAATTGGACAGCTGGGGTTATCATGATTCTGAGTCAATTATTCCTGTTTGATCGCTTTTGGTTCTAAATGAGATTTCAATGGGTAGCTAGTTTGAATTTTAAATTTCAAAGAAGTTTTTATTGAACAGATAGATACATGAAAGCTACATTACATCCTTCCTTACAAGGAACTACTAGCAATTACAGGGAAGGCCAGTTTTAGAAGTTAAGAACACCTTTCACAATTTAATTTCTTTGTAGCCTTTAGGAGATTAATAGACTGATGGGAAACTATGTGGATTTCAGTGTATTTATCTATTTTCAGCTAAGAGATTAATGGATTAGTGTTGATTAATTTGATAAATATTGTAGCTATTTAACTTAGTTCAAAGCAAATTTCTGTTTTAATTAGAATATATAGAATTTAATAAGTTATTTGTAAACGAGTTTCCACTTTATCATCTTGCAATTAAATATAAGAGCACAATAAATAAAATTATCTTCATTTAATATAATATATTAATTCGATTGTAGATGGGGGCAGAGAGTGCAATTAACTAGTTCTGAGATGCAAAATTCTTTGAAAATCAAGTTATTGTTTGTTTGCAGAAAATATTTTTTTTCAAACTTTATTTTTTTATAAAACTACTTTTTAAAAAGTTATTTTTCATCGAATAAACATACAAGAAAAAAAATTAAAAAAAAATGCGAGGAGTGGTAAGTGGGATCCACTCAATGGCGAAATGGAGTATTGGTAGTAGATGGGGCCCAACCCGAATTTATTTTGTCAATCGATGCCGTATGGTCAATCAGTCATTAGGAATACCTCTTTTGCTTGTTTTGCAAGGAGGTCTAAAATTACCGAAAATTACCTAATATTGGCCATTATTATTTTTATCTAAAATTACTAATAAAATATTTTCCATCAACATTTTCATTTGTATATATCTATTAATTTAATGAGCCAGAGAGTGGCTTCTTTGCTACAGATGTCTGGTTCTTTGGTTTCAGCTAAGAGCCTTTGTTTTCCAATGAAATTGCAACTGTGAGGTCTTCTGTTTGAACGGATGCAACTTGGTAATTTCGTTCTTTAGTTATAGCCAAGAGTCGTCAAGACTAGCTGTATTTCGTTGAATTTTTCCTTAAAAAATTAAGAAAAGGGTATATTAATTAAGGCTGCAAGAGAAAGTAAGAATATGTTCCCTTTTATTTTTTATTTTTTAAAAATTCTTACTTTCATGGATCCATAATGCCGTGTGTGTCCTACCATGCATACCGTCATCCTCATGCCTCTACATATCAAGCCAAGCTAGTTATTCCTGGGGACCCTTCTCCCCTCTTAATTTGCTTAAAAATACACGAAAAAACAGTTTTCGAGTCAAATGTAATTGTGATTGATGTCAAATGTATACATACCCTACCGATGCGTCTCAAATTGATGTCTAGGAAGGGGAACACTCCCACAGAAACGATGTTTCCTCTGTTTTATTTTCCTTTCAGTACTCATTGTATTGTTTCTTCCCATTTCCACGTAATTATGGTGCAGTGCTGCCATACAAAATTCAAGTGTATATAATAAACATGGAGTCCAATAATATAATATCCTTTGCCCAGAATAGTGCTGTGTAGTCCATTGATACCACCGCAGAATAGAAATTTGGGGAAGTTCATTGAATTAGAAAATTTGTAGAGAAAATTCCAGAAGGCAAATATAAGTCAAGAAATAGAATTTGCATCTTATAGAAATTGTACATGCATTCTCGAGGCTTGATTTGGACAAGTAAAGGTTATCATATATATATATATGCTTAAGATCCCATTAAGAGAAATTTGTTTTTCGTGTATGGAAATCAATCCAACGATCTCTCTTCTGCCAGTTTTGGAGTCAAAGTCTCCTGTTAGACATGCTAGGTTAGTCAAGTTTTGGGCAACAAATTTCTCTTCTGCTAGGCCTACCGCTTGGCATGATTGACTGATATAATCAATTAGAGGCTGGCATGGCCATGTCATGCATAGCCTATAATATATAGTCATAATAGACATGCTGGATATATGCAAGCTGAAAGAAACTTCACAACTACTTTTGCAACTCTTTAGTGAACTAATACATGCATCACTCTTTAACCATTTAAAGTACTAACTATTTTCCAGCACTCCATCATAGGTCGGATAAGTTTTTTGAGAAAAAAAATTAAATTGTATGCTATTTCAATATTTCGACATAAAAATTCTAAATGTAAATAAAAAAAATCATGCATGTATTTTAATTTTATTGAACATTAATTTTATGAAACCGAACTATAATTGTTGCTAAAAATATAATTAACAAGAATGAGCATCAAATTTGATATCAAAACAAAATGACAACACACTTTATTATTTTGGAGAGAATCATGCAAAAAACAAAAAAAAAAACAAAACCTAAATTAAAATATTCATTTTAATTAGTAAAATAAAAATTAAATTAAAAATTTTAATCTAATTATGAAAAGAAATCCAAAGAAAAATATTAAACAAAATAACGAGCAATAATCTTTGGATCAAATCTGGACATGTTCTTGACTTGGATAAAGCTATATTTTTAATTTTTGATGGAACAAGGTCTTTAAAATATTTTAGCAAAAATTTAGCCATCAAATAATCAAATAAAGAAAAGATTGTGAAAATGAAATCTTTCAGAACTACTTAAAACCTAGAAATCTTAACAATTAAAGAACCAATATACTAAAAATAATTATGCCAAAAATAATAAACTTCTTGTTTTTTTTTTATCAAACTAATCTATTATTTATCACAAAAATATAACATGATAAACTACAATTTTTCTTTATATATTTATATATATATTGCTATTGTAAAATATATTTTACATACACATTAAGTGAACTCATCTACCTAAAGGGTAATAATATTAATCCATTTTTTTGAATCATATTGATATATTAATTAAAAATATATAATTTTTCATTGAATCAATATCTCTATATTAATGTATTTATATTAACGTTGTTTTTTTTTATTGGAAACAAGAAGAAATGATCTATTCTGTCTTTGTATAATGGGGAGAGTTTTTAATTTGTACTTATTTTCGAATTGTGTTAATTTCATCCATAAATAAATGATTTTTCTCTAATATGTCATTTCGTCTATTTTTCTATCAAAGCTAACATAAAAGTCATATGACTTACTCATGATGTATTTTTTATGTAAATAGTTACTTTTATTTCAAACAGAGTAAGAAGTAGGAGTGATAAAAAAATTGAAAAACTAATTAAATAGAGAAAACTAAAAAAAAATTAACCGAAAAAACCGAACCGTGAAAAAAAAACTAATTAAAATTTTAAAAAAACCGACCGGTTTGGTTTTATAAGCATGAAACTGAAAAAACCGAACCGAAACCGAACTGAAAAAACCGGAAAAAAACCAAGCCAAACCGGAAAAACCGAGTCAAACCGAGCCAAACTGAAAAAACCTATGCCAAACCGGTTTGAACCAGTTTTTCTTCTAAAAAAACCGAACCGAACCGAAACCGGTCGGTTTGAACTGGTTTCGGTTTTTTTTTTTATAAATTTCGGTTTGATTATTTTTTTTGATAAAAACAAAACAAAACCGAACCGAAAATGATCACCTAGTAAGAAACACATCTATCTTTATATTTTAAATAGGAAATTGAATTATAAATTTAGGTTTTAAAACCAAACAATTCTACTCTTATTAACTTAGAAATGCGAGACCAATACACAAGTTGTCCTTTTTTGTATGTCTAGTTAATACATGACAAACAAACATGTTTTTAAAATAAACATTAAATCCTAATAATACATGTTTGTCTCATAATTTTTAAGATATTGTAGGTCGTTTTTTTTCATAAAAACAATGTCCTAAATTGTGACGTAATTTAAATTATCTAAAAATTTTCAAGTGAATTGCACATGATTTACAAGTTTAATTTTTATATGAACTACGCTCTTTTGAATATCTTAACTAAGAATTAAAAGCATAACTGATACAATTATATGCATAGGAACTTGTTGTAAACAACCTTCAAAATATAAGGACATGTAAGCCAGTTATTCTATTTAGAATAAAGGATATTCTTGACACTTTTCTGTTTGTTTGGATGAAAAAATAGATAGAAGGGCATGTTGGAGAAACATAAATTATTTAGGGACTAAATACGTACAATAAAAAAAATATAAGGATGGATTGAAAACTTTCCATTATGCGAGGACAGCTAGGCCATTTCTCGTAGAAACAAATGTAAATTTAGTATATAATTTATTAAGTTTTATGTACAGAAAACTTTGGTTACTCAGGACTTGTTGCTTGGAATGTGAAGCAGGTTATTAGATATTAACATTGTCTTAATGATCCGAATTAACGAATTAATTATTTTAACAAAGCTCAAACAGTATGATGCACCAAATACTAGTCTACGTCTCTTCATTTATTTACTTATAATGATCCGAATTTCATTCAGAGTGAAAAGGGATGCATCCGGTGATGGAAAAAAAAGAAGAAAAGCCATGCATTTGGGCTAGGCCCAAACGACAAAAGGTGCAAAACATCACTTCCGTTTGGGTCAAATGGGAAGAACAAAATCCGAAGAAAGGAAGCTGACGAGTGGGAGATGAGAAGAGAAGTAGCGGCGCATATTTCAAGGGAAAAGATTATAAGAGAAGGAAAAGAGACTGCGAAGACATATTGGAATTCAGATTAACACAAGGACGACACTATTATAAAGATATTGATAACAAGATTTTAAATACAATAAGGCAGGCCACCAATGAAGCAAAAGGTGAGCCACACGCACCTATTTGTGATTGAGTATGGCTAGCTTGTTGGTGTATGTACTTCTCATGTCAACTAAATTTTTTCTTTTCTTCATTTTAATACTTTTACTTTAGCCTATGATTCTTATAGAATTCTATAATTCAGTTTTCAAAATTGAATTAATATGAGGAAAAAGAAGAAAACATTCATAGCAATCATAATAGATAAAGAGGATGAGACATGCTCTATGATAAAAATTTCATGTTCTACAAGTTTTCTCAAATTGGTTAAACTATGAGCCACTTTATTATATCCTTTAGTAATATACCTATGCTGAAGATTTTGAAAGAGAGATGTTGTGGCAGCTATGTTCATAGTAATGACTCTGATATAATCATCATCCTAGGCTGTTAACTCTAAAAATTTATCAGTGATAAGCAATTTGATTCCAGTACCTCTCGCCCAAAACCTATCTCATGAACTTTAACATTGCTTAAGCTCCACTAAGAACAACAAATAAATAAGGCCAAATCCTTTTATGAGAACTAAAGAGAATTTATCCATGATGATCTCTAACAATTACTCCAAGCCCATGACTTGTAGAACAAAAAGTTGTATACACATTGAGTTTTCACAAAACTGTTAGGTAGGAGTTGCCAAGCATTGAGCCTAAACCTACACGGGTTTGACGAGCTACCACTTCGAACATCCTCAGGCTCATTCAGTGTTGAGTCCAAGTACATGTGGCTCTAGTAATCTTATTAGGTTCCATGTTGGACCATGAGATTATGATGAGTCATATATATTTTCTCTCTTTGACATATAAAAGATATTAAATACTATGAGGGAAATATGACTTTTAAGCCCTCATCTACATAAAAAGATAAGAATCATGGGCTATAAAAACCCATTGAACACTTAAAAGAAGGGGTTCTGAATCTCCATGCTTGATAACATATTTATTTTTCACATTCTCTCTCTAAAATATTATTGTCTTTTCTCTTAAAATATATTTACTTAAACATTGGAGAGTTCTTAAATTTAGAAAAAGGGACCTTTTGCAGGTACCAAATATTAACTACCTTGGCTTATTGAATACTAGGTATTAGCCATTAATCACCATGGTTAGGGAGAATGGATTAGATTGCTAGAACCAAGAGATTAAAGGATTATCCAAGTTATAAGCCTTACTCCTAAGCTAGTAGGATCTTTTAGGACATTATCAATTAGCACCGTCTGTGGGAAAAATAAAAAAGCCATTAACTATTTTTCTAGAATTGGTTTTTGACAACCCTAATCACTATTAATGAGGGACATTCACAACACACCTGAAATGGAACATCTGACAGGCATCCTTATAACTATTGGCATGATTACTTTATTAGAACATCAATAACTCTTCAATCATGATCGATTTCTCATTAGAATAATGATAGTTGTTTAAGGGGACAATCAGGCCCAATGAGCCTGATATGAAAACCTTGAACCAACCTATATCATACGTTTCAACATCCTTTATCTATATTAGCCAAGAAAAACTCAAAAAGCTATAACATCACTCAACTAAGAGGATGATGTACATTCTTATAATCATGAGGAAATAATACTTTAATGACCAATAATGTTCCAAATTAGATTAAAACGCATGGTCTACTATGTATATGGGATGCACGCTGTTTATAGGAATTAAAGGGCTTTGTAGCATGATTGTTGGTCCAAGTCAACAAGATTTCCCCTATTTGCTGGAGGATTTAGTGGGATAAGCAAATTTAGGCTACATATCTTCATCGACTTCATAAATGTTGTTGGAACTTTAAAAGTTTAAAAGTTTCCAACAAGGCCAAATGAAGTGTTGGTTCAAACTGTACAAAATAAGAAGTATTTTTGGCAACCACCTAAAAAACATCTACTGGAGAAAATCTATTTTCTCCTCACTTAGAACTGAGACCATGATCTCAATAGAAATATCATCGAATTGATTATACTTCAAAGGGCAATAAAAATATACCATAGTCAATGGCTAAGAATGTAAGTTTCTTACATATAAATTAAATTATTCAAAGTAACGATGTTTTTTTTCTCTCTAGATGATATCCAAGGCAACAACCCCACAACCTTCCAAAGATGGGATGGATTCAGTCTTTCTAGTGTAATTGCACATCTTACCTTCGAAGGGATCAAAGGCTTCCTAGTGTGATTGCATAATTTACTTTGAAAGAGATTGGCATGATCTCCCTAATACAATTACACATTTCTTCAAGAATGAGATTGATATGACATATGTCCAAGGCAATAACCCCACAACCTTCCAAGGATAGGATGGACTCAATTTATTTAGTGCAATTACACAACTTACCTTGAAAGAGATTAAAGTCTCCTCTATACGGTTATACGATTTATCTTGGAAGAGATTTACATGGTCTTCTTAATGCGACTGCATATTTCTCCAATGATGGGATTGACACGACATCTCCCTAGTACAACAGCCCCATAACCTTCCAATAACGAGATAAAATTCGTATCCTTAGTGCAATTGCACAACTTACCATCTAAGGGATTGAAGTCTCTCAAGAGCGATTACATAATTTACCTCAGAAAGGATAAATATGGTTTCCCTAGTGCAATGCAATATTTCTTTAAGGATAGGATTGGCACGACATCTCCCTTAGGCAATAGCCTCACAACCTTCCAATGATAGGATGAACTCGATCTTCCTAGTATGATTACATAACTTACCTTAGAAAGGATCAAAGCCTCCTTAATGTGATTGCATAATCTATCTTGGAAGGGATGAGCGTGATCTACCTAGTGCGATTGCATATTTTTCCAAGGATGAGATAGATTGCCTCAGTAATAATGCTTCGCCTTTTTAAGGACTATAACCCTAAACTCCCCAATGGATCAAACTTGAAACCTCTCAATTTAACAAAATCAATATCCACCCACATTCTGGAGGCTTTTTAACAATTTACTACAGATTCATCCAGGCTCACAAGAATATATCTAAAACCAAGATTTCCTCTCGGTTCCAAACAAGGGATAAATCCTTCCTAAATCTTGTTGAGGTTAAACAAAGTTCATAGTTCAAATTTGATAAATATTTTTCTAATTATGGGCATTGCACCTATATAAATTTTCAAACTTTTCCTAAGGGCCTTCAATCCTATTTGGAATTTTTACTATAAACATTAGTTCCATGCACACAAGTTAACATTGAAATGAAAATAATCAAATTTTATAAAATAAAAAATATATGTTACACGGATAAACTGGGGTTGTTGTGTACACAAGTAAAGGGATAAGAGAAAAAAAGGCTTAGATATGTAGCCCAAACTCCTCAGCTAGATATTCCTCATGTTGGGTAGCAACAATCTTGACAGGGAACACATCCATAAAACAGGCACTGAGACTTGATGAAAGGAAACAATAAAGTCCATTTATATTCCATTAACTCATTGAATAAACACAGGTTGGACATGGCAAGAAAGATCTTGTCCCCAATAATCTCGGTCAAAGCTGCAAACCACTCAAAAAATTCCTAGAACTCTTCAGAAGAATTCCCCAAAGCCTCAAGTTGAGCTCGAGAACTTCAAGCTTCTTTCCTAGTAGCAAAAAGCTCAGCCCTCATACTATCTTAGGTGGTATTCATCTTAAGGATCTTCCATTTCAGAGTATCCATATGGTTATAAGCGGCTTGAAGCAATTTATTATTAGAGCCCAACTAAAGAACAAAGCCTTGTATTTTTTTCCCTTCAACAATGAATAAACCATATTGAGGCTCCTTAGTTCGGCCTCCACAACAACCTTTTCCTCATTTAGCTGCTGGAAGGCAGTCTGGTTTGTCTTATGTGGCAATGGCTTCCCTTACGTGGATCCTTTCAACCATTTAACGCCTCTTGAAATGAGCGCATATCATGAAACTCTATTAAGAATAAGTGTTAAGAACAATAGTCATAGGAACAAATTGAAAGGTGAAAAGAGAAAGTTCCTTACATTAAAGGTTATTTGATTCGTTAAAACTAAATAATGGTAGTAGCTCTCATCAAACATCATTAAGATGTCTGATGGAATGGTGAGAATCCTCTCCAATAGTCTCACCACCTCAAGGCCAGCCTTTCGAAGGCCTGACCTTTTACCAACAATAGTCTCCATAAGTTGCCTCACCTCCTCAGTCAAGGTAGGGATATTGAAGGGAGCCCGACTAAGAGCAAGGTTGGCGAAAACATCCTCAAACTCAGCTTCCTCAATAATAGCCCAAGTAGAGGGCCTGACTGCTACAACCTTTATAAACAAAGCTGGAAGTTGAGATAGAAAGAATGCCACCATAAAAGCCAATACAGTCAAGGCTGAAACATTGATCTTCATAAAGGTGAAGACTCTCTTCCTCTCAAAGCAAAGAATAATATCTGTAATCACTTTAAAAGAAGTTAGATTTGTTTAACTTCTAGACAGGGGAGTATGGCTACCCTTAACTTTTGTTTTCACATGAGTTTTAGCTTCTACCATTGCTTCCTCAAGGAAAAAAAGCTCATTAATGATAATAGTGTGACCCTTCACCTCTTCTTTAGTCTTACCTCTACTCAAGGTACTAGATAAAGATCCTCTTAGTGAATTCTTCTCTGCAGACTTTGCTGAAGTCTCTTATTCTCCTTTAGCTATCAATCCTTCATAAAAATAAAGTAAGCAGTGATCATAGATGTAATAAAAACCAAAAGGGTAAGGAAGCTGCATTCTTTGTAACAGGGCCCTTTTAGTGCCCTCTAGCCATTCTATTGACTTCCTACTTGGTTAAGGTCGACTCCAATACAACATATATGTTCTCCTAATCAGAGCTCAGATGACGTCTATTATTGACATTAAGGGGAGGTACCCTCCAAAAGTAGGAGCAACTAGAAATTTGTTGCATCCTATTTTTAGGTTGACTGGCCTATTACATCTTACTATCAGCCACCTTCCCCTTCATTTTTTGACATAGGCAGGTTTTCCTTACATGGTTCCCTCCATAGCTCTAGTGGGTCTGTTGGCGAAGGTAAAGAACCAAGGCATGTCATTATCATCATCGGTACCAGTAACCAAATGGTAACAAGTCTTAAAGATACTAACTATAAGCTCAATTCCAATGAGCCTAAAAAACTTTTCAAAGATGGATAAGATTATCCACCTATTAGAATGCCGCTGGCCTAAACCCAACTAATAATATCTAAAAACGTCTCTCATAAATCCTTGAAGAGAAAAGGTTTACCCCATTGCATACATGTAAAAAGTGTTGTAATTTTAAAATAACTCTGAGTAGAGCCCAAGGTCGCTTGGATGATATGCTCAGCCTCTGTATATATTTGATTTGTGTACTCTCCTACCCTCCAAGCATTAACGAATTCAATGTCCTTCACACTTAAAGTGCTTAAGGTATCATCTTTAGGGACCTGAGGCAACCTTCCTCTCCCTTGAGGTTCACTGACAATAATAGGAGAACTACTCCCCCCTACCTAAGGTGGAAGCTGGGACTCCACCCTTTTTAGTTCCTAGGCCCAGTATGATAGACCTATTTAACCTACTTCTCCTCTTCATCTTAGGTTGAAACCTGAACTCTTTTTTAAAGGCAATTACATCCCTTTTTTTAGAGATAGATCTGACAATTTTAAGGTTTATATTTCTGTTTAAAGTAGAAAAGGAAAAAGAAGCTTATGGTGAAAAATACCTAGAATGAAATTTTCTTTTTAGATTAGAATTACAAAACTAGTTCGGGGTTTTCAACATGGTAGTTTTTAGAAATTATAAAAACTTAAAGTAAAAGAAAAGATAGAAGTAAGAATGGAATGAGTTAGAAGGAAAATATATTTTCACTATCACAGTGGATAAATGACTTTTCAAGTCATCTCATTGATTGATGAATGACAACAAAACCTCTTACATTTTTAATATGAGAAAAAGTTCCTTTTTTTTTTTTTTAATCTACTTGGCATACAAGATATTATAACAATGCAAACATATTCTTTCCAAACGTGGTTGCTTTAACTCCTTTCCTCGTATTCCATACCGAAAGCATCGTCTGAAGCGTTGCTTGGGCATTGAAGGTTTTTTGAGTCCATGCCGACAAGACAGAAAGATACCTTCTCTTGGACATCTTCATTTAGATATGCAACTATCTCCAATTCTTCTTCTTCTGATTCATAACCTATTTTCCCTTCGATATAAGAAAACAACTAGTAACCTAGAGAGAGTGAGTATATGAAATGGAACCACCTTTATTGTAAACAGGATGAAGGCCTGTCTAAACGAGACAAGAATACCTGCAAGTAGCAAGACAAAAATAACCATCACAAGAAAATATCTAGCTAGAGAGAACCTGAAGTTAAATCCTAGTGCTTCTAGGATAGACTTTGGATGGAATCTTTTCAGGTCACTTTTTATTGACAAAATTGTTATTGAAGAAGATGAATGAAACAGGAGAAACAACTGGGATTCAAGGGAGAATAGTGAATGATTTCATCGAGCAAGTCCGGATCACTAGTCATCATGGTCACCTTCATTTCGTTTTGAAGTCTTAAGATTTGGAACTTTATTTCAAAGCGTTTCTCGAAAGAATTTATCGTCTAAAAAACTAAAATCAATTGAACATGCCATTAAAATAAAGAGAAAAAAAAGCTTTTGGGTAACATAATTAAGAGCTTTAATTAATGTAGTCACGATAACCTACAAAAACTTTAGGGCATTAAGCCATACAAATATTAGTGCATGGAGCAAGCTAACAAAGTTTAGTACTGTGATTTATTATGAGCTAAATATAATTCTATAATTAACTAGGCAGCAGGAGCATAATCGTAGTCTCCATCATCGTCATCGTCACCCTCCATGGGCGCTGCAGGAGCATAGTCATAATCACTATCATCATCATCTCCGTCACCTTCCATGCATGCTGCTGGTGAATAATCATATCCATACTCACCACCATCGTCTCCATCTGCATGACGGTGAATGGTACAAAAGGCAATAATGGTCTTCGACAAGGGACTCATTTTTCAATGTACTGAATTTGGAGAGAAGAAAGGGATTCGGATTACGAAGAAAGAAATGTTGGTTTTGCTGTGCTTTAGATGTGGAAGAGAGGTGGTGCTTATATAGAGGAGGAACTAGTGAAGAGAAAGTGGTGGACTCATTTGGACACAAGTCAACCACGTGAGGATTGTGGACGAAAGGATAAAGGGTTGTGCTGTGTGCATGGCCTCATGCCTATGACAGGCGGTATTGCCCAATTGTGGGGCTTTTTGAGGCCTTTGTGTTAAGAGTAAAGGCAATGCTTTTTACTAAATTGCTAAAAAATGTAAAAAGAATGAAGAAAAACTTTCGAAGAACAGCTTCAGATTAGATACATAAATCGAAGCATTCGGTTTAACAAATTATTGCAAAACCTCATATGTTAAACATTATCATATAGTCACCAGATGTTTTGAATATCTAATCTAAATATCGGTTATATATGAACTTATACTCAAAATATTAAAACTAGTTCATGAAATTTTGTTATGATCGTACGCCCAGAAAAGGCACTTGAAGGCCAATTATTTTGAATTTCTCCAAAAACATTTTGGAAAACTGACTGCCATGTGGCTCTGCCACCTAGACATCCAAGTGACAGTTCAGCAGCGCCATGTCATTGGAGCTTGTATTTGTAGAAGGGGATTGCTTTTGGTCATGTGAGAGTAATAGAAGAAGCATCTTTGAGTGCGTGGTTTTGTCAAGAAAAAAAAGGTGAGATTTTTTGGCAGGAAGGTGGTGGGCTGCTGTTGCAATATGTCGCTAAATTGATAGTCAAGGCAGTGGTCCAGTGTATGCCTTTAGCTGGCTTGGAAATATTTGTGGTCCAATAATATCTTTTGGAATTGTGGGTTTTAATAAGCACTAAAGAAATACTTATTAATGGCATCATTAATCAAAGATATGTAATATATGGCCGGCTGATCAGCTGATCCTTAAGACGTATAATCTCGTTTTTTTACCCCTTCTGATCACAATTTATTTTTTCTAATCTGGGTATCCTCACATCATTTTTAAAAGGTGAAAATAATCTCATTTGGTATTCTAATCATAAGCTAGGTTTATTATTTCATTTTAAAATATTTTTTCTCAAAATTTTAACTAATTGCGTGAACAAATCTAGTTGCTATATATCTTCTCACATTAGTTACCATATTAAAAATCAGATAATAATCTCTAAATCATTACCAGGAATTAATTGCAGGTTTCGAACGCATTGACGCTTTAGGGCATTGCTCGTGCATGCTGTATCCATATATATATATATATATAAACACTATTTTCATATGTAATATTGATTGACAACTCACAACAAATTAAATTTAGAGTGAAGGTTATTGGTGATGTTGCTATCAATATCAGTTTCGGAAGCATTTGCGATCTTTATGCTGTTTGTAATATTTAAGATAGGAAATTTTATTAATTTTAAATGTTTATGCAACTCCAAAGACTTGCCTTAATCAATAATAATCCCATTCTCATTGGCTAATAGTCCATCCTTTACAACTCAAATCTCTGATTGAATCATCCATACGAAAATGGTTGAGCTACTTATTTCTTGGGCCAAATTGTAAGAACCCCATTGCATTTAAGTGGAAAAAAAAAACAAATACTTTTCTAAGTTGGTAGAAAAATTGAGAGTATTTTTATGAGTGTTCATTGGAACAATCTCATGTTTTTTTCTTCCTTTCACCCAAAAAATTTAACAAGGGTTTTTAAAGGCATTGAAGTCTTTTGATGTGGTCTATTTGTCATTATCAAATACAGTCGGGACAAATAAATATTCTCTCTTTTTAATTGCACAATGAAATAACTCAAATATTTTTAGAAAAAAAATTTAAATTTGGCATCAAGGGGTATTTTTGTACACAATGATTTTTTTAACTATTATAATTTAAGCTAAGATGCACTTTGGTATTTGCACAAATACAAAAGGTAATAAATAATTAAAATGCACCATGAAATTAAAAAAATACCCTTAAAAAATAAGCAAGAGATCAAGGGGTTTTTGTTGGCTTTTCACATTGGTTTTTTTATAACTACAAATTCAACTCAATGGAAATTCTGTATTTTGTTATTTAAAAAAAAATGGATGCACATGTATAGCACTCGTTGGTGGATGGGAGGCGCTTGTGCCTTTCAAACGGTGTGTGCGATGCCTTCTAGAATCCAAAAGTGTCTTTTCATCGTGTCGTTGGAAGTGTTGTCATATTCTTTTCCTAATGGAGCCACAAGTGTCTCCATTGGTGGTCTGATTTTGCACCGGTGAGCCTTTTTTTTCCCCTTCTTCTCTTTCCCCTCACTTAAAAAATTACAATTTGGTTCAACTTCAGTCCTTGCTCTTTTAAGTTTTATTTTTTGGTCTCGACCCTTTTGTAGAAATTTTATCGATTTTCGATTTCATCATTCAATTTCAATTTACCAAAAATTATATTCTTCTATGTGGTACTCATTCTTTGGATTTCTAATTTTTTTCTTGGCTTTTTTTTAAAAGTTTTAGTGGTTTTTAATTTAATCTTTCAATTCAAATTAATGGTATTATGTTTTCCAATTTGATCCTTATTGTTTTTATTTCTAATTTCTTTATTGGCCCTTTTGTAAAACTTATTACTCTTTTCTATTTCACTCTTTAATTAAACATTGTTTTTATTTTTATGTTAATTTTGATCTGTATTCTTTTTTTAAAAAAATTATCCTTTGACGAAATTGATGTTTTTCTCAATTTCACCCATCAATTAAAAATTAGATTTATTTTATATTTTAATTTTGATCCCTATTCTTTTCATTTGTATTTTTAAATCCTTTTGTATAATTAAGATATTTTTTTTCAATTTTATCCTTCAACATTTAATTAACTGGTAATTGAACTTCATGGTTTTTCCAGATTAAGTGTTTTGGGTCTAATGACTCAGGTTATAAGTTTAAAATGTTAACATAATTTTTTTTTATAATTCTCTTTATTTTTTTTATTAAAATCAATATTTGAATCTTATAATTTGGATAGCGGGATTGCGTGGATGTCCTAGTTGCATTGATTGGGATACATGTTTTTCATAATCAGGTTTCTTATGTCATTTTTGTACCTTATTTCTAAACATCATTTTTATACAAAAAAAAAAAAATATAGCCCTGCCCCACGGTGAAGTGCACACACTAAGGCTAGTATGTATTATATAACTAAAAGATTTGAAATACCAATACTACTACTGTAATTAATTAATTGTTTTTTAAAAAAAGCTAAAACACAAGGCAAATTCATTATTCATAGACAGAGATCACTATTCACCATGAGTTCTTTATAATTAAAACACCTTCAACGTATTCATATTCTATATAAATATCAATTAATTTTAGTATGTTAAAATGTTTAAAACCAAACTATAAAAACTTCTTAACTCTCAAAATAAATTCCAGTTTTTAACTACTAAATTTTACTACTTAGAAATAATTTTTAAAAAGTTGTAAAAACTCTCAAAAAAAATATTAAAAACATACTAAAACTCTTTGGCAGAGACAACAAACTTTGAGGCTATAAAATATTCGGGTGAATTGCACTTTTTGGTATGTTACTAATTAGAAATGATTTTTTATAAAGTTGTAAAAACCCTAAAAAATAATAATTAGAAACACACTCAAACTCTTTTGTAATATATTAAGCATAAACAAGAAACTTTGAGGCTATAGAAGATGTGGATGTGGGTGAATTGCACTCTTTGGTACGTTATTTGCTAGATACACATCCAGTACTGTTATAGAGAATGCAGCGGAAACATAAATATTATATATGCTTGGGAGAAGGAAGTTAGTATTTGGTACTTACACAATGCAGGAGAAGGAGGTTTGAATCTTGACTGGCCAACAGGCTATGATATATGCTTGCAAGTAGCAAGAAGTCTAGCTTATCTGCATGAGGAGTCAAGGATTCGAATTGTTCATAGAGATATGAAGGCCAGTAATATTCTGCTTGATTCTGATCTCATTCCAAAAACTTCAGATTTTGGTTTAGCCAAACTTTACAATGATAAGAAGACCCGTAAAAGCAGCACCCGTGTTGCAGGAACAATGTGAGATCTTGAACTGCAAAACCCTTAAATTTCTTTAAATTTAAGCAATCATCCTTCTACCCAAATCATGTCTAGAAGCATTGACTGTGCAACCATATGTACTAGTGTTATTGACCCTGTCAGTACTAATTTAGTGGATCTCTTGCTCCGGAGCATGCGATGCATGGACACCTGACAGAAAAGCTGATGTATTTGAATTTGGTGTTGTGGCTCTGGAAATCATAAGCAGAAGGCCAAGTTCGGACTCGAGCTTGGAAATGGAAAGGATATACCTTCTTGAATGGGTATGTTATATGACACTTGTAACCCACTTACTGCAAAAGTTTTGCCACATTTCACTCTGGCCAGTTTATATCAAATCAATTGCTTTTCATCAATATAAGTGGTTACTTTCTTTTCAGGCCTGGCACCTACATGAAAACAACCGTGAAGTTGAGCTAGTAGACTCCAGATTATCTGAATCTAATGAGGAAGAAGTAAAACGTTTGATAGCAGTTGCTTTTTATTTACTCAAAGCATTTTATGTACTCAAACTTCACCTATGCTACGGCCATCAATGTCGTGTGTCGTTGCTATGCTATCTGGTGATATCGAAGTGAGTAGTGTAACGTCAAAAACTACTGGATACTTGAATTACTGGAAATTTGATGATACAAGCAGCTTTATGAATGATGGTGCAACGAGAACATCTGATACTAGCCACTACAATTCATCTACAAGCACCAGCATTGAGAACAACACAGAATTTCACACCAAACACCACCGATCCCATGCTCAATAACATTATCGGACAGGGCAGATGACGATTTTCTTGTATCAGTGCCAGTACATTTTTTTTCTTAAGGCTTGTTCTGAAAGTTCACATACCTGTTCTATTAATGGATTTGTGCAATCATGTACATAATTACAAGACACACAACGACCACTGTTTAAAATGAGTTTTCCTTTTTGTATTTTTACTGTTTTTTCTTGATGCATGTAAAGATAGGTTGGAGTCTTAAATCTTGTTACTGGTGAAATGGAATTTCTTGAAACAGCTATAACATTATCATTGATATGTAAAGAGGAGGCGGCGATCCTTATTTTAGCTACACGTATTTTTCAGCCCGTCCAGATCCAGCAAGTTCCTAAAGGAGTGATTTGATTCTGATTTCTTCAGTTTTATGAGATGTGTTTAGGAGATGTGCAAGATACTATTGTCATTAGCATAGTTGATCTCTATGTTTCCTTTTGATGTTGAATGCCATCTAGGCTAAAGAATAATAATTCTGTCTGGAATGGTAAATGGGCAAGGAAGTTGAAATTTTTCTGAATTTTGGTAGGATGTTTTAACTGCATGTACTATGAAACCGGACTCTGTTTCTGCTGCTATTGTGTAGAGGAAAACCATTGTCCCTCATGGAACGTAACATGAAATCCATAAAGAAGCCCTAGCAAATAAGAGGTGGTGTCGACTGAAGTATTTGAAAACTCTTCATGCGGTGGATATCTATACCTTTCTTCACCCATGAAGAGAAGAGAGCTGATTTGCATCTAAGCCTTTGCAGCTATCCATTCTGGTCACTGTTATTGACTTATTCGGTGTGGCTGTGTCTCAAACTAGAGAAAAGGGAAAGGAAAAAAACAGTTTCAATTAGTATTCTTAATTTCATGAATAAAACAGATGGAACCGTTTTTATCTATAATCTACCGACACTCCCAGCTAGGTAAACAGCAGCTGCATTAAGCCTTAAAAATAAGAAGAACAAAAGAAAACAGATGGGCTCTGCAATTCAAACTTCAGTATTTCATTTGCCAAAAGTCATTAAACAAATCACAAATTAGAATCATCAAAGAGCAAGAGATTCGTACTTGTTTCAACATTAATTCTTTCAAATAAAATTTTCCCAAATTACAGAAACAAATTAGTTTCATAGCTCCCCATCCAATTCAATGACAGAAACAAAGAGTCTTCTGCCATGAAAAACCAAATTACATTAAAAAAAAACCCCATTTTGAATCCGATCCGATCAATTACACAAAATAATCCTTGTCAACCCCAGAACAAGACAAGACACACTAAAGAAAAACAAAGTAACAAAATCCCTAGCAGACCATTTCCTTACAACCTTTGTTTCAACTCTCAAACTCTTAGCTCTTCGAAGTGCATCAACTTCTTTCAAGAGATCAAACTCCCCTCCTTTCTTCTTCAACTCCTCAACACACTTAGCCAGCAACTGACCATCTTCTTTCTCTCTCTCTAACAACTTCTCTAAATGGCATTCCACATCAGTTTTATATCTAACAGCCCAAATAATCCCTAAAGAACATAGAAGAGAGCACAATGAAGGGATCCATGATCTCTTGCAAGCTTCTGACCCTTTAGCTCCAAAAGGGTCTTTCGAGGATGCGTTGAAGAGAAGAAGCAAAGAAATGGAGTGGAAAAGGAAGAAGAATATGTAAAGTTGAGTGATTTCTTTACAGACTGAGTCGATTTGTGTTTCTTTGAGAGAGATTCTGTTGAAGATCAGTTCTTCTTCTTTTAACCATTGTTTTAAAAGAAGCTTGTGCGTCGGTGTTTCTGCAATTTGGTGAAGTGGGTGTTGTTGCTTTGGCTCCATTATTGACGACGGGTTTGCGCTTTGATCTGCCATGGATATGTATTTGTAGAGAGAGAGAGAGAGAGAGATTTGAGGTTTTGGAGAGAGAGATACAGTAATGGTGACTTTGATTTTGAAACGGTAGGCCTTTGAAGTATTTCAACGCAACGGTCGAATTGGGAAAGTTTTTGAATAAGTCTGTTATTGACAAGAATGCCCTTGGTCGGTGATTTAAGAATAGGAGCGTGGCAACTGGCAAGGTTTTGCAACGGTTAATTTTAAGATGTGAGTGATAGAGTATTGCGCGAGATGATGGATTCGTTTTACGAGACTTGTAACGGTCTTCTAAAATGTGAGATATTCTTCTTTTATATATATATATATATATATATATATATTCTTTTCTATTAATCTGTTTTGCTGGGAAATATACTATTTACTCAACAAAAAAGAAAAAAAAAGAAATATAACCGTTTAGTTCAATTAGTTAGATTCTGAATTTATTTTTTAAAAATAATAATATCATAAATCTTAGAATTTCTGGAAACTTATATGATCATTAACTTCAGGACCGCGTAGGATTAGTCGAGATGCACGTAAACTGATCCAGACATCGACGTTAATAATAAAAAAAAAACATAAGCTTTACCAAATAATTGTGTTTATGGTAATTACTTACTAGTTGATTTATTTAAATAAAAACTGATTTAACCATTTTAATAAATCATGGAGTGGCAATAATAATGGAAGGAGTGAATATAATATTTTTATATTGGAAGAAAGGATTAAAGTCCTAAAGCAAGAAAATTACGGAAAGCACATTTTTGAAAAACAAAGCATTTTTGTGTCTTTTAAAAGAAAATTAAAGCAATCTCAAATGCATGAACATAAGAATAAATGTTCTTGTCTAAAGAGAAAACACAGTTCCCTATCATTCAATCAGCACAAAGATTTGCTTTCCAACCTTTTTGTTTTTTTAGGATGGAAAAATATGAAGATAAAACTTTGACAAAAACAATGATTAAAAAGGAGAGAGCGATAACAATTAATTTTTAAAATATTTTTTTTCATGAAAATACATCATAATAATTTTTATTTTATTTTTAAAAATTTATTTTTATCATCAGCACACAAAACGATCTAAATATATATAAAAAATAATTTTAAATAAAAAGATATTTTTTCATAAAATGTCATTCGCAATTCCAAACTACATCTAATTAAAAAAGAAGATTAGGTTAAACTTAAAAGGAGTAAATGGATTTATACATCATTCTTCTCACAGTTTACTAGTGATTAATATGTAATATTTGATGAATTGAAAGTCAGAGCGCATAGACTAATCTCATCATAATTTGAGGTTTGTGCATTTCCTAGCTCCGTCTAAGAAAAGGGTTAATTAAAAATTAAATCTGATTAGCAAATCTTAGTATTTTTTATTTTTTTTAATTGGAATCTTGTTTATTATCATAGACAACTCTTTGAATTAAAACTTAATTTTGAAAAGGGCAATACATGAATTTGCTCCCTGAGCTATCAACAAGATGTCAATAGAGTCTCCATATAAAAACCTTTCCCATTCGAGTCCCCGATCTATTAATAATCATTACCCAATTAATGCCACTTTTAAATATTTTGCTTCTAAGATCACAAGAGCCGAAGCCCTATTTATCTTGAAATAAGGTTATATTTGTGAAATAAATTAACAGCGGAGAATAATTGAGTAATGTTTGATGGATAGGGTACCTGATTAGGAATTATTTTTGTTGAGGGACCTATTTGAGAATTTTGTTGTAGTTTCGGAAGCATGAACTTTGCCACGAGAGCCTCGAAATAAATAATATATTACACCGTTGTACACTGACTTGGTTAATCGATTGACCCAGTTGTAAATGAGTTCAAGATATTAGACCCAGCCCACTGGGAATTAATTTACTGCCGACCAAAAATAAAAATAAAAAGGCCCAGCTCACATATTTAACGAGAAGTAGCTCCTGCTTGGACTTTGGAAAGTGCACGATTGGGAGAGAACATGTCCACCCGAAGATTCATCGTGTACATGGGTAAGAGAACACAAGACTGTTTGAAATTAATGGTTATTTTTTAAAATATTTTTTTTATTAAAATTTATTTTATAAAATTTATTTTTAATATTAAAATGATTCAAAATCATTAAAAATAATTAATTTAAAATAAAAAAATAATTTTTTTTAAAGCATGAGAATATAAAGGCTACGAGAAAAATTAAAATAGAGTCGTCAACAACAAACAATCAATAACTCAAACTGGCAAATTA
>Ga0307511_10001777_pt1 | contig 22678 bp, 36 predicted proteins | sample 13_EM_MG_FD_200266 | JGI IMG/M metagenome (GOLD analysis project Ga0307511, IMG submission 200266) | Populus trichocarpa ectomycorrhiza microbial communities from riparian zone in the Pacific Northwest, United States - 13_EM | ecosystem: Host-associated > Plants > Roots > Unclassified | place... | reverse complement strand
TCTTCTCGACGTCCTCGGGCCATACCTCGCTGGTGCCATCCTTGAGCATCTTGTGATGCTTGCGCTGGGGGGTGATGATGGACTTGCGGGCGGTCTTGCGCTTTGCAGAGTCGAGGGGGTTTGGATGGTTCATGGCGTGGGGAGAGCTGGGTGGGAGATGGGGGGGCCTTTTATACTCTGGAGAGAGGAGAGGGCCTAGGACGGCGCAGTCCGTAAAAGATCCGGAAAGGAGAAAGAGTGCCAAAAGTCTGGAGATGTTGTATTGTCGATCCGGTGGACAAGATGCAGATGGAGATCGGCTCACTTCCTGACAGACAATAACATCCCCTTGAGCATTCCTAATCCGCTCATCCGAGGATGCCTCTCTCCCCCACACAGATCTGGTTGCGCGATAATACTCGTTTCTACTCCAATCCACACCTTGTCTACGCCGACGCCGACCCCCTCATCCTCCGCTTCCCCACCCTCCGTCCGAAGACCGACGTCTACAGTTTGCACCCTCTCTCCTCTCGTCCCCGCCGCCCGCTCACCCCCCCTCTCCACAGCTTACGACGACGGACGATCCCAGCTCTTGCTCTGTCTCCATGGCATCATCCCCATCACCTTCCGCCAGGCCTCCTACAACATTCCGGTCGCGATCTGGGTCACTCGCGACTATCCAAAGGAACACCCGATTCCCTACGTAGTCGCCACACTGGACATGCTCATCCGTTCCAGCCAATATATCGACCTCAGTGGTCGCTGCAACATCGAATATATTCAGAACTGGCAGCGCAAGAGTGAGGTGCGAGATTACCCCGTCCTCAGATCTCCAGATCCCAGCCTCATCCCCATCGATTCAAGGGCTGCAATCTCATCGGTCTCGTGGAAGCCATGCAGGCCCACTTCTCCAAAGAGCCCCCGGTCTACGCGAAACCCAAGGATCCTCCGACTCTCAGACCTCCCACCTCTCCGGCACCGCCCAACCACTATTCCGCAAAACCCCCACCCCCGCTCCCCGGTTCACAACACAAGCAACTTCAACAGCCTGGGCCGTCGCCAAACGTACCGCTTTCTTCCACCCCATCTCCGCCGCAATTGGCCGCGCTACCGACAACAGATCACCCTGGCAGGCCGAGTCTTCCTCCGAAACCTAGTACGTCATCATCCCGGCCCATCACCGTTTCGCCTCCGCAGATTCAGCAGCCCGCCCTCCCCCAGACATGGGACCCCCCACGAGTGAGTAGCTGCTGCGTGCGTGTGTGCACCAGCAATAACCATTTTTGTTGTGCAGCATACACCCTCCCCACCTTCACATCGCCCTCCGCCTACACACTACCAGAGTATGCACCTTCCGGTAAATCCGAACAGCCCACAGCCCGGACATTACATCCCTCATCCACCGCCTCCTCCTCCTCCGGTGGTTTCACCTGTTACAACACCTCCACCCCCACCTAGTATTTACCCTTCACTTGCCCAGATACAGCACCAGATAGCGCAACCTATTCCTCCACCCCCACCTCCAGTACCTCCTGCTCCCTCTCAGATATACCCACAGCTTCGGGATCTAATTAACCAGCAAGCTGTGCGCCCATTTCAGTCTCTCCATTCCCCTCTAAATTTCTTGGATGAGGACGATCCAGTTCTCGAACAAGCAGTTCCTGCACCTGTCCACGCTCCGCCACGGCCCCCGAATCCAGAGCTGTTACAGCTTCATGCCCAGATTCATGACAAGCTGAATTTGGAATTCGCTTCTCTCTCGCAAGCGATGGCATTGGACGCCGAGAGATTGCGTGCACATCAGACGGATCTGCTCACCGGCGAACCCGCAATCCGAGATGAAATGGCTCGTCTAGAGGCTGTGCGCGATGTCTGTAGAGGCGTATCCGACCGTCTTCGAAATGCTGTGACCCAGGGCGAGGCCAACGTAAATGACCTGAGGAACAAAGGTGACCCCCCGGTCGACGAACTACTCTGTTCGACCACCATCGTTCATAACCAGTGCGTGCACCGTAGCGCGTTTCCTCCCCTCGCATGTCTTTCAGCTGACCTTGCCCCCTTCCACTGTGCAGACTGATTGACCTTATCGCTGAGGATAACGCGATCGAAGACACGATGTATCACCTACATCGAGCGTTAAACGCTGGTCGGATTGACCTCGAACGATTTCTGAGGGTAAATTTAATTGCTTCTACAATTCCACTGGCCTTGCTGCTCTAGACTGCTCTATCGAGCGGACCATCCTCTTTTGTTTCTCTCTCGCTAACACACATTGAATTATGCTGATCGGGCACCGCGTTATCAGACGACACGAACATTAGCTGAGGAACAGTTTATGAAACGAGCATTAATCGAGAAGATACAGGTACAGGCTCCAATAGGCGGATGGGCGTAGGCGCGTACAAAGTTGCATCGGTCCGCGCCCCATAAGATCACTCACGGTCCGAATATCCCCCAGCAGCCATGTGACGGAAGCAAATAATACGAAAGTCGATCGAGGACGGTGCGAATCGGTCCAATTGTCTTTTGTTCACCGGTACGGTGCTCCACCCAGGTGTCCACGGCAACCAGGGGGCTCCTGGAATTGGGTGATGCGGCAGTTAAGGTTAGCACAATGCGTAATACAAGTCGTGGTACAACATGATAACATATGATATATGAACCGTGACTTGTCTCGCATCTGAATGTCGGTGATATCATGAGCTCATTCACATGAATGGGGGCGTTGGAGAGAGACGCCTTTGTTTGGACCAGCCTCCTTTTGTTTTCGGGGGATGGCAGAACTGGCCGAGCGATGCGCGATCGAGGGGGTGGGGGAGTTGGCGGGGTGCGCAGATTAGATGATGATGGCGTCAAGGGAATTGCCAAATGACATGATCGGAGGATCTCAAAGAGGTGTCTGGCGTTGTGCCGAAAGGAGTGAAAGAGACAAAGGGAGCAAAAAGGAAAGTTGAAAGAGATCAGAAGATGAGATGGCCCCGCCCTAGCCTTGGTCCGTTGTGGCCGGCAGTTTGGCATGGATTACCTGGGTTGCATGACCCATGGATCAAGGTCCGACTTGCCACTTTGGTCGAGCCCTTGAACTTTGTTTTTGTCTCCCAAATCGACGGATTCGATCTGGGACGGAGCGAGAGGAGGAGGGCTGGGGAGGGCCGTCCATGAAAACCTTATGGCTAATTGTCGATGTTGTCTAGATTGGTGAGTCCGGCCCACGTCAAACCAGACTCCCTCCGCGGTATCTAATCACCAGCCGAGGAGAAAGTCCCTGGGCGACGGCCCAACAAGTACCCCTACCCGTCTGTTCTGTCCAGCTCAACCCTTTTGCTCGGCGGTGGCACGGCAGTGGGCGGAAAAATAAGCAAGATATGTAACCCTGTGTAGCACCGGCGACTCCGGCACCCGGTCGCGACCGTTTTCCGGGGATCCGGCGCACTTGTTCGGATCCGAGCGATAATTCAATCCGCTAAACACGCGTCTCCCGGAGGACCGTCGCGAACGCCGCCAACGCCAGAAAGGCCACACAGTACAAATCGAGGAGGAAGGTTACATGACCACGGCGCGGTTGGCTCGCGCGAAATTCAGAATTTGTCTCGGCGTCAACGACTCCCCCCAGAACAGACGGACACTTGTACTGCTATGGGTCTTCGGAAAACATACATCCGGATAACCAAGACAATAGCGATGAATAGAAGGGAAAAAATAAGTACGGAATCCACGGGTAACAGCATGGCGAGAACACGGAGGAGTAGCTAGAGGAGGGGTAGAGAAAGAGAAACCAACAAACAGTACATTCGACGGAGGAAGGAGTATCAAGCACCTCCCACCCATTCCCACACCCTCGTTTCCTGTCCACCGGACACTTCTTCAATGTTCGTTCTCACGTTTACGTTTCCTTCAACGATACTCTCCACCCTCTCCCAAAGGCGCTCTTTCCTAGCAGGGTACAAGGACTCTCCGTGCATGACTTGGTCCCTCAGCCCCAAACTCGAAACGTACGGCGTCGGCGCTAGAACAGGGTCCGTGTGGTGCTGAATCTCCCGGTTGCGTAAGGTGTCGAGGACTATGTCGACGAGCTCCGCTACTCGCTTGTCTTCGATCTGCTTTCGAGTCCGTCGAGATCTGTTGAACAAGTAGGCGATGAAAGAAGCGATCGACACTGTCGTGCGAGCACAGGAAAAGTGTCAGCGAATCCATTTTCACCAGGTTCCGAGTGAGATGAAACCTTACGGAAAACGGTGTGTTGATATTGACTCCACGTTTCTCTCGCCTTTACCGTCAACACGCAATCCCACGTCAAGCTGGGCGTCTCATGCGCTAAATAACGTTTGCCGCTGGATGAAACAATGGTGTGATTCCAGGTCAGCCACATGATTCCATAACCGGAGCGAGGGACCGACTTCGAATCTTCCCCAAGAATAACGCCGCCCCACTGGACAAGTTGCTGGACAGCCTCGTTGAACGTATCATCGAAAGTTTCCAGTAAGCGGGGCTGCAATTTCCTCATGAGTTATTGTCTTTCTTCGACCCCCCGCAATGATGGCGGGGACAAAGTTCCCACTCACCGCGGTCTTCTCCCGCAGAAGCCCTTTCAAGTTATCCAGGCTCACACCCCAGGTCCTTGCCTCGATCAGTTGCTCGTTTTCCCCATCGACTTTAGCCTCATTAGGTGAGATTCCGGCACAGAGCTTCCGCCCTCTTTCCTGAGCCAAAAATGCTTCGATAGCCTTCCCCAACGCCCCAATGTGCCTCTTTCGCTTCGGGTCTTCGACGCAGCGAGGCGGTAGGGCGATCGGACCAAAACCCGGAAGTCCGTTGGCAACCGATCCGATCGCTTTCCAGACATAGTCCACTGGGTAATCCGGTTCCCATTGCTCGGAGAAAGACCACGACATGGAAGTGGAGGTCGACGGACGTGGCAAGAAGGACAATAACGGGTGCGGTCGGATGAGGTACCCGGTTTCGCAGGTAACAGTGTGTTGGGTGCACGTGGAGTGCCTTGGACAGGGAGTGCAAGCGTCAGGACTAAAGATAGGTAAAGGACAGTCAGGGTTGTCCTCCCTATCGTCTGCCCACAGCTTCGGTCGATGTTCGAAATTGCACTCCTTCATGGCCACATGGCGTTCCCTGACGACCGCTAGTGCACTGTTGGTGTCTTTGCCAGTGTCACAGAAGCCGATCGATGCGGATTTGACCTTGTAGTCATATCCAAACGTCGAAATGAGGCCAACTGCGACCAACCCGATAAACCGAACAAACAAATTCAACCCCGACCCCTTGTGCTTGGATTTGGTGGCGGGTACGAGGGCATCTGGACCTTGGGCAATGCGACGGGAGACTTTGGAGACAGACTTTTGTAGTTCTTGAATGCCTTCTGATGCGTCGGATGAGGGCTGGGTTGATTCTTGGATAGGGGAAGCCAACTCCTCCGGTAATTGGTCGTCTTGGTCATGTTCGGGCTCCCCTACTGGCTCTTCATCCATCACTGGACGGGAAACGGAGCTGTACTGCTGCTGCTCAGCCTCTTGCTGGTGGATGAGACTCGCTCGAGCGGCACGTGTGATGCGGGGCGATACAGGGATGTCGGGTTCGAAGGTGGATTCTGGCATAGTCTCGAAAACAGTTCCGCGCGAGGTGGACGGTTGGAGGTGGGGCTGGGGAGGCTCTGAAGCAGACTTTCTCGATACTCGGGAGGAGGGGGGTTTGGCACTCGTTCTACGTGTCTTGGGTTTGGTTGGGGAAGGACGAATGGGAGAGGAAGACTCGGCACCGGATTGGAAGATGTTGTTATCTTCCCAACCATTGTCCTCCGTCCATTGTGAAACGCGCTTTGTTTTGGCATCGGCCTAGACGGACAATCGTCAGTGGATACTGGGACACTGGGAGTTGAAACAAGGGTAACACTGACCGTCTTCTTGGTTCGGCCAACCTTGCGCATTGGAGGTTCTTCTTGTTCCGACTCACTCTCCTCGATTATTGTGCGCTGTGGGTGTGGAGGCTCGACCTTGGTGTGGCTGTGGAGGCGTGGTTGCGCTGAGGAGCGTCGTCGCTTAGGCTGGCGGGAACGTGGTGTCAGCATTGAGTGTTGAACGGGGAATATAACCTTACGGGGTCTGGTCGAGGGGGAGAGTGCTCCTCGGTTTGGGCTCTGGATGCGTGTCGCGATGATCTGCGGACCGGAACGGGCTGTGGTGGCTAAGTGAGCGGCAATGAAGGAGATAAGATGAATGCAAGCACCTTCGCGGTCGTGAGGGGAAGCCCAGTGATTCCATCGACTATTCCGTCATCTGAGGCTTGGCTGTTCTCCTTCTTGAGCTTCTCTCTTCTGAACTTTGAGGCATTTGGTTTGATTTCTTGGTTGAACGTCTGGACAAGTTTCGCCTTGGTGTAGGGAGAGGGGTAGCGAATGTTGTGATAGCCAAAAACGCCGAGCAGTTGGGGAACAGTGAGCGTCGCCGGTTCGAAGTCTGGTTTGAGGTATTCGCCCAACGCTATCACCTGCGCAGAAGTCAATCGAGACATGATGCAAGTGGGAAAAGTTCGAAACGCGCCTCCGACTCGTCACATCCCATGTCACACAGACGTCAACAAATCACGTGACAAATCACGTGTGCCCCACCCGTATCTTCCCAGGATCCTGTTCCGAACATCTCACCCCCATGGCCAGGAAAGACGATAATCTGTCCTTCGTGCTCAACGCAATCCAGGACGTTTCGTTCCAACAGCGTCCCGTCCCGAAAGCCCGTAAGTTACTCCAGAACGCATCCCCGGCGTTCGATTTATCCCGCGCCAGTCGGCGATCATGAGATTTTGGTCCAAGTGAAGAAGACAGGTTGGCCGTTTGCTGTCTTGGCGATCCGATGATTGACCCGGTTCGATTTAGGCATCTGCGGTTCCGATGTGTGCCTTCGATTGTGCCTGGTCACAGTACCTGGCCGCGATCTCACAGCTGAGCATTCCAGGTTCATTTTTATAAACATGGTCGAATCGGTCCTCTCGTGGTCGAACAACCCATGGTACCGTATTTAACCTCATGAATGGGATGTCATCCAACCGATCCACTCATTCTCAGGTTCTTGGCCATGAGTCCTCGGGAGTAGTTTCTCAAGGTTGATCGTTTTGGCCACCAATGCGCGGAATACCGTCTAACACTCCGGGTGAAGTTGGTCCAAAGGTGACTCACTTGAAAGCGGGGGATAGAGTCGCCCTTGAACCCGGTGCTGTCTGCGATATCTGTCATGAATGCAAGAGTGGCAGGTATGAAGTGAGTTGTCGCAATTGGCCATTCCCAACTTCGCTGACCGTGAATTGCTAGCTCTGCGGGCACATCCGTGCGTACGCCCCCTCCTCAACGCCCCTCCTTTCTTAACCTCCAACGTAGAATTTGCCGCTACACCTCCCCACGATGGAACTTTGGGTCGTTACTATCGCCTCCCTGCGGGGGTCTCGTACCTCATCCCCGATAGTATGACTCTGGAGGAAGCTGCGATGGTTCTCTCTTCGACCCCCAGTATGCTCTCCGCTGGCTAACTCTGAGTGCAGATCGAACCCCTTTCCGTCGCTGTTCATGCAGTCGCCAACCTCGCCAACTTCCGCGCGACTCAGGCAATCGCCGTATGGGGGGCTGGTCCTGTGGGTCTCCTTTGTATGGCAGTCGCAAAAGCCCTCGGTGCAACCAGGGTGATCGCTATTGACATTGTACCCTCCCGACTCGAGTTCGCGAAAAACTACGTAGCCACTGACATTTTCCTCCCTCCCGCTCCCAACCCGAACGAGGACAAGATGGAATATTCGAAGCGCTGTGCTGACACGATGATGAAAGAATTTGGCCTCCAGGAACGAGGCGGGGCGAATACTGTCGATGTCGCCGTTGACGCTAGTGGCGCAGAACCATCTATCCAGACTGCGCTACACGTTGTGAAAGCAGGAGGGACTTTCGTTCAGGTATGTCACATGGGTTGTGCTGTTCTATCTGAAATCCCGACTCCGCACTAGCTCGGTATGGGAACTCCGGATGTGCAGATACCCATGACCTTGATCTTGATCAAGGAGGTTACCATCAAGGGCTCCTTCAGATATGGAGTGAGTTGCCTTCACACCTACTAACGGTCTGTCGACTTATACCCTATCCTCAGCCCGGTGATTATCCCTTTGCGATTTCCCTCGTTGCCCAAGGAAGAGTTGACCTAAAGCCTCTGGTCACCCATCGGTCAGCTCGCAAATTCGCAACTGGACGCATCCTTAACCTAACCACAATAAAATAGATTCCCATTCGACCAAGCCATCGAGGCGTTCAGAGCCACTCAAGCTGGGAAATCGGAAGATGGAAAAGCTGTGATCAAAGTCATAATATCCGGACCAGACGTCTCACCTGACGACCTTATGTGAGCCAAGAAGCAGAACTACGGGTCGGTTGTACGATAGAGAAGCGTGTACTCCGTATATACATATATATATAAAGTCATAAAACATGTGCCAAATACAATCGATATTGCGGTCTGTAACAAGAAGAACCGTGAGGATTTCACGGCCCGCCCGGTGGATTCAGGCTTCGGGAAGTGCGCCATTCTACCTCACGCGTAGTCGGGGCGAACTAGGCCCTTGGGCCCGAACCATCGCCCCTGTAACATGTAATTCCAGTAAACGAATGGAAAGACGTCCTTCTTGAGGTGGTAATACGCCCTGGCACCAAGGTCAGTGACACGTATAGGAGAATTTCTAAGGGCACACACCTCCGAGGTTTGGCTTGGTCACCAAGGTACTTGGCGAAAGTCTCTTTGGGTTCAAGCCCATATTTGAACTCGGCAAGCATCAACTCCCCGTGCCCGGTAAGCAACTGATGTCGGTGATTGCAGTAAGCTTTCGAAGACTGCCGACGGGAACGCGGGCACTCAAGCACTCACCGGGCAACTCGTGTATCCATCATAACTCGCCTTTTCGACTGAACCCATGTCCGTTACGCGGAAGAGGTTCTCTGCCAGGACTGGAGCCTGGGCCGTAATAGCAGCGGCGGTCTTGCTGGTCGGAAGGCTTGAGGAATCGCCCAGAGACCAGACGTTCCCATACTCGGTGTGTCTCAACGTGTTTTTGTTAACGTTTACCCACCCTGCTGCATCCGCGATCGGTGAGGCTTTAATAACATCCAGCGGTCCCATAGGTGGTACCGCGTGCAACAGAGTGTACTCTTTCTCGACGAGTGATCCATCACCCTTTTTGAATGTAGCTTTCTTTGTCGCAGAGTCGACTGAGACGAGATTGTGCCCAAAACCCGCCTCGATCCCCCTCCTAATCCTCAACTCGTCCAATGCCTGCGAATACTTGGGGACCGCGAACATGGTAGGCATACCAGTGTAGAACTCGGTTTTAATATTTGACCCGGACTTGAGGATGTTCTCCCAGGTGGACCACGCCATCCACATCACTTTTTGCGGTGCACCAGCACATTTGATTATGCCCGCCGGCTGGGTGAAGATCGCTCTCCCGTTCCGAAGGGCCTGGACATCTGACCAAACCTTATCGGCCGTGTCGTACGAGTACACGGACGAAACGCCAGAGTTCGGGTCTGCGAGAGCCTGGGTGAGACCTTGGATGGCGTTCCAATTGACTTGGAGCCCGGCAGCCACCACGAGGTTATCATAGGAGATCTTCCGACCAGCGAGCGTAGTGATGGATGATTCCTTGGGCTCGAATGATTTCACGCTGTCCACGATGTGGGATAAGTGGGAGGGGATTAAGGATGATAAAGGTCGGCGGGTTTTGGATTTATCCTTCAATCCAGAGGCGACGAGGGTCCATCCAGGCTGGTAGTAGTGGTATTCAGCCGGATCGATGATGGCGATATCACCCGCATTTAGGGCTTTGCCGACAGCCTTGAACCGGTTGTATATCTGATTAGCGGCGGCAAGGCCACCAGTACCTATCAGCGGGAAGGATATTCTCGTCACGGGAAGATATAGGTTTCAGCTGACGGAGAGTGGCTCACCCGCTCCGACGACCACGACTCTATACTTGTGCTTCTCCGCTGAAACCGTGGCATAGCCGGCGGTTTTGGGCGGTACTGAGCTCGCCGTTGAGATCGTACGATTCGCGATTGACCGGATGAACAACATGAGGGTGGTTGGTGAACGACGCAGCTGTCACTTTTTTCTTTTCTTTTCTGAGCGGTGGGTTGTCATTCCCCGATCACGATGAGGTGATCATCAGGAAAGATAATGCCATCTTTCAGTACCATTCAGAGACGGGGGCCAAATTTATTGCGTCGGTCAGCACTGGTCAGTACAGCAGTGCTGATCACTGCTGGCCAGACCTGTGACCCCTGGCGCCTTATCAGCACTGGTCAGTGCGGGTCAGTGCGGGTCAGTACTTGTCTCGTCTGCCAGTGCGCACACAACGATGGCCTCATGGGTTTTCTGACGAAGATCGTGACTGGCACCTCCTCCCGCGCAGGCCTACTTACTGGAGCAGTGGAGTGAAACCAGTGTGGTTATGTGATTCGAACACTGGTGCTAGAACATTTCGAAGTACGAACTGCGATCTCTGGAAGCTCCTATCACGAGATGGAAACTTGTGGGCGCTGGATTACCTATTCATATGGGATTTCTGGAGACGCTATCTGACCGATTGTCGTCCCGCTTCCCCTCTTACAGACAAGGCGGGCACCTTGCTCTCTGTACTACTATTTCCCACTGGATCGATGCTGTTGACCAGCCCTCCCGCTCGCTTACTCCTCGTTCACCTAGAGCGAGTTCGATCCACACCCAGCTATGACCACGCACCCGCACCGATGCCAAAGCAGGCGGCAAGTTCGCACGACCTCTATCGACCCGCTAATCCCAGTCCCCTCCGACTTGTCACCAATGCCCCAGAACAACCCCCATCGGTACTCCAGCATCGGCTACCAATTGCGGACCTTGGGACTTCGGGAGATAGGGCGGTAGGTTTCCCGTATACGCATAAACGGAGCCTTTCAACTTCGAAGAATGCCAAGTTCAAAGGACCAGACATCATCGTTCCTCTCCTGCCCTCATCACCAGTTCCTCCCACCCTACCGACGGAGAAACACCCAGATGAAGCTCGAAACCCGCCTGATTGCTCTGACATACCTGATCGACCCAGTCTGTGTCCCTCCTCGGGAACTTCAGACGAGAGCACGTCCATCGTCTCTTCAGATCACACCTGCCTTTCTTCCTTCTTCAATCATGAAACTCCCGTGGCCGACGAGTTCCCAGATAGCCCTTCCATGTATTCACCGACGCCCCCAAACTCATCGGCTCCATCCGCCATCGATCTCTCGGAGAGCTCGACGGGATGGCCGAACTTGGCCGATGTAAATTTGGCGATCACAGACATCGGGCATCACTACGCCACTGCTGAGGAGTTCTCAGGCGAGAAGCTCTCTGAAGAGCAGCCCACTGGTGAACAGCCTTGCGACAAAGATGGATTAGCGCCAACACCAAAAGAAGCCTCTCGTGGTAAGTCCCATCGTTCGGAATGGTGGTTTGTGTGTGTGTCCGGGATCACGGGGTGGCGGCTGATCACGATGGATTGTAGATGAGAGGGACGGACCTGTGTCGAACCGCCGCCGCGGTAACCTCGCTGATGCGCAGTCCTGGTGGGGTCGTGTTTCCATCGCGGCAGGGTCAGTGACGCTGAGTCTGGCCAAGGTGTGGGAGAAGAATGCCGACACCACAGCGACCAAGTCAGCTTAGTTTCGGTGATTGTGTCGGGTAGGACAGCACACTCACATCTTTTCTTTCGCTTGTGCAGGAAATCAAATGGGACAAAGAACGTCGGCAATCACGTCCAAGAAACCATTAAAAAGACTGGGCGGGGTTGATACGCCTGAGGAACCAAGCCAACCTGCTGATTGGCTGTCATCAATACGAAAGGCGAGGGATCCGTAGTTGTGGTAGTACATCCCGAGCCGGGGGGCAAATCAGATTGGTGGATGGAGCTGATGGCCTCTGGGAACCCGGGCCATTCACATTCCACAAGGGCGGTTGATCTCATGGCGACAAAGAGATACCCAGAATAAGCATGCGAGAATCATAAATAAAAAACAGAATGCCAGCTCCTTCGAATGTCAGGCGTGAGGATCGCTGTTGTTCCCAAAGTACGAAGACCACGTCCACTGGCGGTGTCCCCGTTAGGACAGACGCCCCGCCATTACCCTTTCTTTTCATTGTGGGGGTGCTGCCGAGTTGACCGAGATGGCATCGCGACGGGATATGATTTGTAACCAGGATACCGCCCATTGTCCAATCGGGAGCGGGCCAGGGGGAGGGACGGCCCTGAGCGAGAACAAGCCGCAGACCTTTCGCCCCCGATCACCATTGTCATGGAGAAGTCGGTCGCCATATAAAAATATGGGCTGCTGGTCCGTCCGCCCCCAGTTCGCATTCCCCCTTCGTCTCCTTTCTCCACCCCTCTTCTTTCCTTTCTTTTTTCGAGTCGAATTGACTTTCGACCTCCACCTTCCTTGCATTCTTTGCTCACAGGGTCAGTCTATCCTCCCCCTCCTCATCCGCCTTCCGTCCTAACTCTTTTTCCAGATCGCCCTCTTCGACAGAGACCGTTACAAGAGAACCCTCTGAGAGGAAACAGCTGTTCACCCCCCTGTTCGACACACGTTTTTTGACAACCACAGTCTTTCTTTTTTTCAAATCGTGACAATGGTCCACTTCTCCACCGCCCTGAGCCTCGTCGCTCTTTATCTATCTGCCACCATCGCTAGGCCACTGCCCGAGGATTCCGCCGTTGGCAATGAAGTCGCTGTCTCCGCTCCAAACGGCATCCCCCTTTCTGATACCGACGAGCTGTGAGTATTCGATCTGACAATTTTCTTCCCATTCCACATTCTGATCGAATATCCCAGGAACCGCAATCGCATGGTGTCCACGTCGACTACCGTTTACCCTTCGCCAACCGATAAGTCAAACACCTGGACTCCCCCTGCTCCCCTCCCCACTGAGCATGGCAACGGGTACACCCCCCAGTATCAACCTTCCCCTACCAACAAATACGGAGACAACTCCTGGCACAGTTCCTCTCCCCCCGCCTACCAGCCTTCCCCCACCTATGGTTCTGGAAGCAACAACTGGGGGAGCAACCCTTACGATGACTGCGTTAAGCAATGCCGGGCCAGCTACCCTAGCCTGACTCCTGACAATAAGCCTCCCACGAAGACTGGAAAGACTCACGTCGTCTGGGTCGCTCCTACCCAGGGTGTCCTCCGTTACGTTCCATTCGCCGTCAACGCTTCCGTCGGCGATACCGTCAAGTTCATCTGGGGTGCTAACAACCACACCGTTACCAAGGGCTCTCAACTCACTCCTTGCAACAAGACTTCCGATGCCCCCTTCGCCTCAGGTATTCAGTTGAAGGACTTCGTCTTTGAGCAGGTTGTCAACGATACCAACCCCACCTTCTTCTACTGCGCCGTTCCCAACCACTGCACCAAGGGCATGTTCGGTATCATCAACCCTCCCAACGCTCTTGGTGGTCCCACTTCCGTCGGTTCTATGATGCAGTCAATGGTTGCCGCCAACCCCAATCTTGGCAAGATGCGCGCCTTCGTCGATGACGCTACCAAGAATTCCAGTGTCGCCTCCAAGTGGGGTACCAACTTCGACATCGGCGGTATTCCTCAGTGGGCCCAAGAGAGCTTCATGGAGAACGTTCTCTATACTCGCCAGTTCCTCGCCGCCAACGCCGATGCGCTCGGTGATGATGGAGAAGTTAATGCCAGCCTCGGCGGTAACCCCCCGGTCATCCCTCAGGATATTACGCAGGTCGCTTTGAACAACTCGCCCGGCTACGGCTCCGGACCCGCCAACCCTACCACCACCACCACGTCTGTTCCATCACCGACTTCCACCGGTGTTGGTAGCAACGCCAACCTGTCCAACGGTTCTGCCTCCGTTGCCAGGTCCGGCATGACCGTCGTCCTTGCCGCCCTTGCCGCTGGATTCTTCCTCCTGTAGAAGTAGACGTAAAGAGTTTCTCCATCACCCTTTGAATACCCCTTAAATGCTGTGTTGCGTTGTCATATCTTTTTATCCTGTTCGCGTGTCGGACTGCTTTCTTTCGTGAACATTTTCCTCTTTTTCTGGTCTTGACTTATTCATTTACGCTGGTTCTGATTCTTTCTTTTTGCTTCGTTCACACAACCTCCCGCCGCTTTACCATTTTTCTCTCGAGGGGGACATCTCGCAGACTTTTTCATTGGTCTACGAGTTGCACTCGGAGTCTGGAGGACGCAGTGTCCACTTTGATGCACTTTTTGTTACCCCAACTGTTTGTCCTTATAGTGTTCAATGAAAAGTGCTAGATGGACCAAACCTCGCCCGCGTTGAATCAAATTCCAGGACCCTCTATCTGGATCGCCAGGTGAACATTCGTTGGAATTTTTCAGAAACCAAAGATAGCGTCGATCTCGTCCCTGGGACGTTTCTTCGGTTTCTTGGTAACGGCATCTGCCTTCCTTTCTTCTGTTGGGGGTGGGACTGCCCGTGGGTGTGATTAAAACCAACGGTATGTGTCATGGTTAGGGGATGGACGTACCGGCCTGTGGGGCAAATACAGCAGGCGACCTTGGCAAGGGCAGGTCTGCACCCGGTCCGACAGGTTCTATCGTAGAATCAACACCAACCACCGCTGCTGATGTGGTTACAGTGGCGACGCTAAGGCGCAGACCAACGGAGGGCGGCGTGGACTTTCCATGAGAACAATCAGTTTGATGACGACCAACCAAAGAAACGGTCGCTCACCGTCGGCTTTTGCAAGAGCCGGGTTATGGCTCCGCTACAGACCAGCGTGAGATCTGCCACCCCCTGGATTTGTGAGTTGAATCTCGCAGAAATGGCACAGAACGTAAGCAGCAAGGGTGCGAACGCGGCCGATTGCAGACAGAGGAGGAAGTGTCTAAGGATGGGTGAGATTTCGTTGTCCCACTGGGTCGGATATTTTTACGCACTCAAATGCTCTCATTAGACGTTTCGAGGTCTGGGCCCGGGGTTTTCATCGAAAGGAGATCGAATGAGGGGATGAAGGGGATTCACCTCGTCGCACAATGTTCGGCAAAGCTGCAAACGCTTGATAGCGTTCACCAGTGACTTGTTATCCGGACAATGAGTCCATGAACCTTTCAAAATTTTGGGACTTGTTCAACCCACGCTCAGATAATTGCCCAGAGATTTCCACAAACCACCCTCACCTCTGCTGATCCAGAGGTCCCCAGAACCAGCGACGGGCATCTTCCACCAGCCCATCGGGTTTATGGTGGTCAAGCTTATGGCCAAACCTCCGCATTTCGGTCACCTTGCGCCAAAACAGCGCACCCCGGTGTTGATTCTTGTTCTTGTAGAATAGCCGATCGAGGAGTTCCAGTTCCAGTCTGAAGGACGTAAAAACTTTTTGGAGTTCTCTACTCGCAGACTTGAGCTCTTTCAAGACGCCATCGACGGTGGGGTAAATGTTCGAGTCCAACGATGAGCGCGGGGTGAAGTTGACCGACGGAGGCATAAAACCGTGTCGGGTCCGGACATGCGCTTTACCGCGATCACTGCTTACTTCCACCTGGAAATCCTGATCACGGACAACCCACGGACTGCGCATCGTTATCGAGGTTTGGATTGCAAACGCAGCGTAGGAGGGAGCCATGTCGCAGGGACAGGATGCTAAGCTCTTCCAGCGGGGAAAAATTCAGGTGCAGAACACTACATGGGTGACTTTCACGTCTCTGCTGACGTTTCGCGTTCGCGATTCTGCAGGAGTTTCGAGCAGAGCTACTCGCAGCGGAGAGCAAGGATAAGAAGTTCACGAAAAGAAAAACGGTATTGAAAAAGATCGTGGCAAACATCACCATGGGCAATGATAGTCGGTGCCATTCGCCCGCAGCCTTGCCTCCACCCTAGTGATGCTCACCTATCACCCCTTTTTGCCCTAGTGTCACCTCTGTTCACGGACGTCGTCCAATGTCTGGGTACTCCTCTGCTTGAAATAAAGAAGAGTTGCGTTGATTTAGCATGGGGACACGTTCCGCAGAACTGACCCACAACTTCCTCGGTGTCCAGTGGTCTACCTATTCCTCGTCAGTTACGGACGGTCAAAGCCTGATCAGATCCACTTGGTCATTCCAAGTTTCTTGCAGGTACGGGTATCTCGCCTACCCCGAGGTATCATACCGACCGTCGTCCTAGGACTGTAACGATCGTAACCCGCTCATTCGCGCCTTGGCAATTCGAACTATGTCATACATCTCGATCCCCGTGGTGACCGAAGCGATGACAGAACAGCTACGCCATTGTCTCAAGGATAAGGATCCTTACGTACGAAAGACGGCTGCAATTTGTGTAGCCAAGCTCTACGCCACAGACCCAAGAAGAGCGGAGAGGGGAGGTTTCGTGGAAATGGTTCGGGATCTACTGGTAGACCCAAACGCTACCGTCGTGTCCAATGCGGTGGCAGCACTTTCCGAAATTGGGGACAGACAGGACGGGGTAACCTTCAAACTGAACTTCCGCGTTGCGAACAAGCTATTGGCAGCCCTCGGGGAAAGTTCAGAGTACGTGCTCCGCACCGTATTACTAGACCGACTGAAGCCGACGATTCCCCCGCAGGTGGGGCCAAATCTATATCTTGGACTCGCTGTTGAGGTTCGTTCCGGACGATACGAAGGACGCTGAGGCACTCGCCGAGCGGATCATCGTTCAAATGCAACACGCAAACTCTGCTGTGGTTCTCACCACAATCAAAATCTTGTTGTACTTGATGAACTATATGGACAACCGAAAGCTCGTCGACCATATATGCAAGAAAATGGGCCCTCCTCTAGGTAAAATCGCTTTTGTGGTGAATGGCCGAACGTCTCATAAACTTCCTCCCAGTCACGATCTTGTCTTCTGGTCCAGAAGTGCAATACGTGGCGTTGAGGAATATCCTTTTGATTATTCAACGACGTCCTGCCGTGCTCAGGAACGACGTCAAGGTTTTCTTCTGCAAGTACAATGACCCGATATATCTCAAGCTTGCAAAACTTGAGATCATGTACCGCCTGGCTAGAGAAGAGAACGCTAGAGAGGTTCTAGCCGAGCTCGAGGAGTAAGCTCATCTCCTTGATTCCAGCTAACCCTAACGCGCACGAACAGATATGCTTCCGAAGTTGATGTTGATTTCGTGCGAAAGGCAGTTAGGTCCATTGGTCGTCTCGCCATCAAAGTCAAACCAGCTGCCGACAGTTGCATCGAATCACTCTTGAAGCTCATCGAGACGAAAGTTACTTACGTGGTTCAGGAGGCGATCATTGTCACCAAGGATATTTTCCGTCGATACCCAGGCCAGTACGAAGGAATCATTCCCACCCTTTGTGAAAACCTGGACCTTCTCGATGAACCAGAAGCCAAGGCGGCCATGATCTGGATTATCGGCCAATTCGCCAACAGGATCGATAACGCCGACGAACTCATGGATGACTTGGTGTACTCATTCCTGGAAGAACCAACTGAGGTGTGTGTCATCCGTTCCCCAGCCTTCTGTCATACTGAATCCCTCGCAGGTTCAACTTGCCCTTTTAACTGCGTCTGTCAAGTTGTTCATCTACAAGTCCTCCTCGGAGACGGCGAAACAACTGGTACACAAAGTGCTCAAATGGACGACGGAGGAGGTCGATAACCCTGACCTGCGAGATAGAGGATTCATGTACTGGCGGCTACTGGCAATCAACCCCGCCGTTGCAGGTGAAATCGTCCTCGTGGAGAAACCAGCGATTACGACGGACTCTGACCGGATGGATCGCGGCGCTCTTGACCAACTTCTGCTCCACACTGGAACACTCGGAAGCATTTACCACAAGAACCCAGAGGTAGCGTACCCTGTTCTTTTGGATACCTCCAAAAACCCTGAACGCCCCATTCCTCATAGACTTTCATCCGCGGAGCGGCTGGACGCCAGCTTATCGACACCCCGGCCCTCAACCCAACCTCCCGTCAGATGCTGGTCACTGTCAACCGCCCGAATGTCACTGTGGCACCCATCAAGGTTTCTGGACCTGGGCCCGTAGAGTCACACCGGGGGAAGGACGCGCCCGTACGGTCGGACACATTGGTTGAGACTGGGAATCTTCTAGGGGAGGATAATCAGCCAAACTTAATCGATGATGAGGAAGAAGAAGGGGAGGAAGAAGAGGCCCTTAACCCCCACGTCCAGCCCGAACAGGTCTCCCAGGACCCATATGTAGGTCTAGATAACGCCTTTGGCAACTATGGGGACAAAACGGACGGACCAAAATCGGCAGCATCAGAAGTATCCTTCGAAGCTGAACCACAACAGACCCAACAACAACGGCAAATGTCACCGCCTGCGTCAGAACCCGCAAAACCCGGGAAGAACGCAAGTTTCCGGCAGAGCATTTCTGCGTTCAATCAGATATCTCAGTTAGGGTTATGATATACGTTTCTCATGGACTAGCCGATACGCATTGGAGGGTGTAAATACATTTTTTGTACAAGATGCCTTTCGCGGGTCCCTTCGCTTGGATTCGTCACCCCATGAGGGTTTCGACTAAACCTTTCTTCGGCCGTAGCGAATTGTAGTGCTATTTGCCTCTTCGTGAGTATTAGACTCGCACAAAGCGCCGATGAATAAGCCCACCTCTCCAAGACCGTACATTCGGCGGTGATAGCTAATCCGAACGACCATCTTGCTTCCATCGAAACCGTCATCGTAATCTGGGGCGCCAGTTGGATTGTGAACAACGACGGGTGGGGTACCACTCTGGATTACGTGTATGGGGATGTTGTAGGATCGGGAAAGTGCCAGGATCTCTGGCTCCCCACCCCAGATCCCGGTATCGCGGATGGCAGCGCAGTAGATTTCGAACTGCTTCGGGGTAATAAGACCAGCGTCCGTAGCACCGACCCCGTCCTCACCGTCTATTGAGGGTAAGAAAGGAAGGAAATCATCAGGGTGGGTATAGATGTAGTTCGCCGCAGCTGTGCGGGTGACGGTGTAGTTTGCTTGTGCTCGGGGAAGTATCCCCAGAATCGCGAGTTGGTCTGCTATCGCGGCAAACAGACAGTGTCCATCTGGATTGACCTTGAGAGGGACACCCGTCAGATCAGCATAATGCACGAGGGAAGATGCACGGACGCTATACATTTCGAGACCCAGAAGTTTGCACGTCCTGCTGATATTTGCTTTTTCTTCCTTCGTCTCCCTTTCTATCTGGGCGTCCACCTGAGGGTTGCCAGGGGTGTACTGTTGAGCGATCCCTGCAGCTTTCCGTGCCTGGAAGGGGATGTTGTAGTTTGCGCTGCGGAATTCCGAAGGAAAATGCGAACCTGTCTCTCAAGGAACCTCGTTTTGCTGTCCTTTTTCAGTTTATTAGGTTTCTCCTTTTCCTGAAGCTGTGAGAGCTGGATATCGTTTATGACCTCAGCGGAAACGTTCTGAACGGTCTTATCGTTGGAGTCGAGCTGAGCAAGGAGATCGTCGAGTAATTCATCGTCCTCCACCGCGGGGGGCGAGGTGTTTTGGGGAGGGTTTATGATATCTTTGAACTTCCTCCGCTTGCCACCCATGGTGGATGGGGATCAGGATGTCGATCTCACCTAATCACGTGTGGGGGAGGAAACATCGGGAAGGTTGCTGATCAGCAGCAATAAGGTTTCGTCCCACACCGCTACCGATGGATAACTTCGAAGACATTATGGCCGACTCCCTCAGAGCGGCGTCTGGCCTCGGTCAGTTGCTCGCTGAGCTCGCTCTGAACGATGTCCCGGATCACTGGAAACGGATCGAACTTACGGCCCAAAGCCTCGCTAACGCGCTTAGGATTAAGGATCCGAAGGGAGCCCGTAAGTGCACCTCGTATACACCTGTTACACCGTGAAGGTTCTAGGCCATTCAAGCGATAAACTCGACCACACAGACGACCAGCACACGGCCTTGGGCCGGACCCTCCTTCCGCAAACACTCAACTCTTTGTTGAAAGCAACGTTCCATGGAGAAAAGACGCCACCTTCTGATAAGCGTGGTACGATATTTGAGATCTTGCGGGTCGGTGCAAACCTGTGCATGGATCACGGTACGTTCCCTATCTCCAAAGTCACCACTCCCGAGACCCCCACAGCCTCAATCACCGCTCGCGATCAGATGAGAACAGAGGCAGTCTCCTTGAGGCAGGCTTCCCTCAAACTGTCGTCACTTTGTTGGAATCCTATTCGGAATCTATCCCTACGAAGCGCCGCCTCACCGATCCGCTGCCAATCCACCCGGAAGATCTCAAGATAGTCAAGACCGCTGTCGGTGTCATCCTAAACATTTCGTTGGGCTACGGTAGGTCTCCTGCGTTGACAACTCAGAGTGTTCTCACAGCCCTTTCTTTTCCCAGAGCCGGTCAGAACCCGTCTGCTCTCGTTGGAAGTGGCGATCACCATCCTTCGCATATCGACGGCGGTCTACCCAACTGGTTCGTGGTTGCACTTCCGGGCGTCTCCTTCCGACGCAGAACGGGGCTTCGAGTTGGAAGACTGGGAACTACGAGCCGGCCTCTCCTCGTGGGCTTGGAGAGCCCTCAACGGATTGAAGGTCGAGGCCAATGATGGTGTGTCAGTTTGATCGACCACCTCGACACTCCGCTCAACTTCACTTCCAGCACCCCCTTTGTTCGGTCAGGAGGCGCTACCGCTCTTGGTCACAAGCCTGAACGCCTTCCGGAAGCCGCACCCTACTCCCCAAGGAGTATTTGCCGAGTCCTCTGATATTCGCGAAACGCTCATATCTGCAGATGTAGAATCATTGGAGGAATCTTGCGCATTGCTCGAATCCCTCTCGTTGGACGTTGAAGATGTCAGGCTCTCGCTTGCTCGAGGTCTGACCTTTCCCGACGAACACGATGGTATCCCGTGCTTGTCGGATATGCTTAATTTCCTTGATTGCGGAGAATATCCTCCTTGGTGGGCGGGTGATCCTGACCGCGCTGGGTATGAACGAAGCTTTGAGAATTGCAAGGCCGGCATAATCAGGGCCGTCGTTGAGGTGGCCGGTGAACAGAAGAATACTGATATCTTGTGGGACGAATCCGAGGACGACAAGCCAGGTGGAGAGTTCGTTTCCTGGATGATTCGGTGGATCAGGAAGGCGGACCAGAAGGGCAAGGAAGGTCTAGTGATTTGCGCTACGCTGACGATCGGGAACCTTGTCAGGCGAGGTGAGATCCTTATCCATGTCTGGAGTCATCCACTGAACCTGTTCTTGTCGCAGAGGCTCACTCTAATGCGGTGGTCAACCCACCCATCTCCCTCGCTCCAGACCTTGCTAAAATCCTAGAGAGTAACCCCGATTACAAGGTCAAACACGGAGTGATCGGCCTTTTGAAGAACCTTGCCCAGTCGACGAGTAATAGGGCACCACTGGGGCAGGCAGGGATTATCGCCCGCCTCGCGGACTGCGGGATCTTCGAAAAAAAATCAGATTTCATGGAGATTGTCCAAGTATCCGCGATTGGGGTTGCGAAGCACCTCTGCAACGGAAACGGTTTGTGATTAGGTTTCTGCATCGGTAAAGGTTGCTGATGACCGCGTGTCCGTCAGTCGTGAATTGTATTTCCTTGGTATCGAAGGAAGAGTCTCAGCGCAGCGAGGAGTCGGCGCTCGAGCAGATCATGGGGCTGGCACAAAGGGCGGATACCGTCACTATCAAGAGCGAAGGGACGCGGGTCCTGGCGAATGCAATCAAGACACTGTCCGCCGACCTTCCCTCCCCGGACCAGAGAAGGAAGGCCGCCGCAAAGGCGGTTGTGACTCCAGCCAATGCAAACGCTTTGGCTGCTCTCATCGGGCGAAGTAAGAAATACCCCATGCTGATCAACGAAGCAGTGGTCGCACTATCCTTCTTGACAGCGCAAGAGCATGGCGGTGAGCTTCCGCTCGGATTCCCGGGGTGCAGAGGGTTGACGTTCTCTTAGGCGTGATCGTGTTGGACGCAATCATGTCCCCGTTGCCAGTAGAGGCCGCACAAGGACCAACCCCTCTCTCCCCCAACATGCCTGGTCCTGATGAGGCATCTCCGGTTGTTGGCCCCATACGTGCCGTCGAAGCACTTGTGTCGTTGCTCAACCGATCCAACCCCCGCTGTCCGCCAGAGGTCAAGGCAAACGTATGCATGCTGTTCGGCCAACTCGGAAGGAAAGGAAGCCGGACGACTAGGGAAAGAGAAGCTGAGGTCGAGAAACTGAAGGTTTCAGCGAGGGATGTCCTGGTCAAATGTTCCCAAGGGGACGATCTGTTTGGTAAAGCTGTGAAGAAGGTTTTGGAGGTTTGGGAAACCGCTTAGACACGGGGCTTCACTTTTTTGTTTGCATTACGCGCTTTCGCATAGTCCACCGTTGGTCCCAGGTACATACAAGTGCAATACGGGTAAAGAAGGGTATAAAGATCGTGCACCCACAGTCGGCGGGCGGGAAGAGGTTACTTCGTCTTTAATTCTGGGGATGGGCAGCCCAAGCCAACTTTTTTTAGCGTCTATATTTTTCCCACCCGCCAAAATTAAATGGTGGTTGCGGCCACGGCGAGTGCAAAAGTTTGAGTCGAATTGTAACACAGGTACATCACAAATCAACTAGAAAAAGTAAAGGTTCGAATGGGAAGACGAAAATCTCTCGAGGATTTTGTTCAGAAAGTAAATTTATCGAGAGGGAAAAAAG
>Ga0307511_10001776_pt1 | contig 22679 bp, 25 predicted proteins | sample 13_EM_MG_FD_200266 | JGI IMG/M metagenome (GOLD analysis project Ga0307511, IMG submission 200266) | Populus trichocarpa ectomycorrhiza microbial communities from riparian zone in the Pacific Northwest, United States - 13_EM | ecosystem: Host-associated > Plants > Roots > Unclassified | place... | reverse complement strand
CTAGGCTATATATCAGGCAGGTGAGCTTCCAAGCATTAGGAGACCTTTATCAAGCATCTATATTCACGTCAAGCTAGTATTGACTGTAAAATAGCAAGCTGGGATTGTTTTAACTCCTGGCACATACCTGCATACCAAGAGCAATTTCGAGACCTCTTATCGTATTAACTCAGTCCACAATATCTATGCCTATCTCGACCTTACCCTCAAGCCCGCCCATAAACCGAACGGCCCAGAATAAATATGTTGCGCCGTAGTTAGATGTCTTCCATTATCCTTGTATCTCCTCACTCAGCCAATGATGCCTATTTCTACACTGTCAGCACCACATACAGAAGACCAGCCTCATAGCCTTAGGCTGACTGAGGGCATAGACTTCAAAAAAAAAAAAGGAGGAATACCGAATGTCCACATTGGATGCCAGGAATTTCTTATTATTCAAACCAGTAATTAATAATATTAGCCTTCAAATTCAAATAGGCGGAAAAAGAAGATGATCAGAAAGTCAAAGAAGGGAGAAAAGCTTTTCCTTCAGAAATTCCCACACTGATTGAGATTTCCTGTGCCCAGGGTCATGCTCCCGGCATAGCTTGCGGACCTGAAAGCATCCACAAGGTAAAATGTCCCCATATACCAATGACATGTCCTCTCCCCGGTTGAAGATGGGAGGTAGGCCCACTGCTAATTTATTTTTAGAAATCTGACCGTCGCTTGAAGCATGCTGCGTGCACAGCTTCAACGTATCAATACATCCACAAGATAGGGTTGTAACATGCTCAAATTCGACGTCAATAGACACTTCCTTGCCTGCGTAGGTACGGCCTGTGACGGTAACCAATTCGCGGGGACCCATGGTCGCTGGGTGAGCTGCTTTGCGCAAGAAGTCTCAAGATTGTGAACAGGTACTGGAGTTTTGTTGTATATGCCTGATGTTAATGAAATCTACAACGGTGTGGGAGATCTGTCTTGATGGAGTATGTGTGGAGGGTGTGGTAAGTTATATGCGCTGGTGTTAGGAGGCCAAATTCACAGGAAGAGGGCAGCGCCCATATGACCCCGTGCAGTTGGTTCCATTATGGCCAAAGTAGTTGCTACCTAATTTGGGTCATGAACACGAGGATACACTGCTTGCAATACTCAATTCCTCAGAATTCTCATAACCACAATGGGTCCTCATATTTATAGACAAAAATTTTGGAGGAAGATCGAATAATTATGCTTTTTCAGGAAGACCAACTCGCGCTCTGCTCTCGCCATCCACCTGAATTAGCCACATACAAGCTTTCTGGGTGGCTCATCGTGGCAATCTTACTGGAGCCGAATATGAGTAATAATATGTAAAATAAATTTAAAAAAATAGTCACATACCGTAGAAAGCAACCGAAAAGCTAGTCTTATACACTGGTTTTGCTTGCAGTATCCTTCCCGTCCTATCCCAAGATCCCGCTATTGCATTTAAACCCTCAACTGTTATGCTTGAACTTCATCGCCCACTACATCTCCTACCCCTTGTGGGGGTGGCGAGTGTTTTCCTCTAGTATGTAATGGTTGCTAACTTGATTTCCCGTGTGCACTGCTTTCGCCGCTGACATGTAACAAGAGTACAGTATCTCTGCGGGCTCAATCACTTGCAGTCACTTCTACTGCCTGTTGTGGTTCAGACACTTTGGTCCTGATCAAAAGGAACTGAGAACGAGGCCGCTTGACAGTGTTCTCAACTATGTAACCAGGCCCTTGTGGGGCATTGCTGAACGTTATTTTTCTTCTAGATGTGTAGCGCAACATAACAAAACCTTCACTATTTGGAACCGCGAACCTTCTAGCCACTTTATATTGTCTTATTGCCGGTCCCAAGATGTTTCGCACCCGATTGTCTTATTCGCGATTAGCAGTACTGTATATTACGGTGTAGCAGCTCAAGACAGGGATCCGGCTCATGTCGAACTTTGCTTTTTTCGGGTACCCCACCTTCCTTGCGGAGGCCATACTGGAGTGAGTTATGCATAGACAATACTATAATGTGAGATATAGCAACAGCGGAATACAGTAATACAATGGGACGAGGTAAACCAGGGCAACAGAAGGAGACTCAAGTGGAAAATTCTATTGCGCAAGCAGTTCAAGCCTACCAGAGTGGTCGGCACTCTACTATTTAAGAAGCCACTGATAGTCAAGGTATTGCTTACTAAACTCTCCAAGGATGTCTCCAGGGCCACCAGTCACAGAGAAAGGCATATTAGTTAGACCAAACCTTAGGTGATGTTAAAGAGTGGGTAGTGGTGAAAAGAATTGAGATGATGGATCGTTACAGCTTCCCTTTATGAGTAGACATGGTTCATCATATGGCTACAAGAATTCTTCACTAGTGAGAAAACTCAAAGGCCCTCAGTTTATGCAAACATTGGATTACCCGTTTCCTCGATAGACATACCCACTTAGCCTCCAAGTTCAGTACATAAGTAAAATAACAGTGAATTGTTAGCCTTGATCCTAAAATTTTAAGGAAAGGTTTTAATATTCTTGGTCCCCTTATACATCAATTCCATATTAAATCTAAGAATCTGTATAATATAGATGAAAAAGGATTACAAATGGGGAAGTCTCCAAGAGTAAAAGTGATCTATGTATGTGGTCAATGAAGTCCTCCTTTATTAACTGATTGTCATGAGCGATGCCAATAGTAGCACTGTAGGCCATTGAACAGAATCTATATTATCACTGAAGTAACAGTGTATGTCTGTTATTTGGTTCCGCTAAGTCGAGGACTCAGAGGGTCTTTGAGAGCATACAGATTTCCCAAGGGGGAGGAGAATTAACATGTGTAATCTCTCTGTATTGAAGCTATATAAGGCTTGTCTGAACTCTGTCTGAAGTGATCTGATCTGAGAATCCTCCTCCAGAAGGGCTGAACGGCTCAGTGCTTATACTAGCCGCCAAGCCTTCTGAAGTCTGAAAAACCTGTTTCCTGACCTTTCCAGAAAACCTGCTTTCTGGCCGTTCCAGAAAGTACTCCTCCATGACCATAAATACAGGTATGGGAGGCCAGGCCTCCAGTACTCAGAAATACAGGTGTGGAAGCGTAATACATCACGATAAAGGAAAAGTACGTAAGGACCAGATACGCTTAAGGCATAGTACGTAAGGTACTATACATAAGCTATCTGGTATACATGATAGATGCTAGGAAATGCGTACTAAGACAATTATAAGAAACAGTCTTCCATTACACTTCCCCACTTAAAAGGATTTCCTACTCCTGTTGTCTTGCTCAAGCTAGAGGTATTCCAAAATAACAAGTGCAAGCACGACAGTTATGAGAATAGCCATCTTGGTAATGAACAGTAGGAGACCAACGTAACTTCCAAATCATCCATAGTAAACATTAATAACATAAGGAACAATGAAAACATCCGATAGATACCTTGTTTGCTATACCTTCTTCCATTGTCAATTTAGAATGACTATTAAAACAACAAGAAGGAATGAGGGATTGCCAGGTTAATTCAACCATTGCGAATCAGTAGTTTAGGAAAACATTAAAGATATCTTCTGCAAGGTTGGTAGCAGGAGAGGTGAGGTCTTGATCGTCAGGTTTGAGAGCGAGAACTCTGTCTCATCTAGTTTCAACAATTGACTTTGGGGTTCCTCAAGTGTGATGCTTCTTGTCTTTCTTGGAGGATCTTCGTTGCTTGAAGGTATTGGAATGGTTTCCACTTGTCAAAAGGTGTTGAACAATTTCAAAGCTGATGTCTTCAAAGTTGATCCACTCATCGTCATCACTTTTGTAACCTTTCCATCGTACCAGCTATTGGCTTTTGCCAGTACGAGGAGTAGTACGAAGTTCGAGTACTCATTCTACTTCCCATCTACCTTCCATTACTTCACCAGGTTGTTCCTGGTGATGAACTGGGAAGTTCATCGAATTGTTTTCTACGTAAGGTTGGATCTTGCTGATGTAGAAGGTATTGTGGATAAGTGAAAGTCGACTGTCCGTCGACAGATCAAGGGTATAGTTGTCCCGCTTCTTGTTGACATGTTGGATGCGGAACGTTCTGACCCATCTAGGTTTGAGTTTCTTAGATCTGTTCAACACCTTGATATTCTCCGTGGAGAGAAGAACCTTTTGGCCGGCTGAAAGAAGTGGTGGAACGGACCACTTCTTGTTGGCTTGTTTTACCACTTTGACTTTGGAGGAGTAAAGGTTGCGACAGGTGTCAAGATAACATTCCTCTGCAGGGGTATAAGGAGTGATTGGGTAGGGGAAAGAAGAAGGACCTAGCTTTGCCTTGAAGCCTAGGAGTGAAAAGAATGGACTGTCTTATCTTGTAGTGTTGTCACGAGAGTTCAGCTTCAGCTGGATCTCAGGGAGTTTGTGCAGCCATTCGTTTCCTTTGACCATGCACACTCGTGCGGCTTGGAGGATCACTATAATGGAAGACCGTTTCTCATATTTGTCTTAGTAGGTATTTCCTAGCAACTATCATGTGTACCAGATAGCTCGAGTATAGTACCTGATGGACTACTGCCTTAAGCGTATCCAGTCCTTATATACTTTCCCTTTATCGTAATGCATTATGTATTCACACCTGTATTTGTGAGTACTGGAGGCCTGACCTCCAACAGCTGTATTTATGGTCATGGAGGAGTGCTTTCTGGAATGGCCAGAAAGCAGGTTTTCTGGAAAGGCCAGAAAGCAGGTTTTCTGGAAAGGCCAGAAAACAGTATTTACAGACTCCAGAAGGCTTGGCGGCTAGTACAAGTACTGAGCCTATCCGCCCTTCTGGAGGAGGATTCTCAGATCAGATCACTTCAGGCAGAGTTCAGACAAGCCTTAGATAGCTTCAATACAGAGAGATTAAACCTGTTGATTCTCTTTCCATTTGGGAAATCTGTTATGCTCTCAAAGACCCTCTGAGTTCTCGACTTAGCGGAACCAATAACAGACATATACTATCACTCCGGAGACAGTATAGACTCTTTTAAACGCCCCGCAGTGCTACTGTTGGCATCGCCCATTACATTTTTTTTAACACACAAAATAATCTAACTGTTAAAACCACTACTACAGACTGATCACCCGTTGGTATCTTAACAATACCTTTTCAGATATCACCTACATCGGACATCAACACATACAACAAAACATAGCACATTCAATGAAAGCTAGCAACAAGAATCCAGCATCGAGACAGAGATATTCTCAACCTGTAGTCAACAGAAGACCTTGTGCAAGACAAGGCAGAGCTCTAACTGGCAGTAATATACACCATTAAACAATTTCACCCTCGTTCCATCTCTTTACCCCACTAAGATCGACACCACCTCTTGCATTCTTGTCTACTACAATTCCCATTCAACTTCTTCTACCAGAGAGGATAAGACATCGCGGCACCATACGTCCCCGGATTAATTGCAGCATACAAATACGCATCTCCATCCTAAGGCTCACCCTCGTTCTTCTTACCATTTGAAGAAACCTACGAAAGTACAGCAGGAACTACATAGCTATTTCCTGTTCCATCCAACACCAGATTCCTAACAGGTGAGGCAGATCTACCCTCCTTTCCAACTGACCCACTTTCGGTTGGCATCAGCTCAAAGCTCCAGGAGTTTGAACTATCCAATTCTTCCATATAAGAAGATCACTTTACGTTCTTCTTGCCGCCACCCTCACTATCTCCAAAACCTTCCATCGGGAAGGGCATCTTAGGCGTTGTTGGTATAACTCACGTCTCAGGAATGTCTACCATCGTAGGAGTGGAAGAAAACGACGAACCAGCCTACGTGCTCTCCTCGTTCTCACTATTCTGCCTACATATTGAACAGGTAGCCGAGGGACAGTCATCCGAAGTCGATCGGACATCACTCATGTCCGGAGCGACGTACTTGTCCCCACAGTACACGGACAAGGGGGAAAAATAACTCATAATATCCGAACGAGTAAACTACATTATAGCCTCCAAGGCAGGCAAGCCGTACACCTACAACAAATCGTGAAGATTAGATATAATTCCCGAAGACATTAAGAAGTTAATCTCCGACACACCACGAAAGAAAAGAGATACTCCTGAACCAGTGACGTTCGAGGAATCAGTCAAACCACCTACACTCGGCATTTACACCGTCGACGTCCTGAAACCAGAAGAAGACTCTCCCCTCACAACATGGGTATTTGAGTCACCTCCCATGACAGAAGTAAACTGGAAGAAAGTAGAACCACAAATACATGATATCCTCACCTTCATACAAACGCTTGGGTATCTTCACTGCTTTCATCCAAAGGACATCCAACTGCTTCTCGAAGCAACAACCAAGCACTATCTTTGGAACAAAACTATTCCATTTGAAAGTAAGGACTTGGAGCTTACAACGATGCTTTTGGAGGGCCTCAAACGCCCCAAGATTCCACAACTCACAGAACCTCACTGGGTTGTGAAGGAATGGGATGATATAATGTCCTTCATGCTATATGGTCAGCACCTCCTTTTACCTGTTGTACAAGGGCAATTTGAGGACCCACCTATAGCCAAAAGACCAAAAGGACAAGACAGAAGGAACCCTCCTGAGACACCAACCAAACAACATTCCGCACCAGAAGTCAGCACAGGATCTCAAACTGGCATAGTACCAGAAGATGCCATCGTGGAATATACCTTAGATACTGGTAACCTAAATAATGGAGAAGACGATGAGGACCTAACCCCTTCTTTACAACGGGGCACAACAGCAGGTAGAGGAGATGATGATGGATACGATAGTAGCTCTAGCAGTGGCAGCTCTAGTAGCGGTTCATCAGTCCACAGTCAGAGAAGTATACGCAAACCAAAGAAGATCAAGAAGATTAAGAAACAGACAGATCGTGGTAAAACACCTGAAGAACAACAATAGGAAACGATGACAGGAATTGTAACACCTAAAACGTCATCAAAAATGTCAAAATGGATGAAGGGTATCAAGATTGATGCTCCAGAAATTCTCAATAGCGGAGATAAGAAATGGCGAGACTAATAGTATCTTGACACTTGTGTCACCGCGATACAGAGATGGTTAAGTATGAAAGGTATTAGATTGGAATATAAGGAATCGTTGGACATTATTATATTCAAACTGCAAGGCAGCGCTCTCACTACTAATAACCACCACATCATCAAGGAAATAGACAAGGCGTCCTTTTTCAGCTTTATGCTGGTGCTACGCGAATTCCTGATTCGCTCCACTAACAAGGACCTCCTATGGAAAGAATGGTAGGCCGCCTCACCCCACAAGGATGGACGACACATGGGTATCAAAAACTTTGCCAATTGGTTGGAAGGGCTTCTTAATTAAGCTTATCGACAAGGATGGAAACCAATGCATCTCGGAAGAAGTCAAACACAGGAAATTCCTGAACCACCTACCGGATTACATGGAAACCACCCTGGTTCCTCAAATACTTGATTCATGGACGTTCAATGACCTGGTCAAGAAAGCGGAATCATACGAGGCTGCACGAAAATATGGGCGTATATCAACTACACCTAAAACTTCACGCCAGCGGATAAACCAACCAGTCCCAAACCCCAGTCGAAACCACCATAGGGATCGGAAGCCAGGCAACAAGAAAACAACTTCTAATCCTGGAAGGACCTCTGCTACGAAAACAACAAGAACCAAGGATCCTGACTGGGAAGTAGTTAACAAGACGTTAACATCACAAGACAAGATCAAGTTGATCAGGTAACGGAAGTGTCTATTGTGCAGTGCACCTTTTCACACCTTCAAGGAATGCAAGAGGCGAATATCCAAAGTACCCATGCGCACCGCCACACAAGTCCTATCCCTGCAACAGTCCAGCAAACCACTTATCGCCAAGAATAACTACAACGGCAAAACCAAGGCAAAACCTCAGTCTGCCGAAGAATTAGACTACAGCAGGGTTCGGGTCAAGGTTAACGGCCACCCTGCATTAGCCCTTGTGGATTTACAGACCACCAGCGGAGATCTCATCAATGCACAATTCCTGCATCTATATGACCGATCCACCTATAGAATTGACAAGAAGTCACTCAACACCGCAATCAAGGGATTGAAGGGTATGATAGAAAAAGCATGTGATGTCTAAATGGACTACGGATGATATATGGAAACAAGAACGCTCTATATAGTGCATCTCGCAGGCTGGGATATTATCCTAGGCAAGCCAGTGCTTACAGCTCTGAAAGCCTTAATCCTAGCAGAACCAAAGCCTATTACCATCCAACCTGAATGAATGACACACTTTGCACTAGTGTAATGGAGGTAAGCAGGGCTTCCTACGAGGCAAGTCACATCTGCTATACTTACTATAGAAGACGAAGTATCACACTATCTTCTACCACTCTTCGAATTCATGGTCTTAGCTATGAGTCTCGGAGAAAGTCGGGAATTCAACCCCTTCCTAGAATTCGCCCACTTTTTTCTGGCAACCACACCCAACGAGTTGCCACCCCTCAGAACTATCAACCACTGAATTTGCCCAAAACCCGGCTCTACATGTGTACCGAAATGGCGACAATCACACTCCAAATTCTATGCGGAGCTCACAAGACAGCTCACGGAAGAAGAAGCCTCAAGCAGGATTTATCGAGCAGAACATGATACCAATGTGGTAGTTCTGTTCGTACAAGCCAAATGAGATGATCCAATCAAACCATGGCGCATTCTAGATGCCAGGGATTGGAACGAAGCAGTTAACCCCAACCACACACCTCTAACAAGCATTGAGTAACTTATGGAGCTAGTTGCTGCTCGGAAATATAGGAGCACGATTGACCTAGCAGATGAGTACCATAACATCAGAATCGAACAAGACTCAGAACAACACTTCACCTTCCTCACATACATGGGATACTACGGCAGTCGCATCATGCAACAGGGGGACTGCAATGATCCTGCCACTATGGTACGAGCCATGTACGAAATCTTTAAGGATATGATCTCCAAGGTCCTTGTCATATCCATCGACGACATCATTATCTTTTCAGATACCTACGACGAATATGTAGCTACCTTACGAAAGGTTCTACAATGGCTTCTAGATGAGAAGTTCTGGTTGAAAGCTAGCAAATGCCAGTTTTTCACCAAAAGTCTAGATATCTTAGAACACATATTAACTGTGGATGGGTTACATATGGATCCTAAGAAGCGTAAGGAAGTATTGGACTTCAGAGCCGCAGGGAATTACGAGGCATACTCGGCGTTGTCATATTTCTAAGCAAGTTCTGTCCGAAATTGGCCCCCTGGTCAAACACCCTGTCAGAACTACAAGTCCAAAACGCACCCTGGCGATGGACAGATACCCATACTAGGGCACTCGAGAAAATCAAGGAACTTGTGAATTCTCCATAGATCCTCAAACCCTAGGACCTCTTCTGGAAATAACCAAAATACCTGTTATGCAACGCTAGTGATATTGGACTAGGATTATGGATAGGACAAGGAGAACTAGGATCTATTCGACTCTCTCGTTTTCATTATCGGAAATTCAGCCCCGCACTACTTAAGTACCCCACCTACCAAAAGGAGTTACTCGCGATTGTTGACTCCCTGAAGTTTTTTGAGGCTCAGCTCCGAGACCACAAGTTCACAGTTGTTACGTATCACCAACCACTGCTCTCATTCCTCCGGCTAGGACAGATATCTCAGAAGCTTGCTCGCTGGCAACTTTACATGTGAGAATTCGACTTTGTGATTGAGCATACAGCTGGAAAGGAAAACCTGTTAGCAGATGCTCTATCAAGGAAGCATAAATACTCCCTCGATCCCATTGAGAAATAAGACTTTATTGCTCAGAGTATCGACCCTACAGAAGACAACACCGAACCTCAGAACACTTCTATTACTACTAATAACCTATCTATCTCTCCTGTGCCAGAAGAAATCAGAATGGTTTCCCGCGGCTGCATCAACTTCAAGTACACGGACTAGGACTTCAACAAGTGCGCAAGTCATGACGAAAGCCTCGGTCACCACCCATCTTGTCCCTATCTCGACGACGAGAATGACGGAGACTACGAAGACTACGACGATATCAAGGAGGTAAAAATGCAATCAGATGAGGATACCCTCTCTACCATCCCCGAAGAAATCTTTGATGGGTATAAGTTTGATCCTCACCCTCACGTTGTTGAACGTGATGAATTAAATGGTTATAATCACATCAGCACTCCCGCAGATAATACCTCCTCCGTCACCAAGTATGACAATATTCATGCCATCATTACAGATGTTGTCAATGATGCCTGTGAACCCTACAAGCAGCCTGGAAAGCAAAACAATACGGACTATCATGACTACTACTGTCGCTCGCATGGTAGCTCGCATCAGAATGGGAACTGCTACTTTCCCACCACCAAATGCTCACTTTGCGGAACCTATGGACATGGATGTTTGGACTACACTCTAGCGGAGGCAGTTTTTCCGAAGGAGAAAGATTTTCAGTCGAGTCAGCAAGACTCATGGAAATTGAAAGCTACTACTATCCCTCCTAACAACACCCCCTCCTCTGAGACTTCCGATATTGACAGTCCCGAGCCTAATATTAAAGAAGCCCCTAACTACACTTATATGTAGTCTGCGGAAGAATGGGCAATCAGGAACGCTACCATTGCCGGCCATGAACCATGGGGTCAGCAAACCGAACATAACAACCCAGGGGAGTACAACATCAAGATCATACCAGATGAGGAAAGATGCTCCTTCCTCTCTGTCGCAGTCACCACCAGATCACAATGCAATGCAGCTTCCGGAGAAGGTAGGGGATCAAATCAAGGTCATAACACACTCCTACCCCCCACTAATCCTATGAGATATGTGCAAGGAGTGTGATTTATGCACCAACAACACTACACAACCAGCGAGTAGAATAACCTTGTTCCTGATCCTCAAATACAGGAGAAGACGACAATTCCTCCTGTATCCACTGCCACTCATCGTTGCAACTTCTGCAAAGGCGAGGGACACTATGCATCACCATGTGAGGCAAAACGCAAGGCAGATGCAGACCTCAGGTATAGAATCATACCAGCAACCAGTATGGCAAAGATATAACTCGATCTCGAAGACGGCCCCAAAGATGATCCCGACTTCTATCTCGTTGCTCACGTTGACAAAGATAATAGAATGAGGGATGCCTATATCGTATGCATCAGGATATGCCCCATGTACAGCAAGCTCTACAATGCTCCAGAAGGGAAGAAAGTAGTAAGCGAGGACAACAGTTTCTTATGCAAGGAGCATGAGAAAGGAGAATAGAGGCTGGTTCTACCAAGCACGTTGGACATGAACAGTAAGAACTACCTAGAAGCTGCAACCAAGGAAGCTCATGATGCTACGGCATATGGCGGAGTTGAGAAAACATGGAAATGGTTGACTGATAGATTTATTTGCCAGCCATTTTCAAGGATCGTTAAGGTATATGTGGCGAGTTGCGATACCTGTCAACAAATGAAGTATAGCAACAAGCCACCACTAGGACAAGTAACTATGTTACATGTTCCTGCAAGAGCCTGGATGGATATCACTATGGATTTTCTTAATATGTCTGCTGTTTTCACTTATTGCTATACCTTATACCCTAACATTCCTTTGGAAGATGATCATATGATTTGCTTTGCAAGACTTTGGACGATTGTTTGTAGACAATCAGGATTTATGTTTCTAATTTCAGTTTCTTATAATCTTATGGTGGAGAAGTGCACTAATACCTTTGATATGGATGGTGCTTCTGTCATCTGTTATCCCTATTGTATTATTTTTGATCGAGACACTCTCTTTATGTCAGACCAATTCAAGGATTGGGCAGCAAGAAAGGCAATCAAATTGGAATCGTCTACTGCATACCACCCTCAGACGGACGGTAAGTCAGAAATCTCCAACAAGGCATTCCTGCAAGCCGCACGAGCGTGGAAGGTCGAAGGAAACGAATGGCTGCACAAACTCTTCGAGATGCAGCTCAAGCTTAACTCTTGAGACCTCACCGCAAGACAACACAGACCATTCTTTTCACTCCTACGCTTTGAGGCAAAGCTAGGTCCTTCTTTCTTCCCCTACCCGATCACTCCTTATACCCCTGCAAAGGAACGTCACCTTGACACCTCATGCAACCTATACTCCTTTAAAGTCAAGCAGGCAAATCAAGCCAACAAGAAGCGGTCTGTTCCACCACTTCTTTCAGCCGGCCAAAAGGTTCTACTCTCCACGGAGAACCTTAACCTCTTGAACACATCCAGGAAACTGAAACCTAGATAGGTCGGACCGTTCCGCATCCAACACATCAATAGGAAACGGAACAACTTTACACTCGACCTGTCGACAGATAGTTGCATTTCTTTTATCTACAATACCTTCCACATCAGCAAGATCAAACCTTACGTTGAAAACGATTCAACCAACTTGCCAGGCTGTAACAAGGAACAACCTGGTGGAGTAACGGAAGGAAGAAGGGAAGTCAAACGAGTACTCGAATTTCGTACTGCTCATTGTACAGGCAAAAGCCAATACCTGGTACGTTGGAAAGGGTACGGAAGTGACGACGATGAGTGGATCAACTTCAAAGACATCAGCCTAAAAATCGTTCAAAACTTTTGGACAAGCAGAAAATATTCCAACACCTTCAAGCAACGAAGATCCTCTAAGAAGCACAAGAAACGTCACGCTCGAGAAACCCACAAGTTAATTGTTCAAACTGAACGAGACAGAGTTCTCGCTCTTTGTCCTGCCGAAAAAGACCTCACCTCCTCTGCAATCAACCTTGTAGAAGATATCTTTAATGTTTTCCTAAAGTACTGAATCGTGCCGGTTGAATCAAGCCGGCAATCCCGCGTTCCTTCCTGTTGCTTTAATTGTCGTTGTGAATTAACAATGGAGGAAGGTATGGCAAATAAGGTATCTATTGGATGTTTTCATAGTTCCTTATGTCATGACAGCATGCTATGGATGATTTGGAAGTAAAACTGGTCTCCTGCTGTTCATGGCGAAGGCTGCGATTTTCATTACTGTCGTGCTTGCACTTATTATTTCGGACTACCTCTAGCTTGGGCAAGACAACAAGAGTAGGAAATCCTTTTAAGTGGAGAAGTGTAACGGAAGACCATTTCTCATATTTGTCTTAGTATGCATTGGCTAGCACCTATCATGTGTACCAGATAGCTTGAGCATAGTACCTTATGCACTACTGCCTTAAGCGTATCCGGTCTTTATGTACTATCCCTTTATCATGATGCATTATGCATCCACACCTATATTTCTAAGTACTGGAGGCCCGACCTCCCACACCTGTATTTATGGTCGTAGAGGAGTGCTTTCTGGAACGGCCAGAAAACAGGTTTTTCAGACTACAAAAGGCTTGGCGGCTAGTATAAGTACTGAGCCTAGCCGCCCTTCTGGAGGAGGATTATCAGAGCAGATCACTTCAGACAGAGTTCAAACAAGCATTAGATAGCTTCAACACAGAGAGATTACACCTGTTAATTCTCTTCCCGTTTGGGAAACCTGTATGCTCTCAAAGACCCTTTGAGTCCTCGACTTAACGGAACCAATAATAGACATAAATTATCACTCTGGAGATAGTATAGACTCTGTTAAACAGTCCGCGGTACTACAATTGGCATCGCCCATTACAATTGCCTTGTTGTCAATTTCTGACTGACCGTTCGTCTGAGGGTGGTATGTGCTAGACGGTTCCAACTTGATTCCCTTCCTTGCTGCCCAATCTTTGAAATGGTCTAACATAAAGAGAGTGTCTCGATCAAAAACAATATAATAGGGATAACCGATAATAGAAGCAACTTGTACATCAAAGGTATCAGTTCACTTCTCTGCCGTAAGGTTATCAAAAACTGGAATAAGAAACATAAATCCTGATTGTCTACAGATAATAGTCCAAAGTCTTGAAAAGCAAATCATATGATCATCCTCCAAAGGAATATTTGGGTATAAGGTAGCGCAATAAGTGAAAATAGGAGACATCTTAAGAAAATCCATAGTGATATCCATCTAGGCTATTGCAGGAACATGCATCCTAGTTACTTGTCTGAATAGTGGCTTGTTGCTATACTTCGTCCGTTGACAGGTATCGCCACTCGCTATGTATTCCTGAACGAGTCTTGAAAATGGCTGGCAAATACATTTATCAGTTAACCATTTCAACATTTTCTCAACTCCGCCATGTGCTGTAGCATAATGAGCTTCCTTGATTGCATCTTTGAGGTAGTTCATACCATTCATGTTGAACGTGTTTGGTAGAACCAGCCTCCATTGTCCTTTCTCATTCTTCTTGTACAAGAACCCGTTGTTCTTGTTTACTCCTTACTTTCCTTGTGGAGCATTGTAGAGCTGGCTCCACATAGGGCATATCCTGTATCATGCGATGTAGGCATCCCTCATTCTATCATCCTTGTCAACGTGAGCAACGACTTAGAAGTCGGGGTCATCTGTGGGTCCGTCTTCGAGATCAAGGTATATTTTTGCCATGTTGGTTGCTTGAACGATTCTATACTTGAGGTCTGTGTCTGTCTTGCGTTTTGCCTCCCATGTTGATCCATAATGTCCCTTGCCTTTGAAGAAGTTGCAGCGATGAGTGGCAGTAGGTGCAGAAGCAATTGAAGTCTTTTCCTGTATTTGAGGATCGTGAACAAAGTTGTTCTCCTCGCTGATTGTATGGTATTACTGGTGTATAAATCCCACTCCTGGCACATATCTCATAGGATTAGTCGGGGATAGGAGGGTGTTATGACCTAGATTAGATCCGCTAGCTTCTCCAGAAGCTGCATTACGTTGTGATCTTATGGTGACTGCAGCAGAGAGAAAGAAGGGTCTTTCCTCATCTGGCACGATCATGATGTCGTAGTCCCATGGGTTGTGGCTAGCATTGGAAGTGTTCCTGATTGCCCATTCTTCTACAGACCACATGTGAGTGCGGTTAGGAGCTTCTTTGACGTTAAGCTCAGGAATGTCAATATCGGGAGTCTCAAAGGAGGGGGTGTTGTTAGGAGAGATAGTGGTAGGTTTCAATTTCCATGAGTCTTACTAACTCCACTGGAATTCCTTCTCCTTCTGAAAAACTGCCTCCGCTAGCGTGCAGTCCAAACATCCGTGTCCATAGGTTCCGCAAACTGAGCATCTGGTGGTGGGAAAGTAGTGAATCCTGTTCTGGTGCGAGCTACCTTGCGAGCGGCAGTAGTAGTTATGATAGTCCGCATTGTGTTGCTTTCGATGCTGCCTGGGGTGTTCCCTGGTGTCATTGACAACATCTATAATGATGGCAGGAATATTGTTGTCATTGTTGACGGAGGAGGTATCATCTGCAGGAGTGCTGATGTGATGATAACCATTTAATTGATCTAGTTCAATAACGTAGGGGTGGGGATCGAACTTATACTAGTCAAAGATTTCTTAAGGAATGGTGGAACTGGTATCCTCATCTGATTCCATTTCTTCCTCCTTGATATCATTGTAGTCTCCATTGTCTCCGTGATTCTCATCGGTGAGATAGGGACAGGAGTGGTGGTGACCGAGGCTTTCGTTACAGCCCCCGCACTTGTTGTGGTCCCAGTCCTTGTGCTTGAAGTTGATGCAGCCATGGGAGACTATTGTGAATTCTTCTGGAATGGGAGAAATAGATGGGTTGTTAGTTGTAATAGAGGTAGCCTGAGGTTCGGTGTTGTAATTCGTAGAATCGATGCTCTGAGGAAGGAAGTCTTGTTCCTCTGTGGGATCGAGGGAGTATTTATGCTTCCTTAATAGAGCGTCTGGCAACAGGTTTTCTTTTCCAGCCGTATGTTCGATGACTAAGTCAAATTCTCACATGTAAGCTTGCCACCGAGCTAGCGTCTGAGATGTTTGTCATGGCCTGAGGAATGAGAGTAGTGGTTGGTAATGCGTGAGCACCATGAACTTGTGATCTTGTAGTTGAGCCTCAAAAAACTTTAGAGAGTCAACGATAGCGAGTAACTCCTTTTGGTAGGTGGGGTACTTTAGTTGTGTGGTGCTGAATTTCGGAGAATGAAATCGACAGAGTCGAATTGATCCTAGTTCTCCTTGTCCTATCCATGATCCTAGTCCAATATCACTAGTATCGCATACTAGGTATTTTGGCGCTTCTGAGAACTGGTCCCATCGTTTGAGAATCTGTGGAGAATTCACAAGTTCCTTGATTTTCTCAACTGCCCTGGTGTGGGTCTGCGTCCATCTAAAGGGTGCGATTTCGCCTTGCCGTTCTAACAGCGTCCTTAACCAGAAGGCCAATTCCGGACAAAACTTGCTTAAGAATATGACAACGCTGAGTATAGCTTGTAATTCCCGGTGATTACTGGGAACCTTGAAATCGAATACTTTCTTGCGTTTCTTATTGTCCATATGTAACCCATCCGCAGTTAATATGTGTCCTAAAATATCTAGACGTTTGGGTAAGAACTGGCACTAACTAGCCTTCAACCAAAACTTCTCATCTAGAAGTCGTTGTAGGACCTTTCGTAAGGTAGCTACATGTTCGGCGTAGGTATCTGAAAAGATAATAATATCATCGATGTAGATGACAAGGTACTTGAAGACCATGTCCATAAAGATTTCGTACATGGCTCGTACTATAGTGGGAGGAGCGTTGTGGTCGCCTTGTTGTATGATGCTACTGCGGTAATATCCCATGTGTTGGAGGAAGGTTGAGTGTTGTTACGAGTCTTCTTTGATCCCGATGTTGTGGTACTCATCTGCTAGGTCAATCTTGCTCCAATACTTCCGAGCAGTGACTAGCTCCATGAGATTCTTAATGCTTGGGAGGGGTGTGTGGTTGGTGTCAACCGCTTCATTCTGATCCCTAGCGTCCAGGACACGCCGGGGTTTGGTGGGATCATCTCGTTTGGCTTGTACAAACAGAACTACTGCATTGGGTTCATGTTCTGCACAATAAATCTGGCCTGAGGCTTCTTCTTCGGTGAGCTGTCTCGTTAGCTCTCCATAAAACTTTGAGGGTGAGGGTCGTCATTCTAGTACCCATATAGAGCTAGGTTTTGGGCAGATTCGGTGGTTGATAGTTCTGAGAGGTGGCAACTTGTTAGGTATGGTTGCCGGAAATAGCTAGGCGAATTCAACGAAGGGGTTGAATTCCCAATTTTCTCAGAGACTTATAGCTGAGACCATGAATTCGAAGGGATGGTAGAAGATAGTCTGGTACGTCGTCTTCTATGGAGAGTGCAATCGATGTGACTAGCCTCGTAGCAAGCCCTGGTTTTCTTTATTCCTTGTGTGCAAAGTGTGCTATCCCTTCGGGTGGGATAGTGACAGGAGTTAGTCCTGCTGGGATTAAGGTGTTCAGTGCTGTGTGCGCTGGCTTGCCTAGAATCATATCCCAGCTCGCGAGATGCCCTACATATACTGTACTTGTTTCTATATATCCTCTGTAGTCCATTTGGACATCACATGCTTTTTCTATCACACCATTCGATCCCTTGATCGCGGTGTTTACTGACATCTTGTCAATTCCATAGGTGGGTAGGCCATATAGGTGCACGAATTGTGTGTTGATGAGATCTCCGCCATTGGTCTATAAATCCACGAGGGCTAATGCAGGGTGGCCGTTAACATTGACCCGAACCCTACTATAGTCCAATTCTTCGGTAACTGGGGTTTTGCCTTGGTTTTGCCCTTGTAGTTATTCCTGGTGATAACTGGTTTGTTGGTGTCTTGCAGCGATAGGACTTATGTAGCGGTTTGCATGGGTTGTTTAAATATTCACTTCTTGCATTCCTTGAAAGTGTGACCAGGTGCACGGCACCATAGGCACTTCCAATCCCTGATCAACTTCATCTTGTCTTGTGATGTTAACGTCTTGTTAACCACTTCCCAGTCGGGATCCTTGGTGCTAGTTGTTTTCGTGGCAGAGGGCTTTCAAAGATTAGAACTTGTTTTCTTGTTGTCTGTCTTTCGATCCCTGTGGTTATTGCGACCAGGGTTCGGAACTGATGGAGTAGTTGGCTGTCGTGCAGGTTTGGGTGTAGTTGAGATATACCCATGTTTTCGTGCAGCCTCGAATGATTCCGCTTTCTTGACCAGGTCATTGAAAATCAATGAATCCACTATTTGGGGAACCAGGGTGGTTTCCATGTAATCCGGGAGGTGGTTCAGGAATTTCCTGCCTTTGACTTCTTCCGAGATGCATTGGTTTTCATCCTTGTCGATAAGCTTAATCTGAAGCTCCTCTAACCAGTTGGTAAAGGTTTTGATACCAATGTGACGTCCATCCTTGTAGCGTAATGCGGCCTCCCATTCCTTCCATAGAAGGTTCTTGCTAGTGGAGGGAATAAGGAATTCCTGTAGAACCAGCATGAAGCTGAAAAAGGATGCTTTGTCTTTTTCCGTGATGAGGTAGTGGTTATAAGTAGTGCGTGTGCCGCCTTGCAGTTTGAATCCAATAAAATCCAACGCTTCCTTCGATTCCAATCTTATACCTTTCATACTTAACCATCTCTGTATCGCAGTAACCCAAGTGTCAAGATACTGTTAGTCTCGCCATTTCTTATCTCCGCTGTTGAGATTTTCTGGAGCATCGATCTCGATACCCTTCATCCGTTTAGACATCTTTGATGACGTTTCAGGAGTCACAATTCCTGTTGTCATTTACCATTGTTGTTATTCTGGTGTCTTACCACGATCTGTCCATTTCTTAATTCTCTTGTCCTTCTTTAGTTTGCATATACTTCTTTGACTGTGGACTGACGATCCCCTGCTAGAGTCATCACTGCTAGTTCTAATATCATCTCCATCGTCATATCCTCCACCTGCTGTTGTATCCCGTCCTAAAGGAGGGGTTAGGTCATCATCATCTTCTCCATTATTGGTGTTGCCAGTATCTGAGGTGCGTTCCACAGTATCATCTTCTGGTACGATGCCGGTTTGAGATCCTGTGCTGACTTCTACTGCGAAACGTTACCTGGTTGGCATCTCAGGAGGGTCCCTTCTGTCTTGTCCTTTAGGTCTTTTGGCTATAGGTGGGTCCTCAAATTGCCCTGGTATAACAGGTAAAAGGAAGTGATGACCACATAGCATGAAGGACATAATATCATCCTATTCATTCAGAACCCAGTGAGGTTCTGTGAGTTGTGGAATCTTGGGGTGTTTTAGGCGCTCCATAAGCACCGTGGTAAGCTCCAAGTCTTTACTTTCAAATGGAATAGTGGTGTTCCAAAGATAGTGTTCATTAGGAACCATGTTAGTTTACCTTTGGGGCGTCGGACGCCAGGAACGCCAGCAAAGGCAAACTGACAGTTATGGACGCGCGCCCTGGAGCGGCGGCGTCCAGACGTCACCCGGCGCCCTGGAACGCCTCCGGCCCGCAGCCGGAATGTAGCGGAATGGCGCCGGAACGCTGGCGGCGCCCTGGGGGCACCCGGCGTCCTACAGGAATCGCTGGCGTCCGGACGCTGGGTGCTGGCGTTGGGGCTCTCAAAAATCGTTCCTAATGTTTGGTTATTGCTTCGAGAAGCAGTTGGATGTCTTTTGGATGAAAGCAGTGAAGATAACCAAGCGTTTGTGTAAAGGCGAGGATATCATGTATTTGTAGTTGTACTTTCTTCCAGTTTGCTTCTGTTATAGGAGGTGACTCAGATATCCATGTAGTGAGGAGAGAGTTCTTTTTTGGTTTCAGGACGTCGACGGTGTAGACGCTGAGAGGTGGTAGTTTACCTGATTCCTCGAATGTTTCTGGTTCAGGAGTATCTCTTTTCTTTCGTTATATATCAGAGATTAACTTCTTGATGTGTTCAGGAATTATGGCTAATCTTGGCGACTTGTTGTAGGTGTACGGCTTGTCCGTCTTGGAGGCCATAATGTCGGTTACTCGTTCGGATATTACGAGTTATTTTTCCCCCTTGTCTGTATATTGTGGGGACAAGTACGTTACTTCGGACATGAGTGAATACCGATCGACTTCGGATGATTGTGGCTTGCCTGCCTGTTTGATATGCAGGCAGGATAGCAGGAACCAGGAAAGCTCGGATGCTGGTTCGTCATTTTCTTCCCCTCCTACGATGGTAGGTACTCCTGAGGCATGGGTTATACGGACGACGACTAAGATGCCCTTCCCGATGAAAGGTTTTGGAGATAGTGAGCGTGGCGGCAAGAAGACTGTATGGTGGTCTGCTTATATGGAAGATTTGGATAGCTCAAACTTTTCGAGTTTTGGACTAATGCCAACTGAACGTGGTTCAGTTGGGAAGGAGGGTAGATATGCCTCTCATATGAGGAATCTGGTGTTGGATAGAACTGGAAGTAGCTATGTAGTTCCTGCTGTACTTTCGTATATTTCTTCTAACTGTGAGAAGAATGAGGGGGAGCCTTGGGATGGTGATGCGTATTTGTACCCTGCGATTATTCCTGGGACGTATGGTGCCGCAATGTCTTATGCTCTCTGGTATAAGAAGATGAATGGGAATTGTAGTTACCAGCAATACAAGAGGTGGTATCGATATTGGTGAGGCAAGGTGATAGAACAAGGGTGGAATTGTTTAATGGTGTATACCACTGCCCATTAGAGCTCTGCCTTGTCTTACACAAGGCCTTCTGTTGACTGCAGGTTGAGAATATCTCTGTCTCACTATTGGATTGTTTTTGTTAGCTTTTTGTTGAATGTGATGTGTTTTGTTGAATGTATTGATGTCCGATATAGGTGATACCTGAAATGGTATTATAAACATACCAACAGGTGATCAATCAGTGGTGGTATTTTTAACAGTTAGATTATTTTGTGTATTAAAAAAAAAGTAATAGGTGATGCCAATAGTAGCACTGTGGACTCTTTAACAGAGTCTATACTATCACCAGAGTAACAGTGTATATCTGTTATTTGGTTCCGTTAAGTCGAGGACTCAGAGGGTCTTTGAGAGAATACAGATTTCCCAAGTGGGAGGAGAATTAACAGGTGTAATCTCTCTGTATTGAAGCTATCCAAGGCTTGTTTGAACTCTGTCTGAACTGATCTGATCTTAGAATCCTCCTCCAGAAGGGCGGAAAGGCTCAGTACTTATACTAGCCGCCAAGCCTTCTGAAGTCTGAAAAACCTGTTTTCTGACCCTTCCAGAAATCCTGCTTTCTGGTCATTCCAGAAAGCACTCCTCCATGACCATAAATACAGGTGTGGGAGGCCAGGCCTCTAGTACTCAGAAATACAGGTATGGATGTATGATGCATCATGATAAAGGAAAAGAATATAAGGACCGGATGCACTTTAGGCATAGTACATAAAGTACTATGCTCAAGCTATCTGGTATACATGATAGGTGCTAGGAAATGCGTACTAAGACAATTATAAGAAACGGTCTTCTGTTCCTCTGATAGAGACTGAGAACTTGTAACTGCCCTTGAGACTGTAGCTGCTAATTGCACAGTCCTGCCTTCCATGTTAATATATAAGGACAAAGAACAATACACTTACTGGCACAAGTATGTTACGGAGGAGGATAGAGATACCCTTTTTTCATGTTCTCACAAAGGTTGGAAGGATCAGCTATTGTGTGTTGAATATTTGAAATTGTTATTTGATCCACATAGCAAGAGCAAGTGTGTATTCTCATCTATTGCTTCCTTGCATACATGCTAATATCCTATAGGTTAGAGGGGAATAAAAAGCATCTAATTATTGTTGATGGATACGCTATGAGTTTTTAGATTATTGCGAGGACAACCGAATTTAACTCTTCTACCTTCCACCATACAGTACACACATTCTATAACCTTTTGATGTTGGCCTCTTTGGACCTTTACAAAGCTATTATAGTAGGTTGATAGAGGACTACCTACCTCTTACTGATGAATCTGTTTCAAAACGAAACTTTCTACCGTTGGAACCCCCATTCTGCTCTGAAAATTGGGCTCACATTTCTCTAGTATGTTTCGACAAGTTAGGATCCATGCCTATAGTTCATTGAATATTGCTTCTACCTTCGAGGCCACTGGCATTGTCCCTTTTAACCTTTGTTGGGTGCTAAGTCGTTTTATAGACACTGCAGCTACAGATCTTAAAAAAAAAAAATTGCACCAGTATTTGTCCTCTCACCCATTCCTGCAATACCTAGCAATACTCATACTATACGCCATATGGGCCAGCAAGCATTAGCTGAGATTGATATAGCTAAACAGCCAAAACTTTTAGGTTTCATTGACAAGTTGGTTAATGCTGCTGTTAGAGGTATGACTGAATAGTTTCTAGGTCAAGACTGAGTTACAGAATTAGAAGCCGCTTTGAAGAAAAAGGTAGATGACCTAAAGGATGCCAGAAGACGTACAAAGGTCACAGCTCCAAGAGCAATCACTGGTGTTGAGTTATTGCAAAAGATGAGGGATCTTGCGCTCAATCCACCCAAAACAACAAAAAAGCATATGTGCCCTTCCAAAAAGGTTACATTTTCAAAAAAGCCAAAGCCACGCAAACGCTGTGCACCTTCTCCAGCAACCATTGACCTCTCCTCCACATCTTCTGAGTCGGGGGGTACTTCAGGCTTTGAATCAGAGTGTGAGGGTAGTACTATACATCTCATGACTCCGGGGACCACCCAGACCACCCCATGTCCCAGAATTCTCCGCCCACCCACTCCAGCTGGTCTAGGACTATCTATTGATGGACCTAGCACTCAAGACCGTCACTCTAGGGCGTTGAGACCCCGTAGATAGCT
>Ga0307511_10001775_pt1 | contig 22680 bp, 14 predicted proteins | sample 13_EM_MG_FD_200266 | JGI IMG/M metagenome (GOLD analysis project Ga0307511, IMG submission 200266) | Populus trichocarpa ectomycorrhiza microbial communities from riparian zone in the Pacific Northwest, United States - 13_EM | ecosystem: Host-associated > Plants > Roots > Unclassified | place... | reverse complement strand
ACAGCCGCTGTTCGTTCTTCGTTGCCCAACGAGCACCAATGATGCGAACGATCTCCTCGTGTCGTTCTGTCCAGATGATCAGGACAAGCCCGCGCCTGATTGGACCAACCGCAATGAAACGATCTTCTGCGTCAGAATGATCGTCATCAAAAATCTCCAGATAGTCGACACCTGAGCGAAACAGCTCGCTGGCCTCTTCGAGGCTGACACCGTGTTTTTGTCGGTTTGCAAGATTTTTCGCTTGATCCCACTCAACCTTCACGGGGAGAGTGTAAGCTATTGGCTTACTAAGTCAATGGCTGACTCTTTTCGGCTGACTGATGCCGAGATCGGCCCAACGGTTCGCGCGCAGAGGGAGACTCCGCAACCCCTGCGCCTCCGCGTGATACCAAAGAGGTTCTCAGCCTATGGGATTAGATCTGGAGCCTCTTGCATTTGTCCCAGATGAATTGCGTTAGGTCTACAGCCTCTTGCATTTGTCACAGGCGAATTGCGCTAGGTCCGGGACCTCTTCGATTTGTCCAGAACGAATTGCATCAGGCGTAGAGCCTCTTCGATTTCCCCTGGAGCTTCTTCGGAATCGGATGTGGGTCCCTACACCTTGCGTACCGGGTAGCGCAGGTGTGTAACGCCGGCCCCTCGGATCGCCGTCGGGTTGCCAAGGACGAGTGGCGTGCCGGCGAGGCGGTCGAAGAGTCGAACTCCGGAGCCAAGAAGGAGCGCCACGACGTCGACGTCCTAGTTTACGAATAACCCAAGATCAGCCTTGCGAAGAGTTGGGCAGCCCTCAGATCGGAGGACCGGAGCCACGGCTCGAATGCCAGAGCGCCACGACCTCCAGAAACTCCGGCGTACCAGTGACGTGAAAGTAGATGTGATACCAAATGCGCCGAATATGAATACGACGCACACCTTCGAGTTTGACGTTTGCGGCACGAGTACCAATTCGTGGCTGCATAGCTATGATGGGCAGGAGACGCTGCAGTTCTTCACGGATTGCATTTGGAGCCGCGGGACGATTCAGCCGCCACCATTCCTCTGCTTCGCGAACGTGCCGCGCAGCCAATGCTGTGAATTTAACACGCAGTGGGTTCGTCATTCGCGACTACGCATTTCGCGAAGCAGTTCTTCGGCCGAAATGTGTTCACCGCGCTCACCTTGAGCGATCGACTCGAGTAGCACTGCCTCCAGTTCGGCATCGGCTTCGAAGGTCTCGTCGGAGTCGCGCGCGAGAACCGTGACCTCCGTGCCTTCCGGTAACTCTGTTTCCAGTTCGACTCGACCGCCAACGACCTTTCCCGACGTGACTTGCATTCCGGCATTCTACCCACGAATCGAGCGCTCGGCCCAAAGAGCTGCTCGGCGTCGAGGGCCAGACCTTCGATTGCTCGCCAGGTCGCCTCTCCGTTTTACTAATAACTGTCGTGTTATGCGCTCGCCCGATATTAGGAAGGCATAAGTACCTTTCGGTTCATCACTTTAGAAGTGAGCCAAAATACGAAGGTCTGGCCCCAGACAGCTCACTTCTCGCCCGATATCACGAAGGTCTGAGCACCTGTCGCACATCACTTTGGAAGCGAGCCAAGACACGAAGGTCTGGCCCCCAGATCAGCTCAAGTTACTTCGTCCGACCTGCCGAAATCATGAAGGAGCAATAGTATTTCCATTACTGCCGCTTCCGGTCGCGTAGGGTGGCTGCGGAGTTGTGACTCGCAAGACCCCTGGCCCTCGCTCGTGACTCGACCCTTCTTTCTTGGTTCCGGCTATGCCGGGGTAAGAATTCTCTTGTAGGGATCACTCCTACCATGCGGAGGGCGTATGAAACATATCGCGACGGGCATCCTGTTTGTTCTTACGGCGGTTACTGGTGCAGCGCAGACCTTCTCGACGCCCTTTCTCGGGCAAGCCCTGGGCGTACAGAAGGACAATTCTATTCTTCCCGTAGCACTCCGAGCCGCTCCTCCGGACTTGACCGCTGGGTCGTACAAACTCGCTCCAATCGTCTGCGCCGTATTTCCCGGGACTACCTTCTTCGCGACAGACCGATTTCAACTGGCGACCCGAGAGACATGGTATTTCGTACAGATAGTCAAACCTACGCTCGGTCCAACCTCGTGTACGCCAAACGTCGCTGGCTGGATGGTCGGACAACTAAAAGACGGACGTAGCGCGATAGCAATCCAGCAACCGGGGGCGACACCTCCTCCCGGCACTGCGCAGGCGGCTCAAACGCAACAAAAAGTTACCATAGAAACGGTACCCACCGGTGGCGGTGAACTGTCTCCGTACATCACATATCCATTGTTGATTCTCGGGACGCTGTTCGCGGTGGTTGTTCTAACGTGGGAAAGGCATCGCAAGGTTACCGTGCCGATCTTAATAGAAAGACTGACAATATTTGAATTTGTGGCGCTTTCGATTGCGAATCTAGTAGCGCTTAGCGTCTTGGCGCCAGCTTATCGTCAAATCGAGCCCGATGCTTGGGGCGCAAAGATGCTTCAGCAACTGACAGGCACGCCTCTCGGCCATCTCTTGCTTGGATTCATTTTGACGGTCGTTATCATGAAGAGCGTGTCGTTCGCCGCCTCGAATGGGGATCACGCTTGATCTCTAGGCCGCCCAACTCGTATTCAGAAGGTTCCGCCTGCGGGCGAATAACGCCCTCTCCGATCTGTGCCCCAAGGGACGCCAACTCCCTCTATAAATCGTGAGTTATGACGCGACGACTCAGTACCGAATAGAGGACGTCACCCTACACCCCCACCCCTTCCGCTCTCGCATACCCTTCGACGGCTTCATCCTCGTAACCCCCGTGATATTCGCGGGTATCCGGGCGTTTGATCTGCGAGTGGGGGACGATGCGGTCGCGACGGGCGCCGCGGAAATCGTCGAGGGTTTTGAATCCGCGGGCGTCCATGAACTCGGACATGCCGTTTGTGAGCGTCTTGATTACGTTTGGGCCGATGGCGTGGTCGAGCATTGCGGCGGTGCAGACCTGGGCGGTGCCACAGCCGAGGAGGAAGTAATTGAGGGCGTGCTCAAACGTGGAGATGCCGCCGATGCCGGAGAAGGCTTTGTCGGGAAAGGCTTTTGTCATCTGGGCCATCTTGGCCATCGACAGCGGGAGGATGGCTGGGCCGCCGAGGCCTCCGGGGGAAACGTAGCCCTCGACGTTCATTTCGAAATCGAGGCTGGCGGAATCGATTGGCGGGAGGGATGGCCAGGTATTCGATGACACAATCGCGTCGGCGCCGCCGAGGAAACAGGCGTCGGCTTCTTCGACGATGTTGGAGGTGGCGGGAGTTAGCTTCACCCAGACCGGAACTTTCGCCACTTCCTTGACTGCCACGGTCACCACGGAGCAGAGCACCTTGTCCTTGCCGACGTTCGAGCCCATGTCGACGCGGTCCATGTGCGGGCAGGAGAAATTGAGCTCCAGTGCGTCGGCGCCTTCGTCCTGAAGGGCTTTGGCCAGGGTCTGCCAGTTGCCCAGCTCTTTGTCGTTGCCGGAGCCGGCCATGATCGAGCCGACGATGATGTGTTTCGGATACGCCTTCTTGATCGCGGCCAGTTTGCCGATCCACCAGTCCAGCGGTTTGTCGGAGATCAGCTCCCAGTTCCAGGAGGCCATGACGGTCGTATTCGGCTTCTTCGTCATCGAGAGGCGCGTGCCCTGATCCTCGGATCTCAGGAACTTGGTCTTCGGACCCTTGACGTTCACGACCGGATGCAGGCCGATGGTCTTCGTCACCACGCCGCCCCAGCCGGCCTCGAAGGCTCGCATGATGTTCGCGTCCGATTCGGTTGGCGGTGCCGAGGCCAGCAGGAACGGGTTCTCGAATCGGATTCCGGTGAACGTCGTCGACAGGTCGGCCATGGGATTCCTCCTTTTTGGGAAACGGCGATTGTAACAAGGTTGTGCGAGGAGGGGCCGGTAGACTCCGGCGTTATGAAGATAGCCGCCGCAGTCATCCTCCTCGCTGCAACGAGCGTGTTCGCGCAGACGCCGGGCAAGCAGCCGCTGTCCGCGCTTCCCTACACGCCGAGTCTCGACATCCCGTCGATGGACCGCACCGCAAATCCGTGCTCCGATTTCTATCAATACTCGTGCGGTGGTTGGATGGTGAACAACCCCATTCCGGCCGACCAGGCCTCGTGGAGCGTCTACGGCAAGGTCACCGAAGAGAACGAGCAGTACCTATGGGGAATCCTGCTCGATGCCGGCAAGCCGCGCGCCGATCGCACGGCGGTGCAGCAGAAGATCGGCGACTACTTCGATGCCTGCACCGACGAAGCGCACATCGAAGAGCTGGCGGCCAAGCCGCTGCAGCCGCTGCTCGACGAGATCGCCGGACTGAAGGCGAAGTCCGACCTCGGGGCGTTCCTGTCCAAACAGCATCTGCGTTCGAATGGGAACGGCTGGATCTTCGGCTTCGGGTCGACGCAGGACTACAGCGACGCCTCGCAGGTCATCGCCGAGGCCAGCGCGGGCGGGCTGGCGCTGCCCGATCGCGACTACTACCTGAAGACCGACGCGAAATCGAAAGAGCTCCGCGACAAGTACGTCGCGCACGTGGCGGCGATGCTGGGATTGATCGGCGAGTCGAAAGAACAGGCCAAGAAAGATGCAGCCACGGCCATGCGCATCGAGACCGCGTTTGCCAAGGCCTCGCTCACGCGCGTGGAACGCCGCAATCCGTACAACCTGGCGCACAAGATGACGGTGGCGGAGCTGGACAAGATCGCGCCGGCATTGCAATGGAAGACGTACCTGGCAGGCGCGGGCATCGCCGGCAAGGTGCAGTCGCTGAACGTTACCGAGCCGAAGTTCTTCGCCGCGGCGCAGAAGGAGCTGGCGTCGGTTCCGCTGGCCGATTGGAAAGCGTATCTGCGCTGGCACGCCGTTCACACCCGCGCGCCGTATTTGTCGAGAAAGTATGTCGAGGAGGATTTCAACTTCTATCGCAAGACCCTTCGCGGCGTGAAATCGATGCCCCCGCGCTGGAAGCGCTGCGTCCAATACGTCGATCGCGACCTCGGCGAAGCGCTTGGACAGGAGTTCGTCCTGCGCACCTTCACGCCGGAAACGAAGGCCAAGACGGTGGACATGACGAAGCGCATCGAGACGGCGATGGAGGAGGAGATCAAGAGCCTGGACTGGATGACGCCGGCCACGAAAGAACGCGCGCTGGAGAAGCTGCAGGCAGTCGCGAACAAGGTCGGCTACCCCGATCGCTGGCGCGATTACAGCAATCTCAAAGTCGCGCGCGGCGATTTCTACGGCAACGGCACGCGGGCGATTCTGTTCGAGTCGGAGCGCGATCTGAACAAGATCGGCAAGCCGGTCGATCGCAGCGAGTGGGGAATGACGCCGCCGACGGTCAATGCCTACTACAACCCGCAGATGAACGACATCAACTTCCCGGCCGGCGTTCTGCAGCCGCCGCTGTATGACGCGAAGCTCGACGACGCGCCGAATTACGGCAATACCGGCTCGACGATCGGCCATGAGCTGACGCATGCCTTCGACGATGAAGGCCGCCAGTTCGACGCGCAGGGAAATCTGAAGGACTGGTGGACTGCGGACGACGCCAGGAAGTTCGAAGACCGCGTCAATTGCGTCCGCGATCAGTACGCGGGCTACACGATCGTCGACGACATCAAGATCAACTCCAAGCTGACGTCCGGTGAAGATGTTGCGGACCTCGGCGGCACGCTGCTGGCCTACATCGCCTGGAAGGCTGCCGATCCCAATGACACGCAGCCGGTCGACGGCTTCACACCCGACCAGCGGTTCTTTATTGGTTTCGCACAATGGGCTTGCGAAAATCAGCGGCCGGAAAATCTGCGCGCGAACGCCATTACCAATCCGCACTCGCCGGGCAAATACCGGATCAATGGCATCGTGTCCGACCTGCCGCAATTTCAAAAGGCGTTCAACTGCAGCGCCGACTCGCCGATGGTTCGTGCGAAGGCTTGTCAGGTATGGTGATGGGCAGTTAAACAATTACTGAGGGCTCCGGTCCATGCAAACGATTGCCGTTGTCGCCGCGCTGTTGTTCGCCACTACGTCGCAATCGCAGCAGACGTCGTACTCGCAGGGAGTGAATGCGCCGCCTCCGCTGGTCGAGAAAATCGACGTCTCCATCGTCAACATCGACGTGACGGTGACCGACCGGCGCGGACAGCCGGTACAGGGCCTCACGCGCAACGATTTCGAGGTCTTCGAGGACGGCAAACCGCAGCCGATCTCGAACTTCTACGCAGTCGAGAACGCAAAGGGGCGCAGCGACGTCCACCCGGCGTCGTCAGCGCCGGAAGCAGCTCCCGAACAGGATCGCTTTCGCCGCAAAGTGCTGGTGCTGATCGACAACGCCAATACCACTCCTCACGGGCGGAACATCGCTCTCGATCGATTGGAAGCATTCGTCAATGAGCATTTCGACGATGGCCGCTACGACTGGTCGATCGCGACGGTGGATAGCCGCGTCCACCTCATGCTTCCCATGACCTCGGACAAAAAAGCGCTGCACAGCGTGGTGGCCGCCATCCGGCGTACCGGAACGCGCATCGCTCTCAAAGCGCCGATCGAACATTCCGAGTTTCAGAGCATCAGTGCAATGGCCTCCACGAAAAAAATGGACGGCTTCACCAATGCCGGCGCTCCCTGGGCCTCGAATCAGACGATCAACGTGTTCGGCGACGAGGTGGCACAGAGCGAACAGACGATCTCCGCGTATTCAGCGACAGACGCGATCGTCGAAGCAGCGCGCGCGTTCGGCAGCAGCGAGGGGAGGAAACTCATCCTTCTCGTCACCGGCTACCTGCCGCTGGCGTCGACGTCGCCCAACGATCGCAGCAGCGGCTACGTGCCGTCCGGAGAGAGTCCTTCCGAAAAAGACACGGGAGGGATGGGCTTCTCCGGCCACACGCAGGAGATCGTGAGGACGAACAGGAACCTCACCGTCCTGCGCGACATCATGGTCCGCGAAGCAAACGCGTCGAACACCAGCATCTACATCGTTTCCGCCGAGGGGCTGGAACTGCCGGCGCAGGAAACGGTGAATTCGATGAGCGGCACGCCGCGGACGCGATCGAGCGCCATTGACACGTCGCCGATGTTCTGGCTGGCCAAACAAACCGGCGGCGCGTACCTGCCCGGAAGCCGGCTCGATCAGTCGTTCGTCGAGTTCGATCGCCAGTCGTCGGCGTTTTACTCGCTGGGATTCGCGCCGTTGCGCGTGGACGACGACCGCTATCACCGCCTCACGGTAAACATCAAAGGACACAAGGGCTACCGGCTGCAGTATCGCGATGGATATACAACCGCGCCGACCGACCAGCAGATGACGCGTGCGCTGCGTTCGCCGCTGGGTGTGGCCATGCAGCCGTCGACGATGGGGGTCAGCCTCATCTTCGGGCAGCCGAAGTACAGCGGAATCGTGGCCCTCGTTCCGATCAAGGCAACGATGTCGATGGAGTCGCTGCAGTACATCACAGACGGGCGCGGTTCGCGCACGCGGCTCCACGTCTACGTATCGATCTTCGATCCCGACGGCCGCAACATCACGCTGGCGAAGTCGTTCGCCGACATCTCCATCCTGCCAAACGAATCGGCCACCGGCCCGATGACGGTCACCATCCCGCCGCTGGCGTTGGCCAAAGGGACCTACCGCGTCGTCGTCGCGGTGCGCGACGAGCTGACCGATCACGTCGGCGTCACCTCGCAGAAGATCGACATCTAACCAATTCCCGGGAGACCACAGACATGCGCCAGATCGTCGCTGTTGCCGCCGCGTTGCTGTTCGCAGTCTCGTCGCAATCGCAGCAGAAAGCGCAGCCGCAGGTGGAGGCGCCGCCGCCTCTCGTGGAGAAAATCGACGTCTCCGTGGTCAATGTCGACGTCACGGTGACCGATCGCCGCGGCCAGCCTGTGCGCGATCTCACGCGCGACGATTTCGAGGTTCTCGAGGACGGCAAGCTGCAGCCGATCTCGAATTTCTACGCGGTGGAGCAGGCCCAGGTGAAGCGCGACGTCCGTCCGCAGAACGTCGACGCGGAGCCCGAGCCGTCACCGGAACGCTTTCGCCGCAAGGTGCTGGTGCTGATCGACAACGTCAATACATCTCCCCACGGCCGCAACGTTGCGCTCGACAAGCTGGAGCGTTTCGTCAATGAGCATTTCGACGACGGCCGGTACGACTGGTCGATCGCCACGATCGACAAGCGCGTGCACGTCGTGCTTCCGATGACCTCGAACAAGAAGACGCTGCACAACGTCGTGGCTGACATCCGGAGCATGGGTACGCGCAAGGCGCTCAAAGCGCCGATCGAGCACAGCGAGTTCAAGAGCATTTCCGGTCTGGCCACGATCAAGATGGACGGCCTCAACACGCCGCCGGAGCTGACGGCCAAGTCCACTGTCGATATTTTCGACGACGAGTCGTCGTTCAAGGAACAGTCGATCTACGCCCACTCGTCGATGGAGTCGATCGTCGAGGCAGCGCGCGCTTTCGGGAGCAGCGAAGGCAGAAAGATCATCCTGCTCGTCACCGGCTATCTGCCGCTGGGATCGCTCTCGCCGATCGATCGCAGCGGCGACCGCAACACCCGCACCGGAAGCCACGTCGGCGACATCGTCCGTCAGGATGCGGAGCTCGACACGATGCGCCAGATGCTGGTGCATGAAGCAAACGCCTCCAATACGAGCATCTACATCATTTCCGCCGAGGGCTTGGACATGCCGGTCGTGGAAGGTGTGAACTCGATGAGCGACCAGCCGCGCCAGCGCTCGAACACCCTCGATACGTCGCCCATGTTCTGGCTGGCCAAGCAGACCGGCGGCGCCTACATGCCCGGCAATCGCATCGATGAGTCTTTCGTCGATTTCGATCGCCGCTCGGCCGCGTTCTACTCCCTCGGATACATGCCGCTGCACGCGGACGATGGCCACTATCACCGCCTGACCGTGCGCGTGAAAAAGCATCGCGACTATCAGCTCCAGTACCGCGACGGCTATTCGGCCACCTCCACCGATTCGCAGATGACGCGCACGCTCCAGTCAGCGCTCGGCGCCGCCATGCAGCCGTCGACGATGACCGTGAAGCTGATCGTCGGCGAGCCGCAATACCGCGGCATCGTGGCGCTGGTGCCGATCAAGGCCGCGATGTCGATGGAGTCGCTGCAATACATCACCGACGCGCGCGGCTCACGCACGCGGCTCCACGTCTACGTCTCCGTTTTCGATCCCGACGGCCGCAACATCACCCTGGCCAAAGCTTTCGCCGACATCTCCCTCCAACCCAACGAATCCGCCACCGGCCCGATGACGGTAACGATCCCGCCGCTGGCACTGGCCAAGGGAAGCTATCGAGTCGTCGTAGCCGTGCGCGACGAGCTGACGGATCACGTAGGGTTGGTGACGGGAAGGATCGATGTGTAGCATCAGCCTGGAATCGGCGGCTTGAGGCCCCGCTTCCAATGACGATGCTGGGCAATGGCCGCGATGAAGCCGGTGGCCACCTTTCCGATCTGTCCGTCGCCGCCGGTGACGACGCCCGCGGCAGGATCGGCATCCGGTCCGGCCTCGGGATGCGGGCGTGCGCCGCTGATCCCGGCCGCGTCGAGCAGTTTCGTTCCCGCCCCGCTCGCCGCGATCGCCTTGTAGTGCTTGAAGGCGTCGACCAGAAACTCGATCGCTTGCGGCTCGCCGGAGAGCGCCTCCGCGGCCGCCTCGCCGCCAGGAACGTAGACGGCATCGAAGACCACCGAGCTGGCGGTCAGGATGCTGTGCTCTGCAGTCAGCTCGCTTCCATTCGCAGTGCGGAACGGTCCGACGTGCCTGCCGACGAGATGCGCAGTAGCCCCTTGCGACGTCAGTGCTTTCTGCATTCTGGCGATCGCTGCACCATCGCTCCCTTCTGAGACGAGGATGGCGATCTGGCGCGTTTGAATGGAGTCTTTCGGCGTATTGGCCATGCTCACGGCCGGTGATGGCGCAACATCGCGGTTTGTCTTCTGCGGTTGAAAGTCGCGCGGATTCCCATCAGCGGGGACGCTGAGATTCATCGGCCCGTCGATGCGAGCGATTTTCTTCAATCCGAGTCCCTGTGCCACGCGTTGCGCGAGGTCGCCGTCGACTTGATTCAGGAGGCTGACCATCCGCTCGCGCACCGCCGGAACGGTGACTTTGCCCAGCTCGAACTGGAGTGCCTGGACGATGTGCTCTTTCTCGGGATCGGACTGGCTCCTCCAGAACATGAGCGCCTGGCTGAAGTGATCGAAAAACTTTTCGCTTCTTGCGCGCACTTTCACGCCCTGCATGCGCTCCGGGTGAGAGACGAAACCGTTGTCGGCCGCGCCGGCCTGGAACGGACAGCCGCCGCCGAGGGTGTTCGGCTCGTAGGCCACGCGACCCTGGTTGATCGTCTGGCGCATGTGCCCGTCTCGTTGAAGGTTATGCACCGGCGCGACGGAGCGGTTGATCGGAATCTCGTGGAAATTGGGTCCGCCGAGTCGGGTCAGTTGTGTATCGAGATACGAAAACAGCCGGCCCTGCATCAGCGGATCGTTGCTGAAATCGATCCCCGGAACGATGTGCCCGACGTGAAAGGCCACTTGCTCAGTCTCGGCGAAGAAATTGTCGGGATTCCGGTTCAGCGTGAGTTTGCCGATCCTCTGTACCGGCACGAGCTCCTCGGGGATGAGCTTCGTGGGGTCGAGCAGATCGAAGTCGAATGAATGCTCATCCTTTTCCTCGACGATCTGAACGCCGAGCTCCCATTCCGGAAAATTGCCGCTGGCGATGGCGTCCCAGAGATCGCGGCGATGGAAGTCGGGATCCTTGCCGGAGATTTTCTGCGCCTCATCCCAGACCACGGAGTGCACGCCGAGGAGCGGCTTCCAGTGGAACTTCACGAAACGTGACTGTCCGCGCTCGTTGACGAGGCGGAACGTGTGCACGCCAAACCCTTCCATCATCCGATAGCTGCGCGGAATGGCCCGGTCCGACATGACCCACATGATCATGTGCATTGACTCCGGCATGAGGGAGATGAAGTCCCAGAACGTGTCGTGTGCCGAGGCCGCCTGCGGCATCTCGTTGTGCGGCTCCGGTTTGACGGCGTGGATCAGGTCAGGGAACTTGACGGCGTCCTGGATGAAGAAGACCGGGATGTTGTTTCCGACGAGATCGAAGATGCCTTCCTCGGTGTAGAACTTGACGGCGAAACCGCGCACGTCGCGGGCCAGATCGGAGGAACCGCGCGATCCTGCCACCGTGGAAAAGCGGACGAAGACCGGCGTGCGGCGCGACGCGTCGGTCAGAAATCCGGCCTTCGTGTACTTCGCCATGGCGCCGTCATAGACCTGAAAGACGCCGTGCGCCGCCGATCCGCGGGCATGGACGACTCGCTCCGGAATCCGTTCGTGGTCGAAGTGAGTGATCTTCTCGCGAAGGTGAAAGTCTTCGAGCAATGACGGCCCGCGATCGCCCGCGCGAAGCGAATTCTGATCGTCCTCGATGCGGAGCCCCTGGTTCGACGTAAGGAACTGCTGATCGGAAGTCTCGCGATCAACCTCGAGCTCGGCAAGCTTCGCACTGCTGTTGGCGGCGGAACGTGGCCGTCGCGGCTTCGCGGCGGGGTCGGTAGGTGAGGTTGGTGCTGCAGATGCGCTCTTTGGCGTCTTCTTGCGCGTTGTCATGAGTCCTCCGATGGAAGCGATTACGAATGCTTGCATCAGGAGCATTGCGCAACGCTTGCCACCTTGAACCGGCAACGGAGGCGGCCGCTACAAACGAGCGATGGCCGTGTGACCGCCAACTTCGAGGATGTACAACGCCCACGGCCGCATGCCGAAGTGCTTCGCAATGTGACGGCGGTCGTCAAGCCATTCGATATTGGGGATCGTGAACCCGGTCTTTTTTCGCGTCAGAACGGTTTCAGGAAGTCGTGCCGCGCCAGCCATCAGCTCCTTGCCATTGCGTTTGTTCGTCGAAAAAACCGCCGGCGCGATCTTGCGAAGAAGAAACGCATCGACAAGCGGCACGCGCACTTCGAGCGCATGGGCCATCGACGCCCAGTCGATGTCGCGCAGCAGTTGATTGCGGAGCAGGAGTGCTGACTCCATTGCCGCTACCCGCGTGAATGGCGTGGCGGGATCGGGCGTCATCGCCTCACGAATGCGATCGAGCATCCCGAGGCGCTTCAAACCTTCCCGGGCCATCTCATCGCCAACGATCGACGCCACTTCCTCCGGCAGAAAAAGGCCACGCTTCAGCAGATAGGCCCCTTCGTACGACGTGCAGTAGCGCAACGTGTAGGCCGTCTTCGGACTGAAGCGCGCTGGATCATTTGCGATACGGCCGTACACCCGCGCGAACGCCGAGGCGATTCCGGGCAGGTACTTGAACGCGCGGAACGCGCGAACAAAACGCGGAATCGTGCGAAACGTCGAGTACCCACCGAACAGCTCGTCCCCGCCGGTCCCGGAGAGCGCCACCTTCCAGCCCAGCTCCGCGGCCGCATTGCAGACGAAGTAGGAGTTGAGTCCATCGAGGGTCGGCTGATCCATTGCCTCGATCGCGCGCGGCAACTCCGCGCGAAACGAATCGCGCGACAACATGCTCGTGTGATGACCGGTCCCGTACCGATTCGCAACGACGCTGGCCAGCGGCGCCTCATCGCGCGTCGTTCCGAGGTAACGCTCGAACTGCATCGTGATCGTCTGCAACGGCGTTCCGGTCTCCGACGCGAGCGCGACGATGCTGCCCGAGTCGCGGCCGGCGGAAAGAAACGCGCCGACCGGGACATCGGAGACGAGGTGATAGCGAACCGATTCGCGGACTCCGTCCGCGATGATCGTCGCGCGCTCGTCATCGCTGTATCGCCGGTACTCGTTCACCGCATCGCGCAGCACTGCGGCGATCGAAAAATAGGTGCGAGGTTCCGAAGCGCCGTCACACGTCACCACCATCGAGCTTCCGGCCGGCAACTCGCGGATGGCCTCGTAGATCGTGAACGGCTCAGGCACGTGACCTCGCAACAGAAAGCCGGCAACGCCAGCCGGATCGCGGGAATCCGAGACTGCCCCTCCCGCCAGCAACGCTTTCGTCTGCGACGCGAAGCGAAAGGTCTTCCCATCATTCGCGTAGTAGAGCGGTTTGATCCCGTACGGATCGCGGGCCAGAAACAGCGTGCTCGTCCGCGAATCCCAGATGGCGAAGGCGAACATGCCACGCAACCGCGGCAGCATGGCCTCCCCCCATTTCCGATACAGACGCAGCACGACTTCGGTATCCGACGTCGTATCGAATCGCTCGCCGTCGCGCTCCAACTCAGCGCGCAACTCCGCGTAGTTGTAGATCTCGCCGTTGAACGTCAGGACAAGATCCCCTTCGCGGCTGACCATCGGCTGGTTGGCGCGATCGCTGACGTCGATGATCGAAAGCCGGCGATGTCCGAGTCCAATTCGCCGATCGGAAGAGAGCCATGAGCCGGCGGCGTCGGGGCCGCGATTGCGCATCGATTCGCGCGTTCGCAGCAACTCATCGGCATCGACAGCAGGCGCGCCGGCGTGAAAGGCGAAGATGCCGTTGATCCCACACATGCCGGGGCCAAGGCTATACTCGCTCCAGTCCGATGAAGGAAAAGCGTGACATCTACCGCTTCCTCCACGTCACGCCGCGGCGCATCTACGAACAACTCGATCAATACGTCGTCGGCCAGAAGCACGCCAAGGAAGTGCTGGCCATCGCCGCGTATAACCACCTCAAGCGGATCGAGTACCTGAAATTCGGCGGCGACGTATCGATCCGCAAGTCGAACATCCTGATGATCGGTCCGTCGGGATGCGGCAAAACGTACCTGGCGCGCACGCTGGCGAAGATCCTCGACGTTCCGTTCGCGTACAACGACGCGACGGCATTCACCGAGGCCGGCTACTACGGCGAAGACGTCGAAGTGGCCATCGGGCGGCTGCTCTACGCCACAAATCAGAACGTCGACGCCGCGGAGAACGGCATCGTATTCATCGACGAGATCGACAAGATCGCGCGGCGCTCGGGCGGCTCGCGCACGGGCGCGGGCTCGCGCGACATCGGCGGCGAAGGCGTGCAGCAGTCGCTGCTCAAGATTCTGGAAGGCGAGAAGCTCTTCGTGCCGCTCAACGTGACGTCGCACTGGAACAAGTACGACTACGTCGAGATCGATATCGCCAACATCCTCTTCATCTGCGCCGGCGCGTTCAGCGACATCGACGACAACAGCGACGCCAAACCGATCGGCTTCTTCGGCGACGGCGAAGCGCACGCGAAGGATGTGACCACCGAGGAGCTGGTGAAGTACGGTTTCCTGCCCGAGCTCCTCGGGCGCCTCCCCGTTCACGTGGAGCTGGACCGGCTGACGGCGCGCGATCTGGTCACGATTCTGACCGAGCCGCGCGAGGCGATGATCCCCGAGTACCAGCGGCTCTGCGCACTCGACCAGATCACGCTCGAGTTTTCGCCCGAGGCGCTGAATGCAATCGCCGAGGCCGCGCTCCGGCAGAAGCTCGGCGCGCGGGCCTTGCGCGCCATCCTGGAAAAAGTCCTCCACCCTGTGTTGTTCGTCGGGCCGGAGCGCGCGGGCGAGCGCGTCGTCATCGAGCCGGAGGATGTGCGTAGAGCGATCGCGTAATCCCTCCGGCCTGCGCCCCGGCGCAGCGCGCGGACGCGGTCGATTCAATGCGTCGCGTTGAGGACGAGTTGACCACCAATTGCAAGCAGCCCCTCCGCGCAACGGCTCGGAGAACAGAAGCGATACTTGCCGGGTGCGACATTCGGAATTTCAGCGGAACCGTTGTCCACCTTCGCGCCTTGGGATCGAGCCCATTGAAATACGTCGGCTGACAACAGGAAATGGTCGTCAAATGTGAACAGTAACGGTGCATCGCCGGGTTTCCACTGAAGCTGGAGGCTGCCGCCGCGGGACGCCATCTCGAGGGCGATCGGATCCTGATCGGTGCGCACGCTAAAACTGTCGAGCGTTCGGCCAGGCGCGCCTACGATGATGATCGCATCGGTCGCCGAGGCTGGGACGTTGAAGGTAAAACTTCCATCCAGGCCGGTAGTAGCCTGCTGTTGCTCCCATGAGGCACCCAGCATTGGGAATGAATGGACCAACGCTCCGACGACAGCGTCGCCGTTCGACCGCACGATCACTTTGACCGGCCGAACGCTTTCGAGTGTGAGCTCGACATTTTGGAGGGCACCGTTCTCCGGCACATTTACTTCCACTGGTTCGCTGTAATCGCGGGTCCGAGGATCATTGGTTCTTAGACTGGCCACTCCGCTGCTGATTCCCCTGAATCGGAAAACACCATCGCCTGCACTAAGCCGGGTCAAAGGACGGCCGTGTGACAACAGCAACACGCGAGCGCCGGAAAATCGCTTCCCGTTTGCATCACGTACCCAGCCTGACACCTCCGTGGACGGTAGCGCGATGTCCACCTCATCTTTTTCTATCGATACATCGGTCGTGGCTGCAACTCCATCCTGCGGCGCATCGACATCGACGATCCACTTTCCGCGTCTAGGAAGGTTCGCCACGAAATGCCCGTCTCGATCAGTCGTTGTTCTGATCTTTTCTGCGCCCCCGCTGCCACCAAAAAGCAGATGTGCTGACGACAACGGTGAATCGCCGATCGTAACTTTGCCGGAGATTGAAATGACGTCCAGACTGACCGTGTAATCATCGGTGCCCGCGGCGATGCGAATCTCCTTGCTCGCGAGAATGTTTCCTTTGGAGTCTTTGAGAAAGACACGGACCGGGCCCTCGACCTGATCGGTTGCCTCGAAGACACCCTCCGGCGACGCGATTCCGGCGCCTGCGTTTTCTGAACCCGACCCGAACGCCACCCTTCGCCAAAGCTCGACACGCCACCAAGTTCCGCCCGGCCCAACAGGCGGTTGTAAATGCAGCCGCACTCTCTGCGCCGGCAGCAAATCGATGGACCGGCGCGGTGTGGTCTCCTTTCCATCGTAAAGCTGCACTGGTATGTGAATGGCGGTATAACCCTTGGCTTGTGTCTCAAGGATGTATCTGCCCGGCGGGACTGGCGCGAGCTGTACGACACCTTTCTTCGTGAATATCCCCTCGGCAACAGGTTGCGCAAGGCGAATTGCCGTGGCAGATAGACCGGCTGCCGCCTCGTGTCGCAGGAGCGCGCGAACCGGGACGTCGATACGCTTGGCAAAGTCGCTGCTGAGCCAAGCCACGACCGAGGCCCCTTTTTGCAATTTGATTCCGCCGAGGTCGACGTTACCGGCTGCAGGTACTTTCACATCCCACTTGTGATGGGGCGCATACCCGTCGACGCGAATTGCCACGTCCAGCAATGTCGCGGGTATGGAACACTTCCACTGCCCTGTCTTTTCCGTCGCACAGTCGAAGGATGTCCCTCGGGGTATTTCCGGCGGCGCCCTCGGATCGGGCCGCGAAGAGACGACGACCTTGACCGCAATGGGCGCGGCCGGTTGCGGATCGGGCAGCTTCACCAGCCCCTGCAAAGTGCCGGTACGCCAGACGTGCATCGTGTACTGAAGGTGCGTATCGCCGGCCGGAAAGGCGACACGCTGTGGCAACGCCCAGAAGCCCTTCGCCTCCAAGTTCAGATCCCACTCGGAACCTGACTGCTCGACAATAGTAAGGCCTGCCGGAGCGAGGCTCAGGCGCTTGACGACGTTCTTGTTAGCAGCAGAGTAAAGAAAGACAATGCCACGCGTGTCGCAGACTAACCCGCTGTGGCATTTAACCGTCACGCCGATCGAGCTGCCATCGCTCACGGCAGCGATCAGAGAGCAGCCCATCCCAAAGAGGATTCGCCTAATCATGCCGGCGAGTGACGACAAATGGTTCGCATGCGAGTCATACCAACCAGCAAGCGACTATTAGTCAACGCAACAGTCGTATCCGTCTGTGAAACAGTATGTTCCCTCGGGATATCTTTCGATGCGGCAGTTTTCCTGGCCCCAATCACCCGAAGCGGGCGACACGCATCCCATAGACGCCACTGAGCCCTGGCCCCAGGAGACACACGTCGCGCAACTGCCTGCCCCACCGCCACCACCAATGCCAAAATCCCTGTTGTATACGTCATCTTGCGCGGTTAGTCCCGCGGCGAGTAGCGTCACAACTAAGAATGCAGCCGTTCGAAGGCACTTGGATTTCATGCAGTCCTCCTTTCGATCCGTTATGATGGAAGCATAACTTTTATCATTCCGCATCGGTCGCGTCAAACGAGATCTTCGGCCGCTTTTCATCGCCTGAGGATGTCAATGGATGACGGATAGACCGATCGCGTAAACTCACACCTGTGAAGACGATTGGCATCTCCGCCAAGACCACGTCGGACGAGGCATTGGCCTTCGCCGCGAAGGTCGCGGACGATCTTCGCGCACGCGGTTTCGGCGTCTGCTTCGATTACGGGACGGCTGACAAGCTGAACGATCGCGGCAAGTGCGTGGCCAAGGGGGATCTGGGGAAGCACTCCGATCTGCTGATGACGTTTGGCGGCGATGGGACGCTGCTGTCCGTAGCGCGGCACGCGCCGAAGAATGTTCCGATCCTCGGCGTGAACATGGGCACGCTCGGATTCCTCACCGAGGTCCGCGTGGAGGAGTTCCCCGAAGTGCTGGAGCGCGTGCTGGCAGGCGACTACCAGAGCGAGGAGCGCGTTGCCTTCGACGTCACGGTGCGCGGACCGGGACGCGATCACCGCACTTATCGCGTGCTGAACGACGCCACGATCAACAAGAGCGCGCTGGCTCGCATCATCGAGATGCGGGTCACGGTCGGCGGCGAGTTCGTCTCATCATTCCGCGCCGATGGTTTGATCATCGCCACGCCGACCGGATCGACGGCGTACAACCTTTCGGCCGGTGGCCCGATCATCTATCCGACGATGGGGGCGGTGGTGCTGACGCCGATCTGTCCGCACATGCTGACCAATCGTCCCGTCGTTTTGCCGGATACGCTGGATATCGAGATCGGCATCGTCACGCCGCACCAGGAGATTTTCCTGACGCTGGACGGACAGGAAGGGCTGCCGATCGCGGAGCACGACATCGTCTGCATCAACAAATCATCGATCCCGGTGACGCTGATCCGGACGCCGAGGAAGAGTTACTTCGATGTGCTGCGGGCGAAGTTGAAGTGGGGCGAGGGGTGAGTAGCACATGACCCACACGGTTCGTCTACGCTGGGGGGTAGGGAATTGCGCCCGTGCGTCACTCCAATGAACGATGGAGTTGCGAAGACTTGAAGAGGTGCTGTCCGAAAGGGAAAGGACTGAACCGGGCATTACGAAGGTAATTGAGGAAAAGCTCGAGTTGCTCGTCGGACCCGCCGCTGGGCGGCAGGCCGGGCAGAACGTACGCGAGGAGCGCCTCGTCTACAAAGAGGAATGGGATGCGCTGATCGATGCGGTCCGAGGATGTGCTGAGGATCCGGATGTCATCCGGGAGGTAGTGCGCAACGTCATGAGTGTCCACAAGCTCAAGGGACCGCTGGCGACCTGTCCATCGGCCACGGTCTTTGGGCGCGCGGTCGTCGAGACAGATCTCGCAAAGACCATTCATGGCAGCGGAAGGTGGGGGACCTTGCGCTGGTCACAGCGAACCATCACGTACGCAAAGACGTTGGATAACACAGAGGATCTGCGCATGTGGTGGGCGGATATCGCGCTCGGTGTGTATGTCATGTGGGCGACATTCAATACCGACGGTCGTGCGCCGTTTGAGGACCTTCCAACCACCGCTGACGGGATTCGCGCTGCCCTTGGCCTTTCGAAGACACATGAACATGAGCCGTTACTTCTCCTTGAGTACACACTTGAGCCAGGGAAAGCGATCATGCCACGCGTAACCGAGGCCTATGCTGGACCGACTTGGACGCATTACTTCCGTCCGGCCGGTCTTCTTGAACGGAAACGCGGCTACGGCCGCACCTTTCCTTGGGACGAACTTGCAGAACAGAACGGCGCCGGCGAGCCGGAGATCGTGCATGAGCCGATCACGGGGCGCTGCCTAACATCCCCTATCGTTGAGAAGCCCTGATGACGCCTGAAAAGCCTAATGATTCCCGCACTTTCATTGTGCAGCAGATCGAGAGCCTCGACTCCGCGGCTTTGGCGAACTGGATGCGCGCTCGACTCCATAACCGTGACCGCCTTGTCGTCACGCGTGACCGCGAGCCAGCGTACTACCTCGTCGCAAACATCTACGGTTTTCTAGAGCGCGACATTCAGGCGGACCTTTCCCGCATTGCGCTGCATATGCTCAGTGAAATTGAAAAAAGAACGTGGGACACGGCACCCGCCGCAGCACTCCTGCGACTGGTCGATCCATTGCTCATGGCGCCACATCATCGCCAGGCGACGATCGATGTTCTTCAGCGGATCGTCCAGTCGCGTCCACCTAAGGACGAGATCGCATTCGCTGCTGTGCAGGGACTCGTGGCTCTTGAACACCGCGCCACGCCGCGTTTCTGGAGCAACCTCCTCAAGCGTGACGAGCGCTATGCGCCGACTATCTTCGAAGCGATGGCGCGCACACTGTTCGGATCGCTACAGGAGTGGCTGCTGCGGACGCTTCCACATGAAGAGGTGGAAAAGGCAGTGGTGAACGCGCTGCCGTTCCTAGTCGAAGACCATGGCGGCGATAAGCTGATGTCGCTTCTCATCGCAATTGAGCCGCACCTCACCGATCCGGCGAAAGAACAAATCAAAGCGTTTGCGGCCCGGGAACAACTCACGCCCGCCTTGCCGTCGGAGGATCTTCTCCGCGGTCACCTGGTACGCCTTCTTCGTTGCGTTGACACGATGTTGTGGTCCGAGACATCGGAGCCCAACGACGAGACGGCGATGGCGTTCGCTCGTTACGCGCTTATCTACCGCCAGGAGCTTCGCCGCCGCCGCGATGCACAGAGTGTTGTCGACAAATCTCTGACGTCAGACTGGGAGATCTACGTAGGTATCCTCGAGCATGCTCTCGCCCGCGGTGATGCGTTCCGAACACGCGCACAAAGTGAGCTTCTTGCCAGTTTGCTTCAGGTACGTGCAAAGAACGTGGTTGACGCCATTAATAACTATGTTCAGATGCATCGAGGGGATACGCCGATTCGATTCACTGTCGAGCTTCGCCAACGAATCGTGACGGCGCTTCTCTTGACTCGTGAGATGCGTGACGTGCGCAACGAGTACATCCGCAGCAACCGGTCCCTCGGACCCGGGGATTCGGTAATGGCTATTTTGCGGGATTTACAGCAATGAGCGAATCAGGTTCGGGGCACTATTTCCTGACGCCAGGGCAACTCAAGACCTTCACCCAGGCACTCATCCAGGCACTTTACGATCATGCGATCGAGGAACATCGTACGGTCCGCTACTACTACGACGCGGACATCGTCGTATGGATGGTCCTTGGTCTTTTTGGCGATGTTCCGCCAGGAAGGAACAACAAAGAAGACTTGATTCGCGCGCTTCTGTCGGCAGGCTTTCTCGGCAAGGTCTTCGTTCTCCGCCCCCATGCGCTGGAACTGCGCAATCGGATTGCAGATCAGGAGGAGACCGCTGCACGCATCCAGAGGCTAAGCAACTCCCAAAGCTTCCGCGACCGGATCGTCAGGTATTTCGGAGAACGAAAGATTCTCGAACGCCTGGAGAGCCTTGACCTCGCACTGAAACGAGCACGGACCAAGAGCGAGCGACTTAAGGCGTTTCTCTCCGAAATCAAGACATCGGGCCCGGAAACGTTCATCGCCTATGAGCTCGCTCGGGGCAACTGGCAGGAGAAACTCGCGACGCTCAGCGCTAGCATTCTTCAGTTCGAACACTTTGGCGAGGACATCGAGAAGATCCTCGACGAAAATCCGGAGGTGTGGGAGCTCAACGAAGCAATCACGCTGATACGTGAACTTGAGGCCCAGGAACACGGAGCGGAAAAGTCCCGTCGCCCGACTTCGATGAATGATCTGAGCGACGCCTTGGCGCTCACAACCCTAGGCAGGCTGATCATGGCGTCGCAGGACGACGCGGCAGCTCCGGAGGTGCGGTTCCACACAAACACGCCGCGCTTGTTGCGGGCAGCAACAGGCACGACGGCCTTGGCAAGTCGCTTTCGCTACCCGCTCTCGCAAGGGTGGAAAATGGAAAAATCGTGGGACGCCGATCTCATTTTTCGGAGCACCGAGTACTACATTCTGCGCGCAAGCTTCAAAGCTCTCCATTTCGGCAAGACGTCCGATGCCGCTGATGGCGAAGTAACGATTGCCGACTTGGAAGGCGTCCGGCGCGAACTGGTGAATGCTTGGCGGCAGTATGAGCAGCCAAGCGATCGCGCCGATGCTGAAAAACAACTCCTCTCGCAGGTGGAAGCGATCAGAATTGGTAGTGGAACCCTGCGCGAAAGCTTGATCGAGATTGAACGCGCCTCGTTTCTGGCTCGCCTGCTCAAGGAATATAAGGTACCGAGGTCGCTCACCAATATCCTAGCGAAAAGGAAGGCAACGGACGTCTTCTCATCCGAGGAAACCAATACCGCGGCGGCCCGCCTCCTGAAGGACGCGAAACAGCTCACCGCCGATCTCGCCGACAGGCTCACCGGAATCGACAAATGGTTCGGCCCGACGCGCGACATCATCCTCGCTGTAAATCGCCTATCAAGGACCGAGAACAACTTCGAAATCACAGACGCCATCCGTGATTTAGGTCTCGTCCGATGGGGCGCGGACCCCGATCAGGCGGAGATCGACGAGGTCGTGACCAAGGCGCGCAGTCTCTTCTCCAAAAAAGAGCATCTGGCGAATAGGGCCGCGGCCGATCTCTCCAGGGAAGTGGAACGTCCAAGTGGCGGCGAGTCGCGCGCTTTGGCAAACGCCGGGTTGCTCTGGCAACTCGGACAGTTCGAGCTAGTTACCCGGCTAATCAACCGCTGCGAAAATCGCGACCAGTCGCTCCCCCTCTCGCTGAAGATTATGCGCAAAGCGGCGCGCCTACGATCGGAGGCAGATTACAGCGGCGCTGAGAACACACGACTGGTGCGCCAGCTCCTCCGTGCTGCGCAGGAAATCAAAGACGACACGACGCGCGGCCGACATTTCATCGGACTCGCCTACATCACGTTCTACATCGCATTCAGTGAAGGTAGAGGTGAGTCGCTTGAAGTAGCGTTTGACAAGCACTCAGCGCGCGAACCGATCGTCACAAAATGGGCCAAGAGAAGTTTCCTCTTCGCTGAGCATGCCATGGAGTTGCTTGAGGGAGATCATCTGGCTCGAGCATTTGCCATCAACCACGCGGCGTATGTCGGCATTCTCTACAAGATCCAAGAAATTCGCACCGAACGTTACCTACGCGAACTCCGTGAGCTGCGCGAGATCACCGAACACTCCGATCGTCCAGCCTGGAATTATCGCTTTGCAGACACCGTGGCCATCGCTGCATATCGCGCTGGCTACGATGCTTGGAAGTCAAGTGTCACTCAAGGAGAGCACGGCTTACAGAACGAGCCGGACGCCTGTGCCCGCCTCGCCGAAGCAGAGGACATCCTCCAAACGGCGTTCCCTCACTTTGGAGACTCTGAGATTCCCGGACATCGTCAGGACATACAACGGCTGCAGAAGCTGATCGGATGGGGGGGCGCCC
>Ga0307511_10001774_pt1 | contig 22684 bp, 26 predicted proteins | sample 13_EM_MG_FD_200266 | JGI IMG/M metagenome (GOLD analysis project Ga0307511, IMG submission 200266) | Populus trichocarpa ectomycorrhiza microbial communities from riparian zone in the Pacific Northwest, United States - 13_EM | ecosystem: Host-associated > Plants > Roots > Unclassified | place... | reverse complement strand
CGCTGGGGTGTATTAAGCGTTTCCATATCACAGCCTCTTTGTATAGCATCTGTTGAAATCATTAGAAACATGGAACGTTTGACGGTGGCATGACGAATGTGTCCCTTTGTGATCTTCTCGTGGCTGCTGGTAGCAGCCACTCTCAGCCTCTTGACGCAAACCTCGAGGCCACCGTACGTCCCTTGAAACACGTCGGAAAATCCACCAGAGGCAACGTGGCCCTTGCTGATGTCGAGTTGCGTGGCTGCTAAGACGTGGGATGATGGGATGCGCAGCCTGGATGTGCAAATTCCCTGCAGCTTCCGAAGGACCTGCCTAAAGGCAACACCGGTGGGGTCTAGATTATCCAACGCCTACAGCGGGTTCAGTGGGTGGCAGTCGAGTCGGTAGAGAGACCATACTTTGTCAAGATAGTCAATGACCTCCATCAGGTCGTCGGTTTGAAGTGTCGAGGTCTTTTCATCGAACTCTTTTCCACCGAGCGCATCGCATAATTGGTCAGGGAACTGGAGCGTCGACTTGTCCAACTGAGGAAGCGTTCGGAGGTAGGCGTTCTTGAGCATGTCCGGGCCTTCTCAGCCTCAGCGAGCGGCGGGGTATACTAAACGAAGAGGAAGCGAGGAAAGGGCGAGGTTACATCGTTGCCCACATTCGGGGCTCATGACGGCTCCGTCACGGTGTTGCTCGTCACTTGCGTTGACAAACAGGGTGAACATGCGTCAAGCGCCCTCGCGACGCGTGGCCACCATCATCTTCTTTCGGGCATGCTCGCGCCAGATCGGGACTCGCACTCTCCCACGAGAGTCCAGAGCCATGCTTCGTTGCAAACGCCGAATGCTTAACGTGGAACAGATCCATAACCATCTTGAGTGAACCTCCCCCAAACCCGTAATGTAAAAACTCAGATTCACCCAAGGCCCTAGATTTACATAACGCCCGCTAACAACCGACTCGGAAACCAACAGGCGCCAAAGTGACATTGAAGAGTTGGGACTCGTGGACGTGAATCCTCGAGGCGGCAGCGGGGAAGGAAGGGATAGAGGTGGCATCTGTGAATTTTCCTTCCGCCCCTGGATGCGAGCTCACACTGTCTCAATCATCGAACCACCCACCATAGATTTTCAGCTTGAGCCACTCATGGGAGCAGGTCCCCCTGATTCTACCTCACAACTGGTGATCGTCAGTGTATCACCGTGGTCCGCTTGAGGAGACTACCTCACAACACACTTGAGAAGTACCCCACGGTACGCATGGCCTAAAAGATATTGCCCGTTGTAGATTCAGGACACAAATAAGTACAAAACTACCCGACAACATATCGTATCGTAACTTTCTTCACCATGTTCGTCGAACCCGGGAACTTGGCGAGTGCCCAAACCGTAAGGACATCCCCACTCTCCGCCTTCTCATACAAAACCCCATCCGACATCTCGATTGTGTGTTCCTTAAAACTATGGTGTGCAAGGACGTTCCTCACCACCATGCCACTCCACTTCTCCGGTGAGCCCTGCGCGGGCGATCCAACTGACAGCTCGAACCAAGTCCAACTGTTGCGGTATGTGCCGTAGTCTTCCAGGTGACTCGACCACCCCTGGTCCTTGGAGACGGTCGTGATGACGACTTTCCTCAGCACCTTTCCCTCAGGAATCGGTTGAGAGACGACGTAAGGAACGCGGCCTTCACGAACGATTATGTCTTCTTCACGTTGGTCGACCATTTCGGTTCCCGGTGTGAGTTTCTCGGGTGGGGTTGTCTCCGTCGTTGTAGTCGTCGGTACACGTCTCGGCAAGTTGAAGATTTTGCGCACGTATTTCCCAACCTTCTTGCCAAAGCGACGACCGGGTCCTTTGCCTTTGTGCGTGTCACTCTTGCTATGGTGCAAAGGCGTGGTCGGAGGTGCTGTATACCAACCGACCGAGTGTCAGACCTTGGAGCATCAAAGCCAACCCGAATACGTACATTCTTCGTGATCACTCTCAGTCCAATTCCACTCCTTCATTACCATCCCCCCGTCGGAGCCCTCTACGGGTATCACGGGTTCCCGGTGTTTGGCTTCACCGAGCGCTCGCAGTACCTGAGGCGCGGTGGGTCGTTCGTTCGGTTCTTGATCCCAACAGACCACGATCTGCTTCCACAGCTCATCCGAAATTCCATGCGAGGGGCTGTCAAACGGCCGGTCAGGTCGGAGACCCTCAGTGACTTTATCCACAATCTCTTCGTTACTTTCGTTTGGGAACGGGGTAGTACCCGTTAGAATCTGGGCCGGGGGAAATAGTGAGATACGCGGTTGAGTGAGGGTGAGGGTAACGGTAGGGTAAACATACTTCAAACATGACCATGGCAAATGAATAAACGTCCGTAGCCTTTCCGGCATCCACGGGTGGAACGCGTCCGCCGCTTGCGCTGAGCACTTCTGGTGCCATCCATCGGGCATTGGTCGGGATCGACGTTGGGGAAGCCTCGTCACGTAGGACGAGTTCAAGGCCGTACTCCGAGATGCAAGCAACTCCGTCTTTATCCACCAGGATTTTATGCTGGGATGATATCAGCGCCCCTCATCTCGGGCATGATAAGAAAATTAAGGCGTACCCCCGTTAAGTTCCCATGAACGAGATTATACTTATGCAGATATGTCAACCCGCGAGCGACATCCAATAACTGACATCGGCAGGGGTTAAAATTATTCAACAACTAGACGACCATGCCGGGAGTAACCGCTTACCAAACCGAGTTTGTCGGCATCGGGGTTCTCGCGCACGTAGTCAGGCAAGCTCCCATTGGACATCCAATGGTATAGAAGGGAGAAAGGAGGGGGATCAGATCCAAACCCGAGGAATCTGACCACGTTTGGATGCTGTAGTCGCTTCCATATGACCCCACTTGTGCACAATCTCTGTGAGAGCTCGATCATAAAATGACGTCGACACCAGAGACGGTTCGGAGAAGGGAGAGACGTACACGTTTGAAGGCAGCAAAATTCCTCGCGTAGTCAGGACTGATCGTCTTGATAGCTACCCACCCCCCATCCATTAACCCCCGGTGGGTGCTAGACGTGGAAGAGGAAGCGCCACTACGTCCAGCGATGCGGTCACGGGAGATCCAGTAGCTCTTCGGCAGAAGGCCACACCGGGCGGAGACTGTCTGCAGCCCGTATAAACACCGACTGCGAAGTGTGGGGTCGTTCAGTAAGGAGTTGAGAACCTGAAATCAGACAGAGTCAGACATGTTCGAGAGGCACGAAGAGGTGTCGAGCGTGGTTTACCCGATCTAAAACCTCAATGACCACGAGCGTCCCCTCCTCTCGCATTCCGAAAAGCGTATTATCTGCATACCCGAACAATTGGTGGATCTTCTGGATGTGCTCTTCCGAGTTCTCGTCGAATTCGATGAGTTCTTCGAGCGCAGCGATGTCCGGGGTAGCCTTCTCCAGAAAACCAACGAACGCGGATGCTGGTGGCCTTTCCTCCACTTCTTGGGCCAACGAAAATCGCACGAGCTCCCAAAGTTCATCCGAAAGTCCAAGTTCCTTCCCCCTCGAAGGTCTCGACGGTCGTTCACCAGCTATGATCTTTTTCATTACAGTTCCCCAGACGGTATTCTCGGGGAACGGCAAGTGTCCGGTGAACACCTGAGGGAAGGTAAAAGAGGGAGTTTCAAAACCATGAAATGACACTCCACGACGAGCATTCCTCACCTCAAAAGCGATCATCCCCAAAGCAAAGGTGTCCGATCCTTGTGTGGAGAGGCCGGATTTTCCGCTGCCGGTGTTGAAGAGTTCGGGGGCCATCCATTGGTAGGATCCCCTGAACCTAGGTGATGAAGTCTCCGCACAGTTGAGGCTGGCAATGTTGGTGAAGCCAAAGTCACCGAGGCGCGCACGACCTGGCATGTCAACGAGAACATTATCCTGGGGTGGGAGGTGGTGGATTATTACTGAAAGTGGTGTGGCGAGGAAAGAAACCGAGGCGCACCCCTTTCAAATCTCCGTGCACGATCTCGAGGGAATGTAAGAACGACAATCCAAGGCTGATATCGAGTAACTGAACTCGCGTCAGTCCGAATTTAATGCGCTTCCAAGCCAACGCACCAATTGCAGCCGACTAGCTTCTGGATATTTCCCAATGTATTCCCGCACGTTTCCGTTCGGCATCCACTCGGATACCATGCAAAGGGGCGTAGGCGCCTCCGAAACTCCCAGGAATGGGACGATGTTGGGGTGGGAGATCCGCCTCCATATTACCACCTCCTTACAAAAGACCTGGTGGAGGTAGTCAACGGGGGTGCGGGGGATCGGAAATATTGGATGTGCACCTTTCTCACTTTCTGTATCTCACCTCCCTTATATACGCGAAGAGCTTTTATCGCCACTCGCCTTTCATCGTAGATGCCTTCCCAAACATCGCCAAACCCGCCACCGGCCACGCGATCCTCAGTCGTTCGGATGAGCCCTTCGGGAATGGTGTAGGAGGTAGGGAGAAGCCCCGTCCAACCGCAAAGTTGCCGAACCCGCTTGATGATCACGACATCACACGTGGTAGCCTGAAGGGCCTGTGCCGTACACCAGCGGCTGAGAACCAATTCATGGGATAACACATTTCACAGGGCGCACCTTGTCAAAAACTTCCAATAATGCCTTCACCCTTTCCGTATCCTTTCCCAGGGAGGAAATATACCGGTCGTATAACTCTGGTTCATTGAATGCGGCCCGTAGAGCGTTTGAAAGGTCATTTGGGTCCTGATCCACGCGAAGTCCATCGAGTTGGGCGGTAAAGGTGGTTATATCACCAATCGGCGGGGGCCGTGTTCCCGTTGACATCTCTTTCGCCCACAGGGGAAGAGGGTTGGGGTAACACGATGTCGCCCCGGCGAGTGAGGATTGGTGAGGAGGGACAACAATGCACGCACGAGACCGTGCTTTGCCCTGCACGCATACTCCACAAGCGTGAGGCCATCCCTCGAGGCGAAAATCTTCAAGGTCGTGGCACCCATCCTCAACTCTACTACTTTTCTCACACTCCACCTGGGAATAGTCGGTGTCCGTCAACAATTCCACCTGGCAGCCTGGTTCTAGAACGTAGCGTCACTCCACGTGGGTTTGGGATTGCCGGGGGGTCGTCATTGACGCGTGACGCTTCGAGTCCAGATGTTTTCGTTTTCGTGCTACACGGGGGTGCGTCGACTATGGCTGGAAGTTAAGGTCAATGAGTATGGCGCGCGTATAGAAATCCCAACCTGGCTTCCAGTAAGGAGGGGAACCGGACAAATTGCGGTCGAAGGCTAAGATGACGAGAGTCGCGAGTCTGAGTTGGTTGTGCGTAAAAAGCACGGGAGGAAGGTGATTCGTGACGTCGCGTCGCACACCCGGCGCTGCGGCGGCCAAGTTATCGTGTCTTGTTACGAACTGTTGACAATGACATCGGCAAACTTTTCTTGGTGACGTCACATCTGGGGACTTGAAGAAGATTCACACTTCCAATTCCCGGCCTGACGCCGCATTCCGCATGGGTGCATCGAAACAATGCGGCGACGGAGCACCCTACCTATGCACCGGTATCCGTTCACGTCCTCCCCAAAGCCATCCCAGGCTCATGCCCCCGCCAAATCCCATACGACAACTCCATCGTCTCAAGGCGTCCTCGCTTCAGTTTCCCGCTGAAATTGCAACCATCCTTGATGGAGAAGAACATAAAGCCAACGTTCAAATACTCCAAGATGAGGACCTCGTGGACCATCTCGACGATACACGTTCTCTCCGTTGTCGATCCAATCTGTGCTCAACTCCGGCGAAGCTTATTGTAGCATCTAATACCACAAGTCTTGCGTTCATTAGTATTGAGAGCGGGCGGCGCGGGGTGGGACGGAACTGGAGGTTGTGGATCCGCGACTCCCGGTGGGCGGAGTGTGTTTCGATACCCGCTGATGCCATGATCTCATGTGTGGCAATCACCGAACGATCTCTTGCCAGCCTAGATTCAAGCTAGGTTCATCCCATGCAGACCGATAGCACAAGCGCGTATGACCGATATTCATCACATGTGTTAGGACGGCGTTTTCCAACAAAGACCTAGCCCCAGCCAACCCCTGCGTCCCCACCCACGCGCGCTCCTCATGGGCTCACTGAGGCGACGACGGTATATCCACCGCGGGGGCCATACTGGAATACTCACCGATCTCCCTTGGGGAACAAATTCCCATGCCCGCACCCGCCCCGCTGGAACGACTCCGTGCTCTTGACGTATCTTCAGCCAATTTTCCCGACAAAGTTGCGGAGCTCCTTCGTGATGAAGAGTATCAAGAGTGTATCCCAAACCTGCAAGATGGAAATTTGACATGGCTCGTCGAATTCCTGGACAAGGTCTATCTCCAAATTCCTTATCCACCCGTCACCTAACACCGATACCATCGCAGGTCGTCGGTAATCTCGGTCCAGTCCACCCTGTTTTCCCGAGCTGTTTTTCCGAACTCAGAGGGATATGCAGCACTCGGGGAATAATACCGACATCTTCCACAATTTCTGGCGCTCTTTTGAGCGTAGGTGTCCAGCCATTCGCCTCCGGAGGTCTAGCCGACATGTACGAGGGGTCCTTCGACGACTCCAGGGTTTGCGTCGAGAAAGTGCGGATGTATTCGAACGGAGACCCACAGGGAGTCGTAAAGGTGCGTTACATATCCTTTATTTCTCGAGTTTCCGTCTCTTAAGGGTCCGTATCCGCAGATGTTTTACTTGGAGACCGTCACGTGGCAGCACTTAAATCACCCAAATATCGTCCCCTTCCTTGGCGCTACACTTGATCCTCCCCAACTCGTTTCAGTTTGGATGCCAGGTGGGAATCTGACGGAGTACATCAACAAGCACCCGGAGAAATGCCGACTCGCTCTCGTGGGTTTCTCCTACCGCTCCTATTCTCGTCCTCATCCTCCGTGTTAGTTACACGACGTTGCTGAGGGTCTAAACTACCTCCACTTTTGTAGTGTGGTTCATGGTGATATAAAAGGGGTATGTATTGTTATACCTTTGCCGAAAGCTAAATTGACACCATGTAGTCGAACGTTCTGGTGGACCGTCTCGGTCAGGCGCAGATCACGGATTTTGCCCACACCACGATCACAATGACCCAGGGTCCTTCGTGTGATACGCGAGCGATACGTGATCGTATTACGCAGTGGACCGCACCAGAAATCCTGGAAGGGCAAGGGAGGTGTACCAAGGAATCGGATATCTTCTCATTCGCGATGGTTATGGTCGAGGTGCGTTGGGTATCCTATACGGTGAACTCCGACTGAACAGGTTGTTACTTCAACGAAGATCTTCACCGGCGCAGTTCCATTCGGTAACTGCCCGCTCGTCACTTCAGTGACGCACATTATCCAGGGCAAGCGTCCTCCGCGGTCACCCAACCTGACCCTCACAGATGACCTATGGGGAATGATGCAAAGGTGCTGGGATCAGCAACCTCAGCAACGCCCACAGATGACGGAAGTGCTCAAGGCGGTTCCTGGCTCCGTCTCGAAAAAAATTCGACGTATTCACGAGTTCAACAAATCTTCCCCCGAGTTTCGGCTTGCTCTCGACCGGCTTTACGGCAGTATTGAATACGAGGATTACATAACCCACCTACACGGCACAGCGCTCGAGGAATTCATCGATTTCCTAGCCGATGTGAGTAGACAAACGTTCCTCACTTTTGCCACGTTGAATCTGAGTTTCGTCAGGTACTACGCATCCAAGGGTTAACCCAAAGACTGTTTGAACAAACGTTACACAACCTGCGGGAAGTATGCGGCCATCGGACCATACTTCCCGGATCCCACATAATTTCTAGCGGACTTGCTAAATTGAGTACCCACCCACACGCCGTGGGCAGATATGCGGATGTGTGGAGGGGGGAACTATGCTCCAGAAGTGATGATAACACCCGAATGGATGTGTGCGTCAAGATGGTGAAAATAGAAAAGGCTCATAAGGTCGGTAAACCCTCTACCTCTTGCTAAAGCGAGCTGCCGGTTGACGTCTCTCAGGGGTTTCACGGGGATATTGCGTTGTGGGTGGGGCTAAGTCATCCGAATATCCTGCAGTGTTTCGGCGCCACGCTCGACCCCCTCCAAATCGTGATGCAGTGGGCACCGAACGGGCACGTGATGGAATATCTGCAGAAGCACCACGACGCTGATCGTATTCATCTCGTGAGTTGGCCCTTTTCCGTCAAGGTCATAGTTATTCAACGCCATTGACCGGTCCTAGTTGATAGAGATAGCTCAAGGGCTGGAATACCTCCACTCGTTGGGGGTGGTACATGGGAACTTGAAGCCGGTTAGTCACTCCGTAGACTTCATCCCTTGTTTGGTAGTGGTCCTCCTAAGACTTGTCAAGCAAAACATCCTTATGAACGCCCCCGGGAATGCCTGCCTCTCGGACATCGGTCTCCCCGCAGCCGCACACGATGGGAAACTCGAATTTAGTTGGGATAATGCGAGTACCTCTGCTTCCCGACGGCTGGCACCGGAAATCTTCAAGAATGGCGAGAACTCCAAACAATCCGACATGTTTTCCTTTGGGTTTGTTGCCGCCGAGGTACGCGGCCCCAAACGCCGCCTTCTGCCACCACCACCGACCCTTCCCTAGGTATTCCTGGGAGTGTCATTATGGGAAGAGATTGGCGCAAAGGAGGTGAGGTCCAGAACTGTCGGCGGTGAGCGCCCACGAAGCCCAGCGGGTGAAGAGGAACTCGGCTTGACTGTGGAGTTCTGGCGGACGTTAGCGAAGTGCTGGGAGATGAAGCCGGAGGACCGTATCTCGGCCTCGGACATGCTTGACTTCCTATTTTATATGTGGGTCCCTTCCTTGGATGAGCTTGCTCCGTATTGATTTGATCCATGGTTTAAGGCCACATCCACTCTCCGGTACTTCTTACGGCTTAAAAAGGGCGACAACCGAATCCCGAAACAGGCCTAACCAGGACCTTATCGATGAGTTGGATCAGGGACAATTTTATGGTTCTCAACCATCCCCTCTAGACTAATATGTGGATTCAGATCTTAGGGAGAAACATAGTATCCGATCAAGAAAAGCCGGAATTTCTGAACATATTGTGCAAGATGTGCGATCGTCAACGGATCACCCCAACCTCAATGAACATTGCGAACTGTCGCCGTGAAGAGCCCAACCCAGCCAAGAGCGGTGGCAATGCGGATGTGTTTCGGGGGGTTTGCCGTGGTCGTCAAGTCGCCATCAAGGTCGTGAGGGTCTACCTTAGCGATCTCGATCGGCATCGCAGTGTGAGTCCGTCCATACTGGCGAATCTGGAGACCAGTCCCCAACTCCGCCGCCTGTAGGGATTCTGTAGAGAAGCTGTTGCTTGGAAGCACCTCCAGCACCCGAATATTTTACCGTTGCTCGGTGTGGAGACGGAGGAGAGGTTTGCGATGGTATCAGAATGGATGGATCATGGTAATATCAACGAGTTCATCCAGAAGCACGGGGAAGTAAACCGCGCACAGCTTGTGAGTTACCGTGTCTTCTCTCGCAATCACAGGTATGAATGGTTTCAATAGTTGGTAGACGTTGCGCATGGGCTGGAATATCTGCATGGGCTTCGCATCGTTCATGGAGACTTGAAGGGGGTCTGTTGGCTCAAATCGGCACCCTTTCCAGTGGCCCACTGACCTGATTGACTAGGCAAATATCCTGATCAAAAAAAACCATCGCGCATGCCTTGCGGATTTTGGGCTCTCGACCATCATTTACGCGGCACCTCGGGCGCCCGCAGATACTTCCTTGCCTTTACTCACCCCTGAAATCTCTACGGACTCCAACTCCAAAACTTCTCTTGCTCCTTACACTTCTGGAGGAACCCGTCGGTGGATGAGCCCAGAAATACTCGTTCCGGAGATGTTTGGGATGAAGGAATCTCGGCCGTCGAAACAATCCGACTGCTATTCTCTCGCCATGACTGTCTATGAGGTTTGCAGTCGCTCGATCGTAGGTGAAGACTTGCCACTGATAAGGTGTGATCAGGTCTTGTGTGGCAACGCGCCTTATTCGGGTCTCCCGGAGAATGTCGCCGTGAACGCGATACTCAACGGGGTGCGACCGAGAAAGCCGTCTCCGGCGATGAACCTTGGATTTACCGACGGGCTCTGGAAAATCATGGAGCGTTGTTGGATGGTGGATCGTGATGGACGACCGGATGTGAAAGCCATCCTCTCTCAACTAAACCATGCCGCATGGGCGTGGGACATAAATCAGTCCGTGTAACAGCGAGAAGGTTTCGCTATTGATTATCATATCGGGCATGCGAAGCCGGGCGTTGCGCCAGTAAAATTCGCATCACAGAGCATCATTGTTCCTCTTTATAACTACCACAATGGCATCCCGTATCGCGACAGCGGTTTGTACTACTTATACCAGTCGTGTAATTACCACTATTGGGTACAAGCCCCTCGTAGCCAACAGCCTCTCCGCAAGGCTCCGCGCAACGCCAAGGCGGCCACCAATGAAGTACAGGAAAAGTGTCGAATATCAGGCGGGGGCCTCCGTGTTTGCGTTGCGAACCCTCAACATATCAGCGAATCCTCCGTATGCAACTGTGTATAATTGGGTTCGCTTGCCGTCTTGGGCCTGGGGATACAGGGTGACTGTCTGTAAGGCCAGAAACATCTCTGTCCGTTGGACAGGGGTGCCGCTAGCAATTCCTCAATATCTCCTACCCTCTACGTAGCGTAGGTGGGTAGAATCGAGGCTCGAAGTGTAGATCTGGCACCAGAATTTGGTGAGCCAGAAGGGGGTCTGGTTGCGGTACTCCCTAAGCCCCATCAGCCCGTTGGGCGTCCGAGTTTCGAAAGAAATGGTCCCAGCTTTGCAATACCGGATGCGCGGTTTGGAGAAAATATCCGCGACCCGACACAGCGGACGGGGTCCTGACAGTTCCCTTCAATGGAGTAAGCGCGTGGGTGTCTGTGTGTACACGTTGTAGCCTTACGGACAGTCACGCACTGTCCGCAAGGCTAGATAAAAGCGGATGTATAGGTATCCGTCGGAGAAGGGTGCCACTAGCCAAGGTTCACTTCTCCATATCCGCGACCCTGTGCAGCATAGCTCGATGAAGTTGAAAACCGAGGTGTAGAGGTAACGGGTGACTATCCGTACGGTTACACTGTGTACACACGGGTCTGGGCGAATATTTGTTGACTTTTAAGGAAGGCGGAGAGACCCCGACCGCTCCGTCGGGTCATCGCCAGAGCCAATCTCGGCTACTGGCACCCTTCTGCGACAGATATGATATTATCTGGTATTACGGATAGTCACCCACTGAGTGACTGAGTGACTTTCCATGGTATTTTAAAACTGTTTCCAAACTCATAACGGGTGCCAGTCATCGCGATTGAATTGTTTGAGCCCCAGACTGCGGTCGGGGTCCTGACAGCTCCCTTTTCCAGCCAGGGTATTCGATCTTTAGAAAGTTTACAGCCAGTTGCAAAACGATAGACCGCTTTTTGAAAAAATAGGACAGGTTTTCTTTGTTTATGCCGTGACATGTAAACAAAGATTTTCGATGTCGAGTGATGGGGGTCTTACTCCTTCCACGCCCTCCCGTATACCTCTGGAGATAGAACTAAAAGTACGGGGTATACAGCTGTGCTGACCCAACAGTTATGGACAATTTTTGGCATAGGACTGGTATTACAATGCGTCGGGATGGTTGGGGGATAGCTGGTGGATAACAGCGCCCGTCAAGCGCTTATCAACTCTCGTGATCCCGTTGTCGATTCTTCACTCAAAATCTTTGTTTACCTGTCACAGTGTAAACAAAAGAATCCTGTCCTATTTCATCGAAAAGCGGTCTATCGTTTTGCAACTAGCTGTAAAGGGCCACGGAAAGCCACTCATTGAGGCACAAACTCGGCTAGTGGCACTCTTGTACAACGGATAGAGATATTCCCGGCCTTACGGACAGTCACTCATTCCCTCAACAGGGTTCGTTATTCATCTGGATTCGTTTGTACAAGTTGTACATCCTACGGACAGCCACCCAAATTGGCCAAGTTCAAGTTAAGTTGCGCGGAGTATAGCGGACGGTGAAATCAATCGAAGGAGTCGGCCACTTGCGCAAGGCGCAGCGGCTACGATACTGTCCCGTGAATAAGGATAAAGATCAAACCCCTCCCATGTCATAGAGTACGTGATGCCAAGGTCCCACACCCCGTACACTGCCCCACGGCCAGCGTGACACGAAAGCAAGAACGATCAGAACAGTCCACAAAACCATTTCCTTCGACGCTTCGGTGCTTCGACGTTTGTATCAGTACTTGGGATCAATACCCTCCTGGAAAGAGACTCACTCGGTTGCGTTCTGGGTTCAACAAACGCCTCCCACCTCCTCACCACCTCCCCCATCGTAGGCCGCTTCCCTGGATCCTGTTGCCAACAGCTCTCGAGGAGCTCCCACATCTCACCAGTGAGGCCCACTTCCCGAGAATTTCTCGGCATCCTCGGCCTTTCTCCACCTCGTATACACTCGGCAGCCATTGCGGGTTGCCGTCCATGGAACGGGGTCTCCCCAGTCAAGACTTTAACCACGAGCATTGCAAAGGCGAACACGTCGGCGGATGTTGACTCCGTCACCGGCATCCCATCATCGTCGTGAGAAGGGTCGATAATCTCCGGAGCTGGCCATCCGGAGATCTGAACGGCGAATCTGGAGTGGGAGTTGATGGGCGCCAGCCCGTACTCTGTCAAACGAGCACGACCCCTCCGATCAACGACAACATTCGCCTGTAACAATGGAATCAGCACTATCACACAACCGGAGACCAAAGGAAAGGAGATCTCAACGCTGCAGGTGCGGCAGTTGAAGTCGGGTCCGAGGGAAACAACCCACCTCCTTCAAATCCCCGTGTGGGATGTTGACAGAATGAAGGTACAGTAACCCCTTCGCGACACCAAACAGCTGACGTGCAAGGAAAACGGCGTTAGTAATTGGTCGTAGTTTCTGCGGTAACAAGTTCCGCACCAGGGACAGCCGAGAGGCGCCGGGATTGGATGCTAGGTACTGAGTTATGTTGCCGTTTTGGCCCCAGTCGTAAACGAGTGCAAGCTGAAAAAGTGTCATGTTCACGCCGCGGAACGATAGAATGTTTTCATGGGATAGCCTCCTCCACATCGGCACCCGTCTCCACAGAATCTGTAAATCCTGTTCAAAATCGGACCTCCCGCGTTGACCACAGACGCACCTCCTTTGCCTCCTTCAAGTCTTTGGCGGGGTAGATACGAAAGGCTTTGACAGCCACTTGCGTGTTGTTGCATCGCCCCCGCCAGACATCGGTCAGTCCTCCAGACGCCACGGCAATATCGCCACGTGTCTCGAGTCCTGTGGAGAGCACGGCTGATGTTGGAAGCCGTTCAGTCGCACTACACACGTTCCCCAGGGCGGATAAGAATTTCGCATTTTGCGGGTCGATGGTCGGATATGCCTTTACAAGAATGGTAAAGAGGTGATTCCGAGGGGGGACAACAGATGATCCCGGCGCACCTGATCGACTTTGTCCACGAATTTCTTCTGATCCTCTGGTGGTAGTCCCCAAACGTTCCGCAGGAGTTCCCTGCTGGTCAACAATGGGGCGGCTCGTTGCCTCAGCTGTTCGGGTGGTAGGTCACTGTTCACAAATTCCTGGATTGCGACATCTCCGCGGGTCGAACCACGAGGCGCAACGACAGTTTTGCTCGTCCTGGCCATGATAGGGAGCTCACCGTGGATGAGGGAAGGCGGGAATGTTGGTCGCGGGGGGGCGGAATGTGTTTGTGGCTTGTTGTCCTTTGGCCTTGCTTGTAGTTGGACTTCCTCAGGCTTTGTTCCCAGTAGTACGGATTCAGACAACTTGCGGGGTCGAGTGGTCTCGGACATTGTTCGGGGTTGAGCGGCTTCAGACGTTGACCGGGGTCGAGGAGCCTTGGACTTCAAACGAGGTGGACCGGTCTCTGTTCTCGCTCGAGGTCGACCAGTGCCCGGTGCGGGTTCTGCCGTAGGTTGAGATTTCCTAAGCCGATGGGTGGTTGAGAAGACGAGGCCAGAATCACTGAAGTGATTATCACGCACTCGGTAATGACCCCGTTATCGTCGTCGTGTTCAACAAACGTCTTCCATCTCCTCACTATCTCGTTCATCGTGGGTCGTTTCTTTGGGTTATGTTGCCAGCAGCTCTCGAGGAGCTTCCACATCTCAGTGGTAAGTCCCATTGCTTGGGCATTTCTTGGCATCACTGGTCTACCTCCTCGTGAGATCTGGAGCACTACCGCCTCGTTCTTCTGCTCCTCGAATGGTATTTTACCGGTGAATACCTCTATCGCGAACATCCCAAAGGCGAACACATCGGCAGGCTTTGACTCCATGACCGGCATGCCATTGCCCTTGCGAGGAGGGTTTATGATTTCTGGGGCTAGCCACCTGGAAGTCCCGACGGCTCCCGGGGTAGCCGCAACGGTGAAACTGGGGTCGGAATTAATGGGCGCCAGCCCGTACTCTGTCAAACGAGCACGACCCCTCCGGTCAACGACGACGTTCGCCTGTCACAATGGAATCAGCACTATTGCACGACCGAGGACCAAGGGGAGGGAGGAGATCTCAACGCTGCAAGTGCGGCAGTTGAAGTCCAATCTGAGGGAAACGACCTACCCCCTTCAAGTCCCCGTGTGGGATGTCAAGAGAATGAAGGTACCGTAACCCCTTCGCGACGCCAAACAGCTGCCGCGCACAAGGAAAACGACGTTAGTAATATGTTGTGGTTTCCGTGGTAACAAGTTCCGCACCAGAGACGATCGAGAGGCGTCGGGATGAGACGCTATGTACTGAGTTATGTTGCCGTTTTGGCCCCAGTCGTAAACAAGTGCAAGCTGAAAAAGTGTCATGTTCACGCCGCGGAACGATAGAATATTTTCATGAGATAGCCTCCTCCACATCGGCACCCGGTTCCACAGAGTCTGTAAACCCTGTTCAGGATCGGACCTCCCCCGTTGACCACACACGCACCTCCTTTGCCTCCTTCAGGTTTTGGGCGGGGTAGATACGAAAGGCTTTGACAGCCACTTGCGTGTCGTTGTATTGCCCTCGCCAGACATCGGTCAGTCCTCCGGATGCCACAGCAATGTTGCCACGTTTCTCGAGTCCCGCAGAAAGTACGGCTGATGTCGGAAGCCGCTCAGTCGCACTACACACGTTCCCCAGGGCGGTCAAAAATTTCGCATTTTGTAGGTCGACGGTCGGATATGCCTTTGTAGGAATAATGAGATGATTCCGAGGGGGACAACAGATGATCCCGGCGCACCTGATCGACTTTGTCCACGAATTTCTTCTGATCCTCTGGTGGGAGTCCCCAAACGTTCCGCAGGAGTTCCTTGCTGGTCAGCAATGGGGCGGCTCGTTGCCTTAGCTGTTCGTGTGGCAGGTCACTGTTCGCAAATTCCTGGATTGCGACCTCTCCGCGGGTCGAGCCACAAGGCGCAACGACAGTTTTGCCCGTTCTGGCCATGATTGGGTTGACCGTGGTGGGGTTGGTGGTAAGGGAGGGAGAGTGTATAATAGGATGCTGCTCGCCATGATAAATGATCCTTGCCGTTCACACGAGGCAACTCATCCGGCCCTGAGGCCCAGTAAAAAGTTCGGGAGGCTCGTATCAACTGGCAACGACTTGGAACGACGGCACGTGATCAAATCGACGCCAGACGACTGGGATCGACGCTCGGTGTACACTGTAACCTTCGTAGACCTTAGGTAGACCTTGGGTAGACCTGTAGATTTGTGTCCGCGTGAAAGAACGAAAATTTGCTAAGTCCAAATCTGATCGCCCCGAGACAAGATTCGGCCACATAAACCGAGACCCCTCTCCTCCATGCCCAACTTTTGGTACGGGTGTCAGGAGTACCACAGGAGAGGTGTCGGTAAAACAACTTGGTACAGGCGCAACCTATAACTATGTACGGATATGATTTATTCCGGTGCGTGCAGCCTCATGCCACACAACCTGACAACGACTCGAGTCTGCAAGACGGCCCGATCCGGTCCCAGGAGATCTCATTTAAACCCCATTCCCCAAAAGATCGTTCTCATCTCCCTCTCTCCCTCCATCTACTTATCCATCCGACAAAATCAATATGGGGCCCTCTCGTCTACTGGCGCTGTCGACCTTCCATCTAAACACAGTTCTCCTCGTGGCTCTGATGCACTCTGGTTAAGTCCCGCCCTTATCTTGGTGGCCGTTGAATCTTTTGGTAATCTCTATTGCTCTGATATCCGCGGTTCCAGCATTCACTGTGTTTCTACCTCCAGCTCTGCTGCCCATCCTCCCTTTTGCGATATCGAGGACCTGTTTGTTGTAAGACCTAAGATCAATCCGACTCCAATCAAATGTGTCTAACGGGTGTTTCGTCTTTCCCGCCTCCGAGAACGTTGAGAAAACTCATACGCTGTGCCGAGGAGCCTGGAGTTCCTCAATAGCATTAAGGAATGGCACATATACTGCTATGATGAACCTGTAAGCCGAACTCAAACTCTTCCCTGGCACGTTATACAACTCACTGTGTTCTTCACCTCACTCGGCCAGCGCGATCCACCTCTCACTCCTTCGTTCTGATCCTTCTTATTCTCCTGGCAACCTCTCCCGTTGTGCCCGTCATTCCGAAGCCCTCCAGCCAACAGTTCGCCGTTGTAAGATCCCCTCGACGTGCACGATCAACATTCTCCCCCGCCGTACCTCCGCCCAACGACATCCCTGTGGGGCCGCTCCTCAAACTGAAACCCACTTACCGTACGGATAACACATACAGGATGGACATGCTAAACTTACAGAGTCGCGAAGACGGCCTACGGTGCGCGTTTTCTTCCCAATAGGATATTCCCGCTCACATTCCTCTCGTGCCAGTACCACTCATCCGAGACAGGAAGTCCACTAGATGTCGTTCGGAGAGGCCAGAGATTCTCATGTAGGAAGACCATTCCTCGCCTGTGCTCATTGTGCTGATGGGTTCAGACGACACAGGTGGCACGCTGGAGGAGACTGAGCGAACAAACGTGACAAAATGGTATGCTGCGGCCCTTCCTCGTCCCATCCGTACAACACTCATGCATTTCCCCCCTCCCAGGACAGGTACCCAGTTTCGTGGGAGTTCCAGGAGCGCCGTCGAGGGCCCGGCGTGGGTGACGCTGGGTGTATATTAGCCCGACCTGTACTTTATATGAATCATCCTGAATTGATCCCAATCGTTGTTACTTGGTCTCAATCGATGCGAGTTGATCCCAATCGATGCGAGTTGATCCCAATTGATGCAAATTGAGTGAAATTAATATACCGACCACGGGAGCACAAATTTCTAGTCGATGCGCGTCGTTTGCTGTCGAGAAGAATCGGGCACAGTCGATTGGATTTTCTGAAAAAATGACGGTTGTGTCGCAAAACTAGATCCAGTCGTCCCGAGCCATTCTTAGTTCACTTTTGTCAACTCCCATCGACTCCGGACGACGCCAACTCAATTGAATCGTCGCAGTCGTCCTCAGTCGTTTCAGGCCTCCTGAACTTTTTCCTGGGCCTGAGGCCTGAGGCTGAAGTATGTCAGTGCGCCGAAATCCTAACCGATCACAAAATCCCAACCCCGCTCGGCATTACCCCGGCAGTCAGGCGCCAGCCTGGTTAATTTCGGCTTTCCCTCTCCTCTAGACCCTCCCTCCCCCTCTCCACACCGACCGCTAAGGTTCGCGACAGGTCAGTTGTCACTCGCGAGTCAACTGTCGCGTTCCGAGAGGTTCGCTTCGGAATCATATGCGACTCTGGGTAGGCTGGAGTCCAGCCTCAAATTCAGAGGGAGGGAAGAGGGGGGAGGGAACCTCTGGATTGAAACTCTGGGTTTCGATTGCACGTGTATTGACACCATTGGGAGGTCACTGGGTTTCACCGTCGTCCCCAACAGCAGCCTGCGGCGTGGTGCCCATTCGATAGATCTTGCGTTCGCGTGTACTTGTGTGAAATATCAGGGCAGTGACAATTTGCAGGACCCCGGCAAATAAGGCGTCCGAACGAACTCGGCGTGGAATCTCCGTGCAGGTATGTCCTGATCTGAACGAATTTTCGGCCGACCCGCGCCCATGCCTTGTGGGCGTCCGAACGTTTGAACCCTCGCCGGTATTGCTTTTCACGGGTTACTTCCACATCCCACGATAGTCAGCGTCTCTCACCAGTGCGAATACCAGATAATTATGAGGTAGCCCGGAGTAATACACGACGAAGTACACCGATTTGCGCGAACGCTGCGCTTATCATTTGACCCAGGTGAATGTGTGCGCCTGGCTACGGACCATCTCGGGTGAATCGTGCGTCAGCGCTTTAGCCCAGCGTGTGATTACTTGGCAACGTACCCATGCTCTACTGGTGGTGAGATTGTCACCCTTTTGTGGAACACCCGAGTGAGGAGACATCCAGCGAATCCCTGATTGGAAGGCACTGGTTGACTCTGAGACACAAGGTATACTTAATGGCTGACTGAGTGACTTTCCTAAGCTCGAATATCCTAGCTGGGAAAAGGAACTGTCAGGACCCTGACCGTAGTCTGGGGCTCACCTGTTATGAGTTAAAACCATTCCAAAATCCCATGGAAAGTCACTCGGTCACCCAATGCACACGCTGATGTGTGCAACAATTTCCTAGGGGATCGAAACTTTTTACCCCCATCCGAATGAAAATATGGTATTCTGTCCTTGTAACAATTTCTCTCGCCCCCCAATTTCCGCGCCCGAACGTTTCACGGTTCACCGGGTCCGCCTTGCGAACCTCCGAGGATTCACCAAAGTGCTCATGTAGAACTTGTATTCACGTGCACTCGTGCGACTTATCAGGGCTGTGACAGCTTGTACCGTCTGCCCATGCGTGTGCCTCGTGGATAATGGCAGGCATTTCCTACTTATAGGATCCCCCGTCGACAACAAATACCCTATTTGTCCGTCAGCAAACCACTACCCTAGCGAGGAGTATCGTCATGGCTTCAACCGGTCTCTTGGACCAACTCCAATACCTCAACAAGTTCTCGGCTACGTTCCACGATCAACTCAACAGCATCCTTTATGGAGAAGAGTTCAAGCAACAGGCAACGAACCTTCAAGGCGACAGTTTAGTCTGGTTAGTTGACTACCTGGACAAGGTGCGTCGCCGTATCTCGTTCCTTCGTTCCTCGCTCAAACAACCGTAGGCTCTCGATACTCTTGACCCTGTCAGTCCCGCTTTCCGGAAATGTCTGCGCGAACTCAGAAACATATGTGGCACACGGATGATACTACCAACCTCATACACTCTTTCTTCATCACTCCTCAATATCGGTCGTCAGCCTGTCGCATCGGGAGGTTCCGGGGACATCTACAAAGGCACCCTCAATGGTTCAAATGTTTGCGTCAAGCGTGTTAGGGTGTACTCCAAGGAAGGTCCGAAGAAAGCCACGAAAGTGCGTCATCAACGCCACCACCACCACTCCTCCTGTCTACTGTGACTGACACATCTTGCAGACCCTCTACCAGGAGGCAGTGGTGTGGAAACACTTGACGCACCCGAACATCGTACCACTCTTGGGTATCGCTCCTGTTCCTCTCCAGCTTGTCTCAGAATGGATCCCCGGCGGAGACCTGTCAGAACACATCCGGAGTAATCCCGGTGTAAATAGATCTGGTCTCGTATGTGTCCCTCCCGCGGCGTCTAATCCCACACTTACTCCCCCGCCCAGCTATCCGATGTCGCTGAAGGACTTTACTACCTGCACTCCTGCAATATAGTTCACGGTGATCTCAAGGGAGTACGTGATTGTTTTGAGCCCCGTCTTTTTCCATATTGACGCCCGTCCAGCCAAACATCCTTGTTAACTCTGCCGGTTGCGCGTGTATCACGGACTTTGGTCTTGACACAGTCACTCGAAACCTGGATTCCATGCGAAGCACGTCGGACGATATGGGTCGCACCTCTCGGTGGACTGCACCGGAGATTTTGAACGAGCAGGGGACGTACAGCAAAGAGGCCGACGTATTCTCTTTTGGGATGGTCATGATCGAGGCACGTTACAAATGGGTCATTTCTGTCGACCTTTGGCTCACCGTCATCTTTCAACTCCCCAGGTGTATACCGGTGCGGTTCCGTTCAATAGTAGCCTACCTGCGGCGGCGGCGTTGGCTATAATGAATGGCACGCGCCCCCCTCGACCGATCCGTTCAGACTTCACGGACGAATTGTGGACATTGATGCAACATTGCTGGGACCAGGACCCCCATTTGCGCCCGGAGGTTTCAGAGGTGATAAAAGTTTTGAGCGGCCCGTGAGTCCTCGCTTGCAATCATCCGTTCATTGAACTTACCGCTCCTCCCTGTGTATGGATCCTGTTCCCATCAAACCCTCTATATATAGACACCCTTCTACCGCAACTCTGACGATAGCGCAAACGCGGCTATTTGCCGAACACCCTACGGGGTCCCATACCCCTTCGATCTACAAGAAGGCTTCCTCATCCTCCTGCCACACTCTGCAAACCACTCCTGAGAAGTCAAATAATAGCATCGTTCCACCACCCACGGAGAGCCAGACCATGGGTACCGAGCTAGACGAGCGTGGGGGTCAAAGGCCATACGATAGATCCGGGGATCAGCGAGGAGGGCTTTTTAGTCGGATGCCATCACGTCGGAGCACAACTGGATCCGAGCCTTCTACAATGCCCCTCGACCCTCAACCATTCGACTACGGCGAATTACAGAAAGGCCAGGCTCATAACCAAGTCTACGGTCACGCAGGCGGAACTGGGAAGTCTCACACCGACCCCCAGAGTACCCGTAGTGGTAGAACCGCCTCGAGAAGAGACATGAGCAGCAAATGTTCACGTAAGTTGTGGATTCGTGAAGCAATTTTTGCCACTGCTGACAACAGCGTAGAATTTGATCTCAACCATGATTTGGACGATAACGACGAAGGAAAGTATTGGTCTGAGGCACAACGGGACAGCCGAGGAGCCTCTCGTATGTATCCCTTTTGATCCTTCCCCTGCCCGCCACCTAACATACGAGCGGAGGCTCGGCTCTAAGTCTAGGCACCACGAAACAAACTGGAGGCCATCCCAGTGGTTTGGAAAACAACGATGAGGGCAAGTATTGGTCCGAGGCACAAAAAAATAACAGCGGAGCCTCTCGTATGTCTGGTATCCTCTGCGAGAAACAGTTCAGGGACTGTGCCCCAAACCTTCATGACGACGAAGTAACTCGGCTTGTTGACCGCTCGGACAATGTACGTCTCCCCCTGGCTTTTCCCGGTTTCGGCCTTGTTTATAACCACCCTAGGCCCTATACACCCTGGATCCTGTAAGTCCTACTTTCCGGAAATTCCTACGTCGGTTCGGATGGGTATGCGGCACTCGGGGAACGCTGCCGAAATCTTGCAGAATCCCAGAAACTTCCCTTCTGAACGCGAGTAACCAGCCCTTTGCCTCCGGAGCTTTGACCGACATGTACGAGGGATATCTCAGGGGCTCTAGGGTTCGCATCGAGAAGGTTCGGGTGTACTCGGAAGGAAGCCTACAGGGCGTGAAGAGGGTGGGTCACCCATACTGTTCTTTCTCAAGTTCTTACTTCCACTCGGTCCGCACAGACGTTTTGCAAAAGGGTGGCCATGCGAAAGTGCTTGAGGCACAAAAACATCGTCCCTTTTCTTGGGGCGACCCTCGACCCTCCTCAGTTCGTTTCTGCTTGGATACCAGGTGGGGGTTTGATAGAGTATGTCACCACACATCCGATGGTCGATCGAGTTCGTCTCGTAGGTCACATTCACGCTGTGTCAGGTGAAGTCCTCACCTCTCTGCCAGCTGTATGAAGTCGCTCAGGGCCTGGACTACCTCCACTCACACGGTATAATACATGGGGACCTCAAAGCGGTGTGTGGATACTAACAAAGTTATCTCAAATATCACCCCAATGTTCTAACTGTTGTCAGTCTAACATCCTAATCGATGCTGCTGGCCACGCTCGTGTCGCCGGTCTCGACCTCATAGTTGCCAGTTCGAATGTGGGGCCCACCCCATCCACCACTAGGGGCCCTGTATGGTTGGCTGCACCAGAGGTCCTGGGCACAGGCACCGGCGTTAGTAAAGAAGCAGACATCTTTTCGTTTGCGATGACCGTGGTCGAGGTACATACGCGTAGCATCATTTCCACAAGCCGCGTTATTCATCACTACTAGGTCTTTACAGGAGCCGCCCCATTTGGCCACTTGCCACCAACCGCAGTAGCGGCGCGAATTGTATCAGGAAAACGACCGGGGCGGCCTGAGCATCCAAGTTTAACTGACGATCTCTGGGACCTCAACCAGCGCTGTTGGGCCCAGGAACCTTCACTACGGCCAAAGGTTTCGGAGGTGGTTCGCCACGTACAAACCTCTTTAGCCGTCCAAGAAGGCCACGCCGATGGAACCGATGAATCCATAAATGATGACACGACGTCGACGAGCAGCCGAAAAAGAGAAGTATCACATCGTACGCGCTCTCTTCCCACCCTACAGAACTGTATCTCACAATTTGAAGGTTTGTCCTACGTGCCACCCCACCCGACGGCTACACGTTGGCTCCTGGCACTTCGCAAGCCCTTCGATGAGCGGTCTTGCACTGAGCCCAATGGGTCTGAAGACGATC